>JADMIO011486893.1_pt1 | contig 74675 bp, 64 predicted proteins | sample 8958161 | NCBI WGS metagenome assembly JADMIO01 (sample SAMN16585339, study PRJNA669376) | soil metagenome | isolation source: Crop rotation soil | place: USA: Cullars Rotation, Alabama | collected 2011 | reverse complement strand
GCCGCGACTTCAAGTCACGTGAATTCCAAGCTTCGGATCCCACTGTGCTGGAAAGTTCATCGGGTGATCCTGCACCGAGACTCCGGTGCTGCCGAAGTCGAGCTTCAGCTGCTCGAGGCGCGTCAGCGGTTTGAATTTTCCCCGCTTCGACGGCGCATCGGCATTCGCCAGCAGACCCTTCAACCTCGGCACCCGCGCCAACCACAGCGCCTGCCGCCGATCAGGCTCGAGAACGTCCAGCGCTCCTGATTTCGCCAGCAGGGTGATCTCTTTGGTGCCCACCTGCGCGCGCGCCGCGAGATCGTCGATCGATGCGTACGGCCGCGCCGCCATGATTCTTCGTGCCGTCGCTTCCGATAATCCGCGGACCAAGCGCATCCCCACCCGCACTGCTCGGGGCCCCTCACCCCGGCCCTCTCCCCCCTCGGGCAGAGGGAGGGTGCAATCCCAATCGCTCTCGTGCACGCAGATGGGCAGCAGCGAAACCCCGTGGCGCTTCGCGTCCTGCAAGATCGTGTTCGGCGAGTAGAAGCCCATCGGCTGGCTGTTGATCAGCGCCGCGGCGAACTGGGCCGGGTGGTAAACCTTGAGCCACAAGCTCGCGTACACCAGCAGCGCGAAGCTCGCCGCGTGGCTCTCGGGAAAACCGTACTCGCCGAAGCCCTGAATCTGCGCGAACAGCCGCTGCGCGAATTCTTCCGAGATGCCGTGCCCGCGAAAACCATTGAGCAGCCGCTCGCGGTGTCGCTCCAGCCTGCCGTTGCGTCTCCACGCGGCCATGTCGCGGCGCAGCTGATCAGCTTCGCCCCCGGTGTAGCCCGCACCGACGATGGCGATCTGCATCGCCTGCTCCTGAAAGATCGGCACGCCGTACGTGCGCTCCAGAATCGGAGCGAGCGATTCGTGCGGCATCTGAATCGTCTCCTGCCCCATGCGGCGGCGCAGGTAGGGGTGCACCATGCCTCCTTGAATCGGGCCGGGGCGCACGATGGCCACCTCCACCACCAGGTCGTAGAAGCGGCGCGGCTTGAGCCTGGGCAGCATCGCCATCTGCGCGCGGCTCTCGATCTGAAACACGCCCACCGTGTCGGCCGCGCACGCGGCGTCGTACACGCGCGGGTCTTCCGGCGGCACCGCGGCGAGCCTCGCGATGGCGTTCGGCGCGCGCACCCGCGCGTCGTGCTGCACGTACTCGAGGCACTTGCGAATCGCGGTGAGCATGCCGAGCGCCAGCACGTCGACCTTGAAGAAGCCCAGCACGTCGAGATCATCTTTGTTCCACGGAATCACCGTGCGGCCCTCCATGGTGGCGGGCTCGACCGGCGCGACGTCGCACAAAGGCTCGGCGGAGAGCACGAAGCCCCCCACGTGAATCGACAGGTGGCGGGGGAAACCCTGAATGCGCGCGGCGAGCTCCACCACCTGCTCGAGGCGATCGTCGAGCACGAAGCCGGCTTCGCGCAGCCGCTCGGCGCGCACGTCTTCGACCTCGTTCCACCAGTGCAAGAGCGCGGAGAGGCGCACGCTCTCCTCCTGGGTGAAGCCGAACACCTTCGCCACCTCGCGCATCGCCGAGCGGCCGCGGTAGCTGATCACCTCGCTCACCATGGCGGCGCGGTCGCGGCCGTAGCGGCGGTAGATCTCCTGGATCACCTCTTCGCGGCGCTCGTGCTCGAAGTCGACGTCGATGTCGGGCGGCTCTTTGCGCTCGGGAGACATGAAGCGCTCGAACAAGGTGGCAGAGCGCGCCGGGTCGACCGCGGTGATGCCCAGGCAGTAGCAGACCGCGCTGTTGGCCGCGCTGCCGCGCCCCTGGCACAAAATGTCGCGCTCGCGGGCGATGCGAACGATGGCGAACACGCTCAAGAAGAACGGCGCCACGTTCAGCTGCGCGATGAGCTGTAGCTCTCTCTCCACCTGGGCGCGCACGGCTTCCGGCAGGCCATTGGGGTAGCGCTCGATAGCGCCGGCGAAGGTGAGCCTGCGCAGCGTGGCGTCGGGCGCTTCTTCGCGCGGGCCGAGCGCTTCGATCTCCGAGGGAAACCCGTAGCGGATCTCGTTGATGCGGAAGGTGCACGCGTCGGCGATGGTGAGCGAGCGCGTGAGCCACTCCGGGTGATCGGAGAACAGCGCGCGCATCTGCGGCTCCCCCTTGAAGTGACTCTCGGCGTTGCAGCTCAGGGCGCGCCCGGCCTGGTCGAGGGTGCAGCCTTCGCGAATGCAGTGCGTGACGTCGTAGAGCACCTTGTCTTCGCGCACCGCGTAGCGCACCGCGTTCGTCGCGCAGATGGGAGCGGCCAGCTTCATCGCGGCCTCTTTGGCTGCCTCTTCGCGGGCCACGTCGAAGCCGTCGTGCGCGCGGAACATGCGCAGCGAAAATCGTTCGGCGAAGGCCTCGCGCAGAAGCTGCAGCGACTCGAAGGGCAGCGTTTGCGCATCGGCGAGCAGCCACAGCCCGCTGCTTCGCGCGCACAGCTCTGACACAGGCACGTCGGCGTAGCAGTTCTTCGGCACGCCCTCGCGCGGGTCTCGCGCTTTGCCTTTCACCCTTCGCGCGTGGCCCAACGTCAGCAGCTGGCAGAGGTGCCGGTAGCCTTCGGCGTTCTGCACGTGCAGCCACACGGTGGGGTGCTTCTCCAGCGCGAGGGTGAGCTCGCAGCCGACGATCACCTCGACGCCCAGCTCGCGGCCGAGCTCGAAGGCGCGGGGCACGCCATACAGCCCGTCGCGATCGGTGAGCGCGAAGCGGCCGTAGCCCAGCGCCTGCGCGCGCCGCACCAGCGACTCCGGTGAAGAGCCGGCCTGCAGAAAAGAAAAATTCGAGCGGGCTTCGAGCTCGACGTAATGCATGACTGAACATTGGTTCAGTCGCAGATTTCACGCAACATTTCCGCAGGGCAGAGCGCGCGACCTCCGCGATTCGCGCGTGCGGGTGAGTAAAGCGAAGCAACTTGTCAAGCGACCTGAACCCGGCAGATCCGTAGACGAAAGTCAGCACCAGTCGGGGGTCGACAGAACGCCAATCATGCGTAACATCGCCCCCCGCTTCGCCGGTGCGGAGTTTGCTGCATGGTTTGTCCCCTCCCGCTCGGAGTTGTCTCAATGGTTTTTCGTTTCGCCGGCGCGCTCGCGCTGCTTCTGGTCGCGTGCGACGGCACCATCACGCTGCCGATCGATCCGCTCGTGCCGGCAGAGCCGCAGCTGCCGACCGGCAACTCGATTCAACAAAAGTGCGTCGACCCGAACCTGATTCCGCAGACGGTTCGGCTGTCGCGCCTGACCCACGTTCAGTACCGCAACGTGGTGCTCGACGCCCTGGGGGTGACCGCGCAGACCGACAGCTTCACTCCCGACGCGGCCTCGGGCGGCTTCACCAACAACGCGGCGCAGCTGCAGGTCACCGAGACGCTGGTGAAAGATTGGAACCGCTCGGCCGAAGACATGGCGGCGCAGATCGTCGGCACCGCGGCGCTGCTCAACCAGGTCGCTCCGTGCAGCGGCGGCCAGACGCAGGCCTGCTTCAACGCGTTCGTGGCGAGCGCCGGCCAGAAGCTCTACCGAAAGCCGCTCACTGCCTCGCAGCTGTCGAAGCTGCAGACCGCGTGGACGGCGGCGGGCCCGCTCTACGCGACCGGCACGCAGTTTCAGAAGGCCGTGCAGATGGCGCTCGAGGCGATGCTGCAGTCGGTGTCGTTTCTGTACCGCGTCGAGCACTCGACGGCGACCGGCAGCAACGGCGCGGTGGCGCTCAGCTCAGATGAGCTCGCGGAGAAGCTGGCGTTGAGCTTGTGGGCTTCGGCGCCCGATGCCGCGCTGTTCGCCGCCGCCTCGCAGCGGCAGCTCGAGACACCGGCCGGCGTCGCGACCCAGGCGCTGCGCATGCTGGGCGACGCACGGGCGCGCGCGGTGATGCGCGACTTCTACAACCAGTGGCTGGGCCTGGCCGCGTACGACAACATCAGCAAGAACGGCACCGTCTACCCGACGTGGTCCGCCAGCGGAGTCACCGGCGCCGACCTGCGCGAAGAGCAGCAGCGCTTCTTCGAGGACCTCACCTTCGACTCGAACGGAACCTTCAAAGACATCTTCACCGCGGGCTACACCTTCATGAACGGCCCGATCGCCGCGCTGTACAAGCAGAGCGGCATCAGCGGCGCGACGTTTCAGCGGGTGACCCTCGACATGACTCAGCGCAAGGGCCTGCTCACCCAGCCGGGCTTCCTCGCCGCGAATGCGTACAACGACAGCGACTCGCCGATTCACCGCGGCGCGTTCGTGCTCAAGAAGCTGATGGGCGCGACGTTCACTCCGCCGCCGGGAATCGACTTCACGCTGCCTCCGCTCTCGGCCACGCTCAAGACCACGCGCGAGCGCATCGCCGAGAAGACCAAAGCGGAGGGCTGCCAGGTGTGCCACGGCGCGATCAACCCGGTCGGCTTCTCGTTCGAGCACTACGACGGCATCGGCCAGTGGCGCGATCAAGACAACTCGGTGACGGTCGACACGAGCGGCTCGCTCCCGACGCCCGAGGCGATGGTCGACCCGACGAAGTGGAAGATGTTCACGCCCATCGCGGTGACCGACGCGCTTGAGCTGCAAGACAAGCTCGCCGAGCACGAGACGCTGCAGGCGTGCTTCATCGCGATGTGGCTGCGCTACCTGGAGCAACGACTCGACGGAGCCGAAGACGCCTGCGCGGTTCAAGAGATTCGCGGCAAGCTTTGCACTCAAGGGTACACGCTCAAGAACGTGATCGCCGACATCGTCTCGTCGCGCGCGTTTCTCAATCGGGCTGAGGAGACCATGCAATGAACCGCCGCACTTTCTTGAGAGGCCTGGGTGGCATCACCCTGTGGCTGCCGGCGCTCGAGAGCCTGGTGGCTCGCAAGGCGTGGGCTGCTTCGACGCCGCCGCGGCGCATCGTGGTGTACTTCGAGTGCAACGGCGTCAACATGGCGACGTTCTTCCCAAAGCTCACCGCGACGGGCCCGCTGACCTCGGCGTCGCTGACCGGCACTGCGCTCGAGCCTTTGATCGGCCACATTCCCAGTCTGCTGGTGCCGCGCGGGTGGAACATGTCTCCGCGCGGGTGGGCGGGGGTCGGCTGCGATCACAAGAAGGGTATGGGGCACAAGCTCACTGCCGCGCCGCTGATCGACGACTCGAACAACTACGCGTCGGGTCCATCGGTCGACCAGGTGCTGGCGCGCGCGAAGAACCCGGCCGGCCGCGGCGCGCTGTCGCTGGCGGTCGGAGGGCAGGGCAACGACGTGCTCAGCTACATCTCGTACTCGGCCGCGAACACGCCGGTGAAGGGCGAGAACAACCCCTGGTACGCGTACCGCAACTTCATGACCGCAGGGATGATGGGTGGCACCGGCGGCCCGGGCATGATCGACGTGGCGGCGAAGCGCAAGAGCGTGCTCGACCTGGTGCAAGACGACATGGATACGCTGCGCGCGACGAAGCTGTCGGCGCTCGACAAGCAGAAGCTCGATCTGCACTTCACCATCATTCGCGAGCTCGAGCAGAGCGCGACGACGACGATCGACGCGGGCACCGGAGGCGGCAGCGTGCAGGCGTGCAGCCTGGCGATGGCCGACGCGTCGACGATTCAGGCGCTCAACGGCGTCAGCGTGACGGGCGACTCGTACTTCAAGACGGTGAGCAAGATGCAGTGCCAGGTGATGGCGCTGGCGCTGGCCTGCAACTACACGGTGTCGGGCACGCTGTTGTTTGGCCGAGGCTCGGGAGGCCCGACCTACAACTGGGACGGCATGACCAGCAACTACCCGCATCACCCGCTCTCGCATCGCTCGACGACCGATTCGGGCACCGGCGACATCGGGAACGTCGCGCTGTGCGAAACGAACCTCACGCAGATCGACACGTGGCACGCGAAGCAGTTTTGCTACCTGCTCGATCTGCTCAAGGCGTACACCGACGTCGACGGCAGCTCGGTGCTGTCGAACACCGCGGCGGTGTGGATCAACGAGCTCTCTGACGGCAAGGCGCACGACTGGCAGGATCTGCCGGTGGTGATCGGCGGCGGCCTGGGCGGGTATTTGAAGCAGGGGCAGTTCGTGAACATTCGCGGCGACAACACTGCGCCTGCGGCGACCACCGAGTGGACGGACTACAACTCGAGCGGAAACATCAACCAGCCGCACAACATGTTGTGGACGACGCTGCTCAACGGAGCGGGCGTGCCGACCACGCAGTTCGGAGCCACCGGCGACAACGCCAGGCCCGGCGAAGTCGCGAGGATCAAGGCCTGAAGCGATGCTGAGATTCGCGGGGTGCGTGGCGACTGCATTGGTGCTCCTTTGCTGCGAAGGCGACGTGGGCAGCTCGGGAACTGGCGGAGGCGGAGGCAGCGGCGGCTCGAGCGGCGGAGGCGTCGCGGGCACTGGCGGCGGTCAGGTCTCGACGGGCGGTGGAAGTGCGGGCGGAAGTGCGGGCGGCAGTGCGGGCGGCAGTGCGGGCGGAAGTGCGGGTGGAAGTGCGGGCGGAAGTGCGGGCGGAAGCGCGGGCGGAAGTGCGGGTGGAAGCGCCGGCGGAGGCGCGGGCGGGAGCGCGGGAGGCAGCGGCGGCTACACCGGCTGCGCGGGGTCGAGCTACAAGCTGTGCGAAGACTTCGAGTCCACGACGGCGGGCAGCCTGCCTTCGGGTTGGAACCTGCAGGTCGATTGGAACACGCACCCCGCCTCGGAGATCGGCGCGAGCACCGAAGATCACCACCTCGGCACCGGCACGCTGAAGGTCAGCACCAGCAACACCGGTGGGCCGCGCATGAAGCGCTCGCTCGCTTCACTGGGCGCGACCGCGAACAGTCACTGGGGCCGCATCTGGTACAAAGTGAAACCGCAGGCGCCGATCGCCACGGGCGGCGCGTACTACCACGTCACGTTCGTGAGCCTGAACAGCATGCTCGACGAGAACCGGGTGGTCGACACGGTCGAGTCTCCGCAGCGCACCATCCAATACATCTACAACCTTCCTGACGATTCGTGCGGCGCCGGCTCGAGCTACAACTATTCGTTCGACGGCAACTGGCACTGCGCCGAGTGGCATCTCGACGTGGCGACGAAGCACTACGAGTTCTACATCGACGGCACGCAGCTCAACGCGCTCACCATCAACAACAACACCGGCAGCGGCTGCCCCAACTCGCGCATCTCCAACGTCAGCGCGATCAACGTCGGAGAAATTTTCTACCAGAACCCCACCGCCGCGATGACCACGTACATCGACGACGTCGCGATCGACGACGCGCGCATCGGGTGCCGTTGACCACACCTCACGGGCTGATGAGGCGCGCCCGAAGGCGGCCGTTCATTCCGGGCGTGTTGACCAGAGTGTAGACGAGCAGCGTCGAGCCGTTGGCATGGGTGGCAAGCGCAGGCCACGCAGCTTGCGGTTCGACCTGTTGATCAGCGCCGGGCGAGGTCGCGTCGTCGATCACCTGGCGCAGCATCAGGTGGTACTCGAAGCGGTTTTGGCGGTTCGGGTCTGCCCACGGCTCGACGAACGCGACCCAACCGCTGTGAGTCACTGCCGGTGTCCACACGATGCGCGGCTGCGAGGTCGAATCGAGAGGCCCGTACACCGAGCCTCCATCCACGGAGAGCACTCCGAAGTTCGCCGAGTCGAGGCCCTGGCCGCCGCGCTCACGAAAATCAGTCCACGCGTAGAGAAAGTGCTGGCCCAGCTCGCACACCGCGGGGTGGTAGATGCGACTCTGCGCTCCGATGACGGCGACGGAGGCCGGCTGCGTCACCGCGCCCGTGGCGACATCGAGCTGCGCGCTGACGATGAAGTAGCCCTGCTGAAAAGCGGTCGTGCCGCCCCACAGCACCACCGCGACGTTGCCTGCAATGGCCACGCGAAAGTGCTGCGCGATCAGATCGTAGATGACGGCGTGCTGCCAATCTTCTCCGAAGGTCCACGGCGATGACGCGGTGAGGTGGAGCGGCGCCGCGTCGATGGCGGTGAGATCGGGCCCGAAGCGCCGTGCGCTGGCGGTGAAGCCGTGCCGATCTGCCGCTTGCGCCCAGGCGACCACGAAGCCATCTGGCGTCGCGGCGACGTCGGCCATTCGCGCCGCCGTCGGCTCGTTCGACAGCAGCACGCCCGAAACGTCGAGCACCTGGCCCTGCGGGGTAATCCTCGCGGCGCGCAGTGCGTGATCTCCGTCGCGCATGTCGCTCCACACCACCACGTAGACTCCATGGCCGAAGGCGACGGCCGGCTCGAAGCGCCCTCCCGCTCCGCTGCTGACGGTGAAGCCTGAGGGGTCGAGGCTCACGCCGTCGAGGCCGATGCGCGCCGCCCGAATCGAAGCGCGCGCTCCCACCCCCGCTTCCCAGACCGCCAGAAATTCGGTCGACCCCGCGGCGAGGCGCGCCTGTCGCTGGCCTTCCATCGGCCCGCTCGGAGTCACCGCGACCGCCGCTCCGATGTTTGGCGCCGCCCAGGCGATGCGAGCCACGACCGCGATGATCAGCGCCGCGCGAGTCATCTCAGTTCTCCCGCACCAGGCGAATCAACCGCGGCCAGACGGTGTAGCCGAAGTACGCGTTGCCCGCGCCGTCGACCGCGAGGGTCAGCGGCCAGGTGCCGAAGATGCGGTTGCGAGCTCCGTCGCCGATGCACCACTCGAAGAGATCGTCTGCGAGAACGTGGCCCGAAGCGGAGCAGAGGCTCTCGACCAGCCCGGTGTCGGGGTCGTAGCGGCGGAAGGTCGCTCCGTCGCCGGCGCCGATGTACAGCCGCCCTTGCGCGTCGATCGACAGGCCGCCGGGGTTCGCCATGTCGAGCTGCGCGACGGGACCATCGGAGAGGTACTGCACCGGGTCGCGCGCGCCGGTCGCCTGCGCGTTGAGCCACTCCACTTTTCCGCCCGCGAGGGGCCAGCGGTAGAGCGCTCCGGCCAGGTAATTGCGGTCAAGGGCGTAGGCCCAACCGCGCTGCTCGTCGATGGCGAGATAACCGGGCGAGGTCCTGGTGGCAGTGCCCCAGGTGGTGGAGATGTCGAGCTTGCGCTGCTCGAGCGCGCCGGCGGGGGTCAGCGCGTAGAAGTTGTCGTCCCAACCGGAGAAGTACAGGGTGCCGGAGGCGCCGACCGCGAGCGTGCGCGCGCCTGCCAGCTCGGGCGCGGTGAGCGTCGAGGCCTCGCCCGTGGCGGTGTCGACCTTTCGAATCGAATGAACCGCGGTGACGTACAACGTCTTTTCGTCTGGGGAGAGCGCCAGGCCGCCCTGCTGGTAGAAGTTCACCTCGAACTGCGCCACGTCTGCCGGGCCGTCGACGTCGCCGGGCCAGCCGAGCCCCGACAGCGTTTCGACGCGCATGTTGGTTTGATCGATGCGGAGAATGGAGCACTCGTCGGCGACGTACAGGTAGCGGCCGGAGCGCGACGCGACGATGTTGGAAAAATCGCCGAGCGCCGAAGCGCCGACAGCATCGCGCGTGCTGAGCCGCTCGGCGACGCCGTGTCCCACGATGGTCTGGCCCCGGTAGCGCGGATGATCGGTCGGTGCGGTCGTCGTGCAGATCAGATGAGCAGGGTCACAATACGCGCCGGCATCGCAGCCGTCGGTGAGGCACGAGCGCGGCACGCACAGGCCCGAAGAGCCCTGGCAGGCGCGCCCCGAGCCGCAGTCGGCATCGCGCGCGCAGCCTCCTCCGTCGGGGTTCGAAATCGTCCCCTCCACGGAGCAACCAGCGAGCGCGAACAGCAGCGAGGCCGTGGAGAGATGCCGCATTCGCACCCAGGTATCCCGACGCGGTGGCGACGGCTCATTCGGTATCGAGCGCGCTCACCCCTCCACCCACCCGCGCAGCCACACCGAGGTCTCGAAGCCTTCGCCCAGGCGCTGATCGACCCACGCGGTGGCCTCCATCTCCGGCACCCAGACGGCGAGCGAATCCCACGCTTCGTGGTTGTGCCGCTTCCACCACTCGACGCTCTGCCGCCGCACCAACAGCTGCCCCGAGGTGGGGCCCGACCACGGCTCGGCCTTCACCGCGCGCAGAGGCTCGCTCGAGCCGTACGAGAGCGATACCCACGGCGACTCGGGAGCCTTCGTCTGCGTGCCCACTGGAGCGAGCGCGGTGCGGGCGCCGGCGGCGTGGCGATTCTCCACCGAGAGCGAGCCCACGTTGTGCTGCCCCAGCTCGGCGATCAGCTCGGCGAGCAGCGAGGGCAGCGCGCTCAGGGCGGTGCTCTCTTTTTCCCACAGGTGCAGCGCGCGCGCGGGAGCCGCCACCACGTCGACGAACCGCACCCGCACCTGCCGCACCGGAGCTTCCAGGCCCGAGGCTTCGAGCTTGAGCTTGAGCACGTTCAAGATCGATCGGCTGGCGCGCAACGGAGCAGGAAAGAGCGCCTCGATGGTGCGCCCCGGCTTGAGCAGCACCTCCGCGCGCGAGAGCGCCTCGCCGCGCACCTCCAACCGCGCGCACAAGCCGTCGATCAGATTCTTGAGCACGAACAACAGCGGCTCCAGCGTCTCCAGCTCGTACTCGAGCTCCAGCGACGCTTCGAGCACCGACGGCGGCGACCACCACTCGATCGGCTCTTCGTCTTCCCCGTGGATCAGATCGAGCGTGCCGCGCGGTATCTGCCGGCGCTCGAGCTCGGAGCGGGGCAGCGCCTTGAGCGCTCCCACCGTTTCGATGGCCAGCGCGTCGAGCCACACCAACGCTTCGTCATCGAGATCCAAAAAGCGCACCGGCACTTCGTCGAGGCAGGGCGCCTGGCTCACCGCAAGCAGCTTCGCCAGCCGCGGAGCGTCGGCGATCGCCACGCGCGCGTTGGCGGAGAGCTTTGCTTTCAGCTCGTCTTCTCCGCCGAACAGGTGGGCGCAGCCGGTGATGTCGAGCACCACCGCCTTGCGCTCCGAGTCGATGGCGCAGCGCGGGCCGAACGACAGCGCGAGCTCCGCGACCGCCTCGAGCGGGGCGTGGGTGACGAGGGCGAGATAGCGGCTCATGGCAGCGTCACCTCGGTGCGCATGCCGCTGCGGCCGCTCTTCTCTTTCACCACCGTCACCGCGAGCCGCTTCGGGCTCTGATGCGCGAGCGACAGCTTCAGCGCCACCGGCAGCACCGCCGGCTGCTTCACCCGCGCATCGGACAAGAGCAGCGCGCAGGTGCCGCCCTCTTCGCAGGCGAGCTGCAGGCGCCTCACCCAGCGATCGTCAGGCTCTCGCCTCTTCTCCAGCGCCACGCGCGCGCCGACCGGGTGAAAGTCGGCGGCGAGCAGCGCCACCGCCCCCGAGCGGGCGATGCGCACGCAGATGGCTTTGAGCTTCTCGCGCGGAGGCCGCACCACGATCAGCCGCGACAGATCGACGCCCTGCTGCAACAACCCCGGCGCGTGCAGCGAGCCTTCCGGGTCGACCCACGCACAGTGCAGATCGTCGCTCGACCGCTGCGCCAGCGCGATGGCCTGCGAGGTGATCAGCGTCGAGCCTCCCAGCGCGCGCGGCGCCGACAGCTCGGTGACTCCCACGGGGAAACCGCCGTCGGGCAACGCTTCGGCGAGCCACGGAGGCGCGGGGACTTTGGTGCGGCCGGTGGGCGAGAGCGGAACGCGCAGGCGCTCGCGCAAATCTTCGAGAGTGACGGTCTTCATGGGGAGCATGGCGTTACTGAACATATATTCAGGGTCTGACACTGATCAATTCGAGGTAGCGTCGTGTCACCCAACGAGGAGGGACACATGACCGCCGTCACCCGCGTCGCACCGGCAGCGCCCAAAGGCCGCGTCACTGATCTGCTCAAGGTGAAAGTTCTGGAGAACGACCCCCAGCTGAAGGCCTCGGCCACGGCGTTTGGCTTCAAGCTCTCGGGCACCGCGACCAACAATGGGGTGATCGCCTCGTTCGTGAAGCTGAGCTTCGACGGTCACGACGTCTCCACGCCGGTGGGCCGGGGAGACACCTCCGCCAAGGTGCTCGCCAAGCTCAAACGGGCGCTGCCGCACGGCTACGAGATGCGGGTGCTCGCCAACGACCGCATGAACCCGCCCAACCTCACCATCGGCATCGCGCGCAAAGCGGGCGGCCCGGCGAAGGTCGACGTGGCGAAGATTCCCACCAACATCGCGGCGAACTCGGCCAGCGCCTCGGTCGAGTCGAAGATCTGGGTCGATCTCATGCCCGGCTCTCCGCACCCCAACGCCATCGGGTTGGTGACCGTGAAGGGCACCGGGTTCGCCGACGCTCCGCCGACCTACAAGGTGAAGAGCATCGACGTTTACGAGAAGGGCTCGAACAAGAAGGTCGCCACCATCGCCAACCCCAAAGTCACCGACTCGGAGACCGTCTGGGGGCAGAAGTCTCAGACCTACCGCGTCGAGGTGCCCAGGTCGAAGCTCGACATGAGCAAGACGTACGCGTTCGTGGTGAGCACCGGCATCAATGGGTCCAAGCCTGAGCTCGTGCGGTCGGCCTACGAGAAGATCGACAAGGTTTATTGAGTGAAGCCGGGGTCGGGTTCGCGGTCGGGATCGCGTTCGGAGGTGGCGCTTGCTCTCGAGCGCCATAGACTTTTCGCGTGCCCGATCAGCTGATCATTTTGCTGCTCCACCACATCGGCACCCCGCCCCCCGGCGTCACCCGCCGCAAGCTCTACCTCACCAACAAACACCTCAACGCTCACATCCGCTCTCTCAAGAACCGCGGCTATGAGTTCACCACCCTCTCCCGCGCCCCCAATTGCACAGGCCTCACCGCCTGCCTCACCTTCGACGACGGCTTCCGCGACATCCTCGACGCCCAGCTCGACATCCCCGCCACCGTCTTCGCCGTCACCTCCCTCGTCGGTCAGAAGAACGTCGTCTTCGAGGGAGACACCGGCGTCGCCCCTTCTGACCTCGCCTCGTGGGAAGACCTCAAGGCCCTGCGCGATCGCGGCTGGGAGATCGGCAGCCACGCTCACCACCACATTCGCCTCACCACCACCAACGCCCTCGAAGAGCTTCAGGCTTCCGCCCACGAGATCGAAAAAAATCTCGGCGCGCGCCCCACCTCCCTCGCCTGGCCCTACGGCGCCCACGATCAAACGTGCATCGACGCCGCCAAGGCCGCCGGCTTCACCTGCGCCGCCATCACCAAGAGCGGCCGCGCTTCGTTCGACCACCCTTTCCAATTGAAGCGCGTCATCTTGAGCAGCTTCGGGGCGCTCAACACCTTCGAGCGAATCAAGCTCGCCGGAGTGCACCAGGGTTGGTATCCGCTCTGACCTTGTTCGCTTCTCCGTGCTGCAAAGCCGAGCTCGAAGGCCCCACCTGCAGCAGCTGCGGAAAGAGCTTCGAGCAGCGCGACGGGTTCTTCATCTTCGCCCGCGAGCCCCGCTTCGACGCCAAGTACGAAACCGATCGCGACCCCTGGAGCTACGCCGACCGCGCCGCCGAGGTCCTCAAGTACCGTTTCCTCTTCGAAACCGCGGCCAGCCTCATCCGCCACCGAACCGATACCGTCGCCGACATCGGCTGCGCCACCGGCCTGCTCACCACCCGACTCGCCGAGCTGAGCGATCGACTCGCCGCCGTCGACGTCTCTCCCAACGCGGTCGCCAAGGTGAAACGTTCGCTGGGTGAACGCGTCGAGGTCGCCGCCGCCTCCGCCACCGCCCTGCCCTTCGCCGACGGCGCGATGCAGCTGCTGGTGATGAGCGACGGCCTCGTCAGCTGGGGCCTCGACGAAGCGCAGCGCGCGCTCGCCGTCGCGCAGGCCCACCGTGCGCTGGCTCCCGGCGGCCACGCCATCTTCATGGAGTACTTGAACCCGCGCCGCCATCACGAGCTCATCGACCCCATCGCGAAGAGCCCGTTCAGCATCGAGCGCATCGCGTTGCTGCACGACCGGCTCTGGTACGTCACCGATTCGGTATTTCGCGCGCTCAAAGGCACCGCGGTGTACCGGGCGTTCGCCTCCAACGTGGCGTGGGCGAAGGGGCTGCGACTGCTCTCGCGCGGGTTGGGTAGGCGCGGCAGCAAACACCTCTGCGTGATCGCCCGCCGCTGACGTCAGGAGACAACGCCCACCTCGCGATGCGCGCGACGGCGCAGACATACCAGCGCGAGCATCACCCCGAGCCAGTGCGGACCCGAGCCGCAGCCGCAGGTGACATTCAACGCCCCAGGCTCTGCCGGCACCGGCCCATCGCGAAAACGCGCGACGAACAGGTCCACTCCTCCGGCAAGCGCGCGCTGGGCTCCCGCGTCGGCCGCGAGGTCTGGCGAGGTCGTCTCACCGACGAGCCATAGCGAGCCCGGCAAACTGGCCACCGCGTAGGCGCTGTCGTTCGCCGAACCGCCGATGGCGAGTGACGAGACGAGGCTCCAATCGGGGCCGAGGGTGATGAGCATGGCGTCGCCGCCGCCCAGGCGCGCGAGCTCGGGCGAGCTGGTGCTCCCGATGAGGTACGTGCCTCCATCGGGTGCCGGAGCCGAGGCGTACAGCGCGTCGAAGCCGGAGCCGCCGAAGCACAGGCTTTCGCCCTGCCCTCCATCGGGGAAGAAGACGGCGGCAAAACCGTCGACGTTGCCTCCGCAGGTGCCCACCACCTTGCTGTACCCGGCATCGCGCGAGGCCGTCTCGCCGGCGATCACGAGCTCATCGCCTGCGCCCTTCGCCATGTGCCACCCGTAGTCGCCTGCGCTGCCGGAAAACCTTCGTGCCCAGGTGAGACCCGCGGGCATGGTGAACACCGCGCCGAGCGCGTCATCGCTGCCCGATTGCGACGGGCCGACGGTGCGCGGAAAGTCCGCGCTCGCGGTGTGGCCGGCGACGTAGAGACGGCCCGGGCCAATCACCTGCACCGAGATGGCGCGATCGCTGCGGCTGCCGCCGGCGAGCGTCGATGACAGCATCGTTCCGCTCGCGGAGTCGAGGCCAACCACGAAGATGTCGATGCCCCCATCGGGGCCCCGCAGCGCAGGAGTGCCCATCACCGGGAAGTCGGGCGCGTCGGTGTGTCCCACCAGCCAGAGATCTCCCGAGGGATCGATCGCCGCACCGTGAATCTCATCGGAGCCGGTGCTGCCCAGAAAACGCGACCAGACCACCGTGCCGTCGGCCTCCAGGCAGGCGACGAAGCCGTCGTCCGGAGGCACGAAACGCGGGCCCGAGAGTCCCACCGTGGGAAAATCGGCAGACGTGGTGTAGCCCGCGACGTAGACCCTACCCGCGCCATCGATCGCCACCGCGGTCGCGATGTCGTCACCGGCTCCGCCCATCAACAGCGACCAGACCCGCGAGCGACCATCGGCCGCGATGCGCGTGACGATGACGTCTTTGCCGCCCTGGTACGCGGCGCCGCGATCGCGCGGGAAATCGGCAGACGTGGTGTAGCCCGCCACCACCACGTCGCCGTTCGACGCCGCCGCGATGGCGCTGGAGAGCTCTTGCGCGCTGCCTCCCAGGTACGTCGTCCACTCCAGGGTGGGGCTCGCCGCCAGCGTGATCAGGGCAACGGCCGGGGCGCTGAGAATCAAGGCGGCCATTGGAGTTGGTTACGCGAGCGCCACCAACTTAGTACTTCGCGCCCCCAAAGCCACCGCGGTCTACCGAGCGTTCGCCTCCAACGTCACCGTTTTGGAAGCGCGCGCGCCCCGACAGTCGGCCCACCGCAGCGTTCGGTGAGACAAATTTCCCGTCGGCGGTAGCGGCGCCACGAGCATCTCCTGCGCCTTGGCAAGCTGCTGCTCGAGGGCACGTGCGTTGCAGCTTTCGCGCCCATGAGATCGACGCCGCCCTCCGAATCGCTGTGGGATGTCACGCCACCGAATCAAACGTGGCCCCCGCTCGATCAGGAGATCGAGTGCGACGTGTTGATCGTCGGCGCCGGCATCACCGGCATCACCGCCGCGCTGCGCCTGGCCGAAGCGGGAAAAAACGTGGCGATCGTCGAGGCCCACCGCGTCGGCAGCGGCACCACCTGGGGCAGCAGCGCGCATCTCACCGAGGAGATCGACGCGCGCTACGCGTCGGTCATCGAGAAGTTCGGCATCGACGAAGCGCGCCTGGTCGCCGCGGCGTCGCGCGCCTCCATCGAGCACGTGCAGCGGCGCGTCGATCAGTTCGCCATCGACTGCGACTTCGAGCGCGTGCCCGGCTACCTCTACGCCGAAGAGCGCGATCACCTGAGCGACCTCGAGCGCGAGCACGCCGCCGCCCGCGAGGCCGGCCTCGACGCACTGATGGAGACCTCCATTCCCCTGCCCTTCGAGGTCGCCGGCGGAATTCGCTTTCGCCACCAGGCGCGCTTCAACGTGCTCGCCTACGTGCGCGCCCTCGCCGACATCTGCGCGCGCATGGGCGTTCGCATCTACGAGCAGACCCACGTCACCAAGATCGACGACGGCGAGCCGTGCTCGGTTCATCTCGAGAGCGGAGTGGTGGTGCGCGCGACCGAAGTGTTCTGCGCCACGCACGGGCCGCTCAACTCGGTGCTGCTCTCCACCAAGCTGCCGCAGTACCGCAGCTACGTGGTGGCGTTTCCCGACGTGCCGCTCACCAACGCGCTGTTCTGGGACACGATGGACCCGTACCACTACCTGCGCACCGCCACCGTCAACGGCCACCGCTACGTGCTGGTGGGCGGAGAAGATCACAAGACCGGCACCGAAGAAGAGGCGCATCACATTCAGAACCTCGTCGACTACGCGCGCACCCGCCTGCGCGCGGGCAAGCCTTCTCACACCTGGTCGGCGCAGCTGCTCGAGCCGCTCGACGGCCTGCCCTACATCGGGCGCGAGAGCCGCCACCGCTACCTGTGCACCGGCCTGTCAGGCAACGGCCTCACCCTGGGCACCGCCGGCGCGCTTTTGGTGGCTGACCTGATTCTCGGCATCGAGAACCCGCTCGAGCACGTGTTCTCGGTGTCGCGCATCAAGCCGCTCGCCACGCTGCTGCCGTTCGTGCGCGAGAACGCCAGCTTCCCCGCGCACCTGATCGGCGACCGCCTCGGCGCGCGCCACATCGAGTCGATCGACGAAGTGCCCGCCGGCGAAGGCCGCACCCTCAAGCTGGGCGGCAGGCGCCTCGCCGTGTACCGCGACGACCTCGGCGGAATTCATGCGGTGAGCGCGGTGTGCACACACATGGGCTGCCTGGTGAAGTTCAACGACGTCGAGCGCACGTGGGATTGCCCGTGCCACGGCTCGCGGTTCTCCACCGACGGAGACGTGCTCGATGGGCCGGCCACCCGCCGCCTCGAGAAGGTGCAGATCGAAGAGCAGCTGCCGCTGAAAAAAGCGAAGTGACGCTTCGACTTCCGCACGCCAACGTGCGCGGCAGCGGGGGCACCGACGACTTCTACGTAGCGTTCGAAGCGCGCCCCGGAGACGACCCCGCCGCGCGGCCCCTGGTGCGCCAGGCGCGGCTGCACGCGGCCATCTCCGGTGAGGGCGTGCTGCACTTCTTGCCGGAGTCCTTCGCGCGCTGCGCCCACTGAAGCGTCAAAAACGCCAAGAGGCGCTCCGTCATCCGAAGCGCCCCTTGAAGCTAGCCAAGAAAAATTTACGCCCGCGGCTCAGGTGAACTTCTTCGCCATCTTGCCGAAGTACTCACCGATCTTCAGGTCGACGATCTTGTCCCACAGCGTCGGCCGGCTCGGCTTGAGGAGCGCCCCCAGCACCCCGCCCAACAGCAACCCCGAGCCCAGCGCGATGCCCACCGCCGCGATGGGGTACTTGCGAACCGTGTCCTCGGTCATCTCGGTGACGTTGGCCACCTGCTCCTTCGCCTGCGAAGCGACGCGCGAGCTGAACGCCTTCACGTTCTCGATCGCGTCTTTGATGGGGGGCTGCTGCAACGAATTCGTCTTGTCTTTGTTCTGCTGAATGTTGTTTTCCATGGAACTCCTCCGGAGAGATTGCACTGCGGGTCTAAGGAGTTTGCATCGCGCGTACCGCGCCGCTCGCCGTGCAACTGCTCAAGAAGACCCGAAACCGCCACGAAGCCTCACGAGGCATTTTGCCGCGGGGAAACAGTCTTGATCACCGCAAGCCGCCTGCGCGCTACAGGGCCGTTTCCCAGAAGCTGCGCGACCCAACCGAAGTTATCGGTGTTCTCCAGCGCGGCCTTGGTCACCACCACGATGGGCACCGACAGCACCGCGCCGGCCGGCCCCCACAGCCAGCCCCAGAACAACATGCCCAGAAGCAGCACCAGGGGCGACAGCCGCAGCGCGCGCCCCAGGAAATGCGGCTCGAGCACGTTGCCCACCAGCGCCGTCACCGCGGCGATCGAAGCGCCCACGCCCAGCGCGGTGCTGACGTTGCGCTCCACCAGGGCGACCGCCACGCACGCCGCCGTGCCCACCACCGCGCCCACGTTGGGAATGTAGTGAAGCAGAAACATGCTGAGCGACAGCAGCGTCGCCAGCGGCAGATCGAAGCTGTGCAGAATGATGAAGGTGCCCAGCGCGGCGACCAGCGAGGTGAACGACTTCACCAACAGGTAACTGCGCACGTCGCTCATTACCTTTTCCAGACGGTCGAGCCGCGTGCCCACGTGGGGGATGAGCAGGCGCAGCTTCTGATCCAGCCCGGCGCCCTCGCACAGGGTGAAGAAGACGACGAACAGCACCATCGCTCCGAAGGAGCCTAAGGCGACCAGCCGCTCCGCCACCGAGCTCACTGCCGCAGCGATGCGCTCGTGGTTGAGCACGTCGCGCAGCTGGGCGTTGGCGGCGCCGAAGTTGCGCGTGGCGCGGTTGGTGAGGGTGAGCAGCTTTTCGGCGTAGAGCGGCAGGCGCTCCTGAAGGTCGGTGGCTGCCGAGAAAAAAAGCGCCGCCACGGCCGCGAGCACTGCGAAGTCGATGACCAGCACCGCCAGGGCAGAGAGCACGACCGGCACGCGGCGACGCGTGAGATACGTGACCAGAGGCGCAGAAGCGCCGGCCACCATCGCGCCGAACAGCACCGGAGTTAAGAAACCTCCCACGTGCCTCAGGCCTGCGACGGCGACCAGCACCCCTGCGACGATCAGCAGCAGTCGCTGCATTTTGAAAATCCCCCCCGTGAAACGAAAACGAAGCTCTTAGAAGACCGCTCCCAGCGCCAGGCGCAGCCGCGGAGTCACGCCGAAGCTGCCGATGCGGCGGGTGCCCGCGCTCCATGACGAGTAGTCGTGGTAGCCGGTGCCCGCGCCGAGCGAGAGGTTGAATTGACCGAGCAGCAGGTTGATGCCGGCCATCGCCCCGAAGCCCAGGCCGAGCGAGTCGATCGAGCCGGAGGCGTCGGTGTTGCGCACCCACGCGGCGTTTCCGTACGGGCCGATCCACAAGCCGCCGGGGGCACGGCCGATCAGGTACACGCGAAGACCGATCTCCGGCCCCACGGTGAGCGGCCGCACATCGCTGTTCGACAGCACGCCGCGCATGTAGCCGAAGTTCACTCCGCCATAGAGGCCCAGCCGGGTGGCGACGGCGCGCTCGTACTCGACGTTCAGCATGCCGGTGAACATGTCGATGGGGTTCACCGTGACCGAGTTGTCCCACGCGCTGCGCAGGATGGAGTGGTAGGGGCGCTCGACGACGCGGTCGTCGCGCTCTTCAGCGGCAGCGGTGAACGGTAACGAAAGCGCGAGAGCCGCAACGGCGAGCCATTTCGAGGGTGACTTCATGCGTGTGTTCTCCTTCATCGCCACAAGCGTTTCACCGGCCGTGCCACCGCTGCCGCTTCTGGTTTCAGGCTGATGCGGCGCGCCGTCGCGGTGCAGCGTGCCTCAGCTGTGGCGTTACGCCGCCATCTTGAGCTCGACCTTCGTCCACCCTGGCGAGCGCTTGTCGAATTGCTCGTACGCCGCGATGGCGTTGGAGAACGACGCGTGCTGGCTGATCACCCGCGAGGGCACCAGCTCCTTGGCGCGCACCCGCTTGATCAGCTCGGGGATGTACTTCTTGTGATTGCAGTTCCCCATGTTGAGGGTGAGGTTCTTGTTCATCGCCTTGCCGATGGGGAAGTGGTTCGAGCTCGGCCCGTAGACGCCGACGATCGACAGGGTGCCGGCCTTGGCCAGCGCGTCGACCGCCCAGAACAGCACCTGGGAGGGCGCTTCGCCGACCCGCCAGTTGTCTCCGTGCGGCCGCTGTTTGGGCGCCACGGTGGCGCGCTCTTTCTTGAACATGCGGCGCTGGGGTTTCTGCAGCTTCGCCGCCGGCCCACTGCACGCGCAGGTGGCGTCGATGCCCACCGCGTCGATGGCGCGATCCACGCCGATGCCCTGGGTGAGGCGCAAGATGGCGTCGACGGGGTGCTCTTCGTCGAAGTTGATCGCCTCGGCGCCCTGGCGGCGGGCCATCTCCAGCCGGTCGTGTTGGTGATCGATGGCGAACACCCGCGTGGCGCCCAACAGCATCGCGCTGGAGATGCACAGCTGGCCCACCGGCCCGCAGCCGAACACCGCCACCGTGTCGCCGGGTTTGATCTCCGCCAGCTTCGCGGCGAAGTACGCGGTGGGAAAAATGTCGGACAGCAAGATGGCGTCGTCGTCGCTCACGTCGTCGGGCAGCTTGGTGAGCGTCACGTGCGCGAAGGGGATGCGGGCGTACTCCGCCTGCAGCCCGTGAAAAGGTCCGTGCGCGGCGGGGCCGCCGAAGAACGCGGTGCCGGCGCGCGGCCCGTTGGGGTTGGCGTTGTCGCACTGCGAGAAATAGCCGGCGCGGCAGTAGACGCACGAGCCGCAGGCGATGGTCGAGGCCACCACCACCCGGTCGCCGACCTCGATGTTGCGCACGTCGTGACCGACCTCTTGCACGATGCCGATCGCCTCGTGCCCAAGAATGGTGCCCGGCAGCACGCCCGGCAGCGAGCCGCGCACCAGGTGCAGATCGGTGCCGCAGATGGCGCTCGCGGTGATGCGAACGATGGCGTCGGTGGATTTTTCGATCGACGGGTCCTTCACCTTGTCGAGGCGAATGTCCCCGACCTTGTGGAAAACGACGGCCTTCATGGTTGCTCCTTCGATGGTTGATCAGTGCTTGCCGGGCGAAGCGACCTTCACCAGCGGCGGCGACTTGTGATGCGGAGGCAGGCGCTTCTCTTGCCGCACCGAGGGGCGAACGCGACGATGGGCCCGCGGCAGCCGCACCGGCCCGTGCTTCTTGGTCGATTCGATCAGCGCTTCGATCACCCGCACGTCGAGCAGGCCCTCTTCGCCCGAAGGCTCGGGCTGCCGGTCGTGCAGAATGCAGTCGGAGAACTCCACCAGCTCCGCCGCCACCTGGTCGCGCGCGGCGAAGGTGCGGTGCATGGTGCGGTTGCCGACCTTCAGGGTGTGCTTGAGCGCGCCCTTGTGCTGGTAGGCGGGGTTTGCTTCCAACACTCCCTTGGTGCCCACCACTTCGAAGCGCGAGTCGTGAAAGCCCTCGAAGCTGACCGCGAAGGTGGCGAGCCTCCCGTTGGGAAAATGCAGCACCGCGGCGGTCTGATGATCTCGCCTTCGCTTCGGGCTGTCGGAGAACGCGAACACCTCGTCGGGCTCGTCGTGAAACAGCCCGCGCGCGGCGTTGATGCAGTACGTGCCGATGTCGTAGAGCGGGCCCGACCCTGGCACCGGCTTCTCGCGCACGTTGCCCTCGCGCAGATCCATGGTGAAGGTGGAGCTGAACAGCCGCGGCTGCCCGATGTGGCCTTTGCGAATCAGATCGATGGAGCGCAGGTTGTTGGCCTCGAAGTGAAGCCGGTACGCGGTCATCAGCTTCACGTCGGCCTTCTTGCACGCGTCGATCATTTCGCGACATTCCTCGACCGAGACCGCCATCGGCTTCTCGACGAGAACGTGGACATTCGCGCGTGCGGCGCGGACGGTGAAGTCTTTGTGGAGGTGGTTGGGAAGCGCGATGTAGACGGCGTCCACTTCGCGAGCCTGTAGGAGCTCGTCGAAGTGCTCGTACGCGAGCGCGTGCGGCACCCGGTAGTGCGCCTGGAGCTTCTTGCGCTTGGCCGCGTCGCCCGAGACGAGCGCGGTGAGTACGGAGTTCTTCGCATGTTGAAAAGCGGGGAGGATCGCCGACTGGGCGAAATGGCCCAGGCCCACCACCGCGTAACGCACCCGGCGTCCTGTCGAAGCGTTGCGCATGGTGGGCCTGGCCAAAGTCATCTCCGGTTAGAAGGTGCCCGCGTCGCGCTTGCCCGAGACACCCTGCGAGCCGCTGTAGTCGTCAGACTGCGAGCCGCTCAGGTTCTCGTTGCCGCGCATCGGCCCATTGTCCTGCGAGCGAACGCCGCCCGAGGTGTCGGAGCCGGTGCTGCCGCTGGTGCCCGTGCTGCCGCTGCTGCCCGTGCTGCCGCTGCTGCCCGTGCTGCCGGTGCCGCTGCTGCCGGTGCCGAAGTTCGAGCCGCTGCCGCTGCTGTCATTGTTGATGTCGGAGCTGCTCGGCGCCGGAGTCTTGTTCAGATCGCGGCTGGTGCCGGTGGTGCCCTTGCGGCCCTGGCGGGTCTGGTGGCTCTTGATCTTGGTGTCGCTGCTCTTGCTCTTGAGCTGCTCATCGCAATCGCCGCTCACCTTGCTCTTCGACGACTGGCTGAACGTCGAGCCGCTCGCGGAGCTGTTGTCGCTGCCGCTCAGGTCGTCGTTCTTCTTGTCGCTGCTCGAGCCGTAGTTGCTGCTGCCCACGTTGCTATTGCCAGACGAGCCGTAGGTGCTGCCCATCGAGCTGCCCGAGTTGATGCCGCCGGTGCTGCTGCCCGACCGGTTGCTGTCGAGGCCCGTACCGGTGCCCGTCTGCCCGTTCATGTCACTGGTGCCGACGCGCGAGCCCGACCCGTAGGTCGAACCGGTGCCGCCGTACGCGCTGCCGCCGCTGCTACCCGACGACGAACCCATACTGCTCCCCGATGACGAGGAGCCCATCGAACCTTGCGAGGCGCTGCCGGTGCTGCTGCTGCCGCTGGAGTCGCTCGAGCCCCCGATGCTCCTGTCGATATCGGAGGAGCTCCCGCTCACGTTCCCCTGGCTGCTGCTGCCGGTGGTGTCGTTCGTGGGGGAGGATTCCGTAGGGCGCGTCGACGACGACGTATACGGGCGCGCTTCGCGGCCGTACGCCTTTCGGGTCTCACGGTTTTCACAGCCCATCATCGCCAGTGCGAGCGCCGCTGCTGCTATTGCTGAAATCTTACGCATGTTGTGTTTCTCCTTTTGGTCCTACGGTCCCCTCAGCACGAAGCGCGCCGATGCTTCTGGTGCGCGCTTCGACGGCGCAAGCGAGACCGCATCGCCTGGCCGCCCCAGATGTGCAGGAGTGCCCCGCTTCGCGGCGTCGAGACGAAATTTTTCGATGACCGGTTGAGACACGGGCGTCCTCCTGCCCGTCTATGGCTGCAACGCGAAGGCCAGCAGTGCGGTGTTACGGCACGGTGAACGTCACGCTCTTGAAACCGAGCTCGATGAGCAGCGCCTTGAGCGATCGCTCGGCCGAGGCGCGCGCGCGTTTTTTCAGCTCGGGGTCGTTCATCACCTGCTGTTGAAAGGCGCTCTTGGCCTTGTCGAAGAGCATCGCGGTCTGAGCCGAGTCGAGGTTGCTGCCGATGACCTCGGTCTCTCCGGGCTTGAGCTCGATCTGCGCTTTGATTGGCGGCAGCTTCACCTCGATGGCATCACCTTCGATGTGCAAGCTCTTCTCGGTGAGCTCGTTCAAGTCGATGGAGAGGTGCGCATCGGCGAACACGATGGCGCGCCCGTGGGGGTCTTTGATGGTGAATTTGGCGAACTCGATCATGTCGCCCCAGAACGTCTTCTGCTCGATGGGGTCGGGAGCGAACGAGACCTTCTTGTAGAGCGACACGTCGAGCGTCTCGAGGCGGGCGACTTCGCGCATCTGGGCGATCAGCGCCTGCGGGTCGGGCGGGGGTTTTTCTCGCGCGTGGGTCTTCACCATGACGATCGCGCCGCCGGCCACGAAGCACAGCGCGCCGACGAAGAGAAAAACGATGGCGCGTCGGAGGAAGGCAGGCATCATCGCGCAGTGACGATAGCAATGATTTACGGCACCGCGTGGAAGGAGAACGACACCGAGCGGTTGGTGTCGATGGCGCTGGAGGCGGGCTTTCGCGGCATCGACACCGCCAACCAACGCAAGCACTACTTCGAGGCGGGCGTGGGCGCGGCGCTGAAAAAATCGGGCGTGCCGCGCGGCGAGCTGTTTCTGCAGACCAAGTTCACCTTTCGCGCCGGGCAAGATGCGCGGCTGCCGTACGACCCGAAGGCGCCCATCGGCAAGCAGGTGGAGCAGTCGTACCAGAGCTCGCTCGAGCACCTCGGCGTCGAGAAGGTCGATTCGTACGTGCTGCATGGGCCGGCGACCCGCTCCGGCTGGAGCGCGATGGATCGCGAAGCGTGGGCCGCGATGGAGGGCCTGGGCGTAACGCTGGGCATCAGCAACGTGTCGCTGGAGCAGCTTCATGCGTGTTGCGCCGAGGCGAAGGTGCAGCCGTCGTTTGTGCAGAATCGGTGCTACGCGGCGACCGGGTGGGATGCGCAGGTGCGCGCGTTCTGTCGCGAGCGTTCGATTCGGTACCAGGGCTTCTCACTGCTCACCGCCAACCCGCACGTGGTGCAGGGAGCGAAGGTTCAGGCGCTGGCGAAGAAGCTCCGGGCGACGCCGGCGCAGGTGGTGTTCGCGTGGTGCATGTCGGTGGGGATGATGGTGCTGAGCGGCACGACCGACCCGAAGCACATGCGAGAAGATCTGGAAGCAAACTCCCTCTCCGCTGAGGGGGGAGAGGGTTGGGGTGAGGGGCTGTGAGCGAGCTCAGCGAAAAACTTGCGAAGGTGCGCGCTGTCCTCCACCAAACGAACCTCGACGGGATCCGTCTGCGCACCACCGATTGGTTTTCGTGGGCAACGTGTGGGGGCTCGAATGTGGTTCTGCAAACGAGTGACGTGGGTGTGGCGGAGGTGGTGATCACGCGCGACGAGGCGTTCGTGCTGAGCGATCACATCGAAGCCGAGCGGCTGCGTGCGGAGGAATCTCCGCTGGAGGTGCGCACCGCGTTCGAGCCGAAGGGAAAATTCGGCACCGAAACCAATCTGCCCCTGACGCTGCGCTGGTCGCTGATGCCGGAAGAGCTCGCCCGATACCGTGCGCTGGGTCGAGACGCCGCGCGGGCGGTCGGCGAGGTCATGCGCGCATGCCGCTCCGAGTGGACGGGCCTGAAGCTCGCCGGCGCCGCGGCAGAGGCGCTGTGGTCGCGCGGAATTCACCCCGCTGTGGTGCTGGTCGGAGACGAGCGTCGCTTGCCTCTCTACCGTCACCCCACTCCCAGCGCCGATGCCGTGGGCGCGCGCGCGATGCTGGTGGTGTGCGGGCGGCGGCACGGGCTCTTCGCGAACCTCACCCGCTTCGTGTACTTCCGCGCTCCGACGAAAGAAGAGCGAAAGCTCGCCGACGATGTGCAGCGTGTGGAGGCCGCGGCGTTCTCCGCGTCGAAGCCCGGCGCCACGCTCGGCGACGTCTACCGGGCGATGGTGGCCGAGTACGCAGCGCGCGGTCACCCCGGAGCAGAGTCGAAGCACCACCAGGGCGGGCCGTGCGGTTACCTGGCGCGCGACGCGTTCGCCACCGCCACCCACGCCGAGAAGCTTCAGCGCCACAACGCCGCGGCGTGGAACCCGTCGCTGCCCGGCGCGAAGATCGAAGACACCATCTTGATCAGCGACGCGGGCATCGAAGTGCTGACCGTCGACGACGGTTGGCCCGTGCTGAACGGCCGCCCCGACCTGCTGGTGCGCGCGTAGCGGTTGCAGTCATTGTGATTCGGCGAGCCGAAGTGCTTTGATGGCGCGTCCCTCGGGAGGTCGTCCATGCGCGGCTGGCTTTGCCCTCTGGTGGCGTCGCTCCTCTTTTCCGTTTCGGCGTTCGCCAACCCGTGCGTCGACGACCCCGACGGTGGCGGCTTCGAGTGCACCGCTCCCACGCCGTCGTCTGAAACGTACGGCATGGGCGAGTGCTACAACTGCTCCGCGCCGTGCGTGGCGATGCGCGACGCCGTCTTCAACGGGTGCGGCTGGGGCAGCGTCAGCAGCCTGGGCGACGCCAACGGAAAGGCGGCGTGCGCCGACGCGCAGCTGGGCGGCATGGGCGTCTCGCCGGGCTACTGGCGAAGCGAGGGCGAGGTCTGGGACAGCTTCTGGTGCGGGCACCAGACCGTCGGCGTCAGCGCGGGCATCACCACGTACACCTTCGCGGTGATCAACGAGATGACCACCGGCACCGGGCTGCGCCCCACGCTCGTCTCGCGCCGCCGCAACCTCGAGTGCCCCGCCGGCTACAGCCTGGCCTACCGGCCCAACGCCGACATGGTCTGCACCCGGCCCATCTGTGACACCTGCCCCAACGTCGGAGACCCCATCGCCCTCGGCAACTTCGCCAACACCCATCAGGAGCGCGACTACGACGGCGCCGACTTGAGCTTCTCGCGCACGTACCGATCGGACGGCATCTTCCGCCCCACCTGGGCTCCCGAGCCGGTCACCAAGGCCTTCGGCGCCAACTGGACGCACGAATTCGAAGCGCGCATCACCCCCGCGCCCGCCGGCAGACCGGTGATGGCGCTCGCGCTGCGGCCGAGCGGCGCCATCTACTTCTTCGACTCCAACGGGCGACAGGTCACCAAGAAAGACGAGCCGCTCTCGCTCGAGAAAGTCGCGTCGGGGCCGATCGCGTGGCGGCTCAAGGGGCCGCGCGGTGTGCTGGAGGAATATGACGCGAGCGGCGCGCTCTTGCGCATCACCTCGATGGGGCGCGTGTTGCGGCTGTCGTACAGCGATGCCGCCACGCCGCTGAGCATCGCTCCGGGCCCCGGGTTTCTCACCCGCGTCACCGACGCGCACGGCCGCTCACTCGCGTTCTCGTACGACGGAGACGGCCACCTCACCAGGATGCTCGACCCCGAGGGCCGCGCGTTCATCTACGAGTTCAAGGGCGCCACCATTCCCGCCACCGACCCGACCAGAAACGTCACTGGCGTCCGCTACCCCGACGGCACCCGCCGCACTTATCTGTACGACGAGCTTTCTTTCACCAGCAACACGGCGATGAACGGCATGCTCACCGGCATCCGCGACGGCGCGGGCAACCGGTACCTGTCGTTCGGTTACCTCGCCAACAAGAACGCGGCGGGCACCCAGTTCTCCGGCGGCGTCGATTGGTTTCAGGTCGCCGCGTCGGGCAGCAACACCAACGTCACCAACCCGCTCGGCTACACCTCGACGTTCGAGTTTCAGACCCAGGGCGGCGTGCGCCGCAACAGCGCCGAGGTGAGGCCGTGCGTGGGCGCGGGCTGCACCGGTTCCACCCGCCGCCAGCTCAGCTACGACAGCACCGGAAATCTCTCCGGCCTCACCGACTTCGACGGCAGCCAGGTGACCTACCAGTTCGACCCGGTGCGACGGCTCGAGCTTCGCCGCACCGAAGGCGCCGGCACCAGCGTCGAGCGCACCATCAGCACCCAGTGGCACCCGGTCGACGACGTGAAGGTGAAGATCGCCGAGCCGCTGCGAATCACCACGTTCGTCTACAACGGCGACGGCCAGGTGTGCGGCCTGCAGAGCGACGGAGTGACGCCGGTGCCGGGCGTCATCTGCTCCAAGAGCATTCAGCCCACCTCCGATGCGACGGGCGCGGCGGGTTTCGGTGCGACCGCGGCGGGCGAGGCGAGAACCTGGTCGTATACCTGGGACGCCCAGGGGCGAATGCTCACCGAAGACGGCCCGCGCACCGACGTGAGCGACGTCACCACCTATACGTATGACGCCGAAGGCAACCTCGCCTCGGAGCGAAACGCGCTCGGCCACACCCAGCGATTCACCAGCTACAACTCGGCGGGCAAACCGCTTTCGCACGTCGACCCCAACGGGCTCGTCACCACCTACGCGTACGACGCGATGAACCGCCGCATTCGCCGCGACGTCGGCGGAGAAGCGACCTCGTACGGCTACGACGCCAATGGCGATCTCGCCCGCACCGTCTTTCCCGACGGCGCCGTCGATGCGCTGCTGCGTGACGGGGCGCACCGCATCGTGGGCCGCACCGACGGCTTCGGCAACCACATCGACTACACGCTCGACGCTGCCGGCAACGTCACCCGCCAGCAGATCTTCGACGCGAGCGGCAACCTGCTGCAGGTGGCCTCGACGCGGTTCGACGCGCTGAGCCGCCGCTTCGCCGACGAGCGCGCGCACGGCGAGACCACCAGCCTGGAGTACGGCCCGCACGATCAACCGGTGAAGGTCACCGATGCGCTGGGCCGCCGCACCGATCGCTCGTACGACGCGCTCAAACGGGTGGTGCGCGCCACTTCGCCGATGGGAGCCGAGGTGCAGCTCGCCTACGACGGGCTGGACCACGTGGTCAGCGTCGTCGACCCGCGCGGCGTGCAGACCTCGTTCGTCTACGACGGCCTCGACAACCTGGTCTCGTCATTCAGCCGCGACGAGGGCGTGCGCATCTTCACTCACGACGCGGCGGGCAACCTCACTTCGGTGGTCGACGGCAAGGGGCAGCTCACCCGGTTCGAGTACGACGCGCTCAACCGCTTGACGGCGATTCGCTACGCCGACGGCACCAGCGCCACCCGGGTGTGGGATCAGGGCCAGCTCGGAATCGGCCACGTCACCCTGGTCAGCGATGCGACCGGCTCGACGGCCTACGCGTACGACTTTCACGGGAGGGTCGTGCGCGAGACGGCGGGGCGCACCACCTCCACCGGCACGGTGAGCCTCACCACGCGCTACGCGTACGACGCGCAAGGCCGGCTCGCCAGCATGACGTACCCGAGCGGGCGCGTGCTCTCGTACACCTACGACGGCGCGGGCCGGGTGACCAAGGTGACCTCCACGCAGCGCGGCGTCACCACCACGCTGGTCGACGGCGCGACGTACCGCCCGTTCGGCACCGCCCAGTCATTCACCACCGCCAGCACGTCGCGGGTCGATCGAACGTTCGATCTCGACGGGCGCATGTCGGGCTTCACCATCGCCGGCACGCAGTGGGGCGTGAGCTACGACGCGGCCTCGCGCATCACCGGGCTCTCGGCGCCGGGAGTCGCGCGCGCATACGCCTACGACGATCTCGATCGGCTGGTGCACGCCACCGGCGTCGCCGATGAGACCTTCACGTACGATCTCAACGGCAATCGACTCACGCGCGCAGCCGGCACGCAGCAGCAGTCGCTCAGCTACGCGGCGTCGAGCAACCGTTTGAGCCAGGTCGACTCGGCGATGCTGACGTGGGATGCGAACGGCAACCTGATCTCCGACGGCACGCGGCAGTTCAGCTACGACGCGCGCGGGCGATTGATCGCGGTGACCGCGGGTGCGACTTCGGCGCGGTACTTCGTCAACACCGCTGGGCTCCGCGTGGCGAAGGAGGTGCGGCCATGAACGCGCGCGCTCTCATCTTCGCGGTCGCGCTCGCCGCTTGCGGAACCAACACCACGGGCACCGGTGGCGGAGCAGGCGGCTCGACAGGCGGCGGCTCCGGCGGTGCGGCAGGTGGAGGCGCCGGTGGCGGCACTTCCGTTGGAGGCGGCGCTGGCGGTGGTGGAGGCTCGGCGGGCGGCGGCGCCGGCGGCGGAACGTCAGCGGGCGGCGGAACCGGCGGCGGAGCAGCGACCGGCGGCGGCTCTGGTGGCTCTGGCGGCGGCGGTGCCGTCGACGCCGGCGTTCCACCGCACACCACGCTCTTCGCCTACGACTCCGAAGGGCGACTGATCGGCGAGTACGACGAGACCGGAGCCGAGATTCTCGAGGTGGCGTACTTCGGAGCTGCACCCGTTGCGGCCATCACGCCCTCCGCGAGCGGTGAGAACGTGTTCGCCGTGCACACCGATCACCTCGGCACCCCCCGCGCGCTCGAAGCCTCGACCGGCACCCTCGTGTGGTCGTGGCAGAGCGACGCATTCGGCAGCACCCCACCCAACGAAGATCCCTCGGGCAGCGGAACCGCGCAGAAATTCCCGCTGCGGTTCCCCGGCCAGTACTTCGATGCCGAGAGCGCGCTGCACTACAACGCCATGCGCGACTACGACCCAGCGACGGGCCGCTACATCGAAACCGACCCGCTCGGACTCACCGGAGGCCTCAACCCGTACCTCTACGTGAGCGCCAACCCGATCGCGTCGATCGACCCGCACGGAACTCTGCCTCCCGCGCCTCCCAGCCCGCCTGCCAACCCTTCACAGTCGCGCCCCTGCGCCGCGCCGTGCACCGAGTGGGGCCCCCGCTGCTGCTCGAACTGGTGGGCCGGCGATTGCCGCAACTGGCGCGAGCAGACGAGCATGCGCATGCCTTCGACGTTGCCCCAGATGTGCGGCTGTCCCGACGCGAGACCCGGCCCGCCGCCACCGCCGCCGACGTACACGCCGCCTCCCGACAACCCGCGCCCTCCCCGGCGGCCGCGGTGCTCCGATTGCCAGCGAAGCAATCTCAACGACGCCAACTGCTTCGTGAACTGTGAATGAGACCACCATTTCAAATGTGGCGCTGGCTCGCCGTCATTGCGCTCGCCGCGTGCTCTGCGCCGGTCGTCGAGCCTGACGCCGGTTTCGATGCGGGCCTCGATGCGGGTTTCGACGCCGGCACAGAAATCGACGGCGGCTTCGATGCGGGTGTCGTCGACGCGGGCCTGCCCTGCAGCGCGACGTGCGCCGGTTGCTGCGCGAACGATGGAACCTGCCAGAGCGGCACCGATTCCGCCGCGTGCGGAATGCGCGGCCTGGCGTGCGGCGCGTGCATGTCGAACCAAGACTGCTTCGGCGGCGCGTGCATCAACCGCGCTTGCCTGGGCTGCGTCGCGGCCGATCAATCGTGTCAGAGCGGCACCTCCGACGCCGGCTGCGGGCGCGGCGGTGTCACGTGCGCCACCTGCACCGGCGCCACCGCGTGCGACTCGCAGGGCGTGTGCAGCGCCTGCGGCGACGTGTGCGCGGGCCAGAATTTTCCGCTGCGCGCCGACTGCGACAGCTGCACCGCCACCGTCTGCGCCGACGACCCGTTCTGCTGCAGCGCCATCTGGGATCAATCGTGCGCCGCCCGCGCCCGCGCTTCGTGCGCCGGCCGCTGCGCCATTCCCGATGCGGGCACCATCGACGCAGGCGCGCTCGACGCAGGCCCACCCGACGCCGGTGTCGACGCAGGCGTTGCCGACGCGGGCTGCGGCGACGTGTGCGCGGCCCAGGCTTTTCCCATGCTCGATTCGTGCGAGCCGTGCGCGATGACCGTCTGCGCCCGCGACCCGTTCTGCTGCTCACAGAAGTGGGACTCGACCTGCGCGCGCGAAGCCGCCGCCGACTGCGCCGGCCGCTGCGCCAGCGATGCCGGCACCGACGCAGGCGTCGACGCAGGCACCGACGCCGGCTGCCCCAGCGTCTGCTCCGTTCACCCCTTCCCCGTCTCTCCCAGCTGCCAGCCGTGCGCGCAGAGCGTTTGCGACACCGACCCGTACTGCTGCACCCGCGCGTGGGACCTGCCCTGCGTCGAGAAGGCGCGCGCCGTCTGTCACGACGTGTGCCCCGCGGCCGACGCTGGCGTCGACGCCGGCAACCCCTGCCGCGACGTTTGCTTTGCGCAGAGCGCCGCCATTCCGTCGTCGTGCGACCCGTGCGCCTCGCGCGTCTGCGACAGCGATCCATTTTGCTGCTCCGACGGGTGGGACACGCTGTGCTCCATTCAAGCGCGCAGCTCGTGCCCCGAGCGCTGTACCCGCGACGCCGGCACTTTCAACGCCGGCCGCTGCGTCGGCTTCGGAGCCACCTGCTCCGCCTCCAGCCAGTGTTGCTCGGGAACCTGCGCGGCCCAGAGCTGCACGCCGCCGCCTGATGCCGGCCCTCCGGTGTGCAAGCTGCTCGCTGCCGGGTGCACCGCCGACTCCGAGTGCTGCAGCAACTTCTGCGCGCCCGGCGGAACCTGCGGCGTCAACCCGTCGTCGATGACCACCGCGTGCGGCTTCAGCCTCTGCGCGCCGCAAGACGCCGGCACGCCAATGAGCGCCTCGTGCGACCCGTGCGTTCAGACCCTGTGCAAGTGGGACCCGTACTGCTGCTCGACGAAGTGGGACAGCAACTGCGTTCAAGGCGCGCAGGAGCAGTGCCCCGGCCGCTGCCCCTGCTCCGCTTCGAGCAACACCGCGTGCCCCGGCGGCTGTACCGATCTCTCCTCCGACGAGCTCAACTGCGGTAGCTGCGGCGCGGCGTGCACCAAGAACTCCACCTGCGACGCCGGCGCGTGCGCGTGCGACGTCGGCCAGACCTTCTGCCCCTCCGACGCCGGCTTCCCCGGCTTCACCTGCAGCCACTTGAAGCAGGATCCGAAGAACTGCGGCACCTGCGGCGTGGTCTGCCCCGACAGCTGTCTCAACGGAGCGTGTGCGCCGTGCGGCACCCTCCCAGCCAACCGCGTCATGCGCGCCGGCGAATTCCTCGACTCGTGCGACGGCCGCTTCCGCCTGCTGATGCAAACCGACGGCAACCTGGTGCTCTACTTCGGCAGCACCCCGCTCTTCTCGTCGAACACCTTCCAGCCCGGCTCGTACGTGGGCATGCAGGGCGACGGCAACCTGGTCATCTACAACATGACCAACATGGGCATCTGGGCGAGCAACACCCCAGGTCACCCCGGCGCCGTGCTGTTCATCTTCAACGACGGCAACATGCAGATTCGCACCGACAACCTCGACGGCGGCTTCACGTTCTGGTGGCAAACCAACACCGGAGGCCACTGATGCGGCGCGCGCTCATCACCTTCGCAGCTCTCGCCGCCTGCTCGTCGCCGAACATGAACGTCGACGCAGGAAGCGGCGGTGGCGCAGGAGGAAGCGGCGGGGGCGCGGGAGGAAGCACCGGCGGCAGCTCGGCGGGAGGTGGAGTCGGCGGCAGCGGCGGCGGCCAGACCGGCGGCTCGGGCGGAAGCGCGGGCGGCAGCGCGCAATGTCCCACCGGGCAAGCGGCGTGCGACGGCGGGTGCCGCGACGTGCAGAGCGACCCCGACAACTGCGGCGCGTGCGGCGCACCGTGCACCGCTCCTTTCCACCAATGCCGGCAAGGCGTGTGCGGCTGCGTGGGTGGGCTCTCCGATTGCCAGGGGCTGTGCGTCGATCTGCAGAGCGACCCCGGCAACTGCGGCATGTGCGGCGAGGGTTGCAGCGCTCCTGGCTCTGCTTGCGTGTCGGGAGGCTGCGCGTGCAGCGGCGGCCGCGGCTACTGCTCGGGCGCGTGCATCGACATTCAGAGCGACTGGAGAAACTGCGGCGCGTGCGGCGTCACGTGCGTGACCCAGGCCTCGTGCGTGCGCGGCGCGTGCATGTGCAACGGCGGTCACACCACCTGCCCGCTCGCCGACGGCGGCTTCTACTGCAACACGCTGCAAGACGACGTGAACAACTGCGGCATGTGCGGCCGAACCTGCTCCTACCGCTGCGGCCAGGGCCAGTGCATTTTTCCAACCTGCACCGACATGACGACCAATGGCACTGAGAGCGACCTCGATTGCGGAGGCGCATGCCCCGGCTGCGCCAACGGCCGGCGCTGCAATTCGCCCGACGATTGCGCCTCGCGCTTCTGCGTCGACGGCACCTGCAACGTGGGCTTCGTCACCCCGCTGTGCTGGACGTTCTCGAGCCTGGGCTCGGTGGGAAACGGCCCGGTGGTGGTGAACGACTTCAACGCCGACGGCAAGCTCGACGTGGCCACCAACGCCAACAACCAGCTGTGGCTGTTCTTCGGCAACGGCGACGGTACGCTCGGCACGCCCACCACCTTCACGTACGGCGCGGGCCTGGGCTCCAGCTCCATCGCCACCGGAGACTTCAACAACGACGGCCGCAACGACATCGCCTTTCAGCTGATCAACGGCTTCAGCGGCACGCGGCCCGACATCAACATTCTCTACGGGCAGGCCGACGCCGGCTTCGGCGCGCCGGTGGCCATCGCCAACACCTCGAACCAGCGCTCGGTGAGGGCGGCCGACGTGAATCGCGACGGCACGCTGGAGCTGTTGCTCACCCGCGCCACCCAGGTCGACGTCGACACGCGCGCGGGCGACGGCGGCAGGAATTACGTGTGGCTGTACTCGCCGGTGCCCATCGCCAGCGGCGCGGCGAGCCTCGCCGTGTTCGGAGACTTCAGCGGCGACGGCGAGCTCGACCTGGCCATCATCGACAACAACCGGCTGCAGATCTCGCTGCGGCTCGACGCGGGGTTCGGCGCGCCGGTGGCGTACGCGCTGCCCGGCAACGGTCAAGACGTGGCGACAGGCGACTTCGATCGCGACGGGCGCCTCGACGTGGCGGTGGTGAGCAACCCCAACCTGATCGTCTTCTCAGGCGTCGGCGACGGAACGTTCGACGCCGGCCGCACCTACCCAGTCAACGTCGGGACGAGCATGGCCGTAGCCGATTGGAACCGCGACGGAAGAATGGATGTGGCGAGCCCCGACGTGCAGTTCGGGCAAGGGCCGCGGCTGATGCTCGGCACCTCCGACGCCGGCATGTTCAACGCCGGCGTGGTGGGCGTGAACCGCGGCCTCAATCGCTTCGTGGGCGCCGACATGAACGGCGACGGCAAGGTCGACATCGTCGGCTCCAACGATCTGTTCGTGTGCGTGGTGCTGGCGCGCTGACTATTCGAGAAACTTCGCGATGCTCTGCTCGAGCTGGCTCTGCAGAAGCTTGAGCAGGCTGTGCAGCTCCTTCGAGCTCAGGTCCAACCGCTCTTTGAGCAGCTGGTAGGTCTCGTCGACGATCCGCGCGCGAGCATCGTCGACCCACCTTCGCACCGTCGCGGCGTGCACCTTGAAGGTGTGCGCGATGGCCGTGCTGGACAGACCTTCGAGGTAGTAGAGCGACAGCAGGCTCTTGTCGCGCGGCGGCAGCGCTCCCAACACGCGGCGGAACGCTTCACGAAACTCCTGGCCGTAGCGCGCCTTGAGATAATCGAGCTCCGGGTCTGGCTGCGCGGCGTTCACCTCGAACGGATCGCCGGCCGGTGCTTTGCCGCGCTTGAGATTCAAGGCGGTGCGCGCGGCGACGATGCGCAGCCACGCACCGAGCGGGCCTGAACCCCCATATTCGGCGATCGCCGGCCGAGGGCCGACCCACAGCTTCTCCCGCACCGCTTGCTTCACCTCGTCGGCGAACGCGGGCGAAGAATCGGTGCGCGCGATGAACTGCGGAACCTGCGAGAGCAGCTCGCGCTCGAAGATCTCCAGCGCGGCGCGATCGCCTTCGGCGCACCCGCAGGCCAGGTACAGGTCTTCGGCGTGCGCCTCGAGAGCCCCGGGCGCGCAGCGCTTCACGAAGGCGTCGAAGGCCGCCTCGCTCACCCGAATCGACGGCCAACGCGCTCGGCCGCGTTCGATTGCACCCACGCGCGTGTTGCTATCACAATGGCCCGCACGTGAACTGCCTCGGGGAAGATCTCGTCTTGAGCTTCGTCCAGGGCAAGATTCCTCCCGGCACCGAGGCAGAGGTTCAAGCGCACGTCGCCGAGTGCAGCGAGTGCCGGCACTTGGTCGCCGAGGCCGCACGTTACTTCGCCGAAGACCCCTCGGCCTCGAGCGTGCCGACCGAAATTCACGGCGCTCCGCCCAGCGCCGCCGTCGGCGAGGCCGTCGGGCGCTACCAGCTGCACGGAGTCATCGGCGCGGGCGGCATGGGCGTCGTGTACAGCGCGCACGACCCGCAGCTGAATCGCAAGGTGGCGGTCAAGCTGGTGCGGGCGAGCTCGAACGACGAAGAGGTGGCCGCGCGTTCGCGCGCGCGGCTGTTGCGTGAGGCGCAGGCGATGGCGCAGCTCGCCCACCCCAACGTCGTCGCCGTGTTCGACGCCGGCACGCACCAGGGCCAGGTCTTCGTGGCGATGGAGTGGGTACCCGGCGAAACGCTCAAGAAATTTCTCGAGCGACGCCGCAGCGATTGGCGCGAAGTGGTGCAGCAGTTCATCGCCGCGGGAGAAGGCCTCGCCGCCGCGCATCACCGCGGCCTGGTTCACCGCGACTTCAAGCCCGACAACGTGCTGGTGGGCAGCGACGGCCGCGTGCGCGTCACCGACTTCGGCCTGGCCCGCCTCGAGGCGTACGCCGACCCCGAGGAGGGGCGAGCGGCGCCGGCCTCGTCGAGCGTCAGCGTTTCGTCGATGACCGAGACGGGAATGCTGCTTGGCACGCCCGCGTACATGGCGCCCGAACAGCTGCAGGGTCGCGCCGTCGACGCGCGGTCAGATCAATTCAGTTTCTGCGTGGCGTTGTTCGAGGCGCTGTATGGTCGACGGCCCTACCTCAAGACGTCGATCGAGATGGCCGCGCTCACGCTCCCCACTCAACCGAGGCTCCCCGCATCTCTCATCGAGGTGCTGGAGCGCGGCTTGAGCTTCCACCCTTCGGCGCGCGCAGCCTCGATGGACGAGGTGATCGCCGGGCTGAAAGAAGCACTGCTTGAGCGGCCCAGAAAACGCGCGCCGCTGGTGGCGGTCGCAGCCGCCGTGCTCGTGGCGATCGCGGTGGCGGCCTCTTTCCTGTTCGCGCCCGCGCCGGTGCCCGCGGAAGTCGAAGCCCCGCCTGCGCCCGCGACCGTCGAGCGCGAGCGCGCCGTCGAGCCCGCTCCTGTTCCCGCCATCGAGGTCGACGTCGCGTCGCCGGTGCCGGCTCCCGGAGTCGCGGTGCGCCACAAAACTGCGCGGCCGCGCCCCGCGCCGAAAGCGAAGTCGGAGGCGCCCAAGGCCGATGACGCGCTGATCGACAACCCCTGGGGAGCGAAGTGACGGCGCTGGTGCTGGTGCTGTTGTCGCAGGTGGTCGATCCTCCCGCGCTCGATGAAGCTGAGCGGCAGCGACAGGGCAAGGTGCTGCTGGCCGAGGGGCTCAAGCGCTACAGCGCCGGCGAGTACGAGGCCGCGGTTGGGGCGTTCAAGGCTGCCTATGCGCTCGCTCCCGCGCCGGGACTCTTGTTCAACCTGGCGCAGTCGTACCGGCTGTGGGGCAAAGGGCACTGCCTCGATGCGACGCGCTCGTACCGCGCGTATCTGCAGATCGACCCCACCGCTTCGAATCGCGACAAGGTCGAAGCGCACTTGAAGAACCTCGAGGCGTGCACGCGTGAAGAGCAGGCGGCGTCAGGAGCTGACGCGAGCGCACCCTCGCCGCGCCCGCTCGAGCTCGAGCCGACTCCTGCGGGGCCCATCGTCGACGTCGCGGCCCCGCCGGCCGAGGCGCCGCCTCCTCGCGCGCCGCGTTGGCCGCCGTTGCTGGTGGCCCTCGCGGGAGCCGGCGGCCTGGGGCTCGGCGTCGGGCTCTACGCGTGGGCGGGGCAAGACTTCGCAGCCTTTCAGCGGCAATGCCCTGACGGCCGGTGCCCGCCGGAGCTGTGGGCCGGCGCGCGCGGGCGAGAGCAGGCCGGCATCGCATCGATGTGCCTCGGCGCTGCTGCGCTGGTCGCCTCGGCGATCTGGTGGGTGGTCTTGCTGGGAGACAGCCGGTGAAGCGCGCCGCGCTGCTCTTGCTGGCCGTGGCCGCGTGCCGCGATTGGGATTCGTTCAGCGCTCACTATGGCGAAGACGGAGGAAGCGACGCCGGCACCGACGGCGGCAGCGACGCGACCGCGTGCCTCAACCGCGGCGCATCTTCATGTCCCTCCGCGGCGTTGTTCTGCGACGGCTTCGAAGCGGGGCGGCTCGCCGCGTGGCTCAACGAAATCACCACCGGAGCGACGGTCACCATCGACAACGGTTGCCAGTACCGCGGCGACCAGGCCCTGCACGCCACGGTGCCGAGCCTCGCCTCGATGATGACCGGGGGCGCCCGTTGGTACGAAGTCGTGTCGGGCACTCCGACGCCGGGCCATCAGTTCGTGCGCGCGATGGTTCGCGTCGACGCGGCTCCGGGCGCGATGCCGATGCTGACGCTGCGCGAAGCGGAGCCGAGCACCAACGAGGTGCGGTTGATGTTGAACCCGGGGGCCACGCAGGTGTCACTGGTCTCGACGGCGGGCGCCATCGCTTCGGGCATCGCGAGCTTTCCCGGCCTGAGCCGCTGGGTGTGCGTGGAGTGGGAGCTCGACGAGGCCGCCGATACCACGCGCGTGTGGCTCGACGACGGCGCGACTCCGGCGATCGAGGGCACCATGGGAGCGAGCGCACTTCAGCGGCTGTTGGTCGGCCCGAGGATCAGCAATCTGGGCGGCCCGCTGGCAGCGACGGACGTGTGGCTCGACGAGATCGTCGTCGACGACGCACGCATTCATTGCCCGTGAGGGCGAACAGCAACGCCAGCGCCGAGGGAGCGTGGTTGCACCCGCAGCTCACGTCGAAGCTCGGAGCAACCAGCGCCTGACCTCCGGTGGGTGATGTGCCAGCGTCGGAAGTCGCGCCTGCATCGAGAGGCGGAGAAACGCCGTGGGGAGCGCCGTACACGCCTCCGTCGAGTGGGCCGATCAGCGCGAAGAACGAGTCCCACGTTTCGAGTGTGCCGCCGTCGAGAGCGCGGCCGACAACCTCCATCGGAAAGACGGTTGAGGTGGGCTGCACCAGCGCCGCCGCGCCGATGGGAAGGTGATCGCCCGGTGCGAAGGAGACCTGCGTGGTGAGCAACCGCACCGTGTCGCCCGTCAGTCGCAGCAGATAGGGGTCGCCGCTCGAGTGAATGTTGGCGAGGTAGAGGGCGAGGTAGGTGGCTCCGGGCTCGACGGGCCCCGCCTGTGCCGTGGCGAGGCTGCGCTCGATGGTGGTCGATGAGCTGACGCCGGGCACCAGGTATTGAAGCGTGTCGTGAAGCTCGATCGCGAACAACTGCGCATCATCGATCGAGGCACCTGCGTCGCTGGTCGCTTCGAGCGACACGCTACCGGCATCGGAGATCTGCTCGACCGCGGCGAAGAGCAGGCTTCGATTGGCGGAGAGCGCGTGGCGCAGGTGCGCTCCGCCGACCGCGGTGGGTGCGAAGCTGGCGTCGGAGCGCTTCAGCCGCGCCTCGATCTGCGCGGGCGCATTCGCGGCGCCCAGCACCAGCCAGCGACCCTGAGTCAGGTTGTCGAGCGATTGCACCGCGGCGAAGTTGCCCTGCGCGACCGCCACGCCCGAGCGCGCGGGAGCCGCCACCAACCGCGCGACAGGCAGCGCCACCAGGGTGACGAGCACCGTCGCGGGAGCGGTTGAGGTCGCGCGCATGCGCGCTCGCAGGCTGAGCTGACCGGTTCCGTTCGTGGTGGAGGCTCCGAAGTAGAAGAATTGTTCCTCCAGCGCAGGAAGCACGGGGCCGCTGGTGACGGCGACAGGCATGCCGCTGGCCTCGTCGATGATCTCGAGTTCACCGACGCCGATCTTCGCGCTGACGAAGAACGCGATGCCCTCTCCGGTGCCGAGACTCGCGGTCACGGCTCCGCCTGGGATGTCGACGAACTGGTTGCTCGAGGTGGTGTAGTTGACCTGCGCCACCGCCTGCGCGTGAGCCATGCCGGCGCACAGCAGCGAGACAGAGGCCAGCGCGTAGGCGTTCACCATCGCCGGCGCCGCGCGATCAGCTGGAGCGCCGCGAACAGCGCCGCGAGCTCGGGCACCTGCACGCCGTGACTGCAGCCGCCGATCATCTCCTGCGGATCGGCCGGACCCTGCATCATCGGGTGAGGATTTCCGCCGTCGAGCGCAGGTTTTGTCGTCGACCCGCCGCCGCTTCCGCCCATGCCGGTGCCTCCACCCGCGCCGCCAGCGCCGCCCATGCCGCCGTCGCGTCGTTCGGTGTGGCCGCCGCCGGTGCCTCCGCCCGTCGCTCCGCTGCCGCCACCCGTCGAGCCGCTGCCCCCGCCGCCGCCGCTCGCGCTGCCGCCGCCAGATCCACCTGCGCCGCCAGATCCACCTGTGCCGCCAGATCCACCTGTGCCGCCAGATGCACCTGCGCCGCCAGATCCACCTGTGCCGCCAGATCCACCTGCGCCGCCAGATCCACCTGCGCCCCCGGATCCACCTGCGCCGCCAGATCCACCTGCGCCGCCGGATCCACCTCCGCCTGCGCCGCCACCTCCGCCTGCGCCGCTAGATCCACCTCCGCCGCCTCCCCCGCTTCCGCCGCCTCCCCCGCCTCCGCCGCCACTGCTCATTCCGACCGGCCCGACGGTCTTCCACAGCCCGCGCGTGCGCAGCGACGCGAACAGAAAGTTCGCCGGGTCAAACAAGAGATCGATCACCCGCGCGTCGTTCGGAAACGCCGGCACGCCCGCGTACAGCGAGACCGTCGCGAGGTTGTCGGACGACACGTACAGGTAGCTGTTCGCCGTGCCGTTGTTCGCGATGCCCGTGCCGATGAAGAGCCGCCCGTCAGGCGCGATGGAGCACGAAAAAATCTGATGGTTGTACGGAAGCCCCGTCGCGACCTGCACCCACTGCGCTCCTGAGGTGCCGCCCTGCCAGCGATAGACCGCCGCGCGCTCGGCGTACGTCACGCTCCCATCGCCCGGAAAGCAGAACGTCGCTCCATTCACCGGGCCGCTAGCCGAGCCTGGCTTCGTGCCCATGAACTGCCAGCTCGCCGCGCCATCGTTCGACCACCACGCTCCGTTGCCTTCGCTGCCCACGAAGAGATCGTCGTGCGAAGGTCGCCGCTGAAAGACCTGCAGAATGCCGCTCGCTGGAGAAGGCCCACGCCGCGTCCACGACGAGCCGTCAGCGTTCGCCACGAACGTGCCCACGCCCGCGACCAGCGCCAGCACTTCGTTGTTTCGACGCACGAACGACAGCGGGTCGCCCGGCAGATTGCTCGCCGTCCAGTTCGAGCCGTTCCATCGGTACGCAGTGCCGGTACCGCCCGGAGGCCCCGCGCTCAGCAGCACCGTCCCATCCATCGCTCGTCCCAGCGCCAGCGCGTCGAGGCCAGCGAGGTTGGTGGTCACGTCGCTCCACGTGGCGCCGCTGTTGGTGCTGTGCCGAATGCCGTCGCGCCGCATGCTGACGAAGAGCTCTTGCCCGCCCGCCGACAGCACCTCGCGCGTCTGGCCGCCGTCGGGCACCGTGAGCGCTTGCACCTGTTGAAAGCCTGGCGCTTGTGCCGCGGCGAGCGAAGAAACGAAAAAAAGCCCGAGCGCAGCAGGTCGGCAAAGTCGTTGGAGATTCATGGCTTTCTCCCTGGAGGTCCGATTCACGAGCCTCTGACACAGGCACCCGGCAGAACGCGCACGGGTCTGCGTCGCCAGCGGTTCAGCGCGCGGATCGCCCGCAAAACTGCTCGACCGTCGACAGCAGCCGCTCGAGATCGATCGGCTTGTCGATGAAGCCTTGGGCCTCTCGAATGGCGGCGGCTTCTTTCGGCCACGCCGAGAGCACCACCACCGGAATCGGCTCGGGGTCGCTCTGCGCGCGCAACCGGGCGAGAAACTCCGCGCCGCCCATCACCGGCATCATCAGGTCGAGGAGGATCAGCCGAGGTCGATTCTTCGCCAGCTCTTCGAGGCCCTGCTTGCCGTTGCTCGCGCCGATCGCCGCGTAGCCTTCGTCGGCCAACACCGAGATCACGCCCTCGCGAATGTCGGTGTCGTCCTCCACCACCAGAATGTGCTCGTGATCATGCACGCCGATCCTCCGCGGGAACCCAGAGGGTGAAGCGGGCGCCTTCGCCGGGCCGGCTCGACACGTCGACACCTCCGGCGTGCGCCTGGGCGATCTGCTGCGCGATCCACAGCCCGAGGCCGAAGCCGCCGAAGTGCTCCAGTGGCGCGCGCCGGGTGAAGCGCTGGAAGATTCGCTTCTGCTCATCGAGCGGGATGCCCGGGCCGTGATCTGTCACGCTGAAGAAGACGTCGCCCGCATCGCGGCGAACCGCCAGGTCGATGCGCGCTCCTGCGCCGTACTTGAGCGCGTTCGAGATCAACCCTTCGCACGCCTGCCCGATCAGCTGCGCATCGATGAACGTCGGCGCTTCTGAAGCCTCCAGCGTCACCGCCGCGCCTGCGCGCTCGATCTCCGAAGCCAATCGCGCAAGCGCATCGCGCACCACTTCGGCGAGATCGTGCGAGCGCCGCGACAGCACCATTCGGCCGACCGTCAGATCCGCCACCTGCAGCAGCGTCTCCACCAGCCGCTCCACGCGCCCCACCGCGCGATCGAGACCGAGCAACCGCTCGTTGAGCCGCTCCAGGGTCGGAGGCCGGCCCGACGCGATGGCCTTGAGCGTGCTCTGAATCTGCATGCGCACTGGCGCGATCGGCGTCTTGAGCTCGTGACCCGCGATCACCAGAAACTCGTCTCGCGCTTGAATCGACTGCTGCGCCTGGTGAAAGAGTCGCGCGTTGTCGATGGCGAACGCGGCGCGCAGCCCGAAGCCGGCCACCACCTCCTGGTCGAACGCATCGAAGCCCGCCGCAGAAGAGCCGCGCACCAGCGTGACCGTGCCGAACTCGTGACCTCGCGCCTGCAGCGGAGACCGCAGAAAAATTCCACCGGCCGGCAGCGCCCCTGCCACCGCGTTGCGCGGCCCACTCTCGTCTTCGAGCTCGACGATGGCGGCTTCGGCGAGCTCCGGCACGGCGAGCTTCGCCACCGCGTCGAGAATCTGCGGGTACTCGAGCACCTGGCTCAGCTCGGCGCTGACCCGGGCGAGGAAACGCTCTTTGCGCTCGACCCGCATGCGCTCGGTGACGTCTTGCGCGGTGCCGACCATGCGCGATGCGACGCCGCGCTCGTCGCGCACCACCACCGCACGCTCGCGCACCACCCGCACGCCTCCGTCGGGGCGCACCACCCGATGCACCACGTCGTACGCCGCGCCGCCGCCCAACGCCGCCTCGCTCGCCGCGCGAATCGCTTCGCGGTCGTCGGGGTGCACCATGCCGAAGAACCGCTCCACGGTGATGGGCATGTCCTCGGCGACGCCGAAGATTCGGTAGGTCTCGGGAGACCACCAGATGGCATCGGGCCCCAGCACGCCCGAGACCCAGCTGCCGACGTGCGCGATGGCCTGGCCCTCTTCGAGATAGCGCTGCGTCTGGCGAATCACCTCTTCAGTGCGCTCACGCTCGGAGAGTCTGCGCAGCAGAATCACCATCGCCGCGGGGCCCGGCACGCGCAGGCTGGTGGCGGTCACCTCCACGGCGATCTCGCTGCCGTCTTTGCGGCGAATGGGCAGCTCGATGGTGCGCTGCTCCGTTTCGCGCAGGCCGTCGAGCCCGGCGCGCGCGCGTTCGGCCACCAGCTCCGACAAGGCGAGCCCGATGAGCTCGGCGCGCGTTCGGTCGAAGAGGGCCTGCGCAGCGCCGTTGACGTCGAGGATGCAGCCGCGCTGATCGACGGTCGCGATCGGCTCGGGCACCGCGTACATCACCGCTGCTCTCTGCGCGTCGTGGCGAGCTTCCGTCTCGACGTGCCCGGGCAATGAAAACTTCTGTGTCGATCTTGAGCTCACCAAAACTCCCGAGGTCGTGACGACCCAGAGGTGCTCTGGTTTTCGTTAGCGAAGCCGTGCGACGCCTGCCACCCATTGTCCGTCGGGCGGGAGCGCCGTCACACCGAGCACGACCGAGAGCGCGACGTCACCTCCACAGCTTGCCGTCAGCCACCTGGGGATTCGCAGCGGTCGCTTTGCCTGCCGAGCCGTCGAGCGCGGTGGCGGGCTTCGCCGCGGTCTGGTCGAAGGCGCTGGCGGGTTTCTGGGCGCCGAGCTTCTCCCACTGCTCGGGCATGTTGGGGCCCAGGCGCATCAGATACGGCTCGCCTTTGATGAAGTAGATCTCCTGGTGGCCGTCGGCGTGGCGCGGAGTCAGGTCGAAGTGCGGCGCGGTGTCGGCGCCTGCGGGCCGCGTCGTCGACTCGCCGCGCGCGTTGAGCTGATCGAGCAGCTTGTCGAAGTGCTTCATGATCGCGCCCTGGGGCACCGTGTCCCACCGCTCGGGCATGTTGGGGCCGCGAGTGGCCAGCGCGACCTCGCCCGACTGCAAGAGCGCCAGCTCCAGCACGCCGTCGGCGTATTGCGGCGTGACGTCGAAGCGCACCGAGCCCCGCAGCTCTTTCGCGCTCGGCGCCGCGCGGCTCTTCCACTTGTCCGACGTCGCATCGAGCAGCTTGCCCAGCGCCGCGAAGGTCTTCTTGTCCAACCTGCGCGCCTGCAGCGACGCATCGATCTTTGACGCAGCGGGGCCCTGCTTCGGTTGAACGGATTTCATGGTGCCTGTCACTCTAACAGAGGCCATCGGCCGGTCGCGGCGGCGTCGGCAAAATGCAGCCGTTACCGATCTCGTATGGCTCTGGGGTTTGCATCCGACAAGGCGGAACAAGCGAGAGATCTGTCGGCCACGCTGCGCCTGTACCGCGAGGAGATACTCACCCGCTGGGCAATTCTCTGTCAGGAGAATGAAAAAGCCCGCACGCTCACCCACGAACAGCTGCTCGATCATCTGCCTCAGCTGCTCGATCGGCTCGCCGCCGCCGTCGACGCCTCGAGTGCCGGTCGCGACACCTCCATGCCTCTCAGAGAATCGCGCGAGCACGCCCTGCATCGCCTCGACGCCGGCTTCGACCTTCCCGAGATAACCAACGAGTACGCGCTGCTGCGGCAGGTGTTGTTCTCGATTCTCTCCGAGCGCGCGCCGCACCTGGTGATCGGCGGGTTCGACGTGGTGGGCAGCGCCATCGACGCGAGCCTCTCCGAGTCGGTCGATTACTACGTGCGCGTTCGACACCGCACGCTCGAGGCGCTCGATCAGGTCGCGCAGGTGGTGACCGGCCCCGGTGATGCCAGCACCACGCTGCACCGAATCTTGTCGGTCACCATGCAGACCGTTCCCTCCGTCGACGCGGTCACCATCTTGCTGCGGCATGGCGACGTGCTGAAGGTGAAGGAGGCGCTGGGCGTGATGGCGGAGCGCGACCCTTCTTTCAGCCTCAAGGTGGGCGAGGGCTTCGCGGGCACCATCGCCGCGACCCGGCAGCCGCTGTTTCTCTCCTCGGCCGACACGTCGCCGCTGGTGCGAAGTGACTTCATCAAGCAGCGCAACATCAAGGCCATGTACGGCGTGCCGATGATTCGCGGCGTCGAAGTGGTGGGCGTGGCGCACATGGCTTCGCTGACCGCGAACGAATTCGCCGAGGAGGACAAGCTGCTGTTCCGCAGCGTCGCGGAGCGGGCCACCGGCGTCATCGTGCAAGACGACTTGATGAGCCGCGAGCGGGCCTCTCGCTTGTTTCTCGAAACGGTCATCAACAACATTCAAGAAGGCGTGCTGGTCGCCGACCAGAACGGCACCGTGGTGCTGGCGAGCGAGGGCGCGGCACGAATCTTCGGCACCAGCCGCGACGAGCTGCTCGGACCCGCCACCCGCTTCAACGAACGCTTTCACCCTCGGAGCCCCGACGAACAGGAAAAGATCCCCGCACTGCTGGAGGCGCTGCAGGGCAGACCGGTTCCCGCCCATGATCGAATCGTCACCGACGCGCAGGGGCGAGATCATTTCCTGGTGGTGAGCGCGACTCCGGTGCAGCACGGTGGAGTCGGCGGCGCGGTGGCCGTCTTCATCGACATCACCGAGCGGCGCAACCTGGAGAAGCAGCTGCGACTCGCGGTGGCGTTTCGCGAGCGCCTGATGGGCATCGTGAGCCACGATCTTCGCACGCCGCTGGCGGGCATCGCGCTAGCGGCGCAGTCGGTGCTGCGGCGCAAGAGGGCTCCGGAGTGGGCAGTGACGGCCGCGCAGCGGGTCAATCGCTCCGTGGAGCGGATGGGGAGAATGGTCTCCGACCTGTTGGACTTCACGCGCATTCAGGCGCACTCGGGCATGCCCATCGAACGCGAGAAGATCGACGTCTGCGCGGTGGTGCGTGAAACGGTGGCCGAGCTCGAGGCCGCGCACCCCGGGCGCATCGAGCTTCGCGGCTGCACCGAGGCGATCGGAATGTGGGACGGAGATCGTCTCGGGCAGGTGGTGACGAACCTGGTCAACAACGCGCTCGAGCATGGCAGCGACGACAAGCCGGTGCAGGTTGAAATCGCCGACGGTGGAGACGCGGTCACATTGACCGTCTCCAATCGTGGCGAGACGATTTCACACGAGCGCCTGCCGGGTCTGTTCGACCCGTTTCGTCGCGAGTCAGGTGACGCGCGAGGCAGCGGGCTGGGTCTGGGCCTGCACATCGTCTACGAGGTTGCCCGCGCACACGGCGGGCAGGTGAGCGTCGTTTCGCGCCACGGCGTGACCACGTTCACCGTGACGCTGCCCAGGGCATGACCCGCGCCTCGGTGGGGCGGCTTTCATGCGATGCGACATTCTCGCGCGGCGGAACTCCATCCAGAAGGTCCATGCGAATCGCTCTGCTTTCGCTTTCTGCTGCCGTGCTTGGCGCGTGCGGCGTCGCTGGAAACCCTGGCGATGTGCCTGATGGCGCGAGCGACGCAGATGCCTCGGTCGACGCAGGCGTGGCCGAAGATGCGGGTGCCGATCTAGACGCGGGCAGCATCGTCGATGGCGGCAACACGATCGACGGCGGCAACACGATCGACGCCGGCAACACGATCGACGCCGGCAACACGATTGACGCGGGCGACGCAATCGACGGCGGCAACATCCGCGACGCGGGTGCGATGAACGATGCCGGCACCAATCGCGATGCAGGGCCGAGCCGTGACGGCGGCACCGTGAGCAGCGGAATTCCCTTCGGCATGTGGATGGGCCAGTCCGATTTCCAGAGCGGCAATCCCGCCGGCGTAAATTGGACTGGAGTCGACGTCGGCTCTTCGGACCCCGCGGCCGAGCTGCAGCTGCTCAGGGAAGCGCGCGCACGCGGCCTCAAGGTCTGGTCGCGCCTGGTCGGAGGCCAGGAGAACTACCAGGTCGACCCGGTCAACGGCGATTACCGGTTCAGCCTGGCGAAGTGGAAAGCGCAGCTCGACCCGCACATCGCGCGCTACAGCGAGTACGTCGACTACATCAACGACGGCACGCTGCAGGGCCACGTGGTGATGGACGACATCAACTCCACGGGCAAGTGGGGCAGCAGCGCGAACTTTCCGACGTTCGCGGACCTCGAGGCGATCTCGCAATACTCGAAGATGCACATGCCCGCGCTGAAGACGGCTGTTCGCGCCGCGCCGACCACGCTCGAGCAGTGGAGCAGCGGGCAACCCTACGTGTACCTCGACACCGGTTGGGGCCAGTACTCGTGGCGTTTTCCCAGCAACGACATGGGCAACGCGGCCGCGTATCTGAGCCAGAACGTCGACGCGGCCCGGCGAATCCACCTCGGGTTGGTGATCGGGCTCAACATCGTGAACGGCGGCAACCCCAACGGCACGCCGATGACCAGCGCGCAGCTGCGAGATTATGGAGCCGCGCTGCTCGACGGCAGCGACTACCCGTGCGGCTTCTACATCTGGGAATACGAGTCGAGCTCCACTGCGCAGGGCTACTACTCGAACTACAGCACCACGGAGCTGGCGACACTGGCCACCAAGGCGAGAAATCACCTGCGCTCGTCATGCGCGTTTCACTGAAGGCGCGTAGCCCCGGATTCGGTTCGAAGTAGGCTATTGGCAGTCAATGGGCGTACCGGGAGCACGCGACCAGGTGGCGAATGCTGACTCCTTTCGAGTGTTGGCGAGACACGCACTGAAACCAGGCGACCGAATCGGCTGGCGCGCGACGTGGCTCTTCGCGGCCATCGCGATCTCGGGCTGCGACATGAGCTCAGCAGATCTCGACGGCCTCGTCTTTCATTGCTCCGACACCGCTCCATGCGCGGAGGGATTTCGCTGCGACTCCGCGCGCGAAGTTTGCGTGAAGCTCGGCGACGACGGGGGAAGCGGCGGCGGCGCAACCGGCGGTGGCGGCGGTGCGCTGGGTGGTGGCGGTGGCAGCGCGACGGGCGGTGGTGTTGGCGGCGGCGGTGCCTCGACGGGCGGCGGCGGTGCCTCGACGGGCGGCGGTGGTGCCTCGACGGGCGGCGGTGGTGCCTCGACGGGCGGCAGCGGTGGGAGCGCGACCGGCGGTGGCGTTGGCGGTGGCAGTGCGACTGGCGGCGGTGTTGGCGGTGGCTCAATGGGCGGCGGAGGTGGCGGCTCAATGGGCGGCGGAGGCGGCGGCTCGATGGGCGGCGGTGTTGGCGGCGGCTCGACCGGCGGCGGAGGCGGCACCGGCGGTGGTGGCTGCACCGCGACGACGACGGCGATCGACACGATGTTTCACGGGCGGGGCTCGCTGTTGATGCAAGCGGGCCGGCCGCGCCTGGCGTATTCGAACGCGTTCTCCGCGACGACGACTGACGTCTACTACGCTGAGTGCTTGAGCGGCTGCGACGGCGGCGCGCCGACCTTTTCCACGCCGTTTGCGCTCAACAACGTCAGCCCCAACGCGCTGACTCGACCGATCTTGCGAGCGATCGGCGACGCGGGCGTGGCCTATTGCTTCCGCAGTCAGACGTCGAGCATCTCGGGGAGCCTGCAGTTCGGCGAGTGCGTTTCAGGCAATTGCTCGCTGCCCTCGAGCTGGGCGCACCAGAACCTCGACGTCTTCATCGAGACCGGAGAGGCCGGCGCGGGCATGGACGCGCTCGGCGCGCTCAGGGCAGTGGTCAGCGAGACGGAGGTGCTTCCCGACGGCGGCACCAACTCCATCTACGGAGAGTGCACCAACAACTGCACTTCGAACCTGGGCACCAACTGGACCTTCGCGCAGTTCAAATACGATTCGCGAGGCTCGGCGATCGCGCTGCAGTCCGAAGGCTTGTTGATGCGCCGATCGGCGGTCTGGGGCAGCGACTCGATCGGCGCGATGTTGTTCGGCGAGTGCACGATGAACTGCGGGAGCGCCGCGAGTTGGAGCACCGTCTCCCTCGGGCCGGGCGCATACCCCGACATCGTGATGGGCGCCGATGGGCTTCCGCGCGTCTTCTATTCCACCTCCTCGGTGCCGAATCTCGCGACGCGCATGACCCGGTGCACAGTGCGCCCCTGCTCGGTCGCGATGAATTGGAGCGCGCCGCTCACCGTGATTGCAGCGCGCAGCACCTTCACCACCGCGGGCCGCGCCGACGACGGCCGCACCACGTTCTCCACCGGAATGGTCGATGGCGGCTTCATATTGGGCGTCGAGCTACCCGACGGGGGCTACCAGACCTCGGTCGCGTCGGCGTGCGGCGCGCCGCTCGAGGGCGACAGCGCCGCGGCGTTTCTTCGCCCCGATGGGCAGTGGAACCTGTTCTTTCACGAGCGCCAGTCGCGCATGATCTACGTCGACGACGCTCCGTGAGGCGCGAAAGTCTCCGCATTGTTGGAAACTGAGAATTGAAACTCAGCGCGGGCCGATGCGAGAATCAATCATGACCTCGATTCGAATCTCGGTGCCGAAGGTGACTCCGATCAAGAGCGGCGGAGCGACCTCGTTCAGCGGCGTGCTGAAGATGGAGAAGGCGATCGACAAGCTGTTCGCGAACGGCGGCCTGAAGAAGTACCAGGTGCCGTACGCCGACGTGCCTCCGGCGATCATCAGGCCCGGGTTCGAGAGCGCGGCGACGTTCAAGATTCCGGTGCGCGATTTGGTGGGCGGCAAGGCGAAGGGCACGGTGTTCGCGACGCGCATGACGACTTACGCGCAGCCGCTGTCGACGACGCCGCCGGGGCCGAACCTCCCCACGCAGGATCATTTCGCGCTGCTCACCCCGAAGGGCACGCTGCTCGCCACGCGGCAGAAGTCGAGCGACTACCCCGCCGGCTTCTTCTGGACGAACTACCGCGTGCGCTGAACATGCGACTTCCCGCGGCCCAGTGACTCCGGCCCCGGGGAGGCATCATGCGCATTCAGTGGATCTTGCTGTCGGTGGTTCTTGGGGCCTGTGCCGGCGCGAACGACCCGCGCGTCGACGCGGAAGCCGCCTCGGCGGTCGCCGTCACCTTCATGCAGCCGCGGGTTTCCACGCCGGTGGTGAAGAGCCGGCTGTGGTTCGGCCGCGAAGGTCTGGGCAAGGGCACGCCGCTGCTCCACGTGCTGCGCTTCGAGGGCGGAGGCTTCGTGGTGGTGCCCGCCGATCGCCGCCGCACCCCGATTCTCGCATGGTCGAGCACCGGCGATTTCCCCTGGGAGAACGGCAGCGCCCGGCCCGGCGGCCTCGAGCAATGGATGGAGCAGACGTTGGAGTCGCTGGCTGACGAGACCGAGGCGCCCGAGTCTGCCGAGTGGGCCGATCTCGAACGTGGCCGCGCGTGGACCCGCACGCCTCTCGATGCGGCGAGCGGCCTCATCCCCGGAGGGCAGTGCTCGCCGAGCTACACCGAGACGGCTCCGCTGGTACAGACCCAGTGGGACCAGGGCTGCGGCTACAACAACTTCACTCCACCTGGCGGCGACGGCTGCCCGTGCGGACATACCTGGGCCGGCTGCGAGGCCACCGCGACGGCGCAGATCATGAAGTACTGGTCTCACCCGCGCACCGTACCGTTCGCGTCGATGCCGCCGCGCATCTATGAGCCCTGGCAGACGGGCTCCAACGAAGTGTCGAGCTTCCTGTCGCAGCTCGGCGTCGGGCTGAGCATGAACTATTCGTGCCTTGGGTCGGGCGCGTTGACCTCGATGACGGTGCCGGTGTTGCGGGGCAACGCGTACTCGGTCGCGGGCGTATATGCGTACAACTTCGACGGCGTGCGGGCCGAGCTCAACGCGCGGCGGCCGGTGCTTCTCGACGGCAGCCCCAGCTCGGGGGCCGGCCATGCGTGGGTGAGCGACGCCTGGGCCGAGAGGGTGAACTGCGACGCGAACGGTGCCGCGTACTACCTGCAGTACCTGCACATGAACTGGGGTTGGGGCAGCAGCTTCGACGGCTTCTACTACTCGTACAACTTCAACCCCGGGGGGAGGGACTACAACTCCAACCGGCACATGGTGACCGGCATTCGGCCGATGAGCGCCGGCTTCCTTTTCTCGGGAGAGAGCTTGTCGCCCGGCCAATCGGTGCTCTCGGCGGACGGTCGCTTCCGCTTCACCTATCAATGGGACGGAAACCTCGTGCTGTACCAGGGCGGCGCGGCGCTGTGGAACAGCGGAACCGCGGGCCGGAGTGCGGGCCGCACGGTGATGCAGCCTGATGGCAACCTGGTGGTCTACGACGCCGGTGGGCGCGCAGCGTGGTGGAGCGGCACCAATGGTCTGAGCGGCTCGTGGCTCGCGGTGCAGAACGACGGCAACGCAGTCATCTATACCCGCGGCAGCCCCTTCTACTCGCCGTGGGCGACGAACACCTGCTGCCGGTAGGCGCGCCTCTTCAGGGAGGAAACGGCGAGCAGGTGCCGTTGGTGTTCGCGACCACGAAGTCCGACGGCCGGCAGTACATGCGCGCCAGCGGAATCGAGATGACGTTGTCGATCGCCTTCTGCGAGGGCTTCCACATCCACGCTTCGTCGTCGAACAACGGCGCTCCGTAGCGCGCGCAGTCGGTGCCGCCGCGGCACAAGATGACCTGCGCTCTGCCGCCGGGGTCTCCGTCGACGCCGCCCGCGTAGATGTACACGTCGGATGCCGACGAGTTCACGTTGGTGCCTCCCGCCGTGTTGGAGCGAAAACCTCTCTCGCACCCCACCGCCTTCACGAACGTCGCGCGCAGCGTGTCTTGCTCGGGGCCCGGCACACCCAGGCCGCTGGTGTTGTTCTCGTGCGTCGACATCACCACCGGCACGCTGCAGTCGTACCCGGCGATCTGCGTGACGGTCTGGCGCACCGCGCGACCGTTGCCGAGGTTCTCCCAGCGAATCGCCACTCCTCCGCGCGTGGAGATGTGGTGGTACTCGAGGTCGACGCCCGCGTGGATCTCGATGATGCCGTAGCCGCGCGTGCAGTTCTCGCAGTGCAGATAGCGAATGGTGCCGTTGCGCGCCTGCACCGCCTCCTCGCGGTAATCGGGCGTGCCTCCGGAGGGCGTCACCACCGCGTCAATGCCCAGGCCGTTGCCCGAGGTCGCGGGGTAGGTGTTCGAGCCGATCGCGCCGGGCCCTGGCGGCGTGTCGTCGGGGTTGAGCACCTCGCCCGGGTAGGCGAGCTCGAGCATCTTCTCCACCAGAAAATTTTTCACCTGGCGCGCCTTGAGGCCCGCGCCGCGCGGCGTGTTGCCGACGGATTTGTCTGCGTTCGGGTAGCGGCGCACGTCGCGATCGATGGTGTAGCGGTAGGCGAGCGCGGTCGGGTCGGGCGTGTCGAAGCCTGTGCCGTCGAGAAACGTGGTGGCCGGGTACTTCACCGTCTTGGGCAGGTTGCAGGGGCTGGGCTTGCCCGCGGCGGAGCAGCGGCGGCCGGTGTCGCGGAAAGTGGTGCTCGCTCCCCACGCGGTGACGGTGACGTTGGAGATGTAGTTCGTGTTGGTGGAGGTCGGCTGCGAGAGGTACAGGTTCACCGTGTTGAACGCCTCGATGGGAATGAGCGTGCTGCTGGCGTGAATTTCGAGGCGCACGTTCGGCTTCATCAGCACGCTGTCGAGCTTGAAGACTCCGTACGCGTCGACCTGCACGATCGCCTGCGGTGCGTCGGGGCCCACGTTGATGTTGGCCGCGTTCTTCATCGGCGGCGGCACGAACAGGCCGTATTGCGCCGGAGCGCTCGCGTGCTGCGTCGCGTAGGTCGAGGCGTCGTCGATGGCGCGCTGAAACGATGGCGTCGACTCGAGCGCGCCGGTGGGATCGTACGTGGCGCTGGCCGCGTAATCGGCGGGGTTGAACAGGTGGTAGCTCGACATCGCCGCGGTGACGGTGATCTGCACCTGCTCGGTGTCAGTCGCGCCGTCGTCGTCGGTCACGGTGATCGTGGCGGTGTACGTGCCCGCGGTGGCGTAGGTGTGGCTCGCCATCACGGAGGTGCTGCGCGCCGAGCCATCTCCGAAATCAAGTGAGCGCGAGGCGATGGTGCCGTCGGAATCGCGCGAGCCCGAGCTGTCGAAGGTCACCGTCAGCGGCGCGGTGCCGTTCACCCGGTTCGCGCTCAGGCTCGCGCTCGGCGGCGCGTTGATCGAGATGCTGAGCTCCGCGGTGGAGACTGCGCCGTCATCGTCGGTCACCGTCAGCACCGCGCGGAAGGTGCCCGGCGTCGCGTAGGTGTGCGTGGCGGTCGGGCTGGTGGAAGGCGCGCGGGTGGTGCCGTCGCCGAAGCTCCACGCGTAGCTGGTGAGCGTGCCGTCGGAGTCGGTCGACGTGCTGCCGTCGAAGGTGACCATGAGCGGCGCGTTGCCGCTGGTGCGATCGGCGGTGACGCGCGCGATGGGAGCGGCGTTCATCGCCACGAGCGGCCCCAGCTCGAGGGTCTTCCACCGGTCGGGAATCGAGAAGGTACCGTCATTGGCCCAGGCGAAGCTTTGGCGGCCGTTCGGAGCGCCGTCGCAGGTGGCTTCTTCGCAGTCGTAGCTGCCGACGTTGGCGCCGAGGCGGGTGCCGACCGCGGGGACGACGGAGATGGCGGCCCACGGAATCTTCACTTCGACGCGGTAGCCGGTGTCGACGTCGTTCACGTTGAGGGTGCCGGAGGCGACGGCTGCTTTGACCAGGCCGGCAAGGGTGAACGTCGCGTCCTTGCTCGTGCCGGTGCCTTCGAGGTCTTGTTTGAAGCCGCGGGCGGTGACGTTGAGTTGGTAGTCGCCGCGCTGCATGAAGGTGCCGCCGCGGGTGCCGGTGTCGAGGTAGAGCTCGATGCCGTCGTCTTCGTAGAGCGACACCTCGTCGGCCATGGCGTTGGCCCACAGCTGCGCGTCGGTGACGTCGAACGCGGCGTAGAGGTTGGCGGCGTCCCACATGAGCTTGAAGGTGAGGCTGTTGGGTGTGCCGAGCCCATCGTAGTCGCTGTCGGAGATGGTGATGCCCGGCACCGCCGCCCACTCGTTGAGGATGCCGTCGATGGTGGGCGGGTTCGCGGTCTGCGGCACGCGGTAATCGGCGGCGCCGAACACCGTGATGGAGGTGTCGGCGGTGGCCTGCGCGCTGAGATCGTCGGTCACCGTGAGCTCGGCGGTGAAGCTGCCCGCGGTGGAGAAGGTGTGCGTCACCTGCGCGCCGGAGGCGGTGGCTCCGTCGCCGAACGACCAGGTGTACGCGGTGAGGGTGCCGTCGTCGGTCGAAGCGGAGCCGTCGAAGGTGACGGTGAGCGGCGCGGCTCCTGAGGTGGCGCTCGCGGAGATGATCGCGACCGGCGCGCCGTTGATCAGCACGGGCAATTGCTGCGTGTCGGTGAGGCCGAGATCGTCGGTGACGGTGAGCTTCGCGGTGAAGTGGCCCGCCGCGGCGTAGGTGTGCGTCACCTGCGGTTGCGCGCCGGGAAGCGCGGTGCCGTCGCCGAAGTCCCACGCGTACGAGACGATCGAGCCCGTCGCCGTCGAGGCGCTCCCGTCGAAATCGATGGGCGCGGGCGCAGTGCCGCCAGGCGGAGTCACCGTGAAGCGCGCAACGGGATGGGCGCTCGAGCCGCCGGATCCGCCGCTCGAACCGCCGGATCCGCCGCCGAGCGAACCGCCGGAGCCGCCGCCGAGCGAACCACCGGAACCTCCGGAGCCGCCGCCGAGCGAACCACCGGAACCGCCGCTAGAACCGCCGGAACCACCGGAGCCTCCCGGGCCTCCACCCACTCCGCCCGATGGCTCGGTGGAACAGGCGAACATCACGAGCGCCAGCAATCCAACGAGCTTTCGAGGCTGCATCGTGCGGGTAGAGGGGCGTGGGGTGAATTTCGTGCACGCGGGGGCGATTTTCCGAGGAAGATTGTGCGCGTGCGTGTGGGGTTGGTTCTGGTTCTGATGGCCTGCTACCGGCTGCCGGCTGAGCGGTGCGGTGTTCTTTGTGGAGCGCAAGGTGAGTGCCCCGACTCGATGGGCTGCGGAGTCGACGGGTTCTGCCATGCCGCCGGAGACGCGCTGTGCAGCGATGCGGGGTTCGACGCGGGCTTCGACGCAGGAGTGGATGCGGGAACAGACGCGGGCGAGTGCCCGGGGCAGCTGCTGATCAATCCGGACTTCGAGAGCGGGCAGTACGGGCCGTGGAATCCGAGCAACACGAATGCGTCCGTCGACAACGATGCGCGAACCGGGCAGCACGCGGCGAAATTCTGCTCCGATGGCACGGGGCCGCAGATCTTCGTCTCGGACTCTGTTTTCACTCCGGTCGCGGGCGTGGTGCTTCACGCCACGGTGTGGATGAAAGATGCGCCGGGTACGAATGGCTCTCTGCTGCTGCGCGAGTTTCAAACCATGACGCTGGTGGACGACACGCAGGACACGAAGGTGCTGACGCCGAGCTGGCAGAAGCTCGAGGTGACGTACACGATCAAGAGCAGCGCCTCGACGCGGCTGTCGATGGTGATGGAATCGAAGCCGCCAGATGCGGGCTGCATTCACGTCGACGACTTGTGCCTGCAACGCGTGCAGTGAACTACGCCTGACGATGTCGCGCATTGCGGAGAGGCACCCGTGCAGCTACGGCGCAACCGCGCGGCGTCATCGCATGAGGCTTCGGTGGTGAGTCGACGGCGCACCGCATAGGTTCGTCGAGATGAAGAAGGCGCTCGCGGCGTTCGGTTTGTCATTCGTCATCATCGCGGTGGGCAACGCTGGCAGCCACGGCACCTTTCTGGCGGCGACAGTGAGTGACGCGGTCGTGGCGATTGCTCCGACACCGGGCGGGCCGAGCACGTTCATCTGGTTGTTCGTGGTGTGGACCTTGATCGCGGTGGGAACGGCGTACTTCGTGTCGCGCGATCGCGAGCTGACGAACGGCCGCGCGGCGATGGCCGGAGCCCTGGTCGGCTTGCTGGCCGACGGAAGTTGGAACGTGATCAACCGTGCGATGTGGCCGCAGTGGCCCACGCCGACCCTCGTGCTGGACTCTGCCTGGCACACCGCCCACGGCGCCGTCACCGGGCTTGCAGTCGCATGGCTGCTTCGCCGGTTCGAGCACTCGAGCAAGCAGGCGTAGGCGGCGCTTGCAGGTTCTTTAGGGAGCTGGCCCGGCCGAGCGCAGCCTTCAGACTGCCGCCGCGTACAGCAGAGCCACGTGCCGTTGCGCTGCCAGCTGCATTCGAGATGTTAGACGGTCGATTCGCTGCTCAAGATCTGCAGCACAGGGAAGCAATGAGGCCGCTGCTCGAGTCCGCTCACCAATGATTCAGTCGAGTGACGCCCTGCTCGGCGATCCGAGCGCCTCCATCACGCGCTCATTGAATGCGCCGAGGCCCTCCGCGGTGAACCCGTGCGATGGATCGGTGCCGTTCCACACAGGTACCACTCGGGGGCGAACGCCGACTTTCCTGCGTAGCGCCGACGTGCATCACGCAAGGAGAGTCGCGCCCTGCGCAACCTCTAACGCTGCGTTCGGATATCCGGCTGGTTGCCCGAGGGATCGCTGCTTGCTTTGGCCGCCCGGCAACTCAAGGGAGGACACATGATCACGCGCATGTCGTTGGCGATCACCTTCGCCACTGTCGCCTGTAGTCCCATTCCTAAGGAGTGTGACTCGGTCAAAAGCGTAAGCAGCGTAGTCATTCATGAGCCGGGTTCGACGAAGCCGATCACCAGCCCGATCGGCCTAAGGGAAGGGGATCGGGTAGAGGTAAGGGTTGGCGTTCGAGCGGTTCATAAGAGAGACAAGCTCCCGCTTGTTTGCGTCCCCTTTCTTGAACAGAGCTTCCCGCCGAACCTGGTGGGCACCACCGTCGCTTGGCACGTTCCCATGCAATACCTCGGTGGTACTCCGGAGGAACCTGTGCTCGATTACGAGGGCGCAATTACTTTCGCGTGCAGATCCGGCGGGCGCATCACCAGCGTGGCGCGCGTCCCATTCGTCGGCAACCTGACTGGGGAGGCAGAAGGGCGGACCCTCACTATGGTGGCGCGAGTCGTGGTTGGAGAAGTTGGTGGTCTCCCCGATATCCGTGGGCCAGCATCCAACGCCATAACGATTACCTGTAACGACAAGCTGCCCGCTGTTGGGCCGCCGTGTAGCGAACCCTGCAAGTGCCCCAACGGCGATGCGCCCTTCGGCATATGCGCCGGCACCCAGGAGTGCCGAGATACGTGTCGCGACGCTGAGCCAAAGTGACGCCGGCCACTGTCGGTGAAGATCGCGACTGGCGGAACACTCGCGCTCGCTACTCATCTGGAGATATTTGGAGACGGCCCGTAGGTTCCAGGACTCCTGAGAAGCTACGGGCCGCTCTACCAGTCGGGGAGACAGGATTTGACCGGCTGAATGGGGTCTTTCAACCAGGCGACGGCACACGGTTGTTGCCACAAGCCTCCGCCAGCTGGGGTGAATCGGCTTCCCGACGTGTCCCCGGCAGTCCTCTTGAGTCCCCTCGAGTCCGCCGCCGCACTGGAGACATTGCGGAGACGCCCCCATCGGATCGCTATTGTGGAAGTCAACGGCGCGTGCGGGCCGTCGCCCTGTTGACCAGCGTTACGGCACCGTCGATGCATCAGCCTTTTTCTTCGTACGAGCCGCCAGCTCACGCTCAAACTCTGGAAGCACCTTCTCCAAGTACGGGTTCTTGTCCGCCATCTGTTTCGCCAACGCCATCGCTTGCTTGGCGTCCATTTGGCCAAGGGAGACTAATTCCAGCAACGGTGAAAGCCCTCGCCGGGTGACGACGCCTTCCTTCTTGCAGAATTTGAGGAGAGCTCCGTCACTCGTTAGACACTCCGCTTTGCGCTTCTTGGCTTCGAGTAGGCAGAGCCAATCGTAGAAGGAGAGCAACGAGTCCTTCGACCGTTCTCCCGCGACGACGAGGGTCTCGGTCTCGGCCTCAATAACGATGAGGCCGACCTTTTTACAGTGTGCTTCGGTGAGACCGTTCACCTCGTCGCGAAGCATGACGCCAAGCACATAGACGTCGCCAACGTGTTTCGCGAAGAGCCCGAGGGCCGCAATGTCGGAGTTGAGGTAGTCGATCAGAACATTCGCATCCGCGATGAAAATGCTGAGCGCAGCTTGCCCTACGCTTGGGCGTTCCATCCTGCTGCCACATTTCTGAACTCTTTGAGGTCCAGCCCGAGCAGTTCTGCCGCCTTCGACTGCGAGAGCAAATCGCCCTCAACGCCCTTGCGAACGAGGGTGGGAAGGACGTCCTGCTTGAAGTCCACCTCGTCCAGTGGCTTCGGCTCTTCCTTCTGTTTGAGGCTGCGATTGAAGCGCTTTTTGTAGATGCCAAAGAACTTGGGATACAGGCCGTGGCCTTCTCCCTCGTCCTCGAGGCGCCGAAGCACCGTCTTGTAGCTCACACGAAACTGGCGCTTCACCTTGAGGACACGATCGATGAAGGGAAGCCCATAGGCCTCAGTCCACTCTTTTCGGAAAAGCTCGTCGGGCATCAAGAAGTACGAGGCAAATTGATCCGCCTCACGCTCTTCTTCGTCGCGCTCCTTGCTCTCTTCCGCGGCGTACGAGGCCCTGTGAAGGTGGAGGTGGCCAAGCTCGTGCGCGACGGTGAAAATGCGCCGCTCAACGGAGATTCTCTCGAAGTTGTTCACGACGATTGCAGGTGCATTCGCATTGCCCAGAACCGATAGCCCGAAGAAACCCTCAGCGTGATCCTCACCTTCGGCTCCCTCGTGAAACGATGAAGTGAGCGTGACGAGAAGAAGACGGTAGCCCGCCGACTCCACGAGACCGCAGATGTCGCGAATCGGCTCCTTGTCATGACCCTTGAGCAAGGCGCTACGAACCGCCGCGGCAGCCTGCTTCACATCGTTCGGCACGGAGATTTCAACTGGAGCCCTTCGCTCGTCGAGCGCATCGGCCAGCGCATTGTAAGCGTCGAGCCGTCGTTTGACTTCCGCCAGTAGTTCCTCGCGGGAGTTGATGCGCTTCCTCGATCGGAAGCGCACGTGCTCCAACCTCTCTAGGGGCCGTACCAGCTCAACGATGGACACGTTGAACGCCTGCGCGATGCGCTCCAACGTGTCTGAGCGCGGCACGGATTCGCCGCTCTCCACTTTCAGGTAGCCCGGCCTTGAGATCCCGACCTTCTCGGCGACCTCGACCTGACTCAGTCCCTTCGCCGTGCGAAGGCGCCTGCAATTCGCAGCGATGGTGTTTTCTGGGTGCACCTTGCCTCCTGGACACGATCCGTAGTATACATCACTTCGAGTAAGGACGTAATGTCTACATTCGTAATGTTCACTTCAATGTTTGGGGCGATGTACCACCGGGAGGTGGGAGGAGGAAGCATGGACCCGCGTTGTCACCATGTCGAGCTAGGCAGTGCGAGAAGTTGGCGCCATAAGGCACTGAAAACAGATGATTATCTCGGGCCGCGACAGATCGCCTTGCTGACCTTCGACCGCTTCGCTGCGGCCGTCGCTTACGGCCCCATCACTGGTGCGGAACTTCATCCGCCCGCTTTGGCCCCACTCACCCGAAGGTCTGTCGAAAGAGCACCATGACCGCCCTCGAGACCATCCACCCGCTCAATGCTGACCTCGAATTCCTCCTAGGCGAGGTCGCCGCCGCACAGCAGCTGACCCCTACGCAGCACGCCAAGGCGACCGAGCACTACGAAGCCGTCGCGAAGTTCCTCGGAGCCGAAGGCTCCGCGCTCGCGCACCTCCAGCCGAAGATCTTCCCACAGGGCTCAATGGCCCTCGGCACCACCAACAAGCCCCGCGACCGAGTCGAATACGACCTCGACTTCGTCTGCGAGGTGGTGCCCTGCGGACTGTCGGCAGAGGAGCTTTACGCCGCCGTCTACAACCGGCTTCACAGCAGCCTCATCTACCGGCCGATGCTCTCGTTCAAGAACCGCTGCGTGTCGCTCAGTTACAGCGGCGACTTCCACATGGACGTGATCCCGGCGATGACCGACCCGAATCGGCCCTCGACCGGCATCGTGATTCCCGACCGGAGGCTCAAAGACTGGTCGCCCAGCGACCCGAAGGGCTTCATCGCCTGGTTCAAGAAGCGGATGGAGGTCTTGGTGAAGGGTCGCGTGCGCCTCGACGGCAGCATCGAGCCTCTACCCGGGCTCCAGACGGTGGACCAGAAGGCACCTCTGGTGATTGCCGTGCAGCTCGTGAAGCGCGCCCGCGACGTGCTGTTTAAGACGCACGACGATGCCCCGCGGTCGATCCTCATCACCACGGTGGCGGGCTACGCGTACACGGGGCACCTGTCGGTCGCTCGGGCTGTGCTCGAGGTCACCCGCGGCCTGCGGGCGATGGCCGCGTCGGGCACCGAGGTCGTCAACCCCACCGACCCGACCGAGAAGTTCTCTGACGGCCTGACGGCCGCCAGGCGCGAGAAGATTGAGCAGCTCGCCCTGCACCTCGAGTCGTCGATGGCTCGGCTGGCCCAGACCGAAGGGCTCGACGCGATTCAGCGCGAGCTGGCGCGACTGTTCGGCGAGACGCCGACGAACGTCGCCGTCGCCCGGTTCGCCGAGCTCAACCGCGAGCGCCGCGACCTGGGCCGCATCGCGGCGGTGACCACCGGGCTGGGAATCGTCGCGCCCGCCAGCACTCAGCGCGTAAAGCCGAGCCACTTCTATGGCGGGTAGATTCGGGGCCAAGCCCCTCAACCTTGCGGTGCAGGCGCATGCGATTCGCGCGGGCTGGCCGGGGTTCAAGGTCGTCACGACCCCCAGTCGGCTCGTCGCCTCCGGCGCATTACGGCCATCGTCGCTCTCGCGCAGCTACGCGGTTCGCGTCGAGTACCTGCTCAACGACTGCCCGAAGACGTTCATTGAGACGCCGCCGCTGGTCCGCCGGAGCGTGGCGCCCAACGAAGAGATCCCCCACACCTACGACGCGCACCTGGTCGGCAAAGAGCGGCCGTGCACGTTCTTTCCGGCAACCGACTGGGACAGCACGATGAAGCTCGCCAGGACCGTGTTGCCGTGGTTGGCGTCGTGGCTCGTCGACTACGAGTTCTGGCACGCGACGGGTCGGTGGGCCGGGGGCGGCGTGTCGCACTCGCGCAGAATCAACGACGGCAAGGTTGAGAGCCCTGCCCGAGGAGCCGACTGATGTCACATACGAGCATTCCGGACCGGGTGAAGATCCTCTTGTGGGGTAAGGCCGCGGGGCGCTGTCAGTACGCGGGCTGCAACCAGCGCCTCGGGCGCGACGGCATCACAGACTCCGAGTTCAACTTCGCCTACGTGGCGCACATCATCGCCGACAGCCCCGACGGGCCCCGCGGCCACCCCAAGCTCTCTGCGCTTCTCAAGGCGGAGATTTCCAACTTGATGCTGCTCTGCGATGTCCACCACCGTCTGGTCGACAAGGCCGACGTTGCCGGGCACCCGCCAGACGTGCTGCAGAAAATGAAGGCAGATCACGAAGACCGCATCGACCTCGTGACCGACATCCATCCCGAGCGCCAGACCACCCTCGTGCTCTACGGGGCGAACATCGGCGAGAACGCGTCTCCCCTCACCGTCGCCGCGGCAAAGGGGGCGGTTCTTCCCTACCGCTACCCCTGCAGGCTGCCCATCACGCTGGGGCTCACCGGAAGTGAGGCCCGTGACCGCGAGGCAGCCTTCTGGGTGAGCGAGGCAGAGAATCTGCGCCGCCAATTTGAGAAGCTGATTCGTCCCCGCCTGAATGACGGGTCGCTTTCGCCGGTTTCCCTCTTCGCGATTGCACCGCAGCCGCTGCTGATGCTCTTCGGATCGTTGTTGACCGACATCCCGGAGACTGACGTGTTCCAACTGCACCGAGAGCCGCGTACCTGGAAGTGGCTCGATGCTCAGCCCTCGGTGGAGTTCAAGTTGACGCCGCCGACCGGCGACGCCACCGGTCCCGCGGCGCTGGTCCTCTCGCTCAGCGCGACCGTCGCCAAGGAGCGAGTCACGCGTACGCTGGGCCCTTCGGCAAGAGTCTGGGAGCTCACCATCGATACGCCCTCCAACGACTTCCTGAAGTCGCGCGAGCACCTTTCTGCTTTTCGCGGAGCAATGCGCGGGGCCTACAACCAAATCAAGGCGACGGTCGGCGAGGGAGCGCCGCTGCACGTCTTTCCCGCTGCGCCTGTGGCGGCCGCCGTGGAGGTGGGCCGGGTGCGGCAGCCCAAGGCTGACCTGCCGTTGGTCGTCTACGACTCACACGAGGGGGTCTTTTCCAAGGCGCTCGAGATTCGATAGCCGCCTGCGCACCACTGCCCGACGCGCGTGCCGCGGATGGGAGGCGGCGCTGGTATGACCATCGTCATGCTCGACACGGAGGGCTACCGCCTGCACCCCGGGGTCTTCACGATGGACGAGATGCGGCGACTCGCCGACCGTCTGCCGCCCGTCGAACGCGCCGGGACCCGGTCACTACTGGATGACGATGGCGTCGTTGCGGTTGCACGGGATCCGCGCGTGCGTGCGCTCGTCGGCCCCGAGTTCTTCGCCGTACGTGCCCTGCTCTTCGACAAGACTGCCGAGTCCAACTGGGGCCTACGTTGGCATCAAGATGTGTCGGTGGCGGTGCGCGAGCGGCGCGACGCGCCCGGCTTCGATGCATGGACCCTGAAAGCCGGTGTCGCGCACGCCCGGGCACCTGTCGCCGTGCTCGAGCAAATGGTGTTTCTCCGAGTTCACCTCGACGACTGTGGGCCCTCTTCCGGTCCGCTGCGCGTCGTGCCGCGTTCGCACACCCTAGGTCGCCTTGAAGGGGACTCCGTGGGTAATCAGGCGGCCTACGAGCAGATGTGCGTCGTGAAATGCGGAGACGTGCTGGCCTTCAAGCCACTCCTATTGCACGCCTCCGGCGAGGCGACGTCGCCGAGTCATCGGCGCGTGCTCCAGCTCGAGTTCGCCTGCGATGAGCTGCCCAGCGGCCTCGAATGGCGGTGGAGAACGTAAGGTGGGCCCCGTGGAAGATGGAGAGGACCTTGATGTCGTGGCCACCCGCGGCGGTGCGATGCCTCCGAATGAAGTCGTGCGCCTCGAGGAACTGGTTCGCGGCGGTCACGCGGGCGCATACGAGCGTGCGCTATTGGCCGGTTTCTATTTCCTTCACACGCAGGAGCGGGGGATTCGGATCAAGCGCCGCGCCCTCATCCTCTGGTTCATTAAGACGAACCCGACGGGACCCGGTCTTGGGTCACCGTACTTCAGCATCAACGAGGAACAGGACTCGACGGGCTATCAACGAGCCAGAACGGCATGGGGGAAGTTGGCGGCCAGGTCGACGGACCTGGCCATCCTGCACAATGCGGCGGGCTTCTTCCGGTTCAGCGATCCGCCTCGGGCGATTCGATACCTCGAGCGGGCGGAACGCCTGCAACCATCAGAGCGGTCTTGGAAACGAACTCTGGGAGCGATTTGGCACGCTCGCGCACGACAATCACGACGAGGGCAGTCTCGTCGGGCAGCGGCGCAACAAGCTCTCTTCTACTTTGAAGCAGCTCACCAGCTCACCGAGGGCGGGCTCTTCAAGTGGTACTTGCTCGCTCAACTCGCCGAGACGTCGCTGCTGGCCGGAGACCCGTCGCGTGCGCGGGCGTACGCAAAGCGCCTCCTGAAGGAAGCTCCCTCGTTTCGCACCGATTGGAACTTCGGCAACGCGATTCACAACGGCAACGAGGTCCTGGGACAGGTCGCACTTCAGCAGCGCAATCGAAAGAAGGCGCTTGAACATCTTGCCGCAGCGAGCGCCACGCCCGGCTCGCCCCAGCTCAACTCCTTCGGGCCGTCGTTTCGTCTGGCGCAGAAGCTTCTAGAAGCCGGTGAACGCGACGCTATCCTCGCATACCTTGAGTCCTGCATGAGGTTCTGGCGCCTCGGCCAACGAGAGCTGGAGACATGGACCGCCGCACTACGTTCCGGCCATCTGCCGAATCTCCTCGAGCGGAACCAAACCTCTGGGAGGAAAACGTAGGACGGTGGCCGACGGGTCCCGCGACTTCGAAGGCGGGGGACTCGAAGGCAGCGGCGGAATCGTTCGCCAAGGTCGCGGACTGCTACTTGCGTGATGGCTACTTGCTCAAGGCGGCGGCGCTGCTCAAGCAGGTGCTGCGACTCGCTCCAGGGCTCGTCCCTGCCCGTGAGACGCTGGTCACCGTTCTCGACCAATCAGGCCTGAAGCCGGACGCCGTCGAACACTTGAAGGTTCTGCTCCGCGAGTACGCCATTCTTGGACGGGCTGCCGACGCCGCCAGGGTTGCAAAGGCGCTCGCCGATCTGGGTCACCACATCGGCGTCGACCCCTCTCTGTGCGACAGCTAGGCCAGCGCCGGTCCGCGCAACAGCAGCTTCCCCACGTCGAGGCTCATGACGGCGTCGGCGAGGCTGATGCCCTTCCCGTCCTTGAGATACGAATGCTCCGGAGGGTCGATGACGATGGCGTACTGCTGTTCGCCCTCCATCACTAAGTAAAACGGTGTCAGGCGGTGACGTCGACGCGCCATCGCCTCCGGTGCGACGACCGGAGAGATGGAAGCCGCCTGGGCCGCTTCGACGAACTGCTTGAGGTCACCGAGCGTCGTGTCGAAAATCTCGGCGATTTCGAGCTCGAGCTGCTCTGGAGACGGGGCGCCGCGCGGGTCCTTCGGCCCCGCGGCGATTGCAGCCATCGCCTCATCGAGGTCCTTCTGAAGCGGGTCGGTCGATCCCACCCCGCCCTTCAGGCATCTCACCAGCGCCGTGCCACCACCCGGCGCCTTCATGTCGACGATTGCGGCGTCGAAGTCCCGCTCGGCGAGCATCGCCAGCGCAGCGGTCACGTTCTCGGCGTCGGTCAGGAGCGCGCCACGGTTCTTCATCCGAATGCGACTCGTCGACGGCAGGTCGGCCAGCACCATGATGGACCGAGCGCGTCGCACGCGCTTGTCGCCATCGTCGACGTCAAGGCCGGGAGCGACCGTTGAACGGGGCAGTCTTCGGAGTTGCGTCGGAATCACTTCCGCGAATTCTCGCCGACTCGCCCGCCGATCGGAAACCCCAGTGGGCGGCCAATATCGCTGCTCGTCACGCTGCGGTTTACTCGGTAAACGCGCCGCTTCGCCGTGCATGATCCTCGCGAGCACGTGGGGCGCTACGTGACGAGCGTACTCACCATCGGCACGGTGCTAGCGGAGACTTCGCGGGCAATCGGAAAGCTCAGGATTCCAGCACGCAGCCCATTTCCGCGGCGGCCTCTCCCCCTCACCCTTTCGTTCAGCTCCAACCCCATGACCTTCACAGAGAACTGAAAGGATGAAAGCACTGAAAGCAGACGAGTCACTGGGGGCGTCAGTCATGAACTGGAAGACCATCTTCAGAGTCGCCATCGTCGTCGCCGTGGCAGCGCTAGACCTCTATTGCGGCACGCGCAAGAAGAGGCGGGACGGCCTCCCGGTGCCGGACCTCTCAAGGTAGTGCTCTTAACACCGATGACCAGCCGACCCGCCCAGCGTCATTCGTCGCTGGGTGGGTTGGCTCACGCGCCGTTCGTTTGCATGTGCCCCGGGGCTGTCGATGTCAGGCGTCGGTTAGAGTGGGCGACCGAAAGCCATGAAAGTCGTCGTTGACCCCGCATGGTCTCTCGGTCGCACCGTGGAGGCTGCACGTGACGCGTATACCGGCATCGGCAAGACGAGCCGCGGGTATCGACTGTCTGTGCTCATGGTTTGGGGGAATGTTGTTGGTCGACGGCGGGCGAATCATGAGTTGAACGCGCTACTGCTTGAGACGGGCAGCGACCGGGCACTCGCCGACGAGTTGGGCATCTCAAGGCCAATGCTGCGGAAGCTGGCAAGCCACTTTCAGAAGGTTCCTGATCACCGCGTGACGTCCGCCGAACCCGGACGCGACCTTTCAACGCTGAGCAACTTCGTTTTCCTCGGCCGAGGCGGCTTCGGGCAGGTGTGGAAAGCATCGGACTCCCTTGGGCGAAACGTTGCCGTGAAGTTCATGTCCGCGGCGACGACGGAGATTGAGAAAGCGGTGCTCGCCCACGCAGCTCCCCTCGCAGCCCTCGGACATCACCCGAATGTGGTGTTGGTCTACTACTGCGACGGTGTCGAGCACCCCACCACGCGCCTGCGCGTGCCAGCGATGGTGATGGAGTTCATCGAGGGGGTCCCTTTGGGTCAGCTACTTCGCAACTTCATCCCGTACGACCGTGCCGTCGCCATCGGGGTCGCCGTAAGCGCCGGGCTGTTGCACATCCACAGCAAGGGACTGACGCACGGAGACCTGCACGACGACAACGTCATGATTCCCGACGCAGGCGGCGCAAAGTTGATCGACTTGATGAATGACAAGACCCTTTCGAAGTTCACGTCGGGCACGCTGCGCCTCGGGACCACCGACGATGTTGAAGCTCTCAAGGCCCTACTAGCCAGCTTGCTCAGGAAGACGCCGCGGGCGGCGTTGGCGGCTACTTTCGATACCGCAGCGCAGGGACAAACAACCGTCGCCGGGGTACAGGCCGCGTTTGAGCAGGTCACGCGACAAGGAACCCTCTCTCTTCCGCCCGTTGGTGAATTTCTTGCCGCGTGGGGGGACTTGGAGCGGCTTCTGCGGAGCGACGCCGCAGCGAGCGGCGTTGGTGTCGGCCCCGCGGGAACTCGGCGTTCGGTGCCCTCGGTCGTGGCGCTCGTCGAGCGAATGAATCTCAAGCCGGACGTTCGCGCTGAATTTGACGAGCTCCGTCGAATTCGAAACGCCGCGGCGCACGGCGACCCTGGCGGACTTGATCAGTCGATGGTGCTGCGGACTCGCAGGCTTACCGAGTTGCTCAGCACTCGTGCGCACGGCTCGCGACGGCCCATCGCGGACGCCTGACCTTCGAGCAACAGCACCACGTCGCGTGGCCTTGACGAAGGTGATCTGGCCGTGAGACTTGAGCTGCAGCGAGGGCCCACTCGATGGGCACGCTCGGTGGTCAAGACCGGCGTCAACCTCACCTGAATCGCGGATGACCGCGTGACTGGCGCAGTACTCAAATTCGGGAGCCACACCGTCGCGTAGGCGAGGTGCCCGAAAGAACTTCCAGCTGGACGGCCCCATCGTAGTGGTGGAGCTTACCGACCAGCACCAGGCAGTAAGGCGCCCCGCCTGACCCGGGGCGACTGGTGCTGTTTTGTCCGAAGACTCGTTGAAGCAAGACCTCGCCGGGTCACCGCAGTTGATGACCGTCGAGGAAGTCGCCGCGCTACTGAGGACGACGAGGAAAGCCGTCTACACCATGCACGACCGTGGGCTGTTGCCCGGCGGCGTGCGCGTTGGTCGCCGCCTCCTCATCCGACGAAGCGCGCTTGTAGGTTGGCTCGATCAAAACCGTGTGCCGTCGCCGAACAAAGGAGTTCGGTGATGAGCGTGAAAGTGAGGAAGTTCAGACGAGGTGGATGGGAAGTAGATGTGCACGTGACGTTGCCCAGCGGCCAGCGAATCCGCGAACGCCGCAAGGTCCACGTGGCATCGAAGAGCGCCGCGAAACGGTGGGGAGAAGAACGTCAGAACTTCCTCGCCGCGAATGGCAACGAGAAGAAGGAAGAGGTCCCAACCTTGGAAGCGTTTTCGCCCCGCTACATCGAGCAGCACGCGAAGGCGAATCGCCAGAAGCACAGCACCGTCATTCAGAAAGAGCGCATCATCGAGAACCACCTGAAGCCGCGGATGGGCAAGAAGCGGCTGAGCGACATCTCCGACGGTGACGTCCAGAAGCTCAAGTCCGACCTGCTCGCTCGCAGCGGGAAGACCGTGAACAACGTCCTCACGGTGTTGAACACAATGCTGAAGGCGGCGGTGAGATGGCGCGTCATCGACCGCATGCCTGCCACCATTGAGCAGGTGAAGATCGACCGCGTCACCGAGGCGAAGTTCTACGAGCCGCATGACTACGAGCGGCTGGTAGCGGCGGCGCAAGCAATCGACTCGCGCATCTACCTCTTCGTTCTCCTCGGTGGTGACGCCGGTCTTCGGTGCGGAGAGATCATCGCGCTGGAGCAGTCCGATGTGGACCTGAAGCGCGGCCTCCTGACCGTCAGAAGGTCAGAGTGGGAGGGCCACGTCTCTTCCCCAAGGGCCGCCGCGAAAGAAAGGTGCGTTTGACGCTTCGGTTGAAGGCTGCCCTCCAGGAGAACTGGCACATGCGGGGTGACCGCGTGCTCTGGCGCGACGACGGCTTTCCCGCCGTCACGCAGGTGCTGTTGGCGAAGTGGATGAGCCGGACTCAGCGACGCGCTGGGCTGAAGGCGACCGGCGGCATCCACATCCTCCGGCACACGTTCTGTTCCAGGTTGGCGATGGCCGGTGCCACTCCGGTCGCCATCGCGAGAATGGCGGGGCACAGGGACCTGGCTACGACCCAGAAGTACCTCCACCTGTCACCGGCGGCGATGGACAAGGCTATTGAGCTGCTCGATGCACGCGCCGACCTGGCGGCTTCGCCGGACGAAAATGCTCCGGCGACTGGAGACATTGCGGAGACGGGGGACTCGAGAGGCTGATCGGGAAAAAAGAAGGCCCGCAGTCCTTTGATCTCTCAGAGGAACTGCGGGCCGTCTTCATGTCGGGGAGACAGGATTTGAACCTGCGACCCCTTGGTCCCGAACCAAGTGCTCTACCAGGCTGAGCCACTCCCCGAACTTTGGCTGACTGATAAGCGGTGACGCCCATCGCGGTCAAGGCTGACCCGATGGTAGGGTCGCAAGCCGCTTCAGAAAACCCACACCCAAACGAGGGGAACCCAAATGGTCGCGCGCGTCGGTGGTACCAGCGGTGGAAACGTCGTTCGCCCGATGTACGGCGTCGTGCTGCGCGATCAGGTCGCCCAGTTCCGCGCCAACCTCGAGGTCACCCTGCAAGATCTCAAGGCCGACCTGCGCCACGCCAAGAAGGGCCCCGCCATTCGCGGAGACGGAATCCTCGAAGGCCGCGAGAAGCAGAAGGTCAAGAACGCCGCCGTTCGCCTCGACCACGCCATCAAAGCCCTCAAGCCCGTCTTCGGCGGAGGCAGCTTCCCCACCGACACCGCCCGCGGCAACCTCCGCGGCGGCAACGTCGGCTCTCCCATCGCCATGTACGGCGTCGTGCTCGCCGACGACCTGCGCAAGTACCGCAACGAAGTCTCCGCCAACATCGATCAGATCAAAGAAGCCATCTCCAACGGCCAGCTCTCCGGCAAAGCCAAGACCGAAGGCCAGCGCGCGCTGAAGCAGCTCGCCATCGCCCTCAAAGATCTCACCGCCATTCCCTTCTAGCTTGTTCGGTCAGGGCCTCGACGACGTCAAACCGCTCGCGCGCACCGTCTCCGCGAAAGATCTGCGCGCGTGCACCCCCGTCTACGCCGTCTGGGAAATCACCCTCAAGTGCGACCTCGCCTGTAACCACTGCGGCTCCCGCGCCGGCCCCGCGCGCAAAGCCGAGCTCTCCACCCAGGAATGCTTCGACGTGGTGCACCAGCTCGCCGCCCTGGGGTGCCGCGAGGTCACCATCATCGGCGGCGAAGCCTACCTGCGAAAAGATTGGGTCGAGATCATCCGCGAGATCCGCCGCTGCGGCATGCGCTCGACCATGACCTCGGGCGGGCGAAATTTTTCAGAAGAGCGCGTCAAGGCCGCCGCCGACGCGGGCCTCGAAGGCGCCTCCATCTCCATCGACGGGCTGCAGGCGACGCACGACAAGATCCGCGGGGTGCAGGGCTCGTTCGACGCCGCCCTCGCCGCCATCGAACGCCTCAGGCGCCACGGCGTTCAGGTCGGCTGCAACACCCAGATCAACGCCCTGTCGTGGCGCGAGCTGCGCGGCGTGATGGACACCATCATCGAGGCGGGCGCGACGCACTGGCAGACCCAGCTCACCGTCGCGATGGGCAACGCCGTCGATCACCCCGAGCTGTTGCTGCAGCCATACCAGCTGCTCGAGCTGTACCCCATGCTCGCCGAGCTCTACGTCGAGGGCCTGCAGCGCGGCCTGCTCATGGTGCCCGGAAACAACATCGGCTACTTCGGCCCCTACGAGCACCTCTGGCGCGGTGGCCCCTCCCGCGACGGCCACTGGATCGGCTGCAACGCCGGCCAGAACACCATCGGCCTCGAAGCCGACGGCACCATCAAAGGCTGCCCCTCGCTCCCCACCCACGGCTACGCCGGCGGCAACATTCGCCAGCGCACGCTCGAGGACATCTGGGTCAACGCGCCCGAGCTCAACTTCACCCGCGACCGCTCCGCGAAAGACAACTGGGGCCGCTGCGCCTCCTGCTACTACGCCGACGTCTGCCGCGGAGGCTGCTCGTGGACCACCACCGTCCTCTTCGGCAAACCCGGCAACAACCCCTACTGCCACTACCGCGCCCTGCAGCTGCAGAAAGAAGGCAAGCGCGAGCGCGTCGTCAAAGTCAAAGACGCCCCCGGCACACCATTCGATCAAGGCCTGTTCGCGCTCATCGAAGAGCCGCTCGACGCGCCGCTGCCCGCAGAGCCGCCCAGCACAATTCCTGCGCCGCGCGGCCGCGCCATGCGCTTGCCGGTGCTCACGTGACCGCGCGACTCAAAGGACGATTGCCCCCGCGCCTCTTGCGCTGCCCCGGCTGCGGACTGCACATCTACGCCACCGCCAAGAAGTGCCCCCACTGCAGCGGCGTGCTCGCGGTGCTGCACCGCAAACAATTGAGAGCTCTTCAACGCGCTGAGAAGGCGCTCGCCGCACTGCAATCGGTCATTCGAAAATGAATCGGCCGCTCACCCCGACCCTCTCCCCCCTCGGGGGAGAGGGAGGTTACGGCCCGCCGTCGCTCGCGCCCGCATCGCCCGGGCTCCCGTTGAGCGGCGGTCGCGCCAGACCGCAGCGCACTTTTCCCTCGGGCGTGTCGATCAACCGGCAATCGCAGTTGTCGTACAGCGCGCTGCAGTTCATCTCGTCGGCCGGCTGCGGAGGGTTGCTGCTCTCCGCGGCAGAGGCGGTGCGCAGGCAAGTGTCCTTGTCCACCGAGTTGAGCGAGCAGTCGCACAGCTTCTCCGCCAGGCGGCGGCACGAGCCTTTGCAACCAGACACGGCGAGCACCGCAACGGCGATGAGGGCGAATCGCACCGCGGCTTCATGCCACAACTCTCAGCGCGCGGCGAGCTGACCTAGAAAAGCCACCCGCTGCAGGTGCGCCTTCACCCGGCCGGCCAGCTCCTCGGGCTCGTACGGTTTGCGAATGAAATCATCGCCGCCCACGGTGAGCCCCCGCAGCCGCTCTTCCAGCGAGCACGACGACGACACGAAAAGAATCGGCAGGTGCCGGCCCGGCGTACGCTCGCGAATGCGGCGGCACAGCTCGAAGCCGTCCATCTCGGGCATCATCACGTCGAGCAGCACCAGCGCGGGCAGCTCCTTCGACAGCGACTGCAGCGCATCGGCCGCGGAGCCCGCGGTGTGCACCCGGTAACCCTCGTTCTCCAGCTGGCCGCGAATGAGCTCGCGCACGATCTCCGAATCGTCGACCGCCAGAATCGCGCCGCTCTCTTTCGGAGCCGCCCCCGCCCCACCCGCGTCGGTCGAGGTGCTCGCCGCGACCGGGGCCGGTTGATCTTCGTAGAGCGCCGCCGCCGCATCGCGCAGCGCATCGGCCGCAGCGAAGGGCACTCCCAACAGCGCCCGGGTGCGCGACAGGTGATCGGGAAAAAGCTCGGCGAGCTGCGCCGCCACCGCGTCGTCGTCGAACAGCTCCGCGCCCACCGCCCGCTCGATCGCCTTGGCCATCTCGCGGCCGTCGGCGAAGCGATCTTCCGGCGCGCGGCCGAGCGCCTTCATCACCACCTCATCGAGCGCCGCGGGCACCTCGGGGTTCGTCTCGCTCGGCCGCGGCATCTCGCGAATCAGCAGGCGGTGCAGCGACTGCAGGTCGTTCTCCGAGGCGAATAGCTGCGTGCCGGTGAGCATCTCGTGCAGCAGCGCTCCGGCGGAGAACAGGTCGCTGCGGCCGTCGAGCGGTCTTCCCGTCGCCTGCTCCGGAGACAGGTAGCCGCGCGTGCCCTTCACCCGCCCGGCGCGCGTCTCCTGCAATGAGCCCTTGGCCTTCGCCACGCCGAAGTCGATCACCTTCACGTTGCCGGCGTAGGTGACCATCACGTTGCTCGCCGACACGTCGCGGTGAATCACCGGAGCCGGAGTGCCGGAAGGGTCGACGAAGCGGTGCGCGTAGTGAAGCGCGAGGCAGATGTCTTTGGCCACCCGCGCGCTGAAGCCCAACGGCAGCCGCGTGTTTCGCTCGGCGCACGCGTGGCGAATGCGGCGCAGGTCGCGCCCGGGGATGTACTCCATGGCGAGGAACAGCTCGCTCGACTCGATGCCGAGGTCGAGCACCTGGCCGATGCTGGAGTGCGAAAGCGAGGCGGTGATGCGCGCCTCGTCGAGGAACATCTTCACGAAGTCGGCGTCGCGGCGCAGCGCCGGAAGAATGCGCTTGAGCGCGATGAACTTGCGAAAGCCCGCGGGCCCCGGCACGACCGCGAGAAACACCTCGGCCATTCCGCCCGAGGAGATCTGCGCGAGAATCTCGTACTTGCCGATGCGCTTGCGCGGTTTCTTCGCCACGAAGGCTACAGCCTATTTCAACGCCGCGCCGACGGTCGCCTCGAAGTAGCGAGCCGCCAGGCCCACCGTACGCTCCACGCTGTCGGCACGCGGAGCGATGGAGGGCGCGACCTCCATGACATCTCCACCCAGGATGCCAACGTCGCGGCCGAGCCGCGCGATGAGCTCGAGCACCCATTCAGGAGTGAGGCCGTCGGGCTCCGGCGTCCCCGTCGCGTCAGCGAACTTCTCGTCGGTGCCGTCGACATCGTTGCTGAAGTACACGCCGGTCACGCCGGTCGATTTCACGTGCGCGATCACCTGGTCGATCGCACGGCCCGGGTCTTTCAAGATGTCCTTCGCCCAGAATTGGCGCACCCCGAAGCTGCTCTCCCAGTGCTGCTGATCTTTTCCCGAGGCGCGAATGCCGACCTGGGTGAGCCGGCCGGAGCGGCCCAGCGCTTCGTTGGCGTGGTAGCTCCAGGTGGCGAAGCAGTACTTGATGCCCAGGCGCTCTTTGAGCAGGTCGGTGTGCGCGTCGGGCTGCACCACGCCGAGCTTTTGCGGGTGCTGTCGGGCCAGGGCCATCACGCCGGGCAGCGCGGTGGAGTGGTCCCCGCCCAGTGCGAACGGTTTCACCTTGGGGTTGAGCGAGAAGATGAGCTGCCAGGCGCGCTCGGCGATCGACAGCGGAGAGACCGGCAGCGGCTCTGCGATGCCCGGGTACAGCGCTGCGCGCGCCGCGGAGATCTGCGCGGGGTTGAGCATCTCGTCGTGAAGCAACTGCGGCACCACGAAGACGTCGCCCAGGTCGAGCAGGTCTTTGTGCAGCGTGCCGCGCTCGAGCATCGCGAGGCGAATCGCCTGGGGACCTAAGTTCGCGCCGCGGCGAAAGCCCGCGCCCACGTCGGAGGGAATGCCCAGCATCACCGCGCGCGCGCTGGCGATCTTGGACAGGCGCTCGCGGAATTTTTTCTGCACCTCTTCTTCGGTGGTGACGCCGTAGAGACGCTTCTGCAGCTCGAGCTGCTGGGCCTTGCCGGTGGAGAACAGAAAAATGCCCGCGCCGGCGGGGCGCAGAATGGTGGCCAGCTCGTCGAGGGCAGTCATCTGCACCCGCGTTTCTAACAGCAGCCGCCGCCCGGCTCGCAATTTCGAACGCCCGGAAACGACACCTGCTCTTGTCGGCGTCGCTCAGCGCGTGCTGTGCTGACACCGTGAGCTCAATGGTGCTCGTAGCGCTCGAAGTGGCCGTCGCCCTTCTCTACGCGAACCTGATCGAGTGGCTCATCCACAAGTATCTGCTGCACGGAGTCGGCGCGAACAAAGCGAGCTTCTGGTCTTTCCACTGGCACGACCATCACGGCGAGTCGCGCCGGCAGGGGTTCTTCGATCCGCAGTACGCGCGCCCGCTTTTCACCTGGGGCTCGCCGCAGCTCAAGGAGGCCATCTCGGTGGTGGGCATCGCGCTGGCGCATGCGCCTCTGCTGCCGTTCTTGCCGGCATTCACGCTCACCGTGTTTGCCAGTGCGGCGCGGTACTACTTCGTGCATCGCAGGGCCCACGTCGATCCCCAGTGGGGAAAACGCCACGTGCCCTGGCACTACGATCACCACATGGGGAAGGACCAGAACTCCAATTGGTGCGCGACCGGCCAGTGGTTCGATGTGATCATGGGCACGCGAAAGATCTGCAGCTACGACGATCGGGGCCGACCGATTGCCGAGGAGCGGCTCACCCTCGGGCGCTATCTCGCGCGCGCGTTGCCCTCGCGCCGAGCCCCTGGCGCTTGAAGCCGCAAGCGACTCGCCGCCGCCGCGTAGTATGAGCCCGCAGCGTGGGATCTGCACCGAAACGCGCGAGGCGTTGGGCTCGCTCTGTGCTCCTGCGGTGGGTGATCGCCGCGGTGGCGCTGCTGCCGCTGCGCTTCGCGTCATGGCTGGGCGGCGCCCTGGGGTCGCTGGTCTTCTCGCTGGCGCGGGGAGAACGGCGCAAGGCGCTGCGCTCGCTCGATCGGGCGAACATGCCGGCGGAGGTGGCGCGCGCGAGCTTTCGTCACCTCGGCCGCTGCGCGTTCGAACTCGCCTGCGTACGGCAGATCGACGCGCGGTTCGAGGAGATCGTGGAGTGGCCCGCCGCCGATCGCGCCGTGCTCGAGCAAGCGCTGGCCGCCGGAAAGGGCGTGGTGTTCGCCACCGCGCACCTCGGCAGCTGGGAGCTGCTCGCCCGCGGCTTTCCAGCACATTGGGATCCTAAGCTTAGAATTCCACGTGGACAAGTTGTCGC
>JADMIO011398592.1_pt1 | contig 74675 bp, 71 predicted proteins | sample 8958161 | NCBI WGS metagenome assembly JADMIO01 (sample SAMN16585339, study PRJNA669376) | soil metagenome | isolation source: Crop rotation soil | place: USA: Cullars Rotation, Alabama | collected 2011 | reverse complement strand
CGCGACAACTTGTCCACGTGGAATTCTAAGCTTAGGATCCCAATGTGCTGGAAAGGCCGGGCTGGAACCCGGCGGTGTGGAAGGCCTTCGCCGAGGAACTGGGCATCCTGGGGGCGCCGTTCTCGGAAGAGTTGGGCGGCCTGGGCGGCGGGCCGATCGAGAACATGATCGTCATGGAGGAGCTGGGTAAGCATCTCGTCGTCGAGCCCTACCTCGGCACGGTAGTGATCGGCGGCGGCTTCCTGAAGCACTCCGGCCACCCGAAGGCCGCCGAGCTGATCGGCGAGATCATCGCGGGCACGGCGATCTTCGCCTTCGCCTATGCGGAGCCGCAGGGCCGCTACAACCTCGCCGACCTCACCACGACGGCGAAGAAGGACGGCGGCGGCTGGGTCCTGAACGGTCACAAGGCGGTGGTCGTCGGCGCGCCTTGGGCGACCCACCTGATCGTCACCGCACGGGTCTCCGGCGGCCAGCGCGACGCCACGGGCATCTCGGCCTTTATCGTGCCGAAGGACGCTGCCGGCGTGACCACCCGCGATTACCCCACGGTCGACGGCGGCCACGCCTCGGAGGTGACACTGGAGAACGTGAAGGTCGACGCCGACGCCCTGCTGGGTCCGGAGGGCCAGGGCCTGCCGCTGATCGAGAAGGTGGTCGACGAGGCCATCGCCGCCACCTGCGCCGAGGCCTGCGGAGTGATGCGCAAGCTGCACGAGGGCACCCTGGAGTACACCCGCCAGCGCAAGCAGTTCGGCGCGCCGCTGTCCTCCTTCCAGGTGCTGCAGCACCGGATGGTCGACATGTTCATCCAGCTCGAGCAGTCGATCTCGATGACCTACATGGCCACCATCAAGCTCGCCGACGACGCCGAGCGCTCCAAGGCCGCCAGCGCCGCCAAGGTGCAGATCGGCAAGGCGGCCAAGTACGTTGGCCAGAACGCCATCCAGCTGCACGGCGGCATGGGCATGACCGACGAGATGGCCATCGGCCACTACTTCAAGCGCGCCACCCTGATCGAGAGCCTGTTCGGCAACACCGACCACCACCTGTCCCGCTACGAGTTCCTGAGCCTCGGCCAGGCCGCCTGATGGGCAAGGACGCGCAGGTCCAGGCGGTGTTCGCCGACGGGCCTGACGAGGGGCGGCTGCAGTACGAGCCGCCAAAGCTGCTGTTCCGGGGGGCTCAGCGGCGGGTGTTCGAGGGCGCGGCGTTGGCCGGCGTGGCCGCCGACGGCGCCGACCTGGTGCTGGCCGACGGCTCGCGGTTCACGCTCGGCGAGAAGCAGGCGGCGAGCTGGGCCGACGCCATCCTCAATCCGAAGGGCCGGATGGAGAAGATCGGCGTGAAGCCCGACATGCGTGCGGCGGTGATCGGCGTCGACGATCCGACCCTGTCCGGCGAACTCGCCGACTGCGGCGCGGTGCCGGTGGAGAGCCTCGCCAACCTCGACCTGCTGTTCTACGGCGCCGACGACGCCGAGGCCCTGGCGCGGATCGGTGAGCTGGTCCCGGCGCTCGCGCCGGCCGGCGCGCTGTGGGTGGTCTCCAAGAAGGGCAAGGCCGCCACGATCAAGGACACCGAGGTCATGGCCGCCGCCAAGGCCACTGGCCTGGTGGACAACAAGGTGGTCAGCTTCTCCGACACCCACACCGCGCTGAGGTTCGTGCGCCGGAAGGGGTGAGGGCGGCATGCACGAGGCCGAAGCCGACGACCTGACGCGGATCATCCCGCCACTCCTGGAGGCGCTCGAAGCCCTCGGTTTCATCGTCCGCCATATGCATCCGCCGGACTTCGATCGGCTGATGGCGGCGGTCGGACCGCGTGACACCGCGTTGCGCGAGACCTCGGCCCGACTCTCCGACTGGTCGCCCGAGCTGGCCGACATGCGCGCCGGCCTGGTCGCGGCCTGTGAACACACGCTCGGGGCCTTCGAAGGTCTGCGCGCCGCGGAGGGCGGCGAGGGCGACGTGCGGTCGATCTACCGGGCCCTGGGGCGGATTCCGCGCGCACTGGAGGCGCTCTATCCCTTCGCGGCCGGGCTTGCGCCGGTGAACCGCTTCTTCCTGGATCCCGCCGCCAGAGGCGACGCCGAGCTGCAGGCCCGGCTGATCCAGGGCGCCGATCGCGAGGACGTCGGGGTCAGCCACTTCGCCAACGAGCTGGGCTCGCGGGGCGGGGTCTCGGTCTATGTGCCGGAGACCTACACCGACGAGGTCGCCTGGCCGCTGGTGGTGGCCCTGCACGGGGGCTCGGGGCACGGGCGCTCGTTCCTGTGGAGCTGGCTGCGCGACTGCCGCAGCCACGGGGCGATCCTGGCCGCGCCCACCGCCGTCGGCGAGACCTGGGCGCTCACCGGCGCGGACCGCGACACGCCCAACCTGGCGCAGGTGGTCGAGCTGGCCCGCACGCGCTGGAATGTCGATCCGACCCGCATCCTGCTCACCGGCATGAGCGACGGCGGCACCTTCGCCTACGTCAGCGGCCTGGAACCGGGGTCCGTCTTCACCCACTTGGCGCCGGTCTCGGCGGCCTTCCACCCGATGCTCGCCCAGTTCGCCGCCGCCGAGCGGCTGGCCGGCCTGCCGATCCACATCGCCCACGGCGCGCTGGACTGGATGTTCCCGGTCGCCATGGCGCAGGAGGCGGCGGCCTTGCTCGCGGGCGCCGGCGCCGCGGTGACCTATCGCGAGGTCGACGACCTCAGCCACACCTATCCGCGCGAGCTGAACCCCGAGATCCTCGTCTGGCTCGCCGCCACCGCGCGGCCGACCTAGGTTGCCGCCGCGGGCGAAGCGCGCTTAAGCCAGGGGCATGTCCTTCCGCGACTTCGGGCTCCTGGTGCTGGTCTGCCTGGTCTGGGCCTCGAACAACATCGTCTCGAAGTATGCGGTCAGCCACCTGGGCTCGCCGCCGCTGTTTTACGCCGCCGTGCGGTTCGGGGTCGTGGCGCTGGCCACCTTCCCCTGGCTGTTCCCGGCGCCGAAGCCGCACTGGCGGTTGATCTGCGTGGCGCTGCTGATGGGCGGCGGCAACTTCGCGCTGCTGTTCATCGGCCTGAAATCAGCCACGCCGTCGGCGGCCGCGGTCGTCGGCCAGCTCGGCGTGCCGATCACCACCTTGCTGTCGATCCTCATGCTCGGGGAGCGGATCCGCTGGCGGCGCGGGTTGGGCATAGCGCTCACCCTCGCCGGCGCGCTGACGGTGATGTGGAGCCCGTCCGGCTTCGCGCTGTCGCCCGGCCTGCTGTTCGTGGTCGGCTCGGCCTTCACCGGCTCGCTGGGGGCGGTGATGATGAAGCAGATGGAAGGCGTGAAGCCGCTGCAGTTCCAGGCCTGGGTGGGACTGGCCTCCTTCCTGCCGCTGGCCCTGCTCTCGGCCTGGCTGGAGCCCGGGCAGGTGCAGGCCGGCCGCGACGCCGGCTGGCCGTTCCTGGCGGCGGTGGTCTATTCGGGCCTGGTGGTCTCCGTGGGCGCGCACACCGCCTACTACGTCCTGATCCGCCGCTATGAGGCGAACCTGATCTCGCCGCTGACCCTGATGACGCCCTTGGCCACCATCGGCTTGGGCGTCGCCCTGCTGCACGACCCGTTCGGGCCGCGGATGCTGATCGGGACGGTGGTGGCGCTGGCGGGCGTGCTGATCATCGCCCTGCGGCCCAACCAGGTGGCGCCCCTGCTGCTCGCCATCCGCAATCGCGCACAGTAGACCAGGGCCATGGAGTTCATCGAAGCCCCGTCGCCCAACTTCGACGCCCGCACCTCGCCGCCGGACATCCTGGTCCTTCACTACACCGGCATGAGGACCGGCGAAGAGGCGCTGGCGCGCCTGCGCGACCCGGAGGCCAAGGTTTCGTCGCACTACCTCGTCGAGGAGGACGGCCGGATCTTCCGCCTGGTGCCGGAGGAGCGGCGCGCCTGGCACGCCGGCGTCTCCTTCTGGAAGGGCGAGCGCAATATCAACGGCGTCTCGATCGGCATCGAGATCGTCAATCCCGGCCACGAGTTCGGCTACCGCCCCTTCCCGGAGGCGCAGGTCGCCGCGGTGATCGCCCTGGTGGGCGACATCCGTACGCGCTGGACGATCGACGACGGCCGCATCGTCGGCCACTCCGACGTGGCGCCCGACCGCAAGGACGACCCCGGCGAGCTTTTCCCGTGGAAGCGGCTGGCCGAGGCCGGCCACGGCCTCTGGGCCGAGGTCCCGCCCGCACCCGGCGCGCCGCTCGGCGAAGGCGAGGAGGGCGCCGGCGTCTTCGCCCTGCAGGCCGGTCTGACCCGGCTCGGCTACGACAGCGCGCCGTCGGGCAAGTACGACGCCCACACGACCGCCGTGGTCCGCGCCTTCCAGCGCCATTGGCGGCCGGACAAGGTCGACGGGATCGCCGACGGGGAGACCCGCGCCCGGCTCATCGCGCTGCTGCGGCTGGCGGGCTGATGCACCCGGCGGCCGGCTTCAAGGTCACCGACGAGGCGCAGCTGCTCGAGCAGTTGACGCGCCAGCCGTTCGTGACGGTGGCCGCGGCCCCCGACGGCCGGCCTCGGGTCGCGCATGCGCCGGTGGTGGTGCGCAAGCTGGCGAGCGGATTGGCCATCGACTTCCACCTGTCCCGCGGCAATGCCCTGACGCCGTTCCTGGCGGTGGGCTTCCCGGCGGTGCTCGTAAGCCTCGGGCCGGAGACCTACGTCAGCCCCGACTGGTACGAGAGCGCCGACCAGGTGCCGACCTGGAACTACGTCAGCGTCGAAGCCGAGGGCCCTGTCGCCGCTCTGGACGACGCCGGCCTGGTGGCCCTGCTCGACGACCTCTCCGCCCAGGAGGAAGCCAGGCTGGCGCCGAAGCCGGCCTGGACGCGCCACAAGATGAGCCCCGGCCGGTTCGAGACCATGACCCGCGCGATCATCGGTGCGCGGCTCACCGTCGAGCGGCTCGAGGGCGTGTGGAAGCTCTCGCAGAACAAGGGCGAGGCCGACCGGGCAGGTGTCCGCCAAGCGCTGGGCGAGCATCCGATAGCCAGGCTGATCCCCTAGGCGCCGGGGATCGGCATCACCGGCATCACGTCCACCCCGTCGCCGGGGAAGATGGCGAAGTGGGGGTGGTCCTCGAACATCCGCGCGGCGGCGGCCTCGTCCTCGGCCTCGACGACGATGTAGCCGGCGAGGTTGTTGCGGACGTCGGCGATGCCGTCCTTGGTGATCCGCTTGGTCTTCCCGAGCGGGCCGCCGGTGTCGACGACGTGCGCCGCGTGACGGGCCATCCAGTCGCCCCAGGCCTGCATGCCGCGGGCGATGGTCGCCTCGTCGGGAGGCGGCCCGCCCTGGGGCTGGCCCGTGTAAACCGCCAGGAACCTGCTCATTTCGTCCTCCGTTGCGCCGCGTGGCCTGCCTAGGACGGACAGGGCGAGGCGTTTCCGACAAGGCCCCGCGGATTGACCGGGCCGGGCCTTGTGTCCATGGTCCGCGCGGATCAGACGGCCGGGCGGTCGCGGGCGCAAGCTCGAGGAAAGTCCGGGCTCCACGACGACATGGCGGCGGGTAACGCCCGCCGGGGGCGACCCCAGGGATAGCGCCACAGAAAGCAAACTGCCTCTCTCCGGAGAGGTGAGGGTGAAAGGGTGGGGTAAGAGCCCACCGCGTTCCTGGTAACAGGGACGGCACGGCAAGCCCCGCCAGGAGCAAGACCGAATAGGGGTTCCGCGCCGGAGCAATCCGGTAGGGCTGTCGTAGGCCTGAGGAACCCGGGTAGGTCGCGAGAACCGGCCCGCGAGGGTCGGTCCAGAGGAATGGCCGCCGCGTCTGCGCAAGCAGGCGGCACAGAACCCGGCTTACAGGCCGTCTGGTCCCTTCGTTCCCCATCTCCTGAGAACCAGTTCCAACAAGCTTGGCAACAGTTCTCGATGTGTTCCGGAAATGTGTTTCCGGGGCCCGCGACAATGTGTTTTTCGAGGGGAAATGGGGCTCTAGAGTCATTGTATCCCATTCGATCCCATGTTAACCCATTGGTCATTCGCTAGATGCGCAGGGCGGGCCGCGGGGGCGGCCTTTGGGGTAGGGGCTGGACGCGGTGTTTCTCTCGACGTTCGAGAAACAGCTGGACGCCAAACGGCGCATCGTCGTGCCGCAGGAGTTCCGTGCGCTCGCCGCCGGGCCGTTCGACGGCGTCTTCTGCTTTCCCTCCATCGAGGCCGACTGCATCGAAGGCGGCGGCAAGGCGCTGTTCGACCGCTACGCCGGCGTCATCGAGGAGCTGGAGTTCGGCGACCCGCTGCGCACGGCGCTGGAGACCTCGGTCCTGGGCGGCATGGCCAAGCTGTCGTTCGACACCGCCGGCCGCATCACCCTGCCGGAAGCCCTGTGCGAGACCTTCGGCCTGAGCGACTGGGTCGCCGTCGTGGGCCTGGGCGACCGCTTCCAGATCTGGAACCGCGAAGCCTTCCACGCCCACCGCGCCCAGCAGCGCGAGCTGGCCCGCGAGGGCCTGGCCGCCCACCGCGCCCAGCAGCGCGCCGCCCGCCTGGGTTCCGGCCAATGAGTGCAGCGCCGCACGTCCCGGTTCTCATGGCCGAGGTCGTCGACGCCCTGCAGCCGGCCGCCGGCCAGACCATCGTCGACGGCACCTTCGGCGCGGGCGGCTATTCCCGGGCGCTCCTGGAAACCGGCGCGACCGTCGTGGCGTTCGACCGGGACCCGTCGGCGCGGCGCTTCGCCGAGGGCCTGCCGGCCGACCGCTTCCGGCTGATCGAGGCGCGCTTCTCGGAGATGGACGAGAAGCTGGGGGAGGGCGCCGTCGACGGCGTGGCCCTGGACCTCGGCGTCTCCTCTATGCAGCTCGACGAGCCGGAGCGCGGCTTCTCGTTCATGCGCGATGGTCCGCTGGACATGCGCATGGCCGACCACGGCCAGACCGCGGCCGAGCTGGTCAACACCGCCGAGCCGGCCGAGCTGGCGCGGATCCTCTACGTCTACGGCGAGGAGCGGGAGAGCCGCCGGATCGCCCGCGCCATCGCCAAGCGCCGCGAGGCGCAGCCGTTCAGCCGCACCCTGGAGCTCGCCGAGTTCATCGAGAAGGCCCTGGGCGGCCGCCGCGGGGCCAAGGTCCACCCGGCCACCCGCTCGTTCCAGGCGATCCGCATCGCGGTCAACGAGGAGCTCTCCGAGCTGGAGGCGGGACTTGTCGCCGCAGAGCGCACTTTGAAGGCCGGCGGACGGCTCTGCGTCGTGACGTTCCATTCGCTGGAAGACAGAATCGTGAAGTCTTTCCTCTCGGTGCGAGCGGGTAGAACGCCGGCGGGCTCGCGCCACGCGCCGCCGGTCCAGGCCGGCGCCGCGCCCAGCTTCCAGCTGCTGTTCAACGGCGCGCATGCGCCCTCGGAGCAGGAGGTGGCGGCCAACCCCCGAGCCCGGTCGGCGAAACTGCGGGCGGCGGTGCGCACGGATGCGCCCGTCTGGAAGGTGGCGGCATGAGCCTGTTGGATCGGAGAGTTCGCGGCTTCCGGCTGGTCGACGTGGTCGCGCTGGGCCTGCTCACCGTGCTGATCCTGGGCGTCTACCTGGCCAAGACCGTGGCCGGCCGCGAACGCGCCGAGATCGCCCGCACCGAACGCCTGATCCAGGCCGAGAAAGCGCGCATCCGCCTGCTCACCGCCGAGGTCAGCCACCTGGAGCAGCCGGCGCGCGTCGAGCGCCTGGCCACCGCCTACCTGGGCCTGGCGCCGGTGAGCGTGAAGCGCGAGACCACTCCGGACGGCCTGATGGAAGCCGCCCGCGGCGGCGCGGCGGTGTCCGCCCCGGCGCTGCAAGCCGCCAATCCCGCGCCGATGGTCATGCAGGTGACCGCCGCGGCGCCCGCCGCCGCACCGGTCGCGGCCGCCGAGCCCGGGGCTCCGGCCCGATGAGCGTCAGCCTCGACAACTTCGGCGGCTCGCCGCTGTCGCGCTGGTTCGCCCGGCGCGTCTGGCAGCTGGAGCATGCCTTCGAGCGCGCCCGGGCGTCGGGCCGCGCCGAGGATGACACGCGCATCCGCATCTTCGTGGTGCTGACCCTGTTCTCGATGGGCTTCCTGGTGCTGGCGTTCGGCGCCACGCGGGCCGCCCTGTTCTCCGACGCCGCCCGCGGCGACGCCCTGGCCCCGATCGTCGGCGCGGCGCGCGCCGACCTGGTGGACCGCAACGGCCAGCTCTTGGCCGCCGACCTGCTGCACTACGGCCTCTACATCGATCCGCGCGAGATCTGGGACACCGCCGAGACGCGCCGGGCGCTGACCGCCGCCCTGCCGGAGCTGGAGCCCGCGCGGCTGGAGAAGGCGCTGCGCTCCGACCGCCGGACCTTCGTGATCGGCGCGCTGACGCCGGAAGTGCGCGGCCGGGTGCACGACCTGGGCCTGCCCGGCGTCAGCTTCGAGCCCGAGGAGCGCCGGGTCTATCCGCTGGACACCACCGCGGCCCACCTGATCGGCTTCTCGGACACCGGCGGCGAAGGGCTGGCCGGCGCCGAAGCGGCGTTCGACAACGACATCCGCGTGGGCGCCGCGAGCCACAACGCCGTGCCGCTCTCCATCGACCTGCGCATCCAGGCGGCGCTGGAGGACGAGCTCTACAAGGCCGCCGCCAACTTCCAGCCGAAGGGCGCAGTGGGCGTGGTGGTCAACGTCCACACCGGCGAGATCCTGGGCCTGGCCAACTATCCGACCTTCGACCCGAACCAGCCAGGGAAGGCCAGCCTCGACGCGCGCCTGAACCGGGCGGCGGCCTCGATCTACGAGATGGGCTCGACCTTCAAGGGCTTCACTGTGGCCATCGGCCTCGACACCGGTGTGGCGACGCCGACCTCGACCTTCGATGCGCGCCAGCCGTTCCAGATCGGCTACCGGACGATCCGCGACTTCCACGCCACCCACAAAATCCTGACCCTGGTGGAGGTGTTCCAGCACTCCTCCAACATCGGCACCGCCCGGCTGGCCGAGCAGATCGGGCCGGAGCGGATGGGCCGCTACTACGCCAACCTCGGCCTCACCAAGCCCGCCAAGGTCGAGCTGATCGAGACGGCGCGGCCGCTGACGCCGAAGGTCTGGGACCAGGACGCCGTGGCCTCGACCTCGTTCGGCTTCGGCATGAACGTCAGCCCGCTGGCGCTGTCGCGGGCCTATGTGGCGCTCGCCAATGGGGGCAAACTGCTGCCGCTGACGATCCGCAAGCTGCCGGCCGACGCCAAGGTCGACGGCCCGCGGGTGGTCTCCGAACGCACCACCGCCACCTTCCTGCAGATCATGCGCTCCAACGTCACCGGAGGCTCGGGCAAGTCGGCCAATGCGCCGGGGCTCAACGTGGGCGGCAAGACCGGCACCGGCAACAAGTACGACCCGGCGACGCGCAGCTATTCCAACTCCAAGCAGGTCTCGTCCTTCGCGGCCGTGTTCCCCACCGACGGGGCGGTCTCGGACCCGCGCTACTTCGTGCTGATCCTGATGGACGAGCCGCAGCGCGACGCCTCGGGCGCGGACCCCACCGGGGGCATCGCCGCGGCGCCGGCCGCCGGGCGGGTGATCGACCGCATCGCGCCGTTCCTCGGCGTGAAGCGGCGGCTGGAGACCATGCCCTTCACCGAGATCCAGCCGACGCTGGCGGACGCGGGAGAAGAGCATTGAGCCCGCGCCTTTCCACCCTGGTGAAGCGCGACCTGGCGAGCGATCCGGCGATCGCCGGCGTCACCGCCGACAGCCGCAAGGTGCAGCCGGGCTTCCTGTTCGCCGCCCTGCCGGGCTCGAAGGTCGACGGCGCGGAGTTCGCGGCCAAGGCCGTGGCGGCGGGCGCGTCGGCGGTGATCGCCGAGCGCGAGCTGAACCTCTCCGTGCCCACCATCGCCACGCCGGATCCGCGCCGCGCCTATGCGCTGGCCGCCGCCGCCTTCTGGGGCCGGCAGCCGGAGACCTGCGTCGCCATCACCGGCACCAACGGCAAAACCTCGGTGGCCAACTTCTGCCGCCAGGTGTTCGCCCACGCCGGCCGCACCTCGGCCAGCATGGGCACGCTGGGCGTGACCGTCAGCCACCCGGGCGGCCGGGACGAGCAGATCACGCCCCCGGGCCTGACCACGCCGGACGCCGCCGACGTCGCCGAACTGCTGGCGCGGATCGCCGGCATGGGCGTCACGCATTTCGCCATGGAGGCCTCGTCGCACGGGGTCGATCAGCGGCGGCTGGACGCGGTGAAGCTGAAGGCCGCGGGCTTCCTGAACCTGACCCAGGACCACCTGGACTACCACGGGACCATGGAGGCCTACCGCGACGCCAAGCTGCGGCTGTTCGAGACGCTGCTGCCGCGCGGCGGGACCGCGGTGCTGAACGCCGACAGCGACGCCTTCTCGGCCTTCGCGGCCGCGGCCGTGGCGGCGGGCCAGACGGTCTATTCGGTGGGCGAGGCGGGGCAGGGGCTGCGGCTCGTGCAGCGTTCGCTGCTGCCGGAAGGCCAGCGGCTGAACGTCGAGGCCGACGGCCGCGCCTACGAGGTGCTGCTGCCGTTGGCCGGCGATTTCCAGGCGTCCAACGCCCTGGTGGCGGCGGGGCTCTGCCTGGCGGCGGGCCTCAGCCACGAAGTAACCTTCGCGGGGCTGGAGACGCTGCAGGGCGTCGCGGGCCGGCTGCAGCGGGTGGGCGCGGGGCCGCGCGGCGGCGACGCCTATGTGGATTATGCGCACACGCCCGACGGGCTGGAGACGGTGCTGCAGGCGCTGCGCCCGCACGTGCACGGCAAGCTGATCGTGGTGTTCGGCGCCGGCGGCGACCGTGACCGCGGGAAGCGTCCGCTGATGGGCAAGATCGCCGCCGACCTGGCCGACGTCGCCATCGTCACCGACGACAACCCGCGCTCCGAGGATCCGGCCGCGATCCGCGCCGAGGTGTTGGCCGGGGCGAAGGGCGTCAAGGAAATCGGCGACCGCCGCGAGGCGATCCGCGCCGCCGCCGCCATGCTGAACGAAGGCGACATCCTGGTGGTGGCCGGCAAGGGCCACGAGCAGGGCCAGAAGATCGGCGACGTGGTCCACCCCTTCGACGACGTGACCGAGACGGCGGAGGCGCTCCATGGCTGAGCCCCTCTGGACCGCTGACGAGATCGCCGCCGCCACCGGCGGGACGGCGACCGCGCCGTTCAACGCCACCGGCGTCTCCATCGACACCCGCACGCTGGAGCCCGGCGACCTGTTCGTGGCCCTGGGCGGGGTGCGCGACGGCCACGAGTTCATCGCCCAGGCGATGGCCAAGGGCGCGGCCGGCGCGCTGGTCTCGCAGGACGTGGGCGAGCCCTCGGTGAAGGTCGCCGACGTGTTCGCGGCGCTGGAGACGCTGGGCGTGGCCGCCCGCGAGCGGGCGCCGCAGGTCCGGCGCGGCGCGGTCACCGGGTCGGTCGGCAAGACCAGCGTGACGCAAGCCGTGATGGCGGGCCTGAAGCTCGCCGGGCGGGCGCACTCGTCGGTGAAGAGCTACAACAACCACATCGGCGTGCCGCTGACCCTGGCGCGCATGCCGAGGGACACCGAGCGCGCGGTGTTCGAGATCGGCATGAACCACGCCGACGAGATCCGCCCGCTGGCCAAGTTCGTCCGGCCGCACGCCGTGGTGGTGACCACGGTCGGCCCGGTGCACACCGAGAACTTCCCGGACGGCGAGACCGGCGTGGCGCACGCCAAGGCCGAGATCTTCGAGGGCCTGGAGCCCGGCGGGATCGCGGTGCTCAACGCCGACAACCAGTGGTTCGAGCTGCTGAAGCGCGAGGCCGAGAAGGTCGGCGCGACGGTTCGCACCTTCGGGACCGGCGAGGGCTGCGACGCCCGCCTTATCGACTTCCAGGTCCCGGGTCCGCACGCCGTGGTGCAGGCGCGGCTGGACGGCAAGGCGATGGACTTCCCGATCCTGCAGACCGGCTTCCACTGGGGCCTGAACTCCATGGCCGTGCTGCTGATGCACCAGGCGCTCGGCGTCGACCTGGACCACAGCCTGGCCTCGCTCGGATCCTTCGAGCCGCTGGAGGGCCGCGGCGCGGAGAAGACGGTCCACGTGAAGGGCGGCGCCTTCACCCTGATCGACGAAAGCTACAACGCCAATCCGATCTCCATGGCCTCGGCCATCGCCACCCTCGGCGCGCGTTCCACCGAGGGGCGGCGCATCGTCGCGCTGACCGACATGCTGGAGCTGGGCGACCAGGCGCAGGACTTCCACGCCGCCCTCGCGGAGCCCCTGGAGCGCGCCGCCATCGACCTGGTGTTCTGCGCCGGGCCGCTGATGAAAAGCCTCTGGGACTCCCTTCCTCCGACTCGGCGGGGCGGGTACGCCCAGACAGCGGCGGAACTCGCGCCGCAGGTCGTCCGAGCCGTAGAGCCCGGCGACGTGGTGATGGTGAAGGGGTCGAACGGATCGAAGGCGGGCGCCGTCGCGGCGGCGCTCAAGGCCATCGACGCCGTCGGGGAGGCAGGCTGATGTTCTACTGGCTCTACGAGCACCTGTCGGCCGACGGCTACGCGACCCTTCGCCTGCTGAAGTACCAGACCTTCCGCGCCGGGATGGCGATCTTCACCGCCCAGGCCATCGTCATGCTGATGGGCTCGCGGTTCATTCGCTGGATGCAGGCCAAGCAGGGCAAGGGCCAGCCGATCCGCAAGGAAGGCATCGAGCGCCACATCGTCGAGAAGGCCGGCACGCCGACCATGGGCGGGGTGATGATCCTGGCGGGCCTGCTGGGCGGCACGCTGCTCTGGGCCGACCTCGCCAACCCCTACGTCTGGGCGGTGATCATCGTCACCGCCGGCTACGGGATCCTCGGTTTCCTCGACGACTACGCCAAGGTCACCAAGCAGACCACCGAGGGCGTCTCGGGCAAGGTCCGGCTGGTGTTGGAGTGGCTGATCGCGTTTGCCGCCGTGGCGGTGATCATCCAGTTCGCCGCCAAGCCGCCGGAGAGCCCGCAGCTGCTCACCTCGGTGGCCTTCCCGCTCTTCAAGTCTTGGGTGGTGAACCTCAACTGGTTCTACCTGCTGTTCGGCGGGTTCATCATCGTGGGCGCGGCCAATGCGGTGAACTTCACCGACGGCCTCGACGGCCTGGCGACGGTGCCGGTTATGATCGCCGCGGCGGCCTACGGCGTCATCGCCTACCTGGTCGGCAACTACGTGTTCTCGAACTACCTGCAGCTCCACTTCGTGCCCGGCGTCGGCGAGCTGGCGGTGATCTGCGGGGCGATGATCGGCGCCGGGCTGGGCTTCCTCTGGTACAACGCCCCGCCGGCCAAGATCTTCATGGGCGACACCGGTTCGCTGGCGCTGGGCGGCGCCATCGGCACCATCGCGGTCGCCACCCGCCACGAGATCGTGCTGGGCGTGATCGGCGGCCTGTTCGTCGCCGAGACCCTGTCGGTGATGATCCAGGTGGCCTCCTTCAAGATGACCGGCAAGCGGGTGTTCCGCATGGCGCCGGTGCACCACCACTTCGAGAAGCTCGGCTGGTCGGAATCCACCGTGGTGATCCGCTTCTGGATCGTCGCGGTGATGCTGGCCCTCGTGGGCCTCGCCACCCTGAAGCTGCGGTAGGGAGGATCACGCACCAGCCATGATCCCGGTCCGCGTATTCGAAGGCAGGACGGTCGCCGTGTTCGGCCTGGCCCGCACGGGCCTGGCCGCCGCGCGCGCGCTGATCGCCGGCGGCGCCCAGGTGGCGCTGTGGGACGAGAAGCCGTCGAGCCGGGCCGCGGCGGAGGCCGAGGGCTTCACGCTCACCGACCTGTCGTCCGCCGACTGGTCGCAGTTCGCGGCGTTGATGCTGTCGCCGGGCGTGCCGCTGACGCATCCGGCGCCGCACTGGACGGTGGAGCGCGCCAAGGATGCCGGCGTCGAGATCCTCGGCGACATCGAGCTCTTCGCGCGCACGGTGAACGCCGCGCCGGAGCACAAGCGGCCGAAGATCGTCGCCATCACCGGCACCAACGGCAAGTCGACCACCACGGCCCTGATCGGCCACATCTGCAGCCAGGCCGGTCGCGATACGCGGATCGGCGGCAACATCGGCGTCGGCGTCCTCGGCCTCGAGGACATGCACGGCGGCGCCGTCTACGTCCTGGAGATGAGCTCCTACCAGCTCGACCTGACCTCCAGCCTGAAGCCGGACGTCTCGATCATCCTGAACATCTCGCCCGACCACCTGGACCGGCACGGCGGCATGGAGGGCTATGTCGCCGCCAAGCGCCGGATCCTGCTCAACCAGGGCAAGGGCGACACCGCGGTGATCGGCGTCGACGATCCCTGGGGCCAGCGGATCTGCACCGAGATCACCGCCGCCAACCGCCGGACCATCGTGCCGATCTCGGCCTCCAAGGCTATGGGCCGCGGGGTCTATGCGCTGGACGGCCTGCTCTACGACGCCACCGCCGAGCGCGCGGTGGAGGTGGCCGACCTGAAGCGCGCCCGCTCGCTGCCCGGCCGCCACAACTGGCAGAACGCAGCCGCGGCCTACGCCGCCGCCAAGGGCCTGGGCATCGACGCCCAGGAGGCGGCCGAGCACCTGATGAGCTTCCCGGGCCTGGCGCACCGGATGGAGATGGTCGGCACGCTGGGCCGGGTGCGGTTCGTCAACGACAGCAAGGCCACCAACACCGACGCGGCGCGGCAGGCCATGTCGAGCTATCCGAAGTTCTACTGGATCGCCGGCGGCCAGCCGAAGACCGGCGGGATCGAGGCGCTGAGCGACCTCTTCGGCCGGATCGAGAAGGCCTACCTGATCGGCGAAGGCGCGCCCGCCTTCGCCCAGACGCTCAAGGGCAAGGCCACGGTCGTCGAGGCCGGGACCATGGAGGCCGCGGTGGCCGCGGCCTACGCCGACGCCGCCGCGTCCGGGCAGGACGCCATCGTGCTGTTGTCGCCGGCTGCGGCCTCCTTCGACCAGTTCACCGATTTCGAGGACCGCGGCGAGGCCTTCCGCCGCGCCGTCCAGCGCCTGGCGACGGGAGCCACCGCCGCACGGGGCGCGGCATGACCACCCCGCAGAACGCCCACGCCTTCGCCCGCTCGGATCGCTCGGCGATCGGGGTGTGGTGGTGGACGGTGGACCGCTGGATCCTGGGCGTGGTCGCCCTGCTCATCGGTATCGGGGTCTTGATCTCGTTCGCCTCCAGCCCGGCCGCCGCCATGCGGATGAACATCGGCGACCCGTTCCACTTCGCGGTGCGCCAGTGCGTGTTCGCGGCGGGCGCCGCGGTGATCCTGCTGAGCGTCTCCATGCTCGAGGTCCGTCAGGTGCGGCGGATGAGTTTCGTCATCTGGCTGGCGGCGATCGCGGTGATGATCGCCCTGCCGTTCATCGGCCACAACGCCAAGGGGGCGACCCGCTGGCTGGAGTTCGGCGGCTTCACCTTCCAGCCGTCGGAGTACATGAAGCCGGCGCTGATCGTGCTGGTCGCCTGGATGTTCGCCGAGGGCCAAAAGGGACAGGGGGTGCCGGGCGTCTCCATCGCGTTTGGGCTCTACGCCATCTCCATCGCGCTGCTGCTGATCCAGCCGGACGTCGGCCAGACGGTGCTGATCACCGTGGCCTTCGGCGCCGCGTTCTGGATGGCCGGCGTGCCGCTCTCCTGGGTGATGCTGCTGGGGGCCACCGCGGTCGCCGGATTGAGTTCGACCTACTTCCTGTTCCCGCACGTGCATGCGCGGGTCGACAAGTTCCTGTCGCCCGACAAGGCCGACACCCACCAGGTGGACCGCGCCGCCGAGGCCATCGCCGCCGGCGGCTTCTTCGGCCGCGGGCCGGGCGAGGGGGTGATGAAGCGCCACGTGCCGGACCTGCACACCGACTTCGCACTGTCGGTCGGCGCCGAGGAGTTCGGCCTGGTCTTCCTGCTGCTGATCATCACTCTGTTCTCGATCGTGGTGATCCGCGGCCTCTACCGCTCCATGAAGCTGTCGGACCCGTTCGAGCAGGTGGCGGCCGCGGGCCTCTTCGTGCTGGTCGGCCAGCAGGCGATCATCAACGTGGCGGTGAACCTCAACATGATCCCCACCAAGGGCATGACCCTGCCGTTCATCAGCTACGGCGGCTCGTCGATGCTGGCCATGGGGCTGACCCTCGGGCTGGCCCTGGCGCTGACCCGGCGGCGGCCGGGCGCCTATGTTCCCCCGGAAGGGCTCGCCAAGGCCGGCACGTTTGGCTAGAGCCGCCCTGTCACTCAGGGCTTCCCGTTAATGCGCAAGATCGCCGTCGTCGCCGCCGGAGGCACCGGCGGCCACCTGTTCCCCGCCCAGGCGCTGGCCGAGGCGCTGCGGGCCCGCGGCTGGGGGATCGTGCTGGCGTCCGACGAGCGGGTGGCGGGGCTGGCGCAGGACTTCCCGGCCGACCGGCGCATCCCGCTGTCGGCGGCGACCTTCAAGCCGGGCGACCCGCTGGGGATGATGCGGGCGGGCTTCGCGGTGCTGAACGGGGCCCGGCAGGCGCGCGCGCTCTACCGCGAGGTGGGGCCCAATGTGGTGGTGGGCTTCGGCGGCTACCCGTCGGCGCCGGCCCTGGTGGGCGCGATCCTCGACCGCCGGCCCACCGTGATCCACGAACAGAACGCGGTGATGGGCCGGACCAACCGGATGCTGGCCCCGCACGTGAAGACCATCGCCTGCGCCTTCCCGACCCTGATCAAGGCGCCGGCCAAGGTGGCGGGCCAAGCGGTCGTCGTCGGCAACCCCGTGCGGCCGCCGATCCGGGAGCTGGCCGAGCTGCCCTACACGCCGCCGGAGGAGGGCGGGCCGATCCGCCTTTTGGTCACCGGCGGCAGCCAGGGCGCGCGCCTGCTCTCCGAGCTGGTGCCGGAAGCCATCGCCGCCCTGCCGGAAGCCCTGCGCAACCGACTGATGGTGCAGCAGCAGACCCGCCAGGAGAGCATGAACACCGCGCGGCGGATCTACCGCGACGCCCTCGTCGAGGCCGAGATCGCGCCGTTCTTCCGCGACATGGCGAGCCGGCTGGGCGCGGCGCACCTGGTGATCGGCCGGGCCGGCGCAGGCTCGGTCTGCGAGTTCGCGGTGGCCGGCAAGCCCGCCATCCTGGTGCCGCTGGCCATCGCCCTGGACGACGACCAGGGCCAGAACGCCAAGCTGCTGGCCGACGCCGGCGGCGCGGAGATCGCCCGCGAACACCAGCTGACCACCCAGAGCCTGTCGGCCGCGCTGGAGAAGCTGCTCACCAACCCACAACGGCTGGCGCGCATGGCGGCGGCGTCCCGCTCGGTGGCCATCCCCGACGCGGCGGAGCGGCTCGCCGACGTCGTCGAGCAGACCGCCCGCGACGGCTAGGGTTAACGCCCATCAACCACGTCCGTAAGTTGACCATTAGCCATTTTCGCCACAACCTATTGGCGTAGCGTGGTGGGGGCGTGGCGTGAGCTTGGGGCATGGGGCGGAGGAGCTGGTTATCCTCCACGTGGACGACGATCCGATGAACCTGCGGGTGGTCGCCGAGATCCTCGGCGCCTTCGGCTTCACCGGCCACCAGGCGGGCAGCGGCGCCGAGGCGCTGGCCAAGTTGAAGCAGCGGCGCTTCGAACTCGTCCTGATGGACATCCACATGCCGGGCCTCTCCGGGATCGAGGTCACGCAGCGCATCCGTCAGTCGCTGGGGCCGGAGCGGGACACCCCGGTGATCGCGCTGACCGCGGACGCGGCCTCGCGGACCCGGGCGCAGTACCTGGCGCTGGGCTTCGACGACTTCGTCACCAAGCCGATCCTGGTCTCGCGCCTCTTGCAGGGCATCCTGTCGGCGGTGGCTAAGGGCCGCGGGCGGGCGCTGAAAAAGGCCGGCTAGCAACGGTGGGCGGATGGCGCTAGCACGGCGGTCATGACCCGCCGCCCCGTCCCCTTCGAGATCGGCCCCGTGCACTTCATCGGCATCGGGGGGATCGGCATGAGCGGCATCGCCGAGATCATGCTGCGCACCGGCTACCAGGTGCAGGGCTCGGATGCGAAGGCGTCCGCCAACACCGAGCGGCTGGAGAAGCTGGGCGCGAAGATCTTCGTCGGCCACGACGCGGCCAACGTCGAGGGCGCCTACGCCATCGTCTATTCCACGGCGGTGAAGGCCGACAATCCCGAGATGGTCGCCGGCCGCGCCAAGCGCCTGCCGCTGGTCCGCCGGGCCGAGATGCTGGCCGAGCTGATGCGGCTGCAGTTCTCGATCGCGGTGGGCGGCACGCACGGCAAGACCACGACGACCTCGATGGTCGCCGCCCTGCTGGACGCCGGCGGGCTGGACCCCACGGTGGTCAACGGCGGGATCATCAACGCCTACGGCACCAATGCGAAGGTGGGGACCGGCGACTGGATCGTGGTCGAGGCCGACGAGAGCGACGGCACCTTCCTGAAGCTGAAGTCGACCTGCGCCATCGTCACCAACATCGATCCCGAGCACCTCGACCACTACGGCGACTTCGATGCGGTGAAGAAGGCGTTCCGTGACTTCGTGGAGAACATCCCCTTCTACGGCTTCGCGGCGGTGTGCATCGACCACCCGGAAGTGCAGGCCATGGCCGCCCGGGTGGAGAACCGCCGGCTGGTGACCTATGGCGTCAACCCGCAGGCCGAGGTGCGCGCCCACAACATCTCCATGGGACCGGACGGCGCGCGGTTCGGGGTGGTGATGCACGGCCGCGACGGCGACTTCATCAGCCTCGACGACCTGCACCTGCCGATGGCCGGCACGCACAATGTGCAGAACGCGCTGGCGGCCATCGCCGTGGCCCGCGAGCTGGGCGTGGCGCCGGACGCGATCCGCTCTGGCCTCACCGGCTTCGGCGGGGTGAAGCGGCGGTTCACCACCACGGGCGTGGCCAACGGGGTGCGGATCGTCGACGACTACGGCCACCACCCGGTGGAGATCGCCTCGGTGCTGAAGGCCGCGCGTGCGGTGAGCGAAGGCCGGGTGATCGCGGTGGTGCAGCCGCACCGCTACTCGCGGCTCTCGGACCTGTTCGACGAGTTCTGCCACTGCTTCAACGACGCCGACACCGTGGTCGTGGCCGACGTCTACGCGGCCGGCGAGGCGCCGCTGGAGGGCGTCAACCGCGACACCCTGGTGGAGGGCCTGCGCCGCTACGGCCACCGCCACGTGCTGCCGCTAGCCGGCCCCGGCGAACTGGCGACGCTGATCCGCCAGGAAGCCAAGCCCGGCGACCTGGTCGTCCTGCTGGGCGCCGGCGACATCACCAGCTGGGCCTACGCCTTGCCCGGCGAGCTGACGGCGCTGGCGGCGGAATGAGCTGGAAAGACAATCTGCCCGCGGTGCGCGGCAAGCTGCTGCGCGACGAGCCGCTGGGGCCGTTCACCTGGTTCCGGGTGGGCGGGCCGGCGGAGGTGCTGTTCCTGCCGGCGGACCATATGGACCTGGGGGACTTCCTGCAGAACTTGCCGCAGGACGTGCCTCTGACGGTGCTGGGCGTCGGCTCCAACGTCATCGTCCGAGACGGCGGCGTGCCCGGCGTGGTGGTGCGGCTGGCCGGCAAGGCGTTCGGCGGCATCTTCCTCGACGAGGCGGAGGACGGCCGGATCGCCTGCGACGCCGGCGTGCTGGACGCCAGCCTGGCGCGGGCGGCGGGCCAGGCCGGCGTGGCCGGGCTCGAGTTCTACGCCGGCATCCCTGGCTCGATCGGCGGGGCGCTGACCATGAACGCCGGCTGCTACGGGAGCGAGACCAAGGACGTGCTAGTCGCCGCCTGGGGCTACGACCGCACCGGCGAGATGCGCAGCTACGAGCTGGAGGACTTCGGCTACACCTACCGCCACAGCGAGGTGGAGCCGGGCAGCATCATCTGGATCCAGGCAGTCTTCCAGGGACGCCGCGACGATCCGGCGGCGATCGAAGCGCGGATGGCCGAGATCACCGCGCGGCGCGAGACCACCCAGCCGATCCGCGAAAAGACCGGCGGCTCGACCTTCAAGAACCCCCCGGGGCATTCGTCGTGGAAGCTGGTGGATGACGCCGGCTGGCGCGGCAAGCTGCACGGCGGGGCGAAGTTCTCCGAGCTGCACTCGAACTTCCTGATCAACACCGGCGAGGCGACCGCCGCCGACCTCGAGGGGTTGGGCGAGGCCGTGCGCGCCGACGTGAAGGCGAAGTTCGGCGTGGAGCTGGAGTGGGAGATCAAGCGGATCGGGCGGGCGTAGCGCCCACCCGAACGCGGTCTCCCATCAGTCGCCTCGCTATCGCGCCGCCGGCTCGGCGACCCCGATCGGCTCGACGCTGTCGGCGTTCTGCGGCAGGTCGAAGCGGTCGGCGTTCATGACCTTGGTCCAGGCGGCGATGAAGTCGCGGACGAACTTCTGCTCGTTGCCGCGCTCGGCATAGACCTCGGCGGTGGCCCGCAGCTGGCTGTTGGACCCGAAGATCAGGTCGGTGCGGGTGGCCCGCCACTTCTGCTGGCCGCCGGCGCGGTCGTAGCCGATGAACTCCTCGTCGGCGCTGGCGTCGACCACCTTCCAGAAGGTGTCGTTGTCCAGGAGGTGGACGAAGAAGTCGTTGGTCAGCTGGCCCTTGCGGGCGGTGAACACACCCTCCGGGGCGTCCCGGTAGTTGGCGCCCAGGACGCGCAGGCCGCCGACCAGCACCGTCATCTCCGGAACCGAGAGGCCGAGCAGCGAGGCGCGGTCGAGCAGCAGCTCCTCCGTGCGGACGGAGTGCTTGGTCTTCAGGTAGTTGCGGAAGCCGTCGGCGACCGGCTCCATCACCGCGAAGCTGTCGGCGTCGGTCCATTCCTCGGTGGCGTCGCCCCGCCCGCCGACGAAGGGAACGTCCACATTGAAGCCGGCGTCGCGGGCGGCCTTCTCCACCGCCGCCGTGCCGGCCAGCACGATGGCGTCGGCCATCGACAGCGACCCGCGCAGCGCGTCGATCTTCGCCAGGATGCGGCTCAGCTCCTCCGGCTCGTTCACCGACCAGCCCTTCTGCGGCTCGAGCCGGATGCGCGCGCCGTTGGCGCCGCCGCGGTGATCGGACCGGCGGTAGGTGTAGGCGGACGCCCAGGCGGTCTTCACCAGCTGGCCGACGCTGAAGCCGGCGTCGAGGATCTTCGACTTGAAGGCGGTGACGTCGGCGTCCGAGGGCACGGCGCCCTTGGGCACGGGGTCCTGCCAGATCAGGTCTTCGGCGGGGACCTCCGGGCCGAGGTAGCGGACCTTGGGCCCCATGTCGCGGTGGGTCAGCTTGAACCAGGCGCGGGCGAAGGCGTCCTTGAAGGCCTGGTGGTCATTCCGGAACTTCTCGGAGATGGCGCGGAATTCGGGATCGACCTTCAGCGCCATGTCGGCGGTGGTCATCATGGTCGGCACGCGCTTTGACGGATCGTGCGCGGACGGCGCCATGTCCTCCGGCTTCTGGTTCATCGGCTGCCACTGCTTCGCGCCGGCCGGGCTGCGGACCAGCTCGTAGTCGTAGTCGAGCAGCAGGCGGAAATAGTTCTCCGACCACTCGGTGGGGGTGTTCACCCAGGCGCCTTCGATGCCGCTGGTGATGGTGTGCTCGCCGAAGCCGCTCTCGTGGGCGCTGGCCCAGCCCAGGCCCTGCAGGGAAATGTCGGCGGCCTCGGGCGCGGCGTCGACCAGGCTCGGATCCCCGGCGCCGTGCGCCTTGCCAAAGGTGTGGCCGCCGGCGGTGAGCGCCACCGTCTCCTCGTGGTTCATCGCCATGCGCTCGAAGGTGATCTTGATGTCGCGCGCCGACTGCAGCGGGTCGGGCACGCCGCCCGGGCCCTCCGGATTGACGTAGATCAGGCCCATCTGGATGGCGGCGAGCGGGTGCTCCAGCTCGAGCTGCTCCTCGGGCAGGATGCGGGTCTTGTTGTCCGCGTGGCCGACGAACTGCTCCTCGGAGCCCCAGTAGATGTCGCGCTCAGGCTCGAAGACATCCTTGCGGCCGCCGCCGAAGCCGAACACCGGGCCGCCCATGGATTCGATGGCGACGTTGCCGGCCAGGATGAAGAGGTCGGCCCAGCTGATGTTCTTTCCGTACTTCCGCTTGATCGGCCACAGCAGGCGCCGCGCCTTGTCGAGGTTGCCGTTGTCGGGCCAGCTGTTCAGCGGGGCGAAGCGCTGCTGGCCGCTGTTGGCGCCGCCGCGGCCATCGGCGGTGCGGTAGGTGCCGGCCGCGTGCCAGGCCATGCGGATCATGAAGGGACCGTAGTGGCCGTAGTCCGCCGGCCACCACGGCTGACTGTCGGTCATCAGCGCCTTCAGGTCGGCCTTGAGCGCCTGGTAGTCGAGGGCGTTGAAGGCCTCGGCATAGTCGAAATCGGCGCCCATCGGGTCCGGCGAGAGGCCGCCCTGATGCAGGATGTCGAGCGGCAGGGACTCCGGCCACCAGTCCTTGTTCGTGCGCCCGAGAAGCGATCTGACCGTCGTGGGCTTGGCCACGGGGCAGCCCTGGGGCTGGTCGGTTTTCTGGTCCATCTCGGTCTCCTCGATGCCTGGACGGCCGGAACCGTCTCCTGTTCGGGAAGACCAATGCGCCGCGGGATCCCTGCGGTAAAATTGATTGTAAGGATAATTGCGATAGGCCCAGTCTATATAGCCCTCCAGCCCGCTGGGCCTGGGCAAGAGCGGGTCAGGTCTTCAGCGCCTTCTCCGTCGGGACCAGCCGCACCGTCGAGGTGGCGTGCGCCAGGATCTCGCCGTCGGCATCGCAGAGGTAGGCCTCAACGAAGCCCACCGACTTCCCGAGTTTGATCACGCGGCCTTCGCCGACGATGGGGCCGACCTTCGCTGGCGCGAGGAAACTGACGTTCATGTCGATGGTGGCGGTGTAGAGCGCGCCATTGGTGTGCACGAACACCGCCGGGCCCATGGTGTCGTCCAGCATGGCGGTGAGGATGCCGCCCTGGATGAAGCCGGCGGGGTTGGTGAACTCGCGGCGCGCCTCGAAGGTGACGCGGATCCAGCCCTCCTCCGGCCGGGCGTCCATCACCCGCCAGCCGAGCAGCTGGGCGCAGGGCGGGGTGGGCAGGTCGTCGAGGACGGTGGCGACACGCATGGCGGGCTCTCCTTGCCTTGGCGGAGAGTCCTAGCCGGTGGGTGCTGACAGCCTCGTGTCAGCACCCTGGCCGTGAGGTCAGCGGCGGGCCAGCTTCCGGTCCGGCTCTGTCATCGGCGCGCCGGTGTGGAAGGCGGTCAGCATCGGCCGGTCGAGCTCGGCCACCGCGCGGTTGAGCGAGGCCTTGGCGCAGGCGTTGTCCGACACGATGATCTTCAGCTCGCGCGCGCCGCTGTCGCAGACGTCGGCGGCTACGTGGGCCAGGCGATTGTGGAACGCCTTCACCTGCGCCGGGTCGGCGAAGTCGACGCCGGCATAGGAGACCTTGGCGACGACCTCCTCGGTGCGCGGCGGCTGCGCGGCTTGGGCTGTTACGCCCGTTGTGACAGCAATCGCAGTAACCAGTAGCGACAATCTAAGCATTGACGCCTCCAAATGGTTTATCAGCCCCAGATGGATATTGCGCCTCTGAAGCAGCATCGTCCTAATTACATGTCTGTAAGGTGAAGTGTAGGCCGCGAATATACATGTCGTTGTCTTGATATGCTTCCAACAACGACTGTTTATTAGTGGAGAGCGCGGGGCCGGCCGCGCCGACCGGGACGCTGCCCGCAAGTCGCCTTGACGGGAATCTCCCGGCGGCGCACCGGCATTGGCCATGCGCAAACTCGCCGTCGCGGCCGCCGCCGCCCTCCTGCTCGCCAGCACATCCGCCGCCGCCCAAAGCCTGGAGGCCGGCGCCGCCCAGGTCCGCGACGGGGCGCTCAACGACCTCACCGCCTGGACGGTGCTGGAAAGCCTGACCACCGAGGTGGGGCCCCGCCTGGTCGGCTCGCCGGCCATGGACCGCGCCCGCGAGTGGGGCGTCGACACGCTCAAGCGCCTGGGCTTCGAGAACGTGCACGTGGAGGGCTTCACCACCCCGGCCTGGTCGCGGGGCGCGGAGAGCGCCGAGGTGCTGGGGCCGGTCCCGCACGCCCTGCACATCCTCGGGCTCGGCAATTCCTCGCCGACGCCGAAGGGTGGGCTGGAGGCGGAGATCGCGCTCTTCCCGACCTATCAGGCCCTGCTCGATGCGCCCGAGGGTTCGCTGAAGGGCAAGATCGCCGTCGTCACCCAGAAGATGACCCGCACCCAGGACGGCTCGGGCTATGGCGCGATCAACGCCCAGCGGACGTCGGGCCCGGCCGAGGCCGCCAAGCGCGGGGCGATCGCCTACCTGACCCGCTCGCTCTCCACCGACGACACCCGGCTGCCGCACGCCGGCGGGGCGCGGGCCGGCGGCATCCCGGCCGCGGCCCTCTCGACTCCGGACGCCGAGCTGCTCGACCACCTGGTCGCCCGCGGCAAGCCTGTGGTGGTGCGGCTGTCGATGGCCTCGAAGCTCAATCCGAAGGCGCAGGCCTACAATGTCGTCGGCGAGATCCGCGGGAGCGAGCGGCCGGACGAGGTCATCGTGGTCGGTGGCCACCTGGACAGCTGGGACCCGGGCACCGGCGCCATCGACGACGCCGCCGGCGTGGCGATCCAGACCGCCGCGGCCAAGCTCGCCGCCGGCCAGCGGCCGAAGCGCACCATCCGCGTGGTGATGTTCGGCTCGGAAGAGCAGGGCGGCTCCAGCGGCGCCTACCTGGCCGCGCACAAGGACGAGACCGGCAAGATGGTCGCGGCCGGCGAGAGCGACGGCGGCGCGGGCCGCATCTGGAGCATCAACCTGCCGACGGGCTCCGCGGCCCATCCGGCGATGAAGGCCTTTGCCGCTTCGGTCGCGCCGCTGAAGGCCATCGTCACCCGCAGCCCGCCGCGCGAAGGCGGCGCCGACATCTCCGGCCTGATCGCCGCCGGCGTGCCGTTCGTCGACTTCAACCAGGACATGAGCCGCTACTTCGACCTGCACCACTCGGCCGACGACACGCTGGACAAGGTGGACCCCGCCGAGCTCGCCCAGAACGTCGCCGTTTGGGCCTCTTTCATCTTCACGGTGGCTAATAGCGACATCGATTTCCGCGCGCTTGCCAAGGACCCCGCCAAGTGACGACCCAGCCGCTCTCCGGACACCACGTCGCCGTCCTCCTGGGCGGGCTCTCGTCGGAACGGGAGGTGAGCCTGGTCTCCGGCGCGGCCTGCGCCGACGCGCTGGAGCGTCTGGGCGCCAAGGTCAGCCGTGTCGACGCAGGCCGCGACCTGGCGCAGGTGCTCACCAAGCTCAAGCCGGACGTCTGCTTCAACGCCCTGCACGGCGCGTGGGGCGAGGACGGCTGCGTGCAGGGCATCCTGGAAACCCTGCAGGTCCCCTACAGCCACTGCGGCGTGCTGGCCTCGGCCCTGGCCATGGACAAGGCCAAGTCCAAGGCGGTGCTGGCGGCGGCCGGCGTCGAGGTGCCCGGGGGCGGGCTCTTCAACCGCTTCGACGTGGCCCGCGACCACGTCATGCCGCCCCCCTATGTGGCCAAGGCCAACGCCGAGGGCTCGTCGGTCGGCGTGTTCATCGTCCGCGAGGGCGAGAACCAGCCGCCGCAGGGCGTGATCGATCCGTCCTGGACCTACGGCGAGGAGGTGCTCGTCGAGCCCTTCATCCGCGGGCTCGAGCTGGCGGTGGGCGTCATGGACGGCAAGGCCATGAACGTTACCGAGATTGTTACCGAGCGGGAGTTCTACGACTACGACGCGAAGTACGCCGAAGGTGGGTCGACTCACATCGTGCCGGCCCGAATCCCGGCCCATGCGCTTGAAAAGGCGAAGAAACTCTCGGAGATGGCGCACGCGGCGCTTGGTTGCCGGGGCGTTACTCGATCCGATCTGCGTTATGACGACATTAACGACATCATGGTCCTTCTTGAGGTCAACACCCAGCCCGGCATGACGCCCACCTCGCTCGTCCCAGAGCAGGCGGCAGCGCAGGGCGTGGGATTCGACCAATTGGTCCTATGGATCGTGGAGGACGCTTATGGCCGCAGCGGCGCGGGGGGGATCGCAAGCTAACGCGAAACCTCGGGCCCGTTCGGTCCAGAAGGGGTCGGCCCAGCCCAAGCGCCCTGCCGCCCGCCGCGCAGCGCCCGTGCAAGAGGGCGGCAGCGGCCTGTCTCCCAAGCATGCGCTGATGGCCGCCGGCGGCGTGCTGGTGCTGGCGCTGGTCGTGACGCTGGCCACCGGCCACCGCGGCGAGCACATCGTCCAGGCCGTGGAGACCGGCATCGACGGCAAGTTCGGCCAGGCCGGCTTCCGGCTCGCCGCCATCCACGTCGAGGGCGCCTCGCCGATGGCCACCGCCGACATCGTCAAGGCGACCGGCGTCTACAAGGACCAGCCTCTGCTGGGGCTGAAGCTCGACGACGTGCGCAAGAGCGTCGAGGGCGTGGGCTGGGTGAAGGAGGCGCGCGTCGTGCGCCTCTTGCCGGACACGCTGGTGATCGCCGTGGTCGAGCGCAAGCAACTCGCCATCTGGCAGCGCGAGGGCAAGACCTCGGTCATCGACGACAAGGGCCAGGTGATCGCCGAGGCCGACCCGGCCCGCTTCCCCGCCCTGCCGCTGGTGGTGGGCCCTGGCGGCGCGGAGCACGCGCCGGAAGTGCTGCCGGTGCTGGCCCAACGGCCGAAGCTGATGGCGCGGATGGATGCGCTGGTGCGCGTCGACAACCGTCGATGGGATTTGCGGATGAAGGACGGCGGCCTGATCCAGCTGCCGGCCGTGGGCGAGGAAGAGGCGCTGATGCAGCTCGAGCAGCTGGACCAGCGCGCCCGCATCCTGGAGCTGGGGTTCGCGCGGATCGACCTGCGCAACCCCGATGTGGTGGCCGTTCGGCCGCGCGAGACGGCCCCCACGGGCCAGCTCGCCGCGGCCGGCGTCTGAGTTGGGACGTTAGGATGTTGAAGGCAGCGACCCGCGCAGAAGCCGGGAAGGACGCCCTGAAGGCGGCCCTGTCGCGCCCGCCCGTGGTGGCGGCCGTGGACCTGGGCGCCTCGAAGGTGACCTGTTTCATCATGAAGCCGGAGGGCGTCCATCGGGGCGACCGGACGCTCACCGCCGCCGGTGTCGGCTATGTGCAGTCGCGCGGCGTGCGCGGCGGCTCGATCGTCAACCTCGACGAGGCCTCCGAAGCCATCGCCCAGGCCGTGGAGCGGGCCGAGAACGTGGCCGGCGTGAACGTCCAGGCGGTCACCGTCTGCACCGCCGGCGGCCAGCTGACCTCCACCCGCGTGGCCGGCCGCGTCTCGATCGGCGCGCGGCCGATCTCCGACGGCGACCTGGTGCGGGCCATCCAGCACGCCCTGGCGCAGATCAAGCTGCCGGGCCGGCGCGCCGCGCACATCCTGCCGATCGCCTGGTCGGTGGACGGGCAGGGCGGGGTGAAGGATCCGCGCGCCATGTTCGGCCGCACGCTCGGCGTCGAGCTGCTGGTCGTGTCGGTCTCCGAAGCCGTCTTCCAGACCCTGGGCGCCTGCGTCGAGCGGGCCCACCTGCAGTTCGAAGGCGTGGTCGCCGCGCCCTTCGTCTCGGCGCTGGCCGCGCTCGAGGAAGACGAGATGGACCTGGGCTCCGTCTGCATCGACATGGGCGGCGGCTCGACCTCGGCGGCGGTGTTCAACTCCGGCAGCCTGGTGCACGTCGAGACCGTGCCGGTGGGCGGCCAGCACGTGACGCAGGATATCGCCCGCGGCCTCTCCACCTCGATCGCCGGCGCCGAGCGGATCAAGACCCTGCACGGCTCGGCCATCGCCTCGGCCAACGAGGACCGCGAGATGATCGAGGCGCCGCCGCGGGGCGACGACCCGGGCGCCGGTCCCGTCATCGCGCCGCGTTCCCTGCTCAAGGGCATCATCGCACCGCGCGTCGAGGAGACGCTCGAGCTGTTGCGCGACCGGCTGAAGGCCTCCGGCGCGCCCGTCGAGCCCGGCGCGGGGCTCGTGTTGACCGGCGGCGCGAGCCAGCTGGCCGGGGTGCGCGAAGTGGCCGTGCGCGTTTTCGACCGCCCGGTGCGCCTGGGCCGCCCGCGCCGCGTGCCGCACCTGGCCGACGCGGCCTCGGGGCCTGCGTTCACGGCCGCCGCGGGCATCCTGCACCGCGCCGCCTTCGGCCCGCGCGAGGCGGTCTCGACCAAGGCGCTGACCTCCGCCAAGCTCCGCCGCGAGCCGCTGGACCCGCACGCCAACCCGGTCGCCAAGGCCGCCGCCTGGCTGCGCGAGAACCTCTAGCCGGGCGCGTCCCGCGGGTACTGACGGATGTCGCAGTATCGGGGGTTGCAGGCCCGGCTTTACAGCCCCGCTTCGCCTTGCGAGACATCGGGACGCAGCCGATTCCGCTTGCTCGCGAGTCCCTGTGGAAAGCCCCGAAAAAACCGCCCGGCAAAGCTCGACGCGCTTCCGACTCGGGGTATGCGGTTAACCCTCGATTAAGGGTGTCGGTCGCCTAGTAAACCCATCCTTAAACGAGGCGCTTGGCGGGCGGGTCGCCCAGCGCTCGAAGACGTTTCGGAAGGACGCTTGGCTCCCATGGCAATCGCACTCTCAGCGCCGCGGGCGACGGAATTGAAGCCTCGGATCGTCGTGTTCGGCGTCGGCGGCGCCGGCGGCAACGCCGTGAACAACATGATCGAGGCGGGCCTTGAGGGCGTCGAGTTCGTGGTCGCCAACACCGACGCCCAGCAGCTGCAGTTCGCCAAGACGGACCGCCGCATCCAGCTCGGCGTGACGGTGACGCAAGGCCTCGGCGCCGGCGCGCATCCGGAAGTCGGCATGAGCGCGGCCGAGGAGTCGATCCCGGAGATCGGCGAGCACCTCGACGGCGCCCACATGGTGTTCATCACCGCCGGCATGGGCGGCGGCACCGGCACCGGGGCTGCCCCCATCATCGCCAAGTGCGCGCGTGAGCGCGGCATCCTGACGGTCGGCGTGGTCACCAAGCCGTTCCACTTCGAAGGCCGCCACCGCATGCGCCTGGCCGACGCCGGCATCGGCGAGCTGCAGCGCTACGTCGACACCCTGATCGTCATCCCGAACCAGAACCTGTTCCGCGTCGCCAACGAGCGGACCACCTTCGCCGAAGCCTTCGGCATGGCCGACCAGGTGCTGCACTCGGGCGTCCGCTCGATCACCGACCTGATGGTGCTGCCGGGCCTGATCAACCTCGACTTCGCCGACGTGCGTACGGTGATGACCGAGATGGGCAAGGCGATGATGGGCACCGGCGAGGCGACCGGCGAGGACCGCGCCTTGATGGCCGCGCAGAACGCCATCCAGAACCCGCTGCTCGACGAAGTTTCGCTGAAGGGCGCCAAGGCCGTTCTCGTGAACGTCACCGGCGGCCTGGACATGACCCTGCTGGAAGTCGACGAGGCGGCCAACGCCATCTCCGAGCAGGTCGACCCGGAAGCCAACATCATCTTCGGCGCCGCCTTCGATCCGGCGCTGGAGGGCATGATCCGCGTCAGCGTGGTCGCCACCGGCATGGACGGCGCCTCGATCGCCGCCATCGAGCCGAAGATCGAGCGCCGCGCCAACACCTCGGCCCAGCCGCTGATCGTCGACCCGGTGACGCCCGTCCCTGAGCCGGTGGTCGCCGAAGCCGCCGAGCCCGTGACGGCCGCGGCCGAGCTGACCGAGGAAGAGCAGGGCGACCTCTACGCCGCGCCGGCCCCGGTGGTCGCCGCCGAGCCGCAGGTCGCGCCGGTCACCCGCATCGTCGATCCGGCGGTGGCGGACGAGGACGATGTCTCCGACGAGCCGCTGTTCGCCGAGCCCTACGAGGCGCGCCGTCCGCGTGGCGGCTTCCTCAGCCTGTTCGGCGGCCGTCCGCGCTATGACGCGAGCGCGGCGCCGGCGCCCCGTCCGGCCGCAGTCCGCGGCGGCGCCCAGCCGGTGGAAGCCGCGGCCCCCGAGCAGGAAGCCGAAGCCGGCGAGGACCTCGAGATCCCGTCGTTCCTGCGCCGCCTGGCGAACTGACGCACCCAAGGCCAAGTCGTTGAAATCACAGGGTCGCACCGGACTGGTGCGGCCCTGCAACGCATTGCGGAAGAACCTTCCCTGCACCAGGTCCCGGCAAGGTTAAATTAACCGTCCCAAACCGAAACATTGCGAAACGCGAGTTGTTTTGCTGCGCCGCGGCAATCGCCTTACCCGACGCATGGGGACGTCTCTCCGGCATCTCGCTGCCGGAACCTAGGGTTTCAGGAAGGTCCAACTTGTCCGCAGACGCATTCCAGGATCGGGCGTTCCAGCACACCCTTCGGGCCCCGGCCCTGTTCGCGGGCGTGGGCGTGCACACCGGCGCCTATACGCGCGTGGCCGTGCGCCCGGCGGGCCCCGACTGCGGCATCGTCTTCGTGCGCACCGACGTCACCGACCGAGACAACCGCGTGCCGGCCACCGGCGAGAGCGTCTGCAAGACCCAGCTGGGCACGGTGATCGGCAACGCCGCGGGCGTCACCGTCGCCACCATCGAGCACCTGATGGCCGCCCTGGTGATGACCGGCGTCGACAACGCCGTGGTCGAGCTGGACGGGCCGGAGATGCCGATCATGGACGGCTCCTCCGAGCCGTTCCTGCAGATCCTCGACCGCGCCGGCCGCCGGCTGCAGGAGGCGCCCCGGCGCTTCATCGAGATCACCGACACCGTCGAAGTCTTCGACAGCGACAAGCGCGCCGCCCTGAAGCCCGCCGACCGCTTCGAGGTGGCCTTCGAAATCCGCTTCCCGACCGCCGCCATCGGGACCATGGCCATCGACATGGCGATGGACGGCCCGGCCTTCCGCCGCGAGCTCGCCGACTGCCGCACCTTCGGCTTCCTGCACGAGGTGGAGGCCCTGCGCGCCATGGGCCTGGCCCGCGGCGGCACCCTGGACAATGTGGTGGTGATCGAGGGCGACCGGGTGCTGAACCCGGAGGGCCTGCGCCGCCCGGACGAGTTCGTGCGCCACAAGGCCCTGGACGCCATCGGCGACCTCTACGTGCTGGGCGCGCCGATCATCGGCCGCTTCGAGGGCGAGCTGGCCGGCCACGCGATCAACAACCAGCTGGTCCGCGCCCTCCTGGCCCGGCCCGACGCCTGGCGCGTCCGCACCTTCGTCGAACCGCTGGCCGAGGCGGTCTGAATTCCGCCAAGCTTGGCGGGTACCCCATGCGACCCCGCTTCCGTTTGCGCCCGCAGAGTCGTGGTGTAGAAGCATCCCTCTCGCGTGGGGGCGCGCGTCAGGCCGTTTTGAGGTGAAGGTGTCCTTGCTTCGCAATTCGTGGGCTCGCCCGGCGATCGCCGCCGCCCTCTGCGCTCTGATGGTGGCCGGCTGCGCGGGCAAGAAGCCCAAGACGCGGCTGGCCTATGAGGAGCGTCCCGTCGAGCTGCTCTACGCCACCGGCGCCGACCGGCTGGACCGCGGCCTGTGGGTGCAGGCGGTCGACTACTTCCAGGAGGTGGAGCGCCAGCATCCCTATTCGGAATGGTCGCGCCGCTCGATCCTGATGCAGGCCTTCGCCCACTACCAGGCCAACAACTACGCCGAGGCGATCGCCGACGCCGAGCGGTTCATCCAGCTCTATCCGGGCAACCCGTCGGCGGCCTATGCGCACTACATCAAGGCCGTCTGCTACTTCGAGCAGATCGTCGACGTCGGCCGCGACCAGGCCTCCACCGGCCAGGCGCTGGATAACCTGCGCGACGTGGTGCAGCGCTATCCGCGCACCGAATATGCCGCCGACGCGCGGCTGAAGATCGACATGGTCAACGACCAGCTGGCCGGCAAGGAGATGACCGTCGGCCGCTACTATCTGCGCAACGGCGACACGCTCGCCGCCATCGGCCGGTTCACCACCGTCGTCGACCACTACCAGACCACCACCCACACGCCCGAGGCGCTCTATCGCCTGGTCGAGGCGGACCTGACCGTCGGCCTGATCGACGAGGCGCGGCGCAACGGCGCGGTGCTGGGCTTCAACTATCCGGGCGATCCCTGGTACGGCGAGGCCTACAAGCTCTTGACCTCCAAGGGCCTGAAGCCGGCGGTGGTGCCGTCGAGCAAGAAGCATGGCTTCATCCCGATCCCGTTCCGCAAGAACAAGGGCGAGACCGTGAAGCCCCCGCAGGCCGTTTCGGCCGGCACGGCGGCGGCCCCCGCCTCGGCGGAACCAAAGCAGAACTAAGCCCTTCCCCCGGCCCCCGATTCCGGGTGATCTTGCGGCCATGCTGATCGGACTCTGGATCCGCGACGTGGTGCTGATCGAGGCCCTGGACCTGTCCATCGGGCCGGGCCTGACTGCGCTCACCGGCGAGACCGGGGCGGGGAAGTCGATCATCCTCGATGCGCTTGGGCTGGCGGTGGGCGCGCGCGCCGACGCCGGGCTGGTGCGCCGCGGCGCGGCGCAGGCGGCGGCGTCGGCCGTGTTCGCGCCGTCGCCCACCCATCCGGTTTGGGACATCCTGGAGGAGAAGGGGCTCTCCTACGCCCGCGACGAGGACCTGGTCCTGCGCCGCACGCTCTCGGCCGACGGCCGCAGCCGCGCCTTCGTCAACGACCAGGCGACAGGCGTCGGCGTGCTGAAGGAGATCGGCGAGAGCCTGCTGGAGGTGCACGGCCAGCACGAGACCGTGGGCCTGCTGGACGCCCGCACCCACCGGCCGATGCTGGACGCCTTCGGGGGCCTGGAGGCGCAGGGCGCCGCTGTCGCCGAGCGCTGGCGCGCCTGGAAGGCGGCGCGCGAGAACGTCGAGACCCTGCGCGCCGCCGTCGGTCGCTCGGCCGCCGACCTGGAGGAATTGAGCCTGCGGCTTACCGAGCTCGACCGGTTGGATCCGCGCGAAGGCGAGGAGACCGAGCTGGCCGAGGAGCGCGCCGTGCTGGGCGCGGCCGAGAAGGCGCTGACCGACATCGGCGCGGCCCGCGAGGTGTTCGAGGGCCTGTCGTCCCGCGTGGCCGGCGCCGTGCGCGCCCTGGACCGGGCGCGCGAGCGCGCGCTGGCGGCGGGCGCGGGCGAGGGCGGAGCGGCGGTGAGCCGGCTGGCGGAAGCCTCCGCGGCCCTCGACCGGGTGCTGGTGGAGGCCCATGAGGCGGAAGCCGCCATCGACGCGGCCGCCGAAGCCTTCGAGTTCGAGCCCGACCGGCTGGAGAAGGCCGAGGAGCGCCTCTTCGACCTGCGCGGCCTGGCCCGCAAGCTGGGGGTCAGCGTCGAAGAGCTGCCGCTGATCCGCACGCGGTTCGCCGAGCGCCTGCGTGCCATGGAAACCTCCGAGGACGACCTGAAGGCCGCCGAGGCCGAGCTGGCGGCCGCGCGGACCGCCTACCTCGCCGACGCCGGCAAGCTCAGCCAGGCCCGCCGCGCCGCCGGCGACCGGCTGGCCAAGGCGGTGAGCGCCGAGCTACCGCCGCTGAAGCTGGACAAGGCCCGCTTCCAGGTGGCCGTCGAAGCGCTGCCCGAGGACCGCGCCGCCCCGGCCGGCCTCGACCGCGTAGCCTTCGAGGTGGCGACCAACCCCGGCGCGCCGTTCGGCGACCTGGGGGCGATCGCCTCGGGGGGCGAACTGGCCCGCTTCGCGCTGGCTCTGAAGGCGGCCCTGGCCGGCCGTGGCGGCCCGCAGCCCCTGATGATCTTCGACGAGGTGGACCAGGGCGTGGGTGGCGCGGTCGCCGACGCCGTGGGCCTGCGGCTCAAGCGCCTGGCCAAGGACGCCCAGGTGCTGGTGGTCACCCACTCCCCGCAGGTGGCGGCCCGCGCCGAGGCCCACTGGCGGATCGCCAAGGCCGGGGAGGGCGAGCGCCTCCGCACCGCCGTCGAGCCCCTGCCGCCCGCCGAACGCGAGGAGGAGATCGCCCGCATGCTGGCCGGCGCCGAGGTCACCGACGCGGCCCGCGCGGCGGCGCGCGCCCTGATGCACGCCTGACGCCGGCGCGCTAAGAAGACGCGCCTGACCCTGGAGCGCGGCGTGAGCGTAACGATCGACAAGATGGACGAAGCCGCCGCCGTCGAGGAGCTGACCCGGCTGGCCGACGAGATCGCGGCGCACGACATCCGCTATCACCAGCAGGATGCGCCGACGATCTCGGACGCCGACTACGATGAGCTCAAGCGCCGCAACGCAGAGCTGGAGGCGCGCTTCCCGCACCTAGTGCGCGACAACTCGCCCAGCCTGCGCGTCGGCGCGGCGCGGTCCGAGCAGTTCGCGCCGGTGGAGCATGGCGTGCCCATGCTCAGCCTCGACAACGCGTTCTCCGACGAGGACGCCCTGGAGTTCGACGCCCGAGTGCGCCGCTTCCTGCGCCTGGAAGAGGAAGTCGCCTACACCGCCGAGCCGAAGATCGACGGACTGTCCTGCTCGATCCGCTACGAGAGCGGCGTGCTGGTGCAGGCCGCCACGCGCGGCGACGGCCGGGTGGGCGAGGACGTCACCGCCAATGTCCGCACCGTCTCGGAGATCCCCAAGCGGCTGGCCGGCTCCGGCTGGCCCGACGTGATCGAGGTGCGCGGCGAGGTCTATCTCGGCCACGAGGAGTTCGCCGCGCTGAACGCCGCCAACGAGGCGGCCGGCCAGCGCACCTACGCCAATCCCCGTAACGCCGCGGCCGGGTCGCTGCGCCAGATCGACCCGAAGATCACCGCCACCCGGCCGCTGCGGTTCTTCGCCTACGCCTGGGGCCTGATCTCCGCGCCCTTCGCCGAGACCCAGTGGGAGGCGCTCCAGAAGCTGAAGGCCTGGGGCTTCCAGGTGACGCCGCAGAGCCAGCGGGTTGAGGGGCCCGAGGGCCTGATGGCCGCCTACCGCGAGATGGAGGCGGTGCGCCCGCACCTCGGCTTCGACATCGACGGGGTGGTCTACAAGGTCGACCGGCTGGACTGGCAGCAGCGGCTGGGTTTCGTCTCCCGCGCCCCGCGCTGGGGCGTGGCCCGCAAGTTCCCCGCCCAGCAGGCCCGCACCGTGCTGGAGGCCATCGACATCCAGGTGGGCCGCACCGGGGCGCTGACGCCGGTGGCGCGGCTGACGCCGGTGACCGTCGGCGGGGTGGTGGTCACCAACGCCACCCTGCACAACGCCGACGAGATCGAGCGGCTGGACGTGCGGGTCGGCGACACGGTGATCCTGCAGCGGGCCGGCGACGTGATCCCGCAGATCCTCAGCGTCGTGCCGGAGGAGCGGCCGGCGGATGCGAAGCCCTACGAGTTCCCACACGTCTGCCCGTGCCCGCTCCACACGGAGGTGGTGCGCGAGACCACGCACTCGGGCGCCGAGACCGTGGTGCGCCGCTGCTCGGGCGAGTTCGCGTGCCCGTTCCAGAAGCTCGCCCACCTGCGCCACTTCGTGTCGCGCCGCGCCTTCGACATCGAGGGCCTGGGCGAGAAGCAGCTCACCCTCTTCGCCGAGAAGGGCTGGCTTAGCTCGCCCGCCGACATCTTCCGGCTGCACGAGAAGAAGGACGAGCTGCTCGCCCTCGAACGCTTCGCCGAGACCAGCGTCGGCAACCTGCTGAAGAACATCGAGACGCGGCGGACGATCAGCCTCGACCGCTTCATCTATGGACTCGGCATCCGCCACATCGGCGAGACCACCGCCGTGGTCATGGCCCGCGGCTACGGCACGGTCGACGCCTTCCTCGACGCCATGGACAAGGTCGCCGCCCGCGACCCCGAAGCCGTTCAGGAGCTGGACGACCTCGACCAGATCGGCGGGGCGGTGATCGAGGCCGCGGCGTCGTTCTTCGCCGAGGACCACAACCGGGCCATGGTCCTCGACCTGAAGGCCCAGCTGCAGGTTCAGGACGCCGAGGCGCCCAAGACCGACACCGCGGTGGCCGGCAAGACCGTGGTGTTCACCGGCGCGCTGGAGAAGATGACCCGTGACGAGGCCAAGGCCCAGGCCGAGCGGCTGGGCGCCAAGGTGTCGGGCTCGGTTTCCAAGAAGACCGATATCGTCGTCGCCGGCCCCGGCGCCGGCTCGAAGCTGAAGACCGCCGCCGAGCTCGGCATCCAGGTGCTGACCGAGGACGAGTGGCTGGAGTTGGTGGGAGCCTAGGACCGATGCCAAAGATCAGCGACCAGCGGCCGTTCCTGGCGACCAAGGACCTGGGGCGCTCGATCGAGTTCTACGTGGCCATGGGCTGGACGGTGGGGCATCGCGACGACGGCCTCGCCCGGGTGGAGCTCGGCGGTCACAGCCTCTACCTGCAGGCCTACTTCCAGAAGGAGTGGGCCGAGAACACCATGGTCCACTTCTCGGTGGACGACGCCGCGGCCTGGCATGCGCGGGCCGAGCAGGTGAAGGCCGAGGGCGGCTTCGACGAGGTCCGCATCCGGCCGCCGAAGCGGGAGCCCTACGGCGCGCTCGTCACCCACGTCACCGATCCGGCCGGCGTGCTGCTGCACTTCGCGCAGTTCGACTGAAGCTCCTTTCCCACCGCAGGTGGGAGAGGGGGACCGCACGCCGAGGCTTGCGACAGCAAGCCGTAGAGCGGGTGGTGGAGAGGGAGGGCGGACGCACTGAATGTGGCCCTCCCTCTCCACCATCGGATCTTCGCTGCGCTCGGCCGACGGTCCCCCTCTCCCGCTTCGCGGGAAAGGATCAGATCGGCGCCGTCGCCTCTTCCAGCCAGGCCCGCACGTCGGCCGGGACCTGCGGCCCGACCACGCCCAGCACGCGGGCGTGGTAGGCGTCGAGCCACGAGCGTTCGTCCGGCGTCAGCATCTCGGCGACGATCAGGCGGCGGTCGATGGGCGCCAGGGTCAGGGTCTCGAAGGCCATCATCGGCCGCTCGCCGCCTTTGATCTCCTGCGGCTGGGTGACCACCTGCAGGTTCTCGATGCGGATGCCGTAGCCGCCTTCCTTGTAGTAGCCGGGCTCGTTGGAGACGATCATCCCGGGGCGCAGGGCGACGGTCGACGGCGCCTTGGAGATCCGCTGCGGGCCCTCGTGGACGCCGAGGTAGGAGCCCACCCCGTGGCCGGTGCCGTGGTCGTAGTCGAGGCCGTGCGCCCAGAGCGCGGCGCGGGCCAGCGCGTCCAGCGCCGAGCCGGTGGTGCCCACCGGGAAGCGCACGCGGGCCAGTTCCAGGTTGCCCTTCAGAACCAGGGTGAAGCGCTGGCGCATCTCCTCGCTCGGCTCGCCGATGGCGACGGTGCGGGTGACATCCGTGGTGCCGTCCAAGTACTGCGCGCCTGAGTCCACCAGCAGGAGCGAGCCCGGCTCGGCCCGCTTGTTGAGCCGCTCGGTGGGCCGGTAGTGGACGATGGCGCCGTTGGAGGCCGCGCCGGCGATGGTGTCGAAGGAGAGGTCCTTCAGCGCGCCGGTCTCCTCGCGGAAGCCCTCCAGCTTGCGCACCGCGGTGATCTCGTCCGGCGGATTGACCTGCCCCTCGGTGGCCAACCAGTGCAGGAAGCGGGTCAGCGCCGCGCCGTCGCGGGCGTGGGCCCGCCGCGTGCCTTCAACCTCGACCGGGTTCTTGCAGGCCCGGGGCAGGGCGCAGGGGTCGTCGCCGCGCATCACCTCGGCCTGGGCGCCGCCCAGGGCCTCGAAGTACCAGGACGAGGATTGGCTGGGATCGACGAGCACGCGCTTCCCGCGCAGCTCGGTGAGCGCCTGGGGCAGGTCCTCCGGGGTCTCCAGCCGGACCTGGTTGCCGAGCCAGGGGCGCAGGTCGGGCGTGACCTTCTGCGGGTCGAGGAACAGCCGCGCCGAGCCGTCGGCGTTGAGGATCGCCTGGCCGATCGGCAGGGGCGAGCGGATGACGTCGCCGCCGCGCACGTTGAACAGCCAGGCGATGGAGGCGGGCGCGGTCAGCACCGCGGCGTCCGCGCCGCGCGCGGCCAGGGCCTCGCCGACCCGGTGACGCTTCGAGGTGGAGTCCTCGCCGGCGTACTCCAGCGGATGCGGCACGACGGGGGCGGTGGGCTGCGGCGGGCGGGCCTCGCCCCAGGCCTTGTCCAGCGGATTGGGGGTGACGGGGCGCAGCTCGGCGCCGGCCTTGGCCGCGGCCGTGCGGAGGTGGTGCAGAGCATCGGGACTGTGCAGGCGCGGGTCGTAGCCGATGGCGGCGCCGCGGGCCGTGGCGGTCTCCAGGTAGGCGGGCACGCCGCCCTCCACCAGGTCGCGGATCTCGAACAGCGACTGGTCCACCTGGTCGCGGACCTGCAGGGTGTAGCGGCCGTCGACGAAGATCGCCGCCTTGTCCTTGAGGATCACCGCCGCGCCGGCCGAGCCGGTGAAGCCGGTGGCCCAGGCCAGCCGGTCGTTGGCGGCCGGCAGGTACTCGTTGTTGTGCTCGTCCTCGTGCGGCACGAGAAAGCCGTCGAGGCCCTGCTCGGCCATCGCCTGGCGGATGAGGGGCACGTGCTTGGCCCCGAAGGACGGATCGGTGCTTTCGTCGAAGGTCTGGCGCATGGGAGGGATTTAGACGCTCCGGATGCGGCGGGCAAAGGGCGGACGGCCTCTATTTATTACCCGGATATAATTGACATCCGTGGGATGGCGGTTTAATTGCGGGACATGGACAAGCAGAGCCGCCGCGACGCCGTTCGGGACTACAAGGAGCGCAAGGTCGAGGCGGGGATCTTCGCCGTCCGCTGCGCGCCCTCAGGCGAGGTCTGGGTAGGACAGTCGCGCAACCTCTATGGACAGCAGAACAGCTTCGCCATGGGGCTGAAGCTGGGCCAGTTCCGCAATGCGGCTGTGGATGCCGCGCACCGCGCCCATGGCGCCGCGTCGATCACCTACGAGGTGGTCGAGATCATCGACGACGAGGAGCTGTCGTCCATGGGCCGCGACGACCTGCTGAAGCGACGCGAGAAGCATTGGCTGGACGAGCTCGGCGCGCGGAAGTTCTTCGGCTGAAAAAGAAAACGCGGCCGTCCCGAAGGACGACCGCGCTGCTCACTCTCCAGGGTAGATCTCTTACTGCGGCGCGGGCTCGCTGGTGGTGACGTCGCGCGCCGCGTCCTGCGCGGCCGCGGCCGAGCGTTCGGCGGACGCCTGGGCGTTGGCGGCGGCCGCCTGGGTGGCGCGGGCGGTGTTGTCGGCGGCGGCCTGCGCGGCCTGGGTGGCCTGGGCGGCGGCGGTCTGGGCGTTCACGGTCGCGTTGGCGATGGTCGCCTCGGCCACACCCTGGTCGCGGGCCGCTTGCAGGTCGGTCTGCTGGTTGGAATTGTTGAGCAGGAAGATCACGCCGACGATGGCGACGATCGCCACCAGGGCGGCCACCCACCAGCCGGCGGCATTGTTGGAGCCGGTCGTCCGGATCTCCTCGCGATGCACCACGCCGTCGCGGGTGGTGGTGGTGCGTTCAACGTAGTCGCCGTTGTCGGACATCGATCTCTCCGTGGCCAGCTTGGCCGTTGGCGAGAAAACGCGTGCCCGATCAAGGGAGTTCCGGAGACGGGCTTATCCTTTGCGCAGCACCAGCGCCGCCCAGGCGTCGCGGTGGATGCGGCGCTCCAGCCGGAAGCCGCGCGAGGTGTAGGCCGCCAGCACGCGGCGCTCCTGGGTGCGCAGCAGGCCGGAGAGGATGGCGTAGCCGCCGGGCTTCAGCGCGTCCTTGATCTCCTGGGCCAGCGCCACCAGCGGCGGGGCCAGGATGTTGGCGAACACCAGGTCGTAGGGCTTGCCGGCGCGGACCTGCGGGCTGTTCAGCCCCGAGGCGTGGACGAAGCGGGCGTCGGCGCGGTTGAGCGCGGCGTTCTCGTTGGCGATGCGCACCGAGGGCCCGTCGATGTCGGTGCCGACCGCCAGCTTCGAGCCCGTGCGGGCCGCGGCGATCGCCAGCACGCCGGTGCCGCAGCCGACGTCCAGCACCTTCGGGAACGTCTTCGCCTTGAGCAGTTCGTCGAAGGCCAGCAGGCAGCCGACGGTGGTGCCGTGGTGGCCGGTGCCGAAGGCTGCGCCGGCCTCGATCCGGAGGTTGACGGTGCTGGCGGGCGCGAGGCCCCCATCGTGGGCGCCGTAGACGAAGAACCGGCCGGCGCGCACCGGCGGCAGGCCCGACAGCGCCATGGCCAGCCAGTCGGCGTCGGCCAGCACCTCGGTCACCACCCGCAGCTCGGCGAAGGGCGCCAGGACGCCCGCGATGGCGTCGCGTTCCTCGTCGCCGTTGGGGAAGGCGTCGATGCGCCAGACGTCGTGGTCCTCGTCCTCCTCCAGGATGGAGTAGGTGAGGCCTTCGGTGGCGGGGGTCTCGTCGAGCGCCACGGCAGCTGCTTCAGCGACGGCGCGCGGCCCGCGGGCGACGATCTGGTAGGCCTGCTCGGTCATCCGCCCGCGTCTAGCGGGCGCGGGCCCTCAAGGCGAGAGGGATCAGCCGGCCGTCAGCTCGGAACGCGGGTGGTGTCGCCGGTGGCTTCCGGCGGGGCTTCCTCGTCGAAGCGCGGTTCGGCCGGCTCGCGCGCCGAGGCGTCGACCGCCTTGGCCTCGTGGCTGTCGGCGCTTTCGCCATAGGCCTTGCCGCCGGCCATCGACGGGAAGGCGGCGGGCTCGCGCGGGGTCTCGGCGTAGGTCGGCTGCGGGTAGCGGGGCCGCTCGGCGGCGGCCTGGGCGTAGTAGTCGACGCTGGGGGCCGGCTCGTAGGCCACGTCGGTGGCGACCACGGGCGCCTTGGTCCAGTCCGTGCCGACCACATAGTCGGGCGTGCGGCCGTTGTAGGCGGCCCAGGCGCCGCCGTCGTCGAACGGCCCGGTGGAGCGGGCGGCGGACCAGCCCAGGAACATCTGCGGGCCCTCGGGGCGGTCGTCGCCGCGCAGGTTGGGCTTCATCGCCCCGCCCAGCAGGAGGCCTGCGACCGCAGCCATGCCGATCCCGGAAAACAGCGCCTTCACCTTCGCCTCGCAACTTTCGATCATCAGGTTCCGGCCCAAGTAGCGCGTGAGCGGGCGGAAGGTTCAGGGCCAAGCTGAAGTGCGTTTCGGGAGGAGCGCTCGGGTCGGGGTTTCTACTGATATTGGGGCCGGCGGTTTCCCGTATTTTGGCTGCCACTGAGCGGGACTGGGGGACGGAATGCGGGCGGACGATCCTTCCGCCTGGGACGGCGCGCCGGCGCCCGTCGCCCAGGCCGCGGCGGCGCGGCCGGTGGTCCCCGCCCAACGCATCGCCTCGATCGACTGGATGCGCGGGCTGGTGATGGTGCTGATGGTCGTCGACCACGCGTCCATGGCCTTCGACGGCAGCCACCTGACCATCGACTCGGCGATGGTCGCCGGCGCGTCCACGGCGGCGCTGCCCACCGCCGAATTCCTGACGCGGTGGATGACCCACCTGTGCGCGCCGACCTTCGTCTTCCTGGCCGGCGCCTCGCTGGCGCTCAGCATCGAGCGCCGCGTGGAGCGGGGCGTGGACTCGTGGGAGATCGACCGCTCCATCCTGACCCGCGGGGCCATCATCGCCGTGCTCGACCCGACGGTGATCTCGCTGGGGTCCGGCCGCTGGACCTTCCAGGTGCTGTTCGCGATCGGCGTCTGCATGATGCTGATGGCGCCGCTGCGCCGCCTGCCCAGCTGGCTGCTCGCGACGCTGGCGATCGGCTGGATCGTGCTGGGCGAGATCCCGACGGGCTGGGTCTGGAGCCCGCCCGGCCCGGCCTCGATCCCCGCCGCCCTGACCCTCGCCACCTACGGCGGGCCCGATCTGGTGATCAAGTATCCGGTCATCCCCTGGCTGGCGGTGATGACCCTGGGCTGGGTGTTCGGCCGACACCTCGTCTATCACGCCAGCGGGCGCAGCAAGGTCTCCGGCAAGGCGGTGCTCTGGGCCAGCGGCCTGGCGGCCCTCCTGGTCTTTTTCGTGGTCCGCTACTTCGGGGTCTACGGGGACATGTTCCTGCCGCGGACCGACGACAGCTGGCAGCGGTGGCTGCAAGTCAGCAAGTATCCGCCGTCGCTCAGCTACATGGCCCTGGAGCTCGGTCTATTGTGGGTGGGGCTCGCCCTGCTGCGGACCTTCGAGGAGCGGACCAGGCCCCGACGCAACAACGTCCTTCTGGTCTACGGCGAGACGGCGATGTTCTTCTACCTCGTCCACCGCCTGGTGCTCGAGGTCCCGGCCACATACTTCGGCCTGCGCGGCGTGGGCGGCCTGGCCACCACCTATGTCGTGGCCTTCCTGTTGCTGGCGGCGCTCTACCCGGCGTGCCTGTGGTATCGCGATTTCAAGGCGGCGCATCGCGACTCGATCCTGAAGTACTTCTGATCGCGCTGCGCCCAAGCTGGCGCCATCTGCCAGGGTCGTACGTTAGGGCGTCGGGAGATCTTAGCATGAGCAAATACAACCCCCTGGCCCAGCGGCTGCAGGGCCACCCGGGCGACGAGTGGAAGGCAAGTTTCTCGGAGATCGAGGAGGTGCTCGGCTTCCCGTTGCCGAAGACTGCGCGCACCGGCAAGGCCTGGTGGTCGGCCGACGCCGACAAGCCGCACGCCAAGGCCTGGGACGGCTGGCAGGCCGACGTGGACCACGCCGGCGGCGCCGTGACCTTCCGCAAGAGCTCGGTGTCGCCGGTGGCCGTGGAAGCGGTGGCCGGCCTGGCGCCGGTCGGCGAGCTGGCGGCGCAGGACCTCGACATGCCCAAGCCGCCCCCGCCGCCCTACGTCGACCCGAACCTGGTCCCGGCGAAGGTGGCGGCCAAGCCGAAGCCGTCCGGCCCGCCGCCGGCCGCGCTGATCGCTGCAGGCGCCGCGGTCGTCGTCGGCCTGGGCGCGCTGGTGATGCGGACGCTGATCCGCCGGCGATAAGGGCTCAGCCCTTCTCCACGAAGCTGTCGATGACCTTCTTCTCGCCGGCCTTTTCGAAGGCGACGGTGAGCTTGTTGCCTTCCACGAAGGTCACGGCGCCGTAGCCGAACTTGATGTGGAAGACGCGATCGCCGCGCTTGTAGGCGCTCGCGGCGGAGCTCTCCGAGACGGCGACGAGGCGGCCTTCGCCTTCGATCACCTGCTGCCGGCCGGGATGCGAGCCGTGATAGCCGGCGGCCTGCGCGCGCTTCCAGCCGGGCGAGGAATAGCCGGCGCCGAACGACGGGCTCTCGTCCCAGCGGGAGCCGTGTTGCTGCATGCCGGGGCCGCCGCCGTAGTAGCCGGTCTCCGACGAGGCCTCGACGTTGGCCAGCGGCAGTTCGTCGACGAACCGGCTGGGCAGCTGGCTGGTCCAGCGGCCGTAGACCTGGCGGTTGGCGGCGAAGGAGACCCGCACCTCCTCGCGGCCGCGGGTGATCCCGACGTAGGCCAGGCGCCGCTCTTCCTCGAGGCCCTTCTCGCCCTTCTCGTCCATGGAGCGCTGCGAGGGGAAGACGCCTTCCTCCCAGCCGGGCAGGAAGACCAGCGGGAACTCCAGGCCCTTGGCCGAGTGCAGGGTCATGATCTGCACCGCGTCGGCGGCAGGTCCCCGGTCCAGGTCCATCACTAGGGAGACGTGCTCGAGATAGGCCTCGAGCGTCTCGAAGTTGGCCATCGACTGGACCAGCTCCTTGAGGTTCTCCAGCCGGGTCTGCGAGGTCGGGTTCTTGTCCAGCTTCAGCGCGTCGGTGTAGCCACTCTCCTCGAGCACGGTCTCGGTCAGCCGGGCGTGGTGGATCGACTGCGCCTGGCCGCGCCAGCGGTCGAGGTCGCGCAGGAAGTTGGAAAGCGCCGTGCGGGTCCGCGCCGCCAGCTCGTCGGTGAGCACCAGCTGCCGGGCGGCGACGACCGCAGGCACCCCGTTCAGCCGGGCCACCTGCAGCAGCTTCTGGACGGTGGTCTCGCCGATGCCGCGCTTGGGCACGTTGACGATCCGCTCGAAGGCCAGGTCGTCGTCCGGCGACTGGATCAGCCGCAGGTAGGCGTGCGCGTCCCGGATCTCGGCGCGCTCGAAGAACCGCGGGCCGCCGACCACCGTGTAGGGGATCTGCAGCAGCACGAACCGCTCTTCGAAGGCCCGCATCTGGAAGGAGGCGCGGACCAGGATCGCCATGTCGCGGTACTTGCGCGGGTCCTTGTCGGTGGAGCCCTTCTTCGCCCGCTCGATCTCGTCGGCGATCAGCCGGCTCTCGGCCTCGCCGTCCCATACGCCGCGGACGATGACCTTCTCGCCGCCCTCGGCCTCGGTCCACAGGGTCTTGCCCAGCCGGCTCTTGTTGGCGGCGATCAGCCCGGAGGCGGCCGCAAGGATGTGGCTGGTGGAGCGGTAGTTGCGCTCCAGCCGGATCACCTTGGCGCCCGGGAAGTCGCGTTCGAAGCGCAGGATGTTGTCCACCTCGGCGCCCCGCCAGCCGTAGATCGACTGGTCGTCGTCGCCGACGCAGCAGACGTTCTGCCGCTTCTGGGCCAGCAGCCGCAGCCACAGGTACTGGGCGACGTTGGTGTCCTGGTACTCGTCCACCAGCAGGTAGCGGAACCTGTCGTGGTACTCGGCGAGCACGTCCGGGTTGGACGTGAAGATCGTCAGGTTGTGCAGCAGCAGGTCGCCGAAGTCGCAGGCGTTCAGCACCCGCAGCCTCTCCTGGTAGAGCCGGTAGAGCGGCCCGCCCTTGCCGTTGGCGAAGTGGGCGCTCTCGGCCGGCGGCACCTGGTCGGGGCGCCACCCGCGGTTCTTCCAGTGGTCGATCAGCCCGGCCAGCGCCTTGGGCGTCCAGCGTTTGGTGTCGACGTTCTCGGCCTCCAGCACCTGCTTGATCAGCCGCTCCTGATCGTCGGTGTCGAGGATGGTGTAGTTCGACTTCAGCCCCACCAGCTCGGCGTGGCGGCGCAGGATCAGCGCGGCGATCGAGTGGAAGGTGCCCAGCCACCGCAGCCCCTCGGCCTGCGGGCCGATGATGGCGGTGATCCGCTCGCGCATCTCGCGGGCGGCCTTGTTGGTGAAGGTGACCGCCAGCAGCTCCCACGGCCGCGCGCGGCCGGTGGCCAGCAGGTGGGCGAGGCGGGTGGTCAGCACGCGCGTCTTGCCGGTGCCGGCCCCGGCCAGCACCAGGACCGGGCCGTCGGTGGTCTCGACGGCGTCGCGCTGCTCGGGGTTCAGGCCGGCGAGGTAGTCGCGCGACGGCGCGCCGTCGGCGCGGGCCAGGTCGCTGACGCGCAGGGCAGGGGGCTCGAAGTCCGGCCGCGCATCTGGGGATTCGGAGGGAGACATCGGAACATATGTAGCACGCGCGGCCGCCGACTTAAGGCTCTCGCGGCGATTTGCGCTTGCCGGAACCCTGCCTTGCGCGCCGAGTTTCGGTTTCGAGGGGCTGCCGCTCCAGGAGATCGCCATGTCCGAGCCGTCACGGCGTCGCACAAGCCCCTGGGTCGCCTTCGCGGCGGGCGCCGTCGCCATGCTGGCGCTGGTGCTGGGCTGGACCGCCTGGCATCGCGGCCAGGACGTGGCCGGCCGTGTCGAGGTGGCCCTCGGTCCCGACCTTTCCAGGCTCAAACCGCCGCGCCTTCCAGAGACCCCGAAGATCCCCGACGTCCCGGTCCCGACCCCGAGGTAGCCATGCCCTATCGCGACGATCGCCGTCCCGACACCATTCCGGCCGCCGTTTGGGGGATGCTCGGCCTACTCGTGGTCGGCGCCTTCCTCGCAGCGCTGGGCGTGCTTCATTAGCTCCGTACGAAGGCCAGCGCCGCCACCCGGCAGGCGGAGGCCAGCGGCCGCGCCCCCCGCTCGGCGTCGAGGCTGACGATCAGGCCGGCCAGACTCAGGCCGCGGGCCTGGGCCATCTGCTCCAGCACCGCCCAGAACTCCGGCTCCAGCGCGATCGAGGTCGCGTGGCCGGCCAGCTGAACGGAGCGTTTCCTGAGCGTCGCCATGGGCGCCTTCTGGGCCGGAACGCCGCAGCGGGCAATTCTCCTTGCATAAAGTTGACGGGGGCGTCATCTTTAGCAGGTTCTTAGGCTTCACCGGATAAAGCCCCATGGCGATGGCTGACACGACCGTCTCCGACCGACCGTTCCGGACGTCCCCGAAGCTCGACTGGGGCCACGCCCTGCGGTCGCTGCGTCGGCTGCTGAACGACAAGGAAGACACCACTGCGGTCTTCGAGATCATGCGCGCCCTTAACGGCAGCGCCACGGCCAAGGCCTATCACCGCCTGCTGGCGACGCCGCAGGGCGGCCGCATCGCCTACGAGCGCCAGGAGTTCGCCCGGCTGCTGATGGACGACGCCTGGCTGGACAGCCTGCCGGCCGGCTCGGTGGGCGCGGCCTACCGCGACTTCATCCGCAGCGAGCGGCTCTCCGCCGAGGGCCTGGCCGAGATCAGCCGCCAGGGCGTCAGCCAGATCGACGAGCCGCACCCCTACGCCTGGATGGGCCGCCGCACCCGCGACGTGCACGACATCTGGCACATCCTCTCCGGCTACCACCGCGACGGCCTCGGCGAGGCCTGCCTGGTGGGCTTCTCCTACGCGCAGACCCGCGGCCTCGGCTGGCTGTTGATCGCGCTGGGCGCCAGCACGCGGGCCAAGGGGCCGTACCCGTACCGCAAGGCGATCTGGCAGGGCTACACGCGCGGCAAGGCGGCCGCCTGGCTGCTGGGCGAGGACTATGAGCGGCTGATGGCCGAGCCGCTGGACGCCGCGCGCCGCCGGCTGAACATCACGCCGCCGACCATCTACGACGCCATCCCGCCGGAAGCCCGCGACAGCGCGGTGGCGGGCGCCTAGTCCTCCCGCTTCTTCCCTTCGAGCGCGCGGCGGGCCTTCTCGGCCTCCAGCTTCGAGACCTGCTTCGCGCCCTTGGTCCGGCCGAAGCGCACGCGGTTCTCGGCGGCGGTGGTCTTGGCGTCGGCCTTGGCGCGGGCCTTGCGGGCCTTGTTGAGGTTGATCGGCTCGGTCATCGACCCATCATGCCCAGGCCGCGGCCGACCGCAACTTGCCGGCCGGCTTGCTCGTTTGAGGCTCCGCGAAAGGAGCCAAGCATGATCCAGCCTTCCGACATCCACGAGCACATGGAGGTCGTCGGGTCCGACGGCGGGCACGTGGGCAAGGTCGACCACGTCGTCGGCGACGAGATCGAGCTCGCCAAGATGGACCTGGCCAGCGGGTTCAAACACCACATGGTGCCGATGAGCTGGGTGGACCGGGTGGAGGACGACAAGGTCTGCCTCAACCGCACCAAGGACGCCGCCAAGGCGGCCTGGAAGCAGAAGATGTGATGCGCCACGGCGCCTTGGCTCGGCCGGCGCCGGCATGACAGATTGGTCCCCTGTGTCAGGGGGACCCGTGAAGCTTATCCGACGAACCGTCGCCGCCCTCGTCGCGGCGACAGGCCTGGCGACCGCCCCCGGCGGCCAGGCCGCGCCGCCGCCCTCCGTCTGCGCCGACTGCCTGAGGGCCACGCTGGAGCGCCTGGCCGGCGAGCCGATGCGCGGCCGCAAGTGCGGCTCGCCGGAAGAAAATGCGGCCGCCCGCTTCATCGCCGAGGCGCTGACCCAGGCCGGGGTCCGCGGCGCCGCGGAAGGCGGCGACTATCTGCAACCCGTCCGGCTGCTGACCGCGGCCTATGCGCAGCCGCCGACCCTGGAGGTTTCCGGCGCCGCCCCCATGCGCCTGGTGCAAGGGGTCGATTTCCTGATCCTCGGCCGGGCGGCCGGCCTGGACGCGCCGGCGCTCTACCTCGACGCCCCGCCGGCCAGCCCGCTTTCGGTCGACGGCAAGGTGCTGATCCTCGCCGGCGCCCTCGACGGCCAGGGAATGCCGCCCGGCGTGACCGGCCGTCCCGCGGCGGTGGTGATGCGCGCGCCCGCCCAGATCCTCGCGAACTGGGACCGCATGGTCGCCGGCCCGCCGTCGCCGACCGAGGTGGTGGGCGCCGCCGCCGACCCGGCGGCGGCCTCCGGCCCACCGGTGATCGCCGTGAAGCCCGCGGCCATGGAGAGGCTGCGGGCCGCCGGCCCGACCGGCGCGCGCCTCACGGTCGCGCTCGCGCCGCCGCAGGCGCGGACCACCTTCAACGTCCTGGGCGTGATCCGCGGCACGGCGCCGGACGCCGACCGCCACGCGATCCTGCTCACCGCCCACTACGACCACGTGGGCGTCCGCGACGGGGTGATCTACCCGGGCGCCAACGACGACGCCTCAGGGACCGCCGCGGTGCTGGAGTTCGCCCGCATCCTGGGCGGCCAGCCGCCGCCGAAGCGGACGGTCTACTTCGGCCTGTTCGGCTGCGAGGAGGAGGGCGGCCTGGGCGCCCGCTACTTCCTGGAGCATCCGGCCGCGCCGCTGGCCGACATCGCCGCCAACATCGAGTTCGAGATGATCGGCGCCCGCGATCCGCAGATGCCCGACGCCCTGATGATGACCGGCTTCGAGCGGTCGAACCTGGGGCCCACCCTGCAGGCGCAGGGCGCGCGTATCGCCCAGGACCGCTATCCCGAGCAGCACTTCTTCGAGCGCTCGGACAACATCTACCTGGCCCGCCGCGGCGTGGTCGCTCACACCATCAGCGCCTGGCCGATGCCGCCCACCTACCACCGCCCGACCGACGACCTGGCGCACCTGGACTTCGGCTACATGACCGAGGTGGTGGGCTCGCTGGTCGGTCCGATCACCTGGCTCGCCAACAGCGACTTCCGGCCGGCCTGGAAAGCCGGCCAGCAGCCCTGAGGCTTAGCGGACGCTGGCGCAGAACCGCTGGATACGGCTGCAGGCGTCTTCCAGCACCGCGTTCGAGGTCGCGTAGCTGATCCGGAAGTGCGGCGAGAGGCCGAAGGCCGCGCCGAACACCACGGCCACGCCCTCGGCGTCCAGCAGCTCGTTGGCGAAGTCCTCGTCCGAGCCGATGGTCTTGCCGCTGGGCGCGGTCTTGCCGATCAGCCCTTCGCAGGACGGATAGACGTAGAAGGCGCCCTCCGGCGTCGGGCAGCGCAGGCCGTTCGCCTGGTTCAGCATCGAGACCACCAGGTCGCGCCGCTCCTGGAACATCCTGGCATTCGGCTTGATGAAGTCCTGGGTCCCGTTCAGCGCCTCGACCGCCGCCCATTGCGAGATGGAGCAGGGGTTGGAGGTCGACTGGCTCTCCACCTTGGCCATCAGCTTGATCAGTGGCTCGGGGCCGGCCGCATAGCCGATCCGCCAGCCGGTCATGGCGTAGGCCTTGGAGACCCCGTTCATCGTCAGGGTGCGGTCGTAGAGCGCCGGCTCCACCTGGGCGATGGTCCAGAACTGGAAGTCGTCGAACACCAGGTGCTCGTACATGTCGTCGGTGAGGATCCAGACGTGCGGGTGGCGCAGCAGCACGTCGGCCACCGCCCGCAGCTCGTCCTTGGTGTAGGCCGCGCCCGACGGGTTGGACGGCGAGTTCAGCAGCACCCAGCGCGTGCGCGGCGTGATCGCGGCCTCGAGGTCCGCGGCCTGCACCTTGAAGCCGGTTTCCGCCGAGGTCGCCACGAACCGCGGCTCGCCGCCGGCGATCAGCACCATGTCCGGATAGCTCACCCAGTAGGGCGTCGGGATCACCACCTCGTCGCCGGGGTTCAGGGTCGCCATCATGGCGTTGAAGATCACCGGCTTGCCGCCCGGCGAGACGTTCACCTGGCTGGTCTTGTAGGTGAGGCCGTTCTCGCGCTGGAACTTGGCGACGATGGCTTCCTTCAGCTCCGGAATGCCGTCGACGGTGGTGTACTTGGTCTTGCCGTCGCGGATCGCCTTGATGGCGGCTTCCTTGACGTTGTCCGGGGTGTCGAAGTCCGGCTCGCCGGCGGCGAGGGTCAGCACGTCGCGGCCCTGCGCCTTCAGCTCGCGCGCTTTCTGGTCGGCGGCCATGGTGGCCGACGGCTTGACGCGGGACAGGGCGGCAGACTGAAGCGACATGGGAGTCCCCAGGGTTCTTCGCAGTTGCGGAATGCGCCGGGCTTTAACCTAAGCCGGCCGCCCGGTGAACCCGCCGCGCGGCGACAATCTCATTCTCGGGCGTGGGGGGCGCGGGCGCAGCCGGCTGGGGGGAGGGGTGGCCGCGCCCGCGCTCAGCCCGGGAGTCCACGCCCGGGCCGACGCCGCCCCGCTCACAGGGGCGACGTCGCATCAGAGCGCCGAGTTGCGTAAAAACGCAACTTAAAAAGACGCAACAATTGCGCGCGGCTTGACCGGCCCCCGGCAATCGGCGACCTCAGGCCCGATGCGCCGCATCCTCTCGTTCCTGTCCAACATGGACGCCCAGGCGTGGCGCACGCTGGCGGTGTCCTTCGTGCTGTTCGGCGGGGTGGGGCTGGTCTTCCTGTTCGGGGCCCAGTTCCTCGGCTTCTCCGGCGAGGCGACGGTGGAGCGCTGGCTGGGGGCGGCGAGCGGCATCTGGAGCCTGCCGGTGGCGGTGGCGGCCTTCGCCATCCTGGCCTTCGTGGGCGTGCCGCAGTTCGTGCTGATCGCCGCCGCGGTGGTGGCCTTCGGACCGGTGGGCGGCTTCGTCTACAGCTGGTTCGGCACCATGGTCTCCTCGATGGTCGGCTTCTACCTGGGCCGGGCGGCCGGCGCGCGGACGCTGGAGCGGTTCTCCGGCGCCGGCATCCAGCGGTTCATGGACCTGGTCGGCCGCAACGGCTTCTTCGCCAGCCTGATCGTCCGCCTGGTGCCCTCGGCGCCGTTCATCGTCGTCAACATGGCGGCCGGCGTGACCCCGATGCGGGTGGTCGACTTCGCGGCCGGAACGGCCATCGGCATCATCCCGAAGATCGCGCTCACCGCCTTCGCCGGCAATTCGATCATCCGGCTGATGCGCGGCGAGGTGGGCAAGGACGCCCTGCTGCTGGTGGTCGTGGCCGCCGTCTGGATCGCCATCGGCTGGGTGGCGCGCATCTGGCTGAAGAAGCGGGAGCAGGCCGACTGATGCTGAAGCTGTTCTTCTCCAAGGGCTCCTGCTCGCAGGCCTCGCACATCGCGCTCGCCGAGGCCGGCGCCGACTACGAGCTGGTGCGCACACAGACCGACCGTGGCGACCAGCGGAAGCCCGAGTACTTGGCGGTGAACCCCAAGGGCCGCATCCCGGCCCTGGTCACCGAGCGCGGCGTGCTCACCGAGACCCCGGCGATCCTCGCCTACGTCGCCCAGGCCTTCCCGCAGGCGAACCTGGCGCCGGCCGATCCCTGGGACTTCGCGCGGATGCAGGCGTTCAACAGCTACCTCTGCTCGACCGTCCACGTGGCGCACGCCCACAGGCACCGCGGCTACCGCTGGGCGAGCGAGGAGAGCTCCTTCGCCGACATGCGCGCCAAGGTGGCGGCCAACGAGACCGACTGCTTCAACCTCATCGAGACCGAGCTGCTCGCGGGCCCCTGGGTGATGGGCGCGCAGTACACGGTGGCCGACGGCTACCTCTTCACCCTGACCGGCTGGCTGGAGGGCGACGGGGTCGATCCGCGGCAGTTTCCCAGGGTCTTCGAGCACTTCCAGCGGATGGCCGAGCGGCCGGCCGTGAGGAAGGTTCTTGCCGAAGAGGCGTCTTAAGGCCGCGCTTGGCGCAAAATAGTTGCGGCGCAGGGGCCGTTTCGGTATCCAGGCTGCCATGAGCACGCGTGGCCAGAGCCGGCTTCTTCTTGACCTGGGGCTTAGTCGCCCCTGGGCGCCTCTCTAGGCTGCGCGTCTTCGCGGCCGGGCGACCAGGGGCTTTCGTAAAACCCCCTCCGGCCCTGACCACAAACCTCCGCGAAGAGACCTCAACATGACCGCCCCCGACGCCGACGGCGTAGCCGTCACCGCTCCGCGCGACGAACGCGACCGGGTCATCGTCTTCGACACCACCATGCGCGACGGCGAGCAGTCGCCCGGCGCCTCCATGTCGCTGGAAGAGAAGATCGAGCTCGCCAAGATCCTCGAGGAGATGAAGGTCGACGTCATCGAGGCCGGCTTCCCGATCGCCTCCAACGGCGACTTCGAGGCGGTCCGCGCGATCTCCGAGATCGTCACCGAGAGCACGGTCTGCGGCTTGGCCCGGGCCGGCGTCGCCGACATCGAGCGCTGCGCCGAAGCGGTGCGGAAGGCCAAGCGCGGCCGCATCCACACCTTCCTGTCCACCAGCCCCAGCCACCGCGACCACATCCTGCACGCCAGCCAGGAAGACATCCTGGAGATGATCACCAAGTCGGTGACCCTGTCGCGCAACCTGTGCGGCGACGTGGAGTGGTCGGCCCAGGACGCCACGCGCACCGAGCAGGACTTCCTGCGCCGCTGCGTCGACGCCGCCATCAAGGCCGGCGCCCAGACCATCAACCTGCCGGACACGGTGGGCTACACCTACCCGTCGGAGTACGCCGACATCTTCCGCGACATCATCGAGAACGTGGATGGCGCGGACCGGGTGATCCTCTCGACCCACTGCCACAACGACCTGGGCCTGGCGGTCGCCAACAGCCTGGCCGGCGTCCAGGGCGGCGCGCGGCAGGTCGAGGTGGCGGTCAACGGCATCGGCGAGCGGGCCGGCAACGCGGCCCTGGAAGAGATCGTCATGGCCCTGAAGGTCCGCGGCGACCACCTGCGCTTCCACACCGGCATCGAGACCCAGCACATCACCCGCGCCAGCCGTTACGTCTCGGCGATCACCGGCTTCCCGGTGCAGTTCAACAAGGCGATCGTCGGCAAGAACGCCTTCGCCCACGAGAGCGGCATCCACCAGGACGGGATGCTGAAGGACCGCGGCACCTACGAGATCATGCAGCCCGAGGACGTCGGCCAGGGCGGCTCGAACCTGGTGATGGGCAAGCACTCCGGCCGCCACGCCTTCCGCGAGAAGCTGAAGGCCCTGGGCTACGAGCTGGGCCAGAATGCGCTGAACGAGGCATTCCAGCGGTTCAAGGACCTGGCCGACAAGAAGAAACACGTGTTCGACGACGACCTGGTGGCCCTGGTCGACGACGCGCTCTCCAGCCAGGCCGACAAGGTGCAGGTCAAGCACCTGCGGGTCATCGCCGGCACCGAGGGGCCGCAGGAGGCCTTCCTGACCGTCACCATCGACGGCGAGGAGAAGTCCGCCAACGCCACCGGCGACGGCCCGGTCGACGCGGTGTTCAACGCCATCACCGCGGTGGTGCCGCACGACGCTATCTTGCGCCTCTTCCAGGTGCACGCGGTGACCGAGGGCACCGACGCCCAGGCCCAGGTCTCCGTGCGCCTCGAGGAGGACGGTCACATCGCCACCGGCCAGGCGGCCGACACCGACACCCTGACGGCCTCGGCGAAAGCCTACGTCAACGCGCTCAACAACCTCTTCGCCCGCAAGGAAAAGAGCGCCCCGGACGCCAAGGTCGCCAGCGGGTTCTAGCGGCCAGCCGCACATGCCCGCGGGCGCGGGCATGTGCGGACGCTAAGTCATGCTCTGGATCCTCCTCACGGCCGCCGCCGCGCCGCTGCAGGTGGCGCGCAATGCGCTGCAGCGCGGGCTGGTGGGCGACGCGGGGCCGTGGGGCGCGACGCTCGTGCGGTTCCTGTTCGGCCTGCCGTTCTCGCTGGCGATCTTCAGCGTCGCCGCCCTGCTGACACCCGACGCGCAGCCGCACCTGTCGGCCCGCTACCTGATCGCCGTGGTGCTGGGCGCGCTGGCGCAGATGGGCGCCACGGCGGCGCTCTTGGTCGCCATGCGCCGCTCCGGCTTCGCGGTGGCGACGGTGATGCAGCAGTCGTCCCTGCCGCTCGGCGCCCTGTTCGGCTGGGCGCTGCTCGGCGACCGGCTGTCGGCCCAGGCGTGGGGCGGCATCGCGCTGACCACCGTGGCCTTGGCCATCCTGTCCTGGCCGAAACGCGACCAGCTGAAGGGCGCCGGCCTCGGCAGCTTCCTGGGCCTCGTCTCCGGCGCGGCCTTCGCCGTGGCGCTGAACGCCTATCGGCAGGCCGGCCTGGCCCTCGATCCGCAGAACGCCATCTATTCGGCCACCGCCTCGGTCTGCGTCGCCCAGGCCGTGCAAACCCTGGTGCTGGTGAGCGCGCTCGCCGTCTGGCGGCCGGCCGCGCTGCTGGCCGTCGCCCGGTCGTGGCGGCCGTCGCTGGGCGCCGGCTTCTTCGGCGCGGCGGCCTCGGCCTGCTGGTTCGCAGCCCTGGCGCTCGCGCCCGCCGGCCCGGTGCGCGCGGTGGGCGTCATCGAGGCGCCGATCGCCGCGGCGGCGGGGCGGCGCCTGTTCAAGGAGCGGCTCACCCTTCGCCAGCTCGCCGGCGGGGCGCTCGCGGCGCTGGGCGTGGTGCTGACCGCCCTGGGCTAGCGCGCCGCGTTGAGGCCCGCTCGGCTTCCGACATAAGGTCGCCGGATGACCGACGCGCTCTCGATTCGCGGCCTGACCAAGACCTTCGGGGCCAAGCGGGCGGTCGACGACCTGTCGCTCGACGTCCGGGCCGGCGAGCTCTACGCCCTGCTGGGCCCCAACGGCGCGGGCAAGACCACGACGCTCAGGATGGTCGCCGGCCTGCTGAAGCCCGACGGCGGGTCGATCTCGGTGTTCGGCGTCGACGCGCTGGCCGACCCGGCCGCCGCCAAGCGGCTGATCGCCTGGGCGCCGGACGAGCCGATGCTCTACGACCGGCTCAGTCCCATGGAGTACCTGGAGTTCGTGGCCGGCCTCTGGGGCATCGAGGCCAAGGCCGCCCGCGCCAAGGCCGAGGAGCTGCTCCGCTGGCTGGGCCTCTGGGAGAACCGCGGCGAGCGCTGCGAGGGCTTCTCCCGCGGCATGAAGCAGAAGACCGCGCTCGCCGGCGCCCTGATCCACGACCCGCGCCTGCTGATCCTCGACGAGCCGCTCACCGGCCTCGACGCCGCGGTCGCGCGCCAGGTGAAGGACCTGCTGCAGGCCCGGGTGAAGGAGGGCGCCACCGTCATCCTCACCACCCACATCCTGGAGGTCGCCGAGCGGCTGGCTGACCGGATCGGCATCATCAACCGCGGCAAGCTGGTGGCCGCCGGCGCGCTCGACGAGCTGCGCGCCCGCACCGGCGAGGCCCGCGCCACCCTCGAGGACGTGTTCCTGGAGCTCACCGGCGAGGCCGATCCGGCCGTCCCCGCGTGATCGGACGCCCCGGCACGACCCTCTGGCTGCTCGGCCACGAGCTGCGGCTCGGCTGGCGGCGCACCATGTCCCGGCGCGGCGGCGGCAAACGGCGCTGGGCCGGCGCGGGCCTGTTCCTGATGCTGGCCGTGCCCTTGCTGCTCACCGGCCTGTCGATCCCCATGGGCCTGGCGCTCGGCCGTGTGCAGTTCCCGCACGTGCCCGGCCTGATGCAGACCATGGCCGCCGGCGCGGTCGTCTTGCTGGCGGTGATCTTCACCCTGATGCTGTCGCAGACGCTCGCCGCGGCGGTGGACGCCCTCTACGAGCGCAACGACCTCGACCTCCTGTTCTCCTCGCCGTTCGATCCGCGTCGGGTGATGGCCGTGCGCTTCCTGGGCGTGGCGCTCGGCGTCTTCGCCTTCTTCGGCTACTTCCTGACCGGGCCGCTGGTGGTGGTGGCGATCACCGGCCATCCGGGATGGCTCGCCACCCTTCCGGTCCTGGCGGCGGTGGCGCTGGCGGCCAGCGGCGCGGGCCTCTTGATCGCGGCGGCCCTCTTCCGGCTGATCGGGCCCCGGCGCACCCGCACCATCGCCCAGGTGCTGGCCGCCCTGATCGGCGCCGCCTTCTTCCTGGCCGCCCAGGCGCGCAACATCCTCGGCGAGCGGACCTCCACCGGCCTCTGGGGCGCGATGATGCAGCGGGTGCGCGACCCGGGCTTCCACCCGCCGCCGGGCTTCGACTGGCCGCTGCGGGCGCTGACTGGCGACCCCCTCCCGCTGCTGAGCATCCTGGCGATCGGCGCGGGCGTTTTCTGGATCGCCAACGCCTGGCTGGGCCCGCGCTTCGCCGCCGACGCAGCCGCGGCGGCCGGGGCAGGGGCCCGCGGCGGCCGCAGCCGCCGGGTGGCCCGCGCCTTCGCCGCCGGGCCGTTCGCCGCCACCCTGCGCAAGGAATGGCGGCTGCTGGCCCGCGACCCGGCGCTGATGACCCAGGTGCTGCTGCGGGTCCTCTATCTCCTGCCGCTGGGCTTCCTGCTGCTGCGCCAGGGCGCCGGCCACAACGAATTCGCGCTTCCGGGCGCCGCGGCGGGCCTGGCGCTGATGGCCGGCCAGGTGGCCGGCAGCCTCGCCTGGATCACCATATCGGCGGAGGACGCCCCCGACCTCCTGGCCTGCGCCCCGGCCGAGATCGGCCTCGTCCGGCGCGGCAAGCTGGCCGCCGCGGTCCTGCCGGTGGCGGTGCTGTTGGCGCCTATCCTGGTGCCGCTGGCGGTGTTCGAGCCCTACGTGGCGCTGGTGGCCGCGCTGGGCGGCGCGGCGAGCGTGGTCTCCACGGCCCTGCTTAACCTCTGGTGGCAACGGCCGGCCAAGCGCAGCGAGTTCCGCAACCGCCGCCGCGCCTCCTGGGCCGTGACCGTGGGCGAGATCGTCATGGGTCTGCTGATCGGCGGGGCCACGGGCCTCTTCGCCGCCGGCTGGGCGTGGGGCTTCATTCCGGCCGTCCTGGCGCTCGTCGGCGTCCTGGTCCTGAGGCGCACCGACGCCCAGATCTCCGAGGCGCTGCGGGCCGCCGCGGCCTGACCCGCGGCGCCGCCAAGACTCCCCTCAGGCGAGGCGCCGAATCGATCATGGCGAATCCAAGGCGAGCAAAGCCGGCGAACTCGCGCGCGACGCGAAAGCGCACACCGCTATTAGACCTTGAATTCGGTCACCACGCAGGGCACACGAACGTCAACCAGCCAGGAAAATCGTAGCGACTCAGCGCAGTGTCATGCGCACATCGGGTCGCTTCGGAAACACCCGGTGGACCGACGTCCCAGCCCCCTCCATGCATCAGGGCCTTGCATGATTTCTTCTCTGTTCGGCGCGATCTCCAACGACATCGCCATCGATCTCGGAACCGCCAACACCCTGATCTACATGAAGGGCAAGGGCATCGTGCTGAACGAGCCCTCGGTCGTGGCGCTCCGCAACGTAGGCGGGCGCAAGGTGGTGCACGCGGTGGGGATCGAGGCCAAGCAGATGCTGGGCCGCACCCCCGGCCACATGGAAGCCATCCGCCCGATGCGCGACGGGGTCATCGCCGACTTCGAAGTCGCCGAGGAGATGATCAAGTACTTCATCCGCAAGGTTCACAACCGCAAGGGCTTCGTGAACCCCAAGGTGATCGTGTGCGTGCCGTCAGGCGCCACCGCCGTGGAACGTCGCGCCATCAACGACAGCTGCCTGAACGCCGGTGGTCGCCGCGTGGGCCTGATCGACGAGCCGATGGCCGCGGCGATCGGCGCCGGCCTGCCGATCCACGAGCCCACCGGCTCGATGGTCGTCGACATCGGCGGCGGCACCACCGAGGTGGCCGTCCTCTCGCTCTCCGGCATCGTCTATTCGCGCTCGGTCCGCGTCGGCGGCGACAAGATGGACGAGGCGATCATCTCCTACATGCGCCGCAATCATAACCTGCTGATCGGCGAGACCACCGCCGAGCGGATCAAGAAGGAGATCGGCACCGCCCGGGCTCCGGCCGACGGCGAGGGCCTCTCCATCGAGGTCAAGGGCCGCGACCTGATGCAGGGCGTGCCCCGCGAGGTGCGGATCTCCGAGAAGCAGGCCTCCGACGCCCTCTCCGAGCCGGTCGGCCAGATCGTCGACGCGGTGAAGATGGCCCTGGAAGCCACCCCGCCGGAGCTCGCCTCCGACATCGCCGACAAGGGCATCATGCTGACCGGCGGCGGCGCGCTGCTGCGCGGCCTGGACGCCGAGATCCGCGACCACACCGGCCTGCCGGTCACCGTGGCCGACGACCCCCTCAGCTGCGTGGCCCTGGGCTGCGGCAAAGTGCTCGAACATCCGAAGTGGATGAAGGGCGTCCTGGAATCCACACTGGCCTAGAGGGACTCGCGATACTCAGCCGGGGCGGCCGGGGGGCTGTCGCTTAGGAACCGCTGGAAAGACGAGGCCTTAGGTGTCCTTACGTGAGAGCCCGCTCGGCGAACTGAAGGTTCCGCTGACCTGGACCGCAGCGGTCGCCCTGGTGGTGGCCGCGGTGGGCGCCGTCTCCTTCCTGCTGTCCGACCGTAGAGAGACCTTCCAGACCGAGGCCTACGGCGCCTCGCGCAGCGTCTCCGACCGCGTGCTGACCCCGGTGGGCGACGTGCTCTCCGCCCCCGGCCGCTGGACCGGCGCCGGCGTCGACACCGTCCGCGGCTACTTCTTCGCCGTCTCCGAGAACCGCCGCCTGAAGGTCCAGCTGCAGGAGATGCGGCAGTGGCATGACGTGGCCGTCGCCCTGAAGGACGAGAACGAGCGCTACCGCACGGTGCTCGGCCTCAAGACCGATCCGCCGATCCCGATGGTGGCCGCCCGCATCGTCACCGACAGCCGCGGCCCCTTCGCCAACACCCGCCTGGCCAACGCCGGGCGCGAGAAGGGCGTGGCCATCGGCCAGCCGGTGATGAGCGAGAACGGCCTGGTGGGTCGGATCATCGGCGTCACCGACGGCGCCAGCCGCGTGCTGATGCTCACCGACATCGCCTCGCGCACCCCGGTGATGATCGACCGGACCAACGCCCGCGCCATCCTGACCGGCGACGGCGGGCCCAACCCGCGCCTCGACTACCTGCGCGGCCAGGACCCGGTGAAGGAGGGCGACCAGGTGCTCACCTCCGGCGACGGCGGCGTCTTCCCGCGCGGCCTGCCGGTCGGCACGGCGGTGAAGGGCCTCGACGGCCGCTGGCGGGTGGTCCAGGCCTCCGACCGCGCCGCCATCGACTTCGTCCGCATCCTGCTCTTCAAGGACTTCACCCAGCTGGTGAACGCCCGCGAGCTGGCCGAGCACACCGTCCCGCCGCCCACCGCCGGCTCGCCCACCTTCGTCGATCCGGCCCAGACCCTGGCCGCGGCCGCCTCGACGGGCTCGACGCTCGGCTCGGCCAAGACGGCGGCTGCGACCTCAGCCGTGGCGCCGACCACGCCGGCCACCGCAGCCAAGCCGCCGGTCACGCCGGCGCCCAAGACCACCGCCGCTCCGCCCGCCAAGACCGCCGCCGCGCCGGTCGCCAAGACCACGGCGACTCCGCCGGCGAAGGCCCCTGCGACGCCCGCAGCCAAGACCGCCGCCGCGCCGCCGGCCAAGGCGCCGGCCGCCAAGGCCGCGCCCGCCAAGGCCGCGCCGGCCAAGCCGAAGCCCAAGCCGGAAGAGCCGCCCATATGAGTGCGGCCCGCTCCCTGGAGCCATGGCGCTGGCTGGGCGTGCCGATGCTGCAGGCGCTGGCCGCCACCATCCTCTTCGGCATCCCGATCAAGGTCTGGGGGCTGCAGCTTCCGGAGCCGATCTTCCCGCTGGCCGCGACCTTCGCCTGGGCGGTGATCCGCCCTTCGGTGCTGGCGCCCTTCTGCGTGCTGCTGCTGGGCCTGTTCCTCGATGTCTTCTGGGGCGGGCCGATGGGGCTGTGGCCCACCTGCATGCTGCTCGGCTACGGCCTGGCGCTCGCCGGCCGCAACATGATGGCCGGGCAGAGCCGGGCGATCCTCTGGGCCTGGTACGGCTTCATCGTCGGCGTCGCCATGCTGGCGGCCTACCTGTTCATGATGCTCAAGGCCAAGGGCATGGCGAGCCTGGTCTCGGTGGGCTGGCAATACCTGGCCACAATCCTCCTCTATCCCTTCGCGCACCGGCTGATCGAGATGTTCGAAGACGCCGACGTCAGGTTCCGGTGAGGGCAGGGCATGGCTGAACCGGCAATCTTCTTCGAGGAGGTCAACGAGCGGCAGGGCACCTTCCACCGCCGGGCCTTCCTGCTGGGCGGCTTCTTCGGCGTGGGCCTGGTGGCGCTGGGCGGGCGGCTCGCCCACCTGCAGCTGCTGGAGACCCAGAAGTACGAGAAGCTCTCGGCCTCCAACCAGTTCAACTTCAAGCTGGTGCCGCCGCCGCGCGGCCTGATCCTCGACCGCAACGGCGCGGTGCTGGCCTCCAACCGCCCGAACTTCCGCCTGCTGGTCGCCCGCGACACCCACTCCGACACCAAGGCGACGCTGAAGACCCTCGCCGAGTTCGTGCCGCTCGACGACAATCGCCAGACCCGCCTGGCCCGCGACATCGCCAACGCCCCCAAGCGCGCGCCGGTGCAGGTGATGGAGGACATGAGCTGGGAGCAGTTCAGCGCCATCAACGTGCGCGCCCCTGAGCTGCCCGGCGTCACCGCCGACATGGGCGAGGTGCGGGTCTATCCCTACGGCGGGGCCTTCGCCCACGTCATCGGCTACGTGGCCAAGGTCAACAAGGACGACATCAAGCCGACGGGCCCCAACTCCGACCCGATCATGCTCAACCCGGGCTTCCGGATCGGCAAGCAGGGGGTGGAGAAGGCCTTCGACGTGGACCTGCGCGGCAAGCCCGGCGCCCAGAAGGTCGAGGTCGACGCCAACGGCCGCGAGGTGAAGCAGGATTCCGCCGGCGACATCCCCGCCGTGCCGGGCAAGGAGATCCGCCTCACCCTCGACCTCGACATCCAGCTGCGCGCCGAGCAGGTGTTCGCCGACGAGAGCGGCGCGGCGGTGATGATGGACTGCCGCAGCGGCGACATCCTGTGCATGTTCTCGGGGCCCAGCTTCGACGCCAACCGCTTCGTGCGCGGCCTGACCGGCGCCGAGTACCGCGGGCTGGCGACCTACGAGCGCAAGCCGCTGTTCAACAAGGCGCTGACCGCCACCTATCCGCCCGGCTCGACGTTCAAGCTGATGGTGTCGATGGCTGCACTCGAGGCCGGCGTCGACCCGAAGATCTCCCACGTCTGCACCGGCAGCTGGTTCTTCGGCCGCACCTGGAAGTGCGACGAGCATCACGGCGTCCAGGACATGAAGAGCGCCATCGCCACGTCCTGCGACATCTTCTTCTACAAGACCGCGCTGGCTGTCGGCCCCGACCGCATCGCCGCCATGGCCCGCCGTTTCGGCCTGGGCGAGATCTTCGACATCGGCATCCCCGGCCAGAAGAAGGGCCTGGTCCCCGACCGCGCCTACAAGAAGCGCAACTTCCCCCGCGACCCGGTCTGGCACCCCGGCGAGACGCCCTCCATGGGCATCGGCCAGGGCTACACCCACCTCAACCCCCTGCAGCTCTGCGTCATGGCCTCGCGCATCGCCAACGGCGAGAAGGCGCTGCACCCGCGCCTGATCCGCTCGATCGGCGGCCAGGAGATGAAGTCCGGCGCCGCCTGGGGCGACCTGCCGGTCAACAAGGACCACCTGCACTTCGTCCGCGAGGCGATGAAGGCGGTGACCACCGTCGGCACCGCCGCGGCCGTGGCCGACCTGGGGCTGGGGCCCGACATCAAGATGGCCGGCAAGACCGGCACCGCCCAGGCCTTCAGCTACAACGGCGGGCGTGGCGCGCACGGCGCCGTCGGCCAATGGAAGCTGCGCGACCACGCCTGGTTCGTGGCCTACTCGCCGGTGGACAATCCCAAGTACGCGATCAGCGTGCTGGTGGAGCACGGCGGCTTCGGCGCCGCCGCCGCCGCGCCGCGGGCCCGCGAGATCATGCGCGTGGCGCTGCTGAAGGACCCGGAGATCCGCGCCCGCATCGAGAAGCCGCTCCCGATGCCGGCCATCCCGCAGCAGGACCTGAACCGTGACGATCTTCCCGACGATCCCGCCGTGACCGAACCGGTGGGCGCCAACGCGACCGGAACGCCCACATGACCGTCTCGGCTCTTACCCGTCCCGGCGAGCGCGACCGCGCGATCAACAAGTTCGCGGAGATCGACTGGATCTTCTGCCTGACGCTTTGCCTGATCGCCGGCGCCGGCGCGGTCATGCTGTTCTCCATCGCCGGCTCCTCGTGGACGCCATGGGCGGCGCCGCACCTGATGCGCTTCTTCGGCCTGGTGGTGGTGATGGTGATCCTCGCCATGGTCGACCTGCGGGTCTGGTTCGCCATGGCCTATCCGATCTATGGCGTCGGCCTGCTGCTGCTGGTGGCCGTGGAGGCGGTCGGCGACGTGCGCCTGGGCGCCCAGCGCTGGCTGTCGCTCGGCCCGCTCAGCTTCCAGCCCTCCGAGGTGATGAAGCTCGGCATCGTGCTGGCGCTCGCCCGCTTCTACCACTCGACCTCCGCGAAGAACGCCCAGTGGTCCTGGTGGCTGCTGGTCCCGGCCCTGATGATCGGCGCGCCGGTGCTGCTGGTCGCCCACCAGCCGGACCTCGGCACCGCCATGCTGATCGCGTTGACCGGCGGGGTGGTGGTGGTGCTGGCGGGCCTCTCCTGGAAGGTGATCGCCGCCGGCGTCGGCGCCGTGCTGGTCGCCGTCCCGCCCTTCGTCATGTTCGGCATGCACGACTACCAGCGAAAGCGCGTGCTCACCTTCCTGAACCCGGAGAGCGACCCCTCCGGCTCCGGCTACCACATCCTGCAGTCGATGATCGCGCTCGGCTCCGGCGGCGTGCTGGGCAAGGGCTACGGCCTGGGCTCGCAGAGCCAGCTCAACTTCCTGCCCGAGAAGCAGACCGACTTCATCTTCGCGACGCTCGCCGAGGAGTTCGGCTTCGTGGGCTGCGTCTCGGTGCTCGCCCTCTACGCGGCGGTGATCTTCATGGCGCTCCGCACCGCCTACCTCAGCCACAGCCACTTCGGCCGGCTGGCGGCGGCCGGCACCACCGCCACCTTCGCCCTCTATGTGCTGATCAACGGCGCCATGGTGATGGGCCTGGCGCCGGTGGTGGGCGTGCCCATGCCGCTGCTCTCCTACGGCGGCACCGTCATGCTCACGGTGATGATCGGCTTCGGCCTCGTGCAGTGCGTGCGGGTCAACCGCTACAAGGAGATCACCAGCGGCAAGGGGACCTTCCTCTAGAAGGGCTCGAAGCAGTCGTAGTTGCGCTGCCGGCGGATCTTGTCGCCCTCGAACTCGAAGAACACCGCGAACCGGGCCTTCATGGTGTCGCCCGGCTTGAGCGACTTCAGGGGCACGGCCAGCACCCCGCGCCAGAGAATCTCGCAGGCCACCGTCTGCTCGGCCTCCACCAGGTTGAGGATCTCGTAGGTCTCGGAGCGCAGCACGTTCTGCCCGCGCTCGCCGGCCGCCTTCAGGTCGGCCAGCGTCCGCGTCGCGCCGGCCGGGGCGAGCGCATTGGGGAACTCCTCCTGCACCACGTCGTCGGCGTAGAAGGCCAGCACGCTGCGGCGGGTCTCGATGGCCTTGAGGTAGCTGCGGACGATCTTGGCCCGGCTCAAGGGCGGCCTCTTCGGACTAGAGCGAGAAGGCCTGGTCGGTGGCCCGGACCAGGGCGTCGACGATGCCGGGCTCCGTCGAGGCGTGGCCGGCGTCCCAGACCACCTCGAAGCGGGCCTCCGGCCAGGCGGTCTTCAGCTTCCAGGCGGCTTCCATGGGCGTCACAACGTCGAAGCGGCCCTGCACGATCCAGCCGGGGATGTCGGCCATCTTGCCGACGTTGCGCAGGATCCAGCCGTCCTCCCCGAAGAAGCCCAGGTTGGCGAAGAAGTGGCATTCGATGCGCGCAAACGCGATGGCGAAGTCGATCTCGTTGAACTTCGAGGGCCGCGCCTCCGGCCCGCGGATCGAGATGGTGTCGCCCTCCCACTGGCTCCAGGCGGCGGCCGCCTCGGCCTGAACCCGGCGGTCGGGATGGGTCAGGCGCTTGTGGTAGGCGCGGATCATGTCGCCCCGCTCGGCGGTCGGGATCGGCGCGCAGAACCGCTCCCAGGCGTCGGGGAACAGCATCGAGGCGCCGTCCTGGTAGAACCAGGCCAGCTCCCGCTCGGTCAGCAGGAAGATGCCGCGCAACACCAGGCCGGTGACCCGCTCCGGATGGGTGATGGCGTAGGCGAGCGCCAGCGTCGAACCCCACGAGCCGCCGAATACGCACCACTTCTCGACGCCCAGGTGCTCGCGCAGCCGCTCGATGTCCTCGATCAGCGCCCAGGTGGTGTTGTCCTCGAGCGACGCGTTCGGCCGGCTCTTGCCGCAGCCGCGCTGGTCGAACAGCGTCATCCGCCACTTCGACGGATCGAAGAACCGCCGCATGGTCGGGTTGATCGCCCCGCCCGGGCCGCCGTGCAGGATCACGCAGGGCTTGCCGTCGGCCCGTCCGCACTCCTCGTAATAGATCTCGTGGCCGCCGGAGACCGGCAGCCAGCCCTGGCTGAAGGGCTCGCTCTCGGGGAAGAGCCCGCGCCGGTTGACCTGGGCGGAGACGGCGGGCGGGGGCGTGCTGCGTTCCATCGGCCCACACTACTTCGGGAAGCGCCTCGCCAGCCAGTCCAGCGTCAGCCGGTTCACCTCTTCCGGCTTCTCCTGCTGCGTCCAGTGGCCGGAGCCGGCCACCATGTGCATCTCCAGGTCGCCCACAACCAGCGGCATGTGCTCGGCCATGGCCGGCGTCAGCACCGCGTCCAGCTCCGCGGTGATCATCAGGCAGGGCACGCCGTCGATCCGCTGCGGCGTCCCCTCGGCGGCTTCCCAGTTGCGGGTGAAGTTGCGGTACCAGTTGATCCCGCCGGTGAAGCCGCTGCGCTGGAACATCTCGACGAACGCGGCCAGCTCGTCGGCGGTCAGCAGCTGCGAGCCGTCGTCGCTGCCGTCCCATTGGTTCAGCAGGTCCTTGAAGGCGAAGGTCGAGCCGCCTTCGGGCGGCGCGGCGGCGGCTTGCAGGGCCCGCGGCTTGCGCATGAAGAAGCGCATGGTCTTCTCGACGTCGGCGCCCAGCACCCGGTCGGGCTCGCCCGGGGTCTGGAACCAGACGATGTACATGTCCGGCCCGAACCGGTTGCGCATGATCACGATGGGATCGGCGGGGCTGCGCGGCATGAACGGCGTGTTGAGCCCGATGACGCCCGCCACCCGCTCCGGGTGCATCAGCGGCATCTGCCAGACGACGATGCCGCCCCAGTCGTGGCCCATGAAGACCGCCGTCTCGACGCCGAGGTGGTCGAGCAGGCCGACCAGGTCGCCGGTCAGGTGCGCCATGTCGTAGTCGGTCACCGCCTCGGGCCGGCCGGAGAGGCCGTAGCCCCGCTGGTCCGGCGCGATCACCCAGCGACCGGCGGCGGCCAGCGCCTTGATCTGGTGGCGCCACGAGAACGCCAGCTCCGGGAAGCCGTGGCAGAGCACGATGGGCACGCCCTCGCGCGGTCCCGCCTCGTAGTAGGCGAGCTCCACCCCGTTCACCTGCGCCCGCTGCACGGGCGGCATCATGGTCTCGAGCGCAGACATCGAAAGCCCTCCCTGGCCGGCCGGCAGCTTTGCCGGAAAACCATGGCGCCTGGAATGCTGTCGCCGCGTCAGCTAGGGCTCTCCCGGTGACCGCCGCGACCCCCGCCAAGCCCGACCGCACGCCCTGGGGCCTGGTCATCCTGCTGGGCTCGCTGACGGCCATGGGGCCGCTGGCCATCGACATGTACCTGCCGAGCCTGCCGTCGATCGGCCAGGACCTGCGGGCCTCGGCCGGCATGACCCAGGCCACCGTCTCGGCCTTCCTGGCCGGCATGGCGATCGGCCAGTTCCTCTACGGCCCGGCCTCGGACCGGCTGGGCCGCAAGCCGCCGATCCTCTTGGGCACGGCGATCTACATCGCCGCCTCGGCGGTCTGTGCGCTGTCCGTCTCGGTGGAGATGCTGGTGGTCGGCCGCTTCGTCCAGGCCCTGGGCGCCTGCGCCGGCGGCGTGGTGGCCCGCGCCGTGGTCCGCGACCGCTTCGACCATACCGAGACGGCCCGCATGCTCTCCCTGCTCATGCTGATCATGGGCCTGGCGCCGATCCTCGCCCCGCTGGGCGGCGGCCTGCTGCTGGCGTTCGGCGGCTGGCGGACGATCTTCTGGTTCATGGCGGCCTTCGGGGTGGCCGTCGGCGCGGCGGCCTTCTTCCGCATGCGCGAGTCCCGCTCGGCGGAGACCGAGGCCCAGGCCCGCTCGGAGCATCCCCTGCGCGCCTACCTGGCTCTGGCGAAGGAACGCCGGCTGGTGGGCTACGGCCTGGCCGGCGCGCTGAACGGGGCGACCCTCTTCACCTACATCTCCGCCTCGCCGGAGCTGCTGATCCAGATCTATAAGATCCCCGCCGCCCAGTTCGGGTGGGTGTTCGGCCTCAACGCCGTGGGCGTGATCGGCGCCAACCAGGTCAACCGCTACGTCCTGCGCACCCGCACCCCCGACCAGGTGCTGGCCCGCGCCAGCCTGATCGCCGTGGGCTTCGCCGCCGCGCTGGCCGTCGCCGCCTTTACCGGGGTCGGCGGGCCGTGGAGCGTGCTGCCGCTGCTCTTCGCGCTCCTGGCCACCTACGGCTTCATCCAGGGCAACACCATGGCCGGCGCGCTCAGCGTCGACCCTCGCCGGGCGGGCTCCATCTCGGCCCTGCAGGGCGGCATCGCCTTCGGGGCCGGCGCGCTCGCCTCAGGCCTCGCCGGCGCCCTGCACGACGGCACGCCCAGACCCATGGCCCTGGTCATGCTGCTGGCCATGGCCGGCTCGGCGCTCGCCCTGCACCGGCTGGCCCTGCCGAAGCGTCAGGCCTGACGCCGCCACACGCCCCAGGCCAGCAGCGCCCAGCCGGCCATGAAGCTCAGGCCACCGATCGGCGTGATGGCCCCAAGCATCGGCGGCCCGCCGAGCGCCATGGCCCAGAGGCTGCCGGCGAACATCACGACGCCGACGACGAACAGCCGCGGCGGCCAGCGCAGGCCGAGGTTGGCGGCCACGAACGCCGCCAGCACGTGGACGAACCCGTACTCCGCGCCCGTCCTCAGCCAGCCCTGCGCCTTGGGATCCGCGATCCCGTGCGCCGCGAACGCCCCGAACCCCACGCAGGCCAGGCCCAGCAGCGCGGCGGCCGCCAGCCAGCCCCGCATCAGCCCCAGACCTGCGGCCGCCGGTCCTTCCACGGCGCTTCCTTCTCCAGCTGCGCCGCCAGCCGGAAGAGGGTGGCCTCGTCGGCGAACTTGGCGGTGAACATCATGCCGATCGGCAGGCCGCCCGCCGACATCTCCAGCGGCAGCGACAGCGACGGCTGGCCCGAATAGTTGAACGGCGGGGTGTAGGGATAGATCCGCCCCTGCCGCCGGTTCACCTCCTTGGGCTCCAGGTTCACCGGGTCGATGAAGCCGATCTCCGGAACAGTCTCGCCCATCACGGGGCACAGATAGACGTCGATGTCCTCGAACACCGCCAGGGTTCGGCGGTTCAGCAGCCGCGTCTCCTGCAGCGAGCGCATGACGTCGGCGCCGGCCTGCCGGCGGCCGGCCTTCAGGATGCTCCAGGTGAGCGGCTCCAGCTCGTCTTCTTCCGGCTCGCGGCCGACCAGCGCGATCATCCGGTCCATGCCCGAGGCGAAGTTGGCCGCCGCCGCCGGCCCGCGGCTGGCGTAGAGGGCGCGGTAGTCGATCCCCAGCCCCCGCTCGAACACCTCGTGGCCCAGCCCCTTGAGCAGGTCCGCGGTCCGCTCCAGCGCCGCCTGGATTTCCTCGGCGATCGGCCGGCCCGAGGGCGTCTCCGACGACCAGGCGATCCGCAGCTTGCCCGGGCTGCGTTCGATCTCCTCGACGTAGGGCCGTTCCTTCGGCGGGGCGGGGTAGGGCGACGCCGGCTCCGGATAGCCGGTGGCGTCCAGCATGGCGGCCGAGTCGCGCACCGTCCGCGTCACCACGTGGTCCACCACATTGCCGAGCGTGTAGTCGAAGGCGTCCGGCAGGTTCGGGTTGCGGTCGCGCGTGACCTTCAGCCCCACCAGGCCGCAGCAGGCCGCCGGGATGCGGATCGAGCCCAGGCCGTCCGACGCATGCGCCAGCGGCACGATGCCCGCCGCCACCGCCGCGGCCGCCCCGCCCGACGAGCCGCCGGAGATGTGCGCCGGATTCCAGGGGTTGCGGCAGGGCCCCAGCGCGGCGCTCTCCGTCGTGCCGGTGATCCCGTACTCCGGCGTGTTGGACTTGCCGAGCGGGACGACGCCGGCCTCGCGGTAGCGGCGGGTGAGCCCGCCGTCCTCCGCGTCGACCACCCCGCGGGTGAACTTCGAGCCCGAGCTGCGCGGCCAGCCGGCCACCGCCATCCCCAGGTCCTTGATCAGGAAGGGCACGCCCTTGAACGGCCCGTCGGGCAGGTCGCCGGCCGCCTGCTTCCGGGCATCGTCGTAGCCCTTGTAGACCACCGCGTTCAGCGTCGGATTGTGCCGCTCGATGCGTTCGATGGCGGCCTCCACCAGCTCGCCCGGCGTCACCTGCTTGCTGCGCACCAGCTCGGCCAGGCCCAGGCCGTCGTACTCGGAATAGTCGTCCATCAGCGGGCTCCGACAGAGAGGAAGGCGAGCTTCTCGACGGGCGCGAGGTCGCCCGCCTGTTTCTTCAGGGCGCCCAGCGCCCCCTCGGCGGCGTCCAGCGCGCCCTGGATGTCGGCCTCGGTCATGGCCGCGCACAGGAACATGTTGTGCCAGGGGTGCACGTAGACGCCGCGCGCCAGCATCTCGGAGGCGAAGCAGAAGCCCTTCCGAAGGTCCGGGTCGTCGTCGAACAGGAAGAGCGGCATGGTCGAGGGCCCGGTCTGGCGCAGGCCGAAGCCCGCGGCCTTCGCCCGCTCCGCCATTCCGTCCCGCAGCCGGTCGCCCAGGGCGGTGATCCGCTCCAGGTAGTCGGTCTCGCGCACCAGCCTGAGCGTCTCCAGCGCCGCGGCCATCGGCGCGGCCTGGTACCAGAAGGAGCCGGTGACGTAGATCGCGCTCGCCGCCTTGCGCGCCTTGTCCGAGCCCAGCAGCGCCGAGATCGGATGGCCGTTGGCGATGCACTTGCCCCAGGTGGAGAGGTCCGGCTGCACCCCGATCCGCGACCACGAGCAGTCCCGCGCCAGCCGCAGCCCCGCCCGCACGTCGTCGACGATCAGCAAGGCGCCGGCCGCGTCGCAGACCTCGCGGGCCTTCCTGGCATAGGCCAGGTCCGGCTCGGCCTGGTCGATGAAGGCGTCGTGCTTGAAGGGCGCGGCGAAGATCCCCGCCAGGTCGTCGCCGGCCTGCGCCACCGCCGCCTCCAAGCTGGCCACATCGTTGTAGTCGCAGAAGATCTGGTTCGCCCGGTCGCTGTCGATGGTCCCCGCGGGCCTCGGCGTGCACCAGGCCGCCGAGCCGTGGTAGGCGCCCTTCGCCCGGATGATCGTCTTCCGCTTGGTGTGGGCCCGCGCCATCACCACCGCCATCGACGTCGCGTCCGTGCCGTTCTTGCAGAACATCGCCCAGTCGGCGTGGCTCACCATGCCGACCATCGCCTCGGCCAGCTCGACGATCAGCGGCGTCGGCCCGGTCATGGTGTCGCCGGCCCCCAGCTGGCGGACATAGGCCGCGTCGATCTCAGGGTTGGCGTAGCCGAACAGGTTGGGCCCATAGGCGCACATGAAATCCAGGTAGCGCCGCCCGTCGGCGTCCCAGATGTGGGCCCCTTCGCCCTTCTCGAAGAACTGCGGATAGTCGTCGGGCAGCAGGCCCACCGACTGGTGGCCGTACATCCCGCCGGGGATCACCGCCTCGGCGCGGGCCCGAAGCTCGCGGTCCCGGCTGTTCGCGCCCTGCATGACCCCGCCTCCCTTATCGTTGTTCACACAATTGCCCGCCCCCGCGTCGGCGGCAACGACTCCGTGTAGAAGCCGCCCCATGTCGCTCCCGCTGCGCCTGGGCTTCTTCTATGCGGCGATCTTCATCGGCACCGGGGCCAGCTCGCCCTACATGCCGGTGTGGTTCGCCCAGCACGGCCTCTCGGGCGCGCAGATCGGCCTGGTGATCTCGCTGCCGCTGATGGCGCGGACCTTCACCGCGCCGCTGATCGCCGTCTGGGCCGACAGCTTCGTCCTGCGGCGCACCGCCCTGATGCTGATGGCCGCCGCCGTGGCCGGGCTCTACGTGCTCATGGCGCTGCCGTGGGGCTTCGCCTGGTGGCTGGTGGTGTGGTTCGCCGCCTCGTCGGCCTATTCGGCGCTGCCCTCGCTGACCGATGTCATTGCGTTGCGCCGCGCATCCCGCGACGGCTTCAACTTCGGCTGGCCCCGGGGCATCGGCTCGGCGGCCTTCATCGTCGCCAACGTCGGCGTGGGCTGGCTGCTCACCCGGGGATCGGCCGAGGTGGTGCTGGTCTGGATGGTCGCCGCGGTGGGTGCCGCCGGCCTCGGCGCGCGCCTGCTGCTGCCGCCCGATCCCGTGCACGAGGAAGGCGAGACCCCGCACCTGGCCGACCGCATGGCCGGCGTCGGCGCGCTGCTGCGCGACCGGGACTTCATGACCGCGGTGATCGCCTGCGGCCTGATCCAGTCGGCCCACGCCTTCTACTATTCGTTCTCCACCCTGACCTGGAAGCAGCAGGGGATCGCCGAGAACCTCACCGGCCTCCTTTGGGGCGTCGGCGTCGCCGCCGAGATCGTCTTCCTGTGGTTCCTAGAGCCGTGGCGCCGCGCGCTCGGCCCCGAGCGCCTGCTGATCGTCGGCGGCGTCGCGGCGGTCGCCCGCTGGACGGCCTACGCCTTCGCCCCGCCGCTCTGGCTGGTCTTCCCGCTGCAGGCGCTGCACGCGCTCAGCTATGCGGCCACCTTCATCGCCTCCCTGCAGCTGACCGAGCGGATGGCCAAGCCGGCCCACGCCTCGGCCGCGCAGGCGATGAACTCCTCGCTCTCCGGCGGCATCCTCGCGGGCCTCGCCACCATCGCCTCGGGCTGGCTCTTCGACCGCTGGGGCGCGCTCGGCTACCTGCTGATGGCCGCCATGTGCGCGGCCGGGCTGGTGGGGGCGCTGCGGCTGGCGACCCGAACGCGCGCCAGGGTCTGACGTCCCCCTCCGTCATCGTTCGCAAGCTCACGATGCCACCTCCCCCTGCGGGGAGAGGATCTCAGGTCGGCGTTGTCCAGATCCTCTCCCCGCAGGGGGAGGTGGCCGTTCGAGCGTAGCGAGGACGGTCGGAGGGGGAAGCCTGCCGCGGGGTCACGCTTGCCGGACCGGCTCCAGGGGCGCCTAAATCGCGCCATGCGCGCACTCAACGTTTCCCAGCCCTGGGGCCTCGACGAAATCAAGGTGGTGGAGGTCCCGGACCCCACGCCGGGACCCGGTCAGGTGCAGGTCCGCATGCGCGCGGTGTCGCTGAACTACCGCGACCTCCTGATGGTCAACGGCATGTACGGCCGCGGCGCCGCCAGCTCCAGCGACGTGATCACCCCCTTCTCCGACGGCTGCGGCGTGGTCGAGGCGGTGGGGGAGGGCGTCACCCGCTTCAAGACGGGCGACCGGGTCGCCACCCTGTTCTTCCAGAACTGGATCTCGGGGCCGCCGTCGCTCGAGAAGCTCACCAGCGCGCTCGGCTTCCCGATCCCCGGCGCCGGCCGCGAGGTGGGCGTGTTCAGCCAGGAGGGGCTCTCCAAGGTCCCCGACTTCCTCACCGACCAGCAGGTGGCGACCCTGCCTTGCGCGGCGCTCACCGCCTGGCGGGGCCTCTTCGAGGACGCCCGCCTGCAGCCCGGCGACACCGTCGTGCTGCAGGGCACCGGCGGCGTCTCGATCTTCGGCCTGCAGTTCGCCCACGCCGCGGGCCTGCGCACGGTCATCACCTCCTCGTCCGACGAGAAACTGGAGCGGGCCCGCGCGCTCGGCGCCGACCACCTGGTCAACTACAAGAGCGAGCCCGACTGGTCGAAGCCGGTGCGCGAGGCGACCGACGGCCGCGGCGCCGACTTCATCATGGAGGTGGGCGGCGGCGGCACCATCGAGCAGTCCATGCGGGCGGTGAAGATCGGCGGCCACATCGCCATCATCGGCGTCGTCGCCGGGGCCGGTAACCCCTTCAACCCCGCCGCCCTGATCGGCAACTCGGCCAAGCTGCAGGGCCTGTCTGTGGGCTCGCGCGACATGTTCGAGGCCATGTGCCGGGCGATCGAGCTGCACCGCATCTCGCCCGTCGTCGACAAGGTGTATCCTTGGACCGAGGCGAAGGCCGCCTTCGCCGCCATGGCCAGCGGCGAGCACTTCGGCAAGATCGTCCTGGAGTTCTGAAACGGAGGCTCCCATGCGGACCAACGGCATCAACCACCTGGCCCTCGTCTGCCGCGACATGGCCGAGACGGTGGAGTTCTATTCCCAGAAGCTGGGCATGCCGCTGGTGAAGACCGTCGCCCTGCCCGACGGCGGCCAGCACTTCTTCTTCGATTGCGGGGGCGGGACCCTGCTGGCCTTCTTCTGGTGGGCCGATGCGCCGGCCGCGGCGCCCGGCATCGCCTCCGTGGCCGACTTCCCCGCCAAGCCGAAGTCGGCGGTGGGCTCGATGAACCACGTGGCCTTCCACATGGACGACGACGAGCTGGAGGCCTCCATCGCCAAGCTGAAGGCCGCCGGCGTCACCGTCTCCGCCCCGGTGGTGGTCAACCACGACGACAGCCCGATGGGCGTCGCCCGCGAGCGCCACGAAGGCGTCTGGATCCGCTCGGTCTACTTCCGCGACCCCAACGGCGTGATGCTGGAGTTCGCCGCCACCCTGCGTGACTTCCGCCCCGAGGACGTGGCCCACGAGCCGGCCCGCGCGGTGGAGACCGTCTGATGCCCCGCCTGCGCCAGGTCAGCCGCAAGGACGCGACCGCCGAGGTGGTGACCAAGACCTACAACCTGCTGTTCGGCGACCGCGACCCGGTGGCCGAGCCCGGCACCTCCACCGGGACCTCCGGCGACTGGTGGACGGTCTTCGCGCTCGTGCCCGACATCCTGGAGCACGCCAACCGCGGCTTCGCCCTCTACAGAAACCCGGCCCGCAAGCTGGACCCGGTGCTGCGCGAGCTCGCCCAGACCCGCGTCGGCTGGGACAAGGCGAGCCAGTTCGTCTTCTCCCAGCACTGCAAGTCGCTGCGGGGCCTGAAGGTCTCCGAGGAGAAGATCGCCGCGGTGCCGCACTGGCAGGTGGCGACCTGCTTCGACGCGAAGGAGCGGGCGGTGCTGGCCTACGCCGACTGCCTGGCGCTCTCCGCCGGCCGCACGCCGGAGCCGGTGTTCCAGGCGCTGAAGACCTTCCTCTCCGACGAGCAGATCCTCGAGCTCACCTACATCACCTGCCTCTACGACATGCATGCGGTGATGAGCCGGGCGCTGCGCACCGAATGGGACGACCGCGACGACCCCATCGTCGAAGTCGCCGCGCCCGCCGACTTCAGCGGGCAGGACTTCCTCGACATCGGCCGGCGGACGAAAGAACCGACCTGAACTTCCTTTCCCGCGCAGCGGGAGAGGGGGACCGTCGGCCGAGCGTAGCGGAGAGCCGATGGTGGAGAGGGAGGGCCGGGAGCGCCGTGCGGCCGCCCGCCCTCTCCACCACCCGCTCTACGGCTCGCTGACGCGATCCTCGGCGTGCGGTCCCCCTCTCCCGCTACGCGGGAAAGGATCAGATCCCCGGATCGAACCCGGCTTCCAGGGCCTCGAAGATCCGCTCGGCGGCCTCCTCGGGGCTGATCGCCGTGGTGTCGATGTGGATCTCGGCGTTCTCGGGCGGCTCGTAGGGACTGTCGACGCCGGTGAAGTTCTTCAGCTCGCCGGCCCGGGCCTTCTTGTAGAGGCCCTTCACGTCGCGCCGCTCGGCCTCGGCCAGGGGCGTGTCGACGAACACCTCGACGAACTCCCGCTCGCCCATCAGCTCGCGGGCCATCCGCCGCTCGGCGCGGAACGGCGAGATGAAGCTGACCAGCACGATCAGGCCGGCGTCGACCATCAGCTTGGCCACCTCGGCGACCCGGCGGATGTTCTCCACCCGGTCCTCCTCGGTGAAGCCGAGGTCCTTGTTCAGCCCGTGGCGGACGTTGTCGCCGTCGAGGATGTAGGTGTGCTTGCCGTCGGCCAGCAGCCGCTTCTCGACCAGGTTGGCGATGGTCGACTTGCCGGCCCCGGAGAGGCCGGTGAACCACACCACCCGCGGGGTCTGTCCCTTAGCCGCGGCGCGCGTGCGCTTGTCGACGTCCAGCGCCTGCCAGTGGATGTTCTGGCTCCGGCGCAGCGCGAAATGCAGCATGCCCGCGCCCACCGTCCGGTTGGTGATCCGGTCGATGAGGATGAAGCCGCCCAGGTCCTTGTTCTCGGCGTAGGGGTCGAAGGCCACCGCGGCGTCCAGCGCCAGGTTGCAGACCCCGATCTCGTTGAGCTCCAGGCGCGTGGCGGCCAGGTGCTCCAGGGTGTTCACATTGACCTTGTACTTGGGCTCGGTGACCTGGGCCGACACGGTGCGGGTCCCGAGCTTCAGCAGGTACGGCCGGCCCGGCAGCATCGGCTCGTCGTCGAACCAGACCAGCGTCGCCTCGAACTGGTCGGCCACCGCCGGCGGGGTCTTGGCCGCCGCCAGCACGTCGCCGCGGCTGACGTCGATCTCGTCGGCCAGGGTCAGTGTCACCGACTGGCCGGCCACCGCCTCGGGCAGGTCGCCGTCCTTGGTGACGATCCGCGCCACCGTGCTCTCGCGGCCGGAGGGCAGGGCCTTCACCTTGTCGCCCGGCCGGACCACGCCCGAGGAGACGAAGCCGGAGAAGCCGCGGAAGTCGAGGTTCGGCCGGTTCACCCACTGCACGGGCATGCGGAAGGGCTGGCTCCGCAGGTCGTCCTCGACCGGCGCGTCCTCCAGCCAGCGCATCAGCGGCGGCCCCGAATACCAGGGCGCCTTCTCCGACGGCTCGGTGATGTTGTCGCCCTTCAGGGCCGACATCGGGATGGCGGTGAAGGCCTTGATGCCGATCTGGTCGGCGCTTTCCAGCACAGTGGGATCCGAAGCTTGGAATTCACGTGACTTGAAGTCGCGGC
>JADMIO011403837.1_pt1 | contig 74687 bp, 58 predicted proteins | sample 8958161 | NCBI WGS metagenome assembly JADMIO01 (sample SAMN16585339, study PRJNA669376) | soil metagenome | isolation source: Crop rotation soil | place: USA: Cullars Rotation, Alabama | collected 2011 | reverse complement strand
CGCGACTTCAAGTCACGTGAATTCCAAGCTTCGGATCCCACTGTGCTGGAAAGCGCGATCATTACGCACGGCACGGTGATCGCGCTCTTTGCGGAGCATTACGCGAAGATCGAACCGTTCGCATTGTGGCGGCGGATGGGGTTGCCGTCGTTTCTCGTCTTCGATGTGCCTGGATGGAAACTCGCGAGCGAGGTTTCAGTGGTTTGATCGCGTCGTCGGCTTCGTCGTCGGCTTGCGCCACCGCAAGAGCATCGTGTCAGGAATCTCTTCTACGCGATCACGGTACATTTGCTTGATCATGTCAAAGCGATCGGGACTGATGAAGATAAACACCTCGTCCCGCTTGAAGCCATTCACTTCTTTCGGCAACGGCCACTTTCCGCCCGGCACCAGGAATGTTTCCAGATCCGGCTCGAGATGAGCCATCGTCATCAGATCGCCAAGGTTGGTGCGTGACGGATTGCTGATCAGCAGCGGATGCTCCGCAGAGCGCAGAACATCCATCGACGCAAGCAGCCAATCCTGACGACCCTTGTTCCACCAGTAGATTTCATCCGCGCTCATCCAGCACGAGATCACGCCGCCCATCAGCAGCAGCACGCCGAGGAATACGCCGCACCAGCGCCGTAGCCGCGATGCGCCAGGGGTCGAATCGTTAGAAGCAAGGGCAGCGATCGCGTACGCGACCGCCATCTGCAATGCAACGTACATCGGAAGGTGATACCGAAGAGGCGTGGAACGGCGGCCGCCGAAGATCAAATCCGGCACCAACATCGCGAGGGTTGGAATGAGCATCGAGCAGAGCACGAAGGCGCCCGCGGAACGTCCCGCCCGGCGACAAGTAAACGCCACCGCGATCACAACGAGGATGCTCACGGGCCAGGCAATCGGGAGAACGTCGAATAGATCAGGCGTCCAAAGCACAGGGTGAAGATCCACGAAGCTGGTCGCGATCCCACGGAAGAACCGGCGCATCAGCTCCCACTTCGTGTAGGGGTCGTCGTTGATCCAATTGGTATTGTTTTGCAGCTGTTCCTTTGCCTTGATGATCGTGATCGCCCAAGGCACGAACAGGAGGAGCGAGACAACGACCGCACCGGCGAACGCGAGCCATTGCCGTCTTGGCGCGCGCACGATCAACAGATACGCCGCGTGAATGAGCACGAGCAGCGCGGTTAGTGTGTGCGAGTGCCATGCCGCGACGAGCGTGAATGTGTAGAGCGCCCATGAGCCGAAAGAGCCGACGCGCCGCGCGCGAAGCAGCGTCGCGCTGGCGAGCAGGATTGTGATCGTCCACAGGCTGTACTCGCGCGCTTCCTGCGCGTAGAGCACCTGAAATGGCGAGACTGCGAAGAGCGCCAGCGCCCATGCGGCGACGATGCGCGACGATACCGTGCTGTTCGCGAACAATTCACGGGCGAACCAATACGCGCACGGGAGCGCCAGCACGCTGAGGATCGCAGAGAGAGCGCGCAAGCTGCCGACCGAATCTCCCACCCAAACCGCCCACATCCGCGCGAGCGCGTAGTAGAGCGGCGGATGCTTCGGATCATCCAGCGAGAGTGCCCTGATCGTGTCGGTGAAATGGCTTTGCGGATCCACGCGCTGAAAATTCATCAGATCCGCGAAGCTCCCTTTCTTCCCCGCGAAGCCGACTCGAATGACATCCTCCAGTCGGTGTCCGCCAACGTGCACCGACGTCCACGTCTCGTCGTGCCAATAGATTTTGAAGTCCAAGTGATAGAAGCGAAAACCGATCCCAATCGCGACGCTCGCGATTACCAAAATCACAAGCCACACGGGCGTCCCGCGTGATGCTTGAGTCTCGGATGTTGACTGCTCCGCGAGCTGCGTCATGGAGATCCTTGCGTGGTCGATTGCGTCGACGCCGACAGCTCGACGCGCCAGGCGATGCCGTCGGCGTCGGGGAGTTCGGTCACCGTCAGTCCCGTCGCGCGAACCGCCGCAGCACGGTCCGCGGTGAGCTCGGCGAGAAAGACGTGATCGTAATCGGCCAGTCCCACGCGGCAGGCGTTGCTCATATTCTCTGCCAGATCCAAACGAAGCCGCACATCATCGCGGATATACCGGCTCAGTGCGACCGCGTTTCCGAAATTGGCGCCGTCGGCATCGAAGAGCACCAGCGATTTGCCCGGCGCGGCGCTGATCGCGCGGCCGATCGACTGCATCGCCAACCCGCCGTGCTTGTGCCACCAGCGATCGCGGGGACCGCTGTACAAAATCGATGCGATGCCCGCGGCGACGAGCATCAGCAACACCACGGCCGCGATTGCGCGCGCGCTGCGTCGTGTGGATGTCAGACCGAGACTTAGCAGCGCCGTCACCGCGAGGCTGACGCCGAGATAGCTGACGATCAGGTAACGCGGTTGCGCCGAGCGCCGCCCGCCGAGCACGAGATCCGGACCCGCCATCGCGAGAAATGGGACGATCACAAGCAGGAGAATCATCCAGCGCTTCCGAGCACCGCGCAGGAGCACGTACGTTGTGGCGAGGATCGCGACGAGCACGACAATGATCAGCGGCCTCTCCCACGATGCGCCGACGGATGAGCCGAGCCGCTGATGGAAGTCGACGAAGTTCGACGCGAAGGCGCGCACCCAGCGCAAGGCTAGGGCGGGAATCGAAAGTTCCTCGGTCAGCCAATTCGTCGTTTCCTTCATCGCGCGATGGCGAATCAGAATGATCGCTGCCCAAGGCAAGTAAGCGGCGATGCCGATCGAGACGGCGATCACGAATTGCTTCGTTGTTCGCCGTCGTTGCTCAGGTTCCTTCCCGTTGCGCTGTGCGAGCACCCATGCGGCATGTGCGGGAAGCGAGAATATGAAGAGAAGATACGTCCAGAGTCCCAGCGCGACCGTCAGTGCATAAACGATCCATCGAACGCGCCGCGACGGTTCACGCATCGCGGCGAATAGTGCGACGAGTGAGATGAGCGTCGTCAGCGTGAAAAGGCTGTATTCCCGCGCCTCCTGCGAATAGAGCACCTGAAACGGCGCAACGGCGAACAGCGACGTTCCCACTGCGGCCGCGGTGTGCGAGCGGAAGAGCCCAAGGCACGTCCAATAGAAGAACGGGATCGCCAGCACGCCAATGATCGCGGCAGGAAAGCGAAGTGAAGCGACCGAATCGCCGAAGCATCGCGCCCAGCCGTAGTCGATGAGCGTGAACAGCGGCGTGTGCTGCGGATCCGTCTCGATCATCATTCGCACGGTTCGCACTAGACTGCTGTTGGAATCGAAGTGCTGCGTCTTCATGACCTGGCCTGCTGAAACGCCGGCCGAATCATGCCGCAAATGCTTGCCCGCATCACCGATTCGATGTCCCGTGATGTGTGCTGCGGTCCAGGCTTCATCCTGCCAGAATCCTTTGCGATCGATCGCGTAGAAGCGGAAGAAGATTCCGACGAGCACGCAGACAACCATCAAGACGATCAGCCACGACGGCGGCGCTTGCATCGCGCTCGCCGTTGTGGCTGACGTTTCGTCCAGGCTCGTTGATGCAGTCATCACACTCCCGTGTGCTGCGTCACCACGCGCTCGCGGTTGCTGAGGCTCCGCAGGCGATTGATCGCGGCGAGATAGGCGCGGGCGCTGGCCTCGAGAATATCCGTGCTGAGACCGCGACCGCGAATCGTGCGGTCGTTGTGCTCCATTTCAATTTGCACTTCACCCAGCGCCTCCTTGCCTTTCGTCACCGCGCGGATGCGGTAATCGGTGAGCTTCACGCTGATGCCGGTGAGCCGCTGGATCGCGGAGTAGATCGCGTCGACGGGGCCATCGCCGTCGCTAGCGCCTTGGACGGTCTGGCCGGTGGAATCGCGCAGCACGACGGTCGCGGTCGGGATCGTAGTCGATCCCGCGACAACCTGGAGCTGCACCAGCTCCCACAGTCCGCTGTCGATCTCGAGTTGATCGTCGATCAGCGCTTCGATGTCTTCGTCGAAGACTTCCTTCTTCTTGTCCGCCAGCGCCTTGAACTTCGTGAACGCGGATTCGATCTGCTCATCGTTGATCGTGTAACCCAGCTGCGTCACGCGATCGCGAAACGCGTGGCGGCCGGAGTGTTTGCCCAGGACCAGATCGGATTTCGGAATCCCAACCGTCGCGGGATCCATGATCTCGTACGTTTCGCGATACTTGAGCATGCCGTCCTGGTGGATGCCGGATTCGTGCGCGAACGCGTTCTGGCCGACGATCGCTTTGTTGCGTTGGACGACCAAACCGGTGAGTGTCGAGACCATCCGACTCGTCGAATAGATCTTCGTCGCGTCGATGTTCGTCTTGAACTTGTAGAAATCGCCACGCGTGCGGATCGCCATGACGATCTCTTCCAGCGCCGCATTGCCGGCGCGCTCGCCGATGCCGTTGATCGTGCACTCGATCTGCCGCGCGCCGTTTTCAGCGGCGGAGAGCGAGTTGGCGACAGCCAAGCCCAAATCGTCATGACAATGCGACGACAGCACGATGTTCTTCTCGCGAATGATCGGCAGCTTCTTGATCATGTGCGCGAAGATCTCGCCGTATCCCTTCGGCGTTGCGTAGCCGACGGTATCGGGGAGATTGATCGTCGTCGCGCCGGCTTCGATCGCGGCCTGGGTGATCTCTTCGAGAAACTCCAGCTCGGTGCGGCTGGCGTCTTCCGGCGAGAACTCGACGTTGTCGGTGTACTGCCGCGCCTGTTTCACCGATTCGATCGCGAGCTTGAGGATCTCTTCCTTGCCTTTTCGCAGTTTGTGCTCGCGATGGATTTTTGACGTCGCGCAGAAGACGTGGATGCGCGGCTTCGCGGCGCCTTTCACCGCTTCGCCGGCGCGGTCGATGTCCTTGGGCGTGCAGCGGGCCAGCCCGCAGACGACGCTTTTGGTGATCTCCGCGCCGATCGCCTTGACGGATTCGAAGTCGCCGTTGGAGGCGATCGGGAAACCGGCTTCGATGATGTCGACGCCGAGCGCTTCGAGTTGGCGCGCGATTTCCAGCTTCTCCGGGAGCGTCAGCGTCGCGCCCGGGGATTGCTCGCCGTCTCTCAGCGTCGTGTCGAAAATACGAACCGTTTCCATGACCGAACTCCTGTAAATGTGTCGTCCAACGCGGACGTCTATAACAAAAAAACCCCGCGACTCGCGTCGCAGGGTTCGCTTTTTCACCGATGAGCGGAGATCCCTACGACCGTTGTGCGCGCGTAAGCCCGAGCCCAAGAAGGGCGAGGGAAAGTCGCAGGGTCAAGGAATCGCCGCGATGCATGGCCGAATAATAGATCGGCAGAATCGGGGGATGTCAAGAGTCCGGCCGGGCGATTCTTTGGATTTGGACGCGAGCCGCTGAAGCGGCACGCGCCGCAAGTCATTAGCCGTCAATATCCTTTCGGCGGTTTATACCGAGGCATCGCCGACGCGGTGTGCGACGCTTGCTTCGCCTGTGCCGCCTCCGCGTCCATCATTTTCTGTTCCTCTTGCGCATCTGCACGCGCGGCGACGTCGTTGGCATGCTCCGCGTCGCGCTCGCCATAGCCGGGGGCGGGGCCCATGTCGTTGCTTTGTTTCTGGTCGCAGCCTGGTTGGAAGAAACCCAGACATCCGACGATGAAAACGACGCCAATCGTAGAAACGAATCGCATGATCGGAACCTCCTTCTCTGGCCGCGCACAGCGGCAGAGGGAAAGTTCCTCCCGGGCAGGTACGAAATGTTCTACCTCACACGAGGCGAGATGTCATCGAAAATGAATGACGAGCCGGTCACATCGGCCGCGTGATGACAAACTCAGCCATCACATCGAGCACCTGACGTGCGTCCGTCTCCGGAAGATCTGCGATTGCCTGCCGCGCCCGGGCGACGAGCTGCTTGGCGCGATCGCGCGCGTACGCGATCGAATCGCTGGGGAGAATGAGATTGCGAATGCGCTCCGATCGATCCGCGTCGGCGCTGCTCATCAGCGATCGCAGCAGCGTGCGATGCTCGCGCGGCGCGGTTTGAAGGAAGTGAATCATCGGCAGCGTCATCTTGCCTTTCTCGATGTCGATGCCGAGCGTTTTTCCCACGACGTTGCCGTCGCCGATGATGTCGAGAATGTCGTCCTGGATCTGGAACGCGGTGCCGAGGCTTAGGCCGTACGTCTCGAGCTTCTTCACCGTTTCTTCGCTCGCGCCGGCGTAGCGCGCACCCAGCGCGCAGCACGTCGCACACAGGCTCGCGGTCTTACGCGTGATGATTTCGAGATACGTTTCTTCGGTGAGATCGAGATTGTTGCGGTTGTCGATCTGCAGCAGCTCGCCTTCGCAGACGCGGTTCGTGGTGCGCCCGATGGCGCGGCTGGCGAACTGCGAATCGAGGCTCGAGCAAAGGTGGTAGCTGTGAGAGATGAGATAATCGCCCAGCAGCACCGCGGCCTCGTTTCCGCGGAGGTGGTTGATCGTTGCGCCTTTGCGGCGAAGCTCGGCTTCATCGAGCACGTCGTCGTGCACGAGCGTCGCCATATGCACCATCTCGACAACGGTGGCGATGACAACGTGCGGATCGGTTGAAATCGCGCCGAGATTCGCGCCGCACGCCTTGCCGCTGAGCAGTACGAGACACGGCCGCAGCATCTTCCCGCGGAAGCGCGACACGTGCTTCACCAGCACGTTAACGCACGGCAGATCGCCGACGAGTTCTTCGTGAAAGAGCCGATCAACCGCCGCAAGCTGCGGCGCGATGCATTCGGTGAGATTGGTCAGCGCGGATGTCACAGCGTCCTGCCCGGCGGACCGTTTTCGCAACCTGTCCATTGGGCGGCGGATTCTATCGACGAGTGCAGATGCTTGCGAATCGCGCGCGGAACTTTCGAAAAGATTGAAAACAACCAAACTGTAGATGGAGAGAGCGAGCGCTGAATGTAAGCCGTCTAATCCAGCTCGAGATTTTGGAAACGTCCCTGACCGTTCAGTGTAACGGCCCACACCTTGTGCGATCCCTGATGCTCCGACGGTCCGAACGAGATCTTCGTTCCGATGCCGAAATCCAGACCCTGAATCGTCTCCAACGCGTCGACCAGTTTTTCCGACGTCAAGTCTGCGCCGGCTTTCTCCAGTGCTGCGCACATTACGCGCGCCGCGATGTAACCTTCCAGCGAAACGAAGCCGGGCTGCTCCGTCGGTGCGTATTTTGCGAGCCGTTCGCGATATTCCAGCACGCCTGTCGCGCCGGATCCGAAGAAGGGGACGACCTGTGTCACGATCACGCCGTCGGCGTATTTCGATCCCATTTCGACGAGCGATTCGGCCAACGCATCGCTGTTGACGAACGACACGCTCGTGAAGATCGGGTTCATCCCGCCATCCGTCACGCGCTTGATGAACGCCGCCGCCTGGCGATAGGTCGGGACCATGACGACGGCTTTGATCTCGTCCTTGTGATCGAGCATCTGACGGACGGCGCTGTCGAGATCGAGTGAGTTTCGTGCGTATCCAACGCGTAGGATTTGCGTGGAATCGAATCCGACTTTGCGCAGCGCCTTGGCGACTCCGCTGAAGCCCGCGTCGCCGTAGCCGTCCTGCTGCGCGAAGACCGCGATCTGTTCGGGCTTCACGCGGCGGACGTTCAGCAGATATTGCACGATCGTCGCAGTCTCCTCCGCATAGCTCGCGCGATAGTTGAAGACATATCGATCCGGCGGATCGTGGCGCAGGAGTCCGGCGCCAGTGAAGGCGCCGAAAAAGATCCGTTTGTTCTCCAGCGCGATCGGAATTGCCACCTCCGCCGTCGCGGTGCCGACGTTCCCGATGAACGCGAACACTGGGCGCTGGTTGATCATGTCCTTCATGGTGATCGAGCATCGCGACGGTTCGTATCCATCGTCGAGCGCCAGCAGCTTCAGCCTGCGTCCATGAATTCCGCCCGCGGTCGCGTTGATGTGATTGAAGTAGGTTTCGATGCCGACCTGCATCCCGCGGCCGAGTTCCTTGGCCGATCCGGAAAACGGTCCGCTCATTCCAAAGATGATGTCCGTTGCCGTGACGCCGGGCGCCGTCGGGCCTGGCGCGGCGGAACTCGTCGACGCCACCGCGTCGCCGCGCGGCAATTGTCCGCCCCATTTCACCCATCCCGCGATCGCCCCGACGAGAAGGCCGATGCTTGCCGCCGTCACCAGAATCAATCGACGTGAATGAGACACTGCCGCCGACGCGCTGCTATCGCTGCGCGACGCCGCGTGTGTCCGGTCGCTGGGCAACTCGATCGGCGTTTGATTCGTCAGTCCGTTCAGCACCGCCTGCAGATCGGCCAGCATCTCGGCCGCGGACTGATAGCGCGCATCAGGCGACTTCGCCATCGCCAGCGAAATGATCCGCGCGCACGCCTCGGGAATCGAAGCGTCGAGCGAGCGCGGATCCGGAATCGGTCCGTGGCAGTGCGCGTACATCATTTGCGCAACACTGTCCGAATGCTCGAACGGTCCTTTGCCGGTCAGCAGCTGAAAATACGTTGCGCCGAGCGAGTAGATATCGCTGCGATGATCGAGCGGTCGCGCCTCGCATTGCTCCGGACTCATATAGAACGGCGTGCCGACAAGCATGCCGGCCTGCGTGAACTCCCGGTTGCGCCCGTTCGCGGCCTTGGCCAATCCGAAGTCGGCGACCTTGATCGATCCGTCGGCGGATCGCATGAAGTTCGCTGGTTTGATGTCGCGATGAATGAGTCCGGCTGCGTGCGCGGCGCCGACGCCTTTGCATACATCGATCATCGCTTGCGTGGCTTCGAACACGGGGAGCGCGCCTTGCGCGATCAGACGATCTTCGAGGCTGCCGCCGGGAACGAGTTCCAGCACGAGATACGTCATCGATCCCTGCTGGCAGATCTCGTAGATCGCGACGACGTTCGGATGATTGATCTTGCCCGCGGCCTTTGCCTCTAGAAGAAATCGCTCGAGCGAAGTCGGCTCCGCCGCCAGTTGCCCCGCGAGCACCTTGATCGCGACATCGCGCTCGATGAGCGGATCGCGCGCCTTGAGCACCACACCCATCGCGCCGACGCCCAGCACGCTCGTTACTTCGTATTTCCCGATTGTCTTCCCGATCCAGCTTTGGGCCGACGCGTCGGGTGTGTTCGCCGCGCCGGGCGGATCGGACGATTTCGGGTTCTGAAAGGCGACCGTTTCAGCGAGCTTGCTCTTCGTCGCGTTTCGAACAGGGACTGCATCGTTCGACGGCTTGTCGGCGTCTTCGGGTGGCATCCAAATACCTCGAGCGTCAGGCGCCGAGAGAAGGGGTCGTGCCCGGTGGTCGAATGTTCGATGCATTCTGAACGCGCTGGGAGTCACGGTCAATCGATTTCAGCATCGACCCGCGGGCGTCACATCGATTTCACACGAACGAATCGATCACCAGTACTCGCGCATCAGCTCGCGCGACCATTGCGGCTGACGAATCTCGCCGCGCGGAAGGAACTCGGCCATCACGGGTTTGATGTCGAGCACCGGCGTGCCGCTTACTGCATCGAGGCCCTGAACGATGAGCGATCTCCCTTCGCGGCGCACGACGCGCGCGACGCTGACGCCGAGGCGATTCGGGCGGTCCTTCGCTCGCTGTGCAAAGATTCCGACGCGCGGCCACTCGCGATTGCCGCGCGGGTGACGTGAGCCGCGCTCGATCTTCGATTCGTCGACGAGATCGAAATAGAAGACAATCTCCACATGCGAGAACGTGTCGACGCCGTCGAGCGCTTCGGGTGCGAACGTCTCGACCAACTCGATCGTCGCGACTTCATTTCCCCACTGATCATCACGCGGCTCGTCGCGGCCGCCACGAACGTAGCCGATCGGTTGAAGCGTGATCGTGTTCACTTCACACCCGCGTTGCTGTAATCCTGCGCCGTCGGAATCGTCCCGCGGAGCAGCCATTGGTCGTCGTTGCATTGCCACTGGCCTTTGACCTTTTGCACGCGAAGCGCGTCAGGCTGGAAGTCGATCCACTGGCTCCAGTGTCCGCGCTGACGGTTGAGGTTCGTGACGTTGGCCATGTTGTCGAGCACAAAGCCGCTGTCACCCGCTTCTCGGCATGGAGCACTTTTGAAGTTGACTTCGCCGGCCCACTCGAAGCCGTTGAGCTTGTCCGATTCTCCCAGCTCGTTGGACGTCACGCCGGTGGGAGAGATCTCGCGCATCTGCCGCAGGAAGTGGTCCGGCGCCATCGAGCTTCCCGTTATCCGTGCGGTGATCCAGCCGTCTGGGCTTTTCGTCCAATGCTTCTGCACCTGCGCCATCGCGAAGCCTTGCGCTTCTTGTTCAAGCGCCGAGCCTCCGCTTGATCCGCCTCCGGATTTCGCCGACGCCGAATCCGCGGAGTCGGATTTCGAGCAGCCTCCAAATCCAATCATTGAGGAGATGACGATTACAACCGCGAGAAATGAACGCTTACCGATCATTTTCGACTCCCTGCAAAAATCCCCGGACATGACGTGTGCATCGCTTAAGGCTTTTTCGCGCTATCGCTGCCAGCCGCAGTGCTGGTTGTTGGTGCGCCGGGTGCGGCGTCCATCGCGTCGATCATCGCCGCGAGGTAGTCGCCGAACGGCAACTGCGCCGCCATCTCGAGCCGACGGACATCGCTGAAGCCGTGCTTCTGCAGATGGCGAATCTCGTTATCCCAATCGAGCTTCGACTGATCGCCAAGCGAGAGCGCCTGATAGCCGTGCTTGGGTTCGTCGCTCTGGCTTGCGTCGGTCGCTTGCTTCGGCGAGTTTCCCTTCGGATCGTTCTTGTGATGCTCTTTGTAATCCGCGACGACCGCGGCGATTGTCTTGTCGATCTGTTCGGCGCCGGTGGCTTCCGTTTCGTCCTTTTGCTTCACGCGAAACATCACCAGCGGTTTCGATTTACCCTGATCGCGCCACTTCGCGGGCGGGAACGAATCGACGACGGATTTCGATCCGCCACCCCAGGGCATGCCGATCGTCTCCCAGTATTCGAACAAGTCATAGCAGCCCGCGGAGAAGATGTCGGGATAACCGAACGTCATCCGCTGCGCCTGCATGCCGTGGCCGTAGACGTAGATTCTCTTCGGATCGATCGCGTATTGCTTCTTGAGATTCTCGATCGCGTCGACGCACATCGCGGTGCGGTAGCCCCAGATGCTGCTGCTCAGCGGAGAGATCAGCGCGATGTTCCGCGAATCACACGCGGCCGCGGCCTGCGACAGGTCGGGCGTGATGACGTTGCAGCCCTGGTATTGGAACAGAAGAATCCCCATCGGCTTCGCCGGATCGTACGACGGCGGGACGTACAGCCAGAACCTCTCCGACGCGAGCGAATAATCCTGCTTGCTCGGCTTGCGGCTCATGTCGATGCCGAACCGCTCCGCGACGATTTTGCGATCCGTCAGAGGCGACGGTGCGGAGAACGTAATCTCAAATCCGCCGGTCTTCGGCTTCTCGGTAGCGTCGTCAGCGCGAGCGGCGGGTAACGCGATCAACGTCAGAATGAGAAGGGCAACAACGTGTGCGAGATACTTTCGTGTGTTCATGTCCAAGGAGCGACGCGTACGTCGCTCACTCACGACATCAATTCTCGCACGAAATGTCAACCGCGAAGATTACGGAGATGTCGTCTTCGGCTTGTTGGCGGACGGCGCCGTCGTCGGCTTGGTCGTTGCTCCCGCCTTCTTCGGCTTCGCCGGCGGCGCATCCATCTCGTCGATCATCGCGGCCACCCATTCGCCGTACGACGGCTTCGCGGGGATCTCCAGCCGGCGGATGTCGCTGAATCCGATCTTCTGCATGTAGCGACTCTGATTGTCCCAATCGAGCTTGGACCGATCGCCGAGCGAGAGCGCCTGATAGCCGTGCTTCGGCTCCTCGATTGGCTTTCCATCCTTACCGATCTTCGTCGGATGCCAATGCTGATCGTCTTTGCGATGCGCTTTGAAATCGGCGACGACCTTCGCGATCGTTTTGTCGATGTGGTCCGGATTGGTGGCTTCGGTGTCGTCATCGCGTTCGAGGCGCATCATGATCAGCGGCTTGCCCTTTCCCTGATCGCGCCACTTCGGCGGCGGCGCCGAATCGACGATCGCGTGCGCTCCGCCGTCGATCCAGGGTATGGGAACGATGTCCCAGCATTCGAACAGGTCATAACATCCCGCGGCAAAGAGCTCGGGATATCCGAGCGTCATGCGCTGCGCCTGCATTCCGGTGCCGTAGACGTAGACGCGCTTCGGATCGATCGCGTACTGCTTCTTCAGATTCTCCACCGCGTCGACACACATCGCGGTGCGATACCCCCAGATGCTTCCGGTGAGCGGCGAGATCAACGCGATATTCCGCGCTTCGCACGCGACCGCGGCTTGTTTCATGTCCGGTGTCACGCCGTGGCAGCCTTGCTGCTGCATCAGGATGATTCCCATTGGCTTGGCGGGATCGTACGACGGCGGGACGTACAGCCAGAATTTCTCCGACCCGAGCGAGTAATCCTTCTTGTCCGCATCCGCGCCGATGCCGAATCGCTCCGCCACCATCTTGCGATCCGTCAACGGCGAAGGCGTCGAGAAAGTGATGTCAAACCCGCCAGTTTTCGGCTTCTCGCCCGCGTCGTCGGCGCGAAGCATGGAAAGACAGTTCATCGATAAGACGAGAAGAGCGGCAATATTGACGCGAACGATTCGTGTGTTCATCTCGGCCCCTTGAAGGATGAAATGCGTGGTTCTGGTCGAGACGAAAGCTACGCGTGCGTCGGATTGAAGTCAACGAAATGCCTCTAAACGCGAGTCTGTTAGTGCGTGAGTGGATTGCTTCCCCGCTGGCGGAGGAGGAAGCAGCTCAGCTCCGTCATCGCAGTGTGATTGGTGTTGAACCAGTTGTAGCCCGACAGAAGTCCCTCCGCTGCGCGCTCGCGGTCGACGCCCCAGGTGCTGTAGCAGCCGTCGCGGCGTTGTGAGCGGACGATCGCGTTGAGCGTCGCTACGGATTTGCGGCGCAGCGTTTCGTCGCCGGTTGCGCGGTAGAGCTCCCAACAGCTCCGCGCGTAGTTCGACGAGTGGGCTTCCATCGGGTAATCGCAGAGCCATTGCTCGCGCACGGTGGGCCAGTGCGCGCGGATCGGCATTGACGCTTCCTCGCCGAAGTTCACGAACTGATCCTCGACCCACCGGAGGAGCTTGCGGGCGCGCGCCACGTGCTGCGGATCCTCCGACGCGTGCCGGCATAGCAGCCGCACCACCCAGAGCGCGTCCATCCCCGAGAGGTTCGCGTATGGTGTGATCTCGCCGACATCCTCGAAGCACGCCTTCCAGTTGAAATCGCGCATCGGATGCTCGCAGACCCACCGCACGATGCGCCGCGAAGCGTCCGGCCAGCGCTTGTCGGGACTCAAGCCGTTGAGCGCGTCAAGGAACAGTGCGACCAACACATTGCCGGTCGTGTATTCCTCGACCACCTCGCCCGTCGCGGCGCGGATGCGGTAGGGCATCGAGCCGTCTTCGCGGATGAAGCGGATGAAGATGTCCGCCATGTGCCGCGCGTAGTCGAGATATTTTCGCTCGCCGGTGTGTTGGAAGAGCTGAAGCATCGCCATCCCGGGCATCGCGCCGCGGCTGAGATTGATCGCATCGCGCTCGGAGGAGTATTCGAATTTCCCTTCGCGCATCGCGGTGTATGGCATGCCCGGGGCGGCGCCTGACATGGGCGTGCGATTCTTGATCAGCCAATCGCCCACCGCGATCGCGATGCGCCGACAGTGCTCGGCCTTGTCGGGAACGACTTCCGCCACCGTCAGGTACGCGCCGACCGCCTGAGACGCGAGCGATGGAAACGAACCTTCCTGATAGTGAATCTTGCGCGGATGGAAACTCTCCGCGGCATGCCACCACCACGCGGGCATCCCCGGCTCGCGATAGAACGCGTTGGGATTGTTCTCGTGGCTGTCGAACCACGCGATGTTCGCGCGAAGGCTGGCGATGTAGTCAAGCGGCGACTGATCCGCGTCCGCGGCGCTGTCATCCCAGTCCGGCGCCTTGGCGATCAAACTCACCGGCGTAAACCCGCGAAGCTGCGCGCCGACGCGCAGGATATCGACGATCCAATTTTCGTCGCGGTCGATGTTCAGAATGTTGCACTGGATCCAACTCCCCACGCGGAGCTTCGGCCAGATCGGCGCCGCGTCGAGCACGGGGCGGTCACTGTCGACCGTGTGCCGCACGCCGTCCTGCGTCATCTCCAATCGCCAGAAGTTCGAATGCGTCGCCGGCGGCCGCGGGTCGACCAGGTGATAGACCGGCGCTTCGATGAAGCGCTTGGCGGCGTGGTTCCAGGGCGACGCGATGTCAGCGAGCAGGCGTGTTTGCATGTTAATTACGAATGACCCCGACAGCGCGAAAGAGTAACCGTGTGTCTCGCGCGCAACAAATGGTTATGGTTCTCGCATCACATCGTTAATCTATTCCAGAAGCGCGTTGATACATAGTCGATCGGACTGAGTTCGTAGAGCGAGTGACGAAAGATGCTCGATCTTGTGCTGCGACGTTACCGAGAGTGGTCCGCGCGGAGATATGATCGTCGATTGAAGCGCATGTCCGCAGAAGCCGTGTTCACCGAGATCGCAGACACCAATACATGGCGTGGTCGCGAATCAGTGTCGGGATACGGTTCGGATTTGGAACAAACGCGCACGGTGCGTCGAGAACTTCCGGAACTTTTAGCCAAGTTGAAGGTGACGAGTCTACTTGACGCTCCTTGCGGCGACTTCCACTGGATGCGCCATGCGGCGCTTCCCGACATTTCCTACATCGGGCTTGATATTGTTTCGCGGCTCGTGGAAGACAACCAGCGGCAATATGGCAACGACCGTCGTCGTTTCGCGCACTCGAATATCGCGGAGGACTCGTTGCCTTCGGCGGATCTGATCTTGTGTCGCGACTGTCTGATTCACCTTTCCTACGAGCAGATCGCGCGCGCTCTGGCGAACTTTCGAAGATCGGGCGCTCGATTCCTGCTGACCACCACCTATCCGAGGTTGTCGGTGAACTGCGATATCGTCACCGGTCGATTTCGACCGATTAACCTCGAGCTTGCGCCGTTCTTTTTCCCGCCGCCGCGTTTCGTGATCAATGAAGATCCGCCGAGCGCCGAGGTCGCAGGTGACCCTTATTTCGAACACTGTCTTGGCTTGTGGGCGATGGACGATCTGCCCACCATGGCCGATGTCCGCACATCCGGCGAGCCGTTACGCGATCGCGCGCCGGCGATGTAGGAGGAGCAAGCCGCCTATACCCAGCACGCCCAGTGATGTGGGCTCGGGGAGCAGCTGCAAGTTGCTGACGGTAACAAAGTTATTTCCGTCTTCGCTCCTGAGGTAGTAGTTGCTCGCACCCGGAAGAAAATCGAACCTGACGTATCGTGCGACGATGGCGGGGATCCCCACGGTTTCAAAATAGGCACCGGTGGTGCTGCTGCTCTGGCCGGGGTTGGGCAAATTGATGACATCCGTCGTCACGCCCGAGCTGAAGGTCGGGCTGTTGGAAAAATCAATATTCATGGTCTTGATCGTGCCCCGGATGTTGGTGAAACCCTCCCAGATGGCAAACTTGTCCGCATAGGTAGGGCTCCCCAGATCGTAGGTCACCGTAGCCCCGGGGCCGTTAAGGATGTACTCGAACGTGCCTGCGTTCGAACTGCTTGTTGGATGCGTGGACTCATCCGTAAAAGTCAACGGCTCACTAGTCGTGTTTTGGTTACCAAATCCATTGAGCCCAGTCGCGGAAGTCCAAGACAGACCTGCGAGGGCGTCGACGACCGTCGCCCCGGCGCGGTTGCCGTTGAGGAAGAGACACGTGAACAGCGCGGCCACGATTAGATGGGACTTCGACACATTGAGACTCGACATGATTCACTCTCCTCTGAAAAATGTCTCCGCGGAATCATCTCCCGGCGCATTCCCGGGATTTCAGATCTCGTGAATAACGGACGTGTCAGCCCGGACCGATTCCGGGCCATTTACCTGGTCATTTCGGCTTCTGCTCCTAAGGCAGCTTCTTCTTCAAAGACCGGCTTCATTTGGACCCGCTCCGGCGCGGTCGCACCGCGGCGCATCCGGTCGATCAGGCTCGTGCAGGTGCGCATCAGCGCGGACATATCAAAGCCCAAGCGTGTAAGCGGGAAGATCGCCGCGGGCGGCTCGGGCCAGTTGCAATAGGCGATGATGCCCAGGTCCTGCGGCACGCGAACGCCGGCGTCGATTAGCCCCGCTTGCGTGTGCTCGACGAGGTTGTCGTCGGCGATGACCAACCCATCGGGACGATCGGCCGGCGCCAGCGACATCAGGAGGTGCGTGGCGGTCCGCGCGGCGGAGTAGCATGCCGGGCCGACATTCAGATCCCAGTAGCGGCGGTACTCCAGTCCGTGTCGTGCCATAGCATCGCGCGCCTCTGGATAATCTGCACCGTCGATCCCGATGCGGATGCACGCGATCTTGCGCCGGCCCTGCGTCATGAGCCGCTCGATGGCGCGGTCGAAAAAAGTTTGCAAATCAATCGCTATCGATGAAACACCGCTGCCTGCGGGCGGTGAATGGAGTGCCACGCGTGGCACGTCGCAATTCGGGTTGTACAACGGGGAATCGGCGAACTCGTCGCCCGCCCAGGTCATCACGACGCCGGCCAGTCGATGATGAGCGACGTCGTCCGACAAGCGGAGATTCTTGGGGTTGAGAGGCTCATCGCACACCGATTCATACTCGCGCAGACGGCGGCTTTCGGAATCGAAGGTCGCGCGGGCGGCGCTGCGAAGTGCGCGGAAGTAGCGAGTCTCAACCCGCAGCCGCGGGAAAACTAACCCGTAGGTGCAAAGGTGCGGTGGGTTGGGCGCGACGAACGTGCCACGCACGCCCTCGGCTTCGACGAAGCCCTCACGGATCAAACACTGAAGAGCATTGTTGACGGTGGGGTTGCCCGTGTTGAACCGGCGTATCAGTTGCTGTCGCGTCGGCAACCGGCTGCCCGGGCGCAGCTCGCCGCGGACGATCTGACGACGCAATTCCGCCACGAGATTCTCGCGACGGTGCGGCGGTCGTCCTGCACGGAGAGTGCCGGTCATTTCTGTTTTCCGACTTCGTTGACAACCGGGCAAAATGAACGAATCGAAACTCTATCATCAATGAATAAGAAATAAATACAACAAGAATTTTAGGTTCAAATGCAATTTATTAATTAATCAGTGTTTGTGTTCCAAATGATGAGGACATGACGCCGAATACCAGTTTCGGTGCCGCGCGCCGAGATATTCCAGTCAGGTACAAGTCCGCATCTTCGGCGCGTGCGAGACGCGACCCAAAGAGCGGGAAGACAATGTTATCCATGGGACCTGAACGAGCCGTTGCTCGAGGCTCCAACGCGGACATCTTGTCTTTTCATGCCCCTGGCGCTCAATCGTTGCCGACATTTTGGCTTCCGAAATTTCAGAGAGCCCTCGGGAGTTTTCTCGTCTGAGCGCTTGGGGCGACCCGTTTGACGGGAGCCCGCCGCCGCTCCGACTTTCTCTCCCACGTTGATTAGTCGTGGAGAAAGCGGTCACGCAGTGTGCACAACTGCGAGCGGTACCGGTGCGCGCCGAAATGGTGCGCGTCGCGTCCGGGAGTTCTTTCACGAAAGGTGACTGCCATGATTACGTCGTGGATTAAACGAGTGTCGGATCGAAATAGCTCTCATGCCGGAAACAATCGCTTCCGTCGCTGCGCCGCTGCGGCAGTGATGGAGTCTCTGGACAGTCGCGTGATGTACTCGGTGACGGCTGTTCTGTCCTCTGCAACGGGCACGTTAACGATCACTGGCGATGACCAAAGCAACGCGATCGTTGTCTCCCGCAACGCGGCGGGAACGATTCTGGTCAACGGTGGCGCGCTGGCTGTGACCGGCGGCACTCCCTCTGTCGCCAACACCCGGCTGATTCAGATCAACGGATTGGGTGGTAACGACACGCTCTCGGTAGACGAAACCAACGGCGCCATGCCGTCCGTGAACATCGACGGTGGCGCCGGAAACGACACGATGTCTGGTGGAAGCAGCAATGACAGCCTCACTGGCGGCGCTGGCAATGACACGTTCCGCTTCGACACCGACAAGTCCCTCGGCTCGGACACGATTAACGAGTCGGGCGGCGGCGTCGACACGCTCGACTTCTCGGCGACAACCACGCGCGGCGTGAACATCAACCTCGCTAACGCAGCGGCCCAGATAGTCAACGCGGGTCTGACGCTGACACTCTCCGCCGGCAACACGATCGAGAACGTGACTGGCGGCGCCTTAGGCGACACGATCACCGGAAATGCTCTGAACAACGTGATCGAGGGCGGCGGCAGCAACGATTCGCTGGTCGGCGGCGCCGGCAACGACACGTTCCGCTTCGATACCGACAATGCGCTCGGTAGCGACACGATCAACGATTCCGGTGGCACGGACACGTTCGACTTCTCTGGGACCACCACGCGTGCGGTCAACATCAACCTCGGCAGCACGGCGGCGCAGGTCGTCAATCCGGGGCTGACCCTAACACTCGGGGCCGGAAACACGATCGAGAACGTCAAGGGCGGCGCGTTGGGTGACACCATTGTCGGTAACACCTTGAGCAACGTGATCGAAGGCGGCGCCGGCGATGACACGATGACCGGCGGCGCCGGCAACGACACCTACCGGTTCGATGCCGACAACGCGCTGGGCGCCGACACGATCAACGAAACCGGAGGTGGCGTAGACACCCTCGACTTCTCCGCGACCACCACCCGTTCCGTGAACGTGAATCTCAGCAATGGCACCCAAGTGGTGAACGCGGGATTGGTGTTGAATTTCTCAACCGGCAGCTCGATTGAGAACGTGATCGGCGGCTCGCTCGGTGACGTCCTCACGGGTAACTCGCTCAACAACGCGCTGACTGGCGGCGGTGGTGACGACACCCTGACCGGCGGCGCGGGCAACGACACCTATCGGTTCGACACTGACGTCGCGCTCGGTACCGACACGGTCGTCGAGATCGACGGCGGCGGAATCGACACGCTCGACTTCTCCGCGACCACCACCCGCGCCGTGCAGGTTCAGCTCACCATTCACAATTTCGCCCAAACGGTGAATGACGGACTGAAGCTGAACCTCCTTGGCACCGATGCGATCGAGAACGTCGTCGGCGGCGCGTTGGGCGACACCATCAACGGCAACGGCCTGAACAACGTCCTGACCGGCGGCGCCGGCGATGACACGCTGACTGGCGGCAACGGCGACGACACACTGAGCGGCGGCGCCGGCGACGATCAGCTCTTCGGCGGGATCGGCACGGACGTCGTCGACGGAGGAACCGGCAACAACATCGTGATCGAGTGAGACCGATCCGCAAGGTGTCGCACGACGGCGTACGCTGGCATCCAGTTGGCCACCCGGTCGATCCGGGTGGCCGCTGGTGCTGAGCGCTTTGGTCATGTCGTCCGATTCGCGCAGCGCCTCCGCCCGAAAAATCCTCCGTTTCGAGCAAGCCAGCGCCACGTTTGTTGCGCGAAAAGTGCGCCGATCGCGCAGCGCGGGCTCTATAGGTAGAGGGACTATTGATGATCGATGCGAGTTGGACATGTCATCGCGACGCTCCCGACAACCGGGGTTGCGCGGCCCCGCGTGGCCCAGGATGTCCGAAAATGTCCGAAGATGTCAGTCGATTGCAAAAGTGCGAAAACGAACCCACCGCGAGCGTTCGGCGCGAAACAAGACGGATTTTTTTGGATCCGCGACAGATACTCGCGGCGGCGCCTCGATCGGTGATGCGTCAGTTTTCTTCAAAACGAACCCACCGCGCGGCCCCGCGTGGCCCAGAGGTTGGCGAAATGGCCCAGAATGTCACGTCGATCAAAAGTACGAAAACGAACCCAAACTCGCGCCGGGAGGCGTCACGCGACAGCGTTTCGGCGTCCGCGTAAGATGGGGTAGATGCAGACCGCGTATCTCGACAACAACGCGACGACGAAGCCCGCGCCGGAAGTGATCGCGGTGATGGTGCCGTTGCTGGAAGAGTTTTACGGGAATCCATCCAGCGTGCATCGCTTTGGCCAACGCGCGCGGCAGGCGATCGACGAAGCGCGGGCGCAGGTCGCGGAGCTGATCGACGCGCGCGATGCGGAGATCACGTTCACCGGTGGAGGGACGGAGGCGATCAACACCGCGTTGCGCGGAATCTTGTCGGCGCGCGCGCCGCGGAAGCGCGTCGTCATCTCCAGCGTCGAGCACTCCGCAACGCGGGAATGTTGCAAGCAGCTCGCGAAGGAGGGGAATGAGATCGTCGAGATCGACGTCGATCAGCAGGGCACGCTCGACATGGATCAGCTGAGCGGCGCGATCAGCGATGACGTCGCGCTCGTGTCGATCATGTGGGCGAACAACGAGACGGGCGTGATCTTCCCCGTCGAGGAGATCTCGAAGCTCTGCCGCGACGCACGCGTGCCGTTTCACTGCGACGCGACGCAGGCGATCGGGAAGATTCCCGTCAGCGCGGTTGACATTCCCATCGACGCGATGAGCTTCGCGGCGCACAAGTTTCACGGACCGAAGGGCGTCGGCGGAATGTACACACGACGCGGGCTGCGCTTCCGTCCGCTGGTGATCGGCGGCCCGCAAGAGCATTCGCGACGCGGGGGAACGGAGAATGTTCCGGGCATCGCGGGCATGGGCGTCGCGGCGCGGCTGGCGAAAGAATCGCTGCCGAAAATGGTCCAGGTCGGCGAGCTTCGCGACAGGCTGGAACGCGAGATTCTCGCCCGCATCCCGCAGACACGAGTAAACGGTCGGACGGATTTGCGCGTTCCTAACACAACAAACATCGGATTCGCCCGCCTGGAGGCCGAGGCGATTCTCCTATTGCTCAGCGAGCAGGGGGTTTACGCATCGGCGGGGGCCGCGTGCAGCAGCGGATCTTTGGAGCCGTCGCATGTCCTGAAGTCGATGAAAATCGACGAGCGCTACGCCCACGGGGCGATCCGCTTCAGCCTGTCGCGATACACGACCGATAAAGAGATCGACCGCGCATTAGAAGTTCTTCCCGGTATAATCGAACGCCTCCGGGCCGTCCTGCCGGTTGCGGCGACGGCGACGTGAGGGCATCATCAGTCAAGAATAGTCCTTAGTCATTGGTCCTTTGTCCTTTGTCTGCCGGGCACGGACACATTTCCTGGCGATCCAAGATCGCCAACACCAAGGACAAATGACTAAGGCGAATGACGGTTGTAATTCATCTCGCCTTGCGACGATTGGGGTATGTGTTATGCGGTGGATGGTGAATGGCGTTGATTCGAAGAGCGGCAAAGAAGTGAAGCTCAACTTCGAGGCGCATGACGCCAAAGAAGCCGAGAACCTCGCCGCGTACAACGGCGTCCTCGTCTCTGCCGTCACTCCGATGAACGGCGCCAAGAAGGACGCGAGCGCCAACGGCAAGAAAGACGACCCGCTCACAATGGACGCGCCGGGCAAGTATCACGTCGTCGGCACCGATTGGACGACGGGGATGAAAACGAGCTGGTACATCCACGCCCAAAGCCGTCACGCGGCACAGGTGATGGCGGAGAACGAGGGGATTGTGATTACGAAGTTGGAGTATGTGCTGAACGAGAAAAGCGCGAACGAAGGGCCATGAAGGAAAGCCCGGCTCACCAGAACGAGGCGATCATCCTTCACAAAGACAACGAGTTGATCGCCTTTCTCAACATCAGACCGATCAGTAAGGGCCATACTCAAATCATTCCGAACGGGCACTTCGAGACGTTCGAACTTCTGCCTCCGGATTTGGCATCAGGATGACGACTCCCCCATGGCCGACCGTGACGCGATCAGCCGGCAAATCGAAGCGCACTACGAGGCCGCGTGGCGCGCGGGCGACCCGTGGGAGCTTCCAGGCTCCGACTACGAACAAACGCGCTACGCGCATCACTTGGAGATGCTCGCGGGACGTCGATATCCGCGAGTGCTCGAAGTCGGCTGTGGCTCCGGTCGGCTGACGGCGCTGCTTGCGGGTATAGCGGACCGAGTGATTGCGGTCGACGTCTCGCTCGCTGCGATCGAACGCGCGCGTCAAAGGATCTCGTCTATTTCCCAAGAGGGTGTCCGTGGCGCGATCGAGTTCCGCGTCGCTGACGTGATTCAGTCGAATGTCGTCGACGAAGGTCCGTGGGATCTGGTCGTGCTGAGTGAGGTGATCTATTGCCTCGGCTGGCTGTATCCGTTCTTCGACGTCGCCTACTTCGCGTCCCGTCTGTTCAACCACACGCACGCTGGCGGACGGCTACTGCTGGCGAACACGATCGGCGATCGCCACGACTGGCTGCAACGGCCCTGGCTAATCGCCACCTACCGCGACCTGTTCCGCAACGTCGGCTTCGAAATTGAGCGCGAGGACATCTTTCGGGGCGTGAAGGACGATACGCCGATGGAGGTGCCGATGACGCTATTCACCAAACCGATCCGAGAGCCATAGCTGGAAGGATTCTGGCGGAAAGACTGAAAAGGCCGAGGTCGGATTCGAACCGACGAATAACGGATTTGCAATCCGTCCCCTTAGTCCACTTGGGTACTCGGCCGCTGACGGAACAATATCTGCGCTTTTACGCGCGAGCAAGTCGGCCGAGCGTGACGATGCGTATTCGGTGACATTCTCGGACGTTGTCACTTCTTCTTCGACTTCGATCCTCCGCCCTTTGCGTCGTCTTCCAGTTCGTTCTCGAAATCGTTGAGCATCGAATCGGTCTTCTTATCCACCGCTCCGCCGTGCTTGCCGACGTCGATGGATTTGGGATTCGCGGTCTCGGAGCGGACGCGATCGTGGAAGAGGATGTGGCCCCAGAGGCCGGGGACCAGTCGTGCTTCGGTGGGGACGTCTGCGATCACACCGGTCGCCTTGTTCGACCAGTAGAGTCGGCGCAGAACTGAGTTGCCCGCGTCGTCGGTGGCGAGGACGCCCCAGTCAAGTTTCAATCGCGTTTCGCCCGTCGGCTTGAGACCGAGCACGTCGAGCGGGATCGCGACCTCGACGGTGTAGTTGCCGTCGAAGTTGTTGCAGGCGATGCGGACGTTATCGAGTTGCTTCACCTTGTCGAAGCTGATGCTCGTGACAGGCGAGACGGCCTTCCACGCGTCCTCGGGTTTCGTGCCGGGGACGACCGCGTCGTAGAGCACGACCGTCGGCTTGTGCTTCTCGCCGGTGAACGTCATGAGGATGCGCTTGTCGCCCGCGACGGGCGCTTTGCGATCGGCGGGGGCATCAGGATCCAGCGCGATCTGCAGATCGACCGCAGCGCCGGTCTTGAAGAGACGATCCCACTGCTCGCCGCTGTTCTTCATCGGGCCGAGGCCGATCACGTTGTAGCACAGGTAGAGGTTGTGATCGTCGTACTGCGCGGCGAAGCTCGCGCCGGTGGCGACACGTCCGCGATACTTCTCGCCGAAGTCGACCCACGGTGCCGTTTCCCAATCGCCATAGTTGCCGTCGATCGTCGGCGCGCTGTCGACGCGGAAGCAGTCGACGACGGGAGCTCGTTCGTAGATCTCGTCCTTCTGTCGCGTCTGTTGCCACGCGATCGTTTTGACGAGATCGTCGTTGGTGACCTTGATCTCACCTTCCTGGCGCTTGAATTTGTCGAGGCCGATCATCTCCACGATGCTGATGTGATTGTGCCCCGCGACCGCGTAGTACTTGTCGTCTTCGGTCTTGCAGAAGTACGACTGGAAGTGCTCCTGCCCGATCGTCAGGTCGTGCAGATCGAGCCCGCGATCATGCTCGGGGAACGACCACGCGCGCGCCTTGGGATCGCGCAGATCGCGGAAGATCCGCGCTGCGAGCAGGCCGTCGCTTGTCCAGACGTTGTAGTCACCGAGATTCGTGTGACACATCGTGAACTCACCGAGATCGCCCTTGGGCGCTTTCTCCATGCCGATGAAATCGAACTGACAGACGACCTGTTCTGGTGACAGCGGCTTCGCGGTGACGATGCCGTCGGTGCCGGCGCGCTCGCTCGGATACGTCCACATCACGTTGCCGTTGGCGTCGTAGCCGGTTTCGATCGTCGTGCTGACGCAGCCGCCCATCGCGTGATACGTCCCGTCGGCGAATCGGATCAGCGGTCCGGCCGCTTTCGTAAGGTTGGGGACGTCCACCTCTTCGTAGATCGGCACGCCACTGGGCAAGAATTCCTTCACGCGATAGCCGTACGAATACGCTTGCGCGCTGAGATCGCGATTGAAGCGCGTGACAGCGGTGCGGCCGGGACGCGGATCGATGACGACTTCCTCGGGATCGACTTCGCCGTTGCTGTTGCGATCGCACCAGATGAAACTGTGATCATTGACGGAGTTCAGCTTCAGAGCCGCGAGCATCTCCGGTTTCGCGAGTGGGTCGAATCCACCTGTGTATCCCATCGCGGCCGCGAGCTTGAGGTGATCCTTCTCGTAGAGATACACGATGCCGCACGGCATCTGTCCCGCGAAGCCGTTGCCGCGCGTGGTGAGATACGTGTGGCCGTTGACCTGAACCGGCACTTCGCCGGCGGGCGTGGTGCCGAGCCAGGTGAGATTCTTCAGACGCGTCTTGCCGGTCTGCCAATCGAGCTCGAACTCGAGCGGGCCGTAGAAGAGTCGGCGCTTGTCGTACGGATCGAGACACCCGCCGCCGCCGTACGGTGTGTTGCCGAGAAATTCCTTCTCGAACTTCCCGTCGATCGACCAACGTGTGATGCGCTTGGGGTAATAGTTCGACTCGATCATCCACAGCTTCGAGTTCTTATCGACCGCGATCGCGGTGACTTCCTGCGTGCGGTTTTCGTTCCATGGTCCGACGACGTAGCCGCCCGCTTCGCCGATCGAGCTGAGATATTTGCCCGAAGCATCGTACACGCGGACGTTGCGGCGATCGGGCGCGTTGTCGTAGACGTAGATCTTCCCGCTCGCGTCGCACGCCATCGCCGTGGGGATTTTCAGATCGTCCTTCGAGAGCACGACGGGCGGAGCGGTCGGATTCTTCGGATCAAGCTTGACGATGCTGACGTCGGAAATCGCGATCAGCTCGCCCGCGTTGTTGAACGCGATCGGGCCGGGGCGATCGAGGCCGATCTCGCCGACGATCGATTTCGTCTTCGGATCGAGCACTTCGATGCGGTGGAAGGTTTTTTGATCGGTTCCGTCGCTCGGCTCGCCGCCGACATACGTCAGCGCCGCGACGCCCATCACGCGGCAGCGCGCGAGATCGACTTGCGGATCTTTCTGATCTTCTCGCGGGCCTTGTTCGCCGACTTCGATCCACTGCTCGACGACGCGCAGTCGGACGGCGCGCGTCTCGACGATCTTTCCGAAGTCGAACGAGCCGTCGAGGTATCGCGCCCGTCCGTTGTACGACCCAAACCCCATGTGCTTATCGCGACGCGGCTGGATGTACTCGCCGAGCTTTTCCCAGCCGTCGTTGCTCTTGATGTCGATCGGCTTGTCGGCGGGGCCGGTGTAAATGTCGATCAGCGTGCGGCGTCCGTCGATCTCTTTGAACGCGAGCCCGCGGATCTTCTGCGGCGTCTTCCATTCCTGGACGTAGATGCCGGGGTTGGCTTCGCTGAGCGCTTCGGTGCGCTTCGCATCCCACACTCCGTCGGGACCGACAGAGCCAGAGCTGACCCGCACGCTCGCGGTCGCGGTGGCGTTGGTGTAGCGACGCGCGAAGAGCTTGAGGCCTTCGATGCGTCCCGCCCAGCCTTCGCCGGAATCGAGGTTCGCCGCTTTGTCTTCCTTCGCCGGCTTGTCGTCCAGCGCGCTGGATGCGTTCTCGTTCGCATCGGCTTTGAACTCCGCGGATTCGTCGGCGTCGGAGAAGACGTCGTCTTCGTTCTTGTAAAAGCTGATGCGCAGCGCGCGGGTCTTGAAATTCGGCGGCGCCTGCGCGATGTCCCACGCGAGTTTCCCTTGCGTCGCGAAATCGATCCACTGCGTCGGGTCACCCGGATTCGGCGGATATTTCGCATCGGGCTTGAGCGCGCTGATCTTCACGTTCACGCCCGGATCCGGCGACTGCGGATAGATCGCCGTCCCGATCGCGATCGGCTTGTTAAACGCGACCATCACGTGACGACGCGCGCTCTTTCCGCGAGTTGATTCGAGATAATCGATCGAATATCCACCCGCAACGCTCCCAGTCATGCGCAGGAGTCGCATGAAATCGCCGCGCGGATCCGGCACCATCTCATACGGGAATCGCGGTTTGCGCAGCGGAAGGTATTGCGGGAAACATCGCGTGATGTCGACGTCGATTGCGGAGGCGCAACTCGTGAACCAGTCTTCCGGAGCGCGAACGGAGAGATAGAGTTTCCCGTCGTGCGCCGCGGTCGCCTGCACACCGCGTTTGCGCGTCGCAGTCGGCGTGAGACGTCCGACTTCCGTGAAGTCGTGCGTCTTGTTATCGACGGCCCAGACCGCTTCGGTCGTTCCATCCACGCCCCATGCCGCTGCCGTGTTGCCCGCGCAGGTGGTGACGTAGGCGAAGTTTTCGTCCGCAGCGAGATATCCCACGCCCGTGAATCCCGCGAATTGCGGAACGGCCCACTTCTTTTTGCCTTCCAGATCGCACGCGATCAGCGAGACGCCGCTTTCAGAGACTGGCGATCCGAAGAAGACGAGATCTCCCGCCGCCGCGCCGGCATGCGGCGCGGTGTGATCGGCCATCCAGCCGTCTTTCCCGCTGAAGTTGTTGAGCCACGGCGCGTTGTCCGGCGCATTCGTCGTCACGTTCGGATATGGCGTGAACTCGTATCGGTATTGAAGTGGCGGATGCGAGATCATCTTCCACTTGTATGTGCCGGGTTCGACCGTGCGGCCTTGCTCGTCGGTGAGATCCCACGCTTCGAGATTATCGCCTTGCTTGCGATCGCGACGCGCCATCACGTTCTTCACGCGATGTCCGTCGGGCGTGTTGACGACGATGGTTGCTTCGCCGTCGAAATCCATGTGAAAGGGGATCTTTACCGGCGCATCTTGCTGCGCTGCGACCGCCATGGTGCCGGCGCCCGCGGGGACTGGTCCTTGCTCGAGATTGACGAAGGCGTGAAGTCCCCAGATCTCGGCGACGGGGGAATTGTCACCCGCTTTGATGATGTTAAGTCGAAGCCCGCGTGTCTTCACGGGATCGAACGAGATCATGCAACTGCGACCGACGTCGTCATGCGTGAGCTTGGCATCCCGGAGGAGACGCCATTCCTTGCCGGTTCCGGCGCGCGGGTTGAGACTGTCGTCGCCGACGAACGTCTCGACGTTAATCGCCGACGGGTTGCCGAAGACGCGCAGCCCAGAGATCGTCTGGTTCTCCTTCCACACGAGCATGAACCACGCGGGATCGACATCGGACACAGGTGCGCGCGGGACGCGGCCGCGTTCGTTGCCGCCAGTGTTGACCCACGCCCCCGTCGCATTGATGACGTTCTCCGCGTAGTAGATCGCAGGCGGGCCGCCGCCGCTGGAGTACGCGGTATATTCGCTCTCGGCGTACGCGTGTGCGATCGGCGTGACGCTGATGAGTCGGTTCTTGAAGCAGAGAATCCGTCGCGTGTACGACAAACCATTGTGCGGCATCTTGTCGATGACGAGAATCGCGCGAGTCGCCGGCGGATTGGCCGCGGAGGCGACGGCGAGTACACCTCCGGACTGATGCGGCATCAGCGACATCGGCTGCCACTGCGATTCGTTTGCCGGATCGGGCGCCGCGGTGACTTCAGGCTTTAACGTGAGGACCGATTGCGGTCCCATCTCCGAAAGAAGGATGCTACCGATCTGAACCGGACGTCGGAACGGCAGCACATACTTGTAGGTGTCATCCGTGTCCTTTTCATCCCGTCGTCCGGCCGACCAATAGCTGGCATCCGGCGGCGTTCGCCACCCCATGATGTTCAGGATCGAGTTGGCCTCCGCGGGTGTGACCTTGCCACCGTGATACGTCTTACATCCTTCAAAATCGATGTCGTCCTTGATGACCGCGGATTCGAAAACGCCGCCACCGTTTCCGGCCGCGGCGCCAAAGGCCGGGGTCGATTGCTCACCGGCAAAGCAAAGCAAAAAGACCAGCAGAATGGTGGCGGCGAGGGCGACGACGGCTTGGGCGGGGGTGAGGCGAATACCCGACACGGATGGTCTCCTGAAAATCGTACTGAACGCGTATCTCCGTTTCTTACTTCAACAATGGCCGAACGTTGACGGTATCTCTCCCAAGGGGCGACAGTTCCGCGCGCGGACGCACGTCCCGCGCTGAGGGCTTGATGGATCGCGTCATGAGATTGAGGCTTTGGATTCTTATCTTCTGCGTGGTGCTGATCGTGTCGGCCGGCCGCATACTTGCGCAGCCGGAAACGGCGATGACCGATCAGGAGTTCGCCAAGCTCGATGCCTTCGAGGCGCATTCGCTTCAGAAGGCCGACAAGGTCTTCAACGAGAAGAACTATCGCCAGGCGGGCGCGGAGTACGACTCCTTCCTGCTCGAATTCCCGAAGTCACCGGCGACGGCATATGCGCTTCTGCGTAAAGCGCGGTGCCTCCACCTCGATCAGAAGCGCTTCGAGGCGATCAAGGAATACAACGAGGTTCTCGACTACTTCCCCAATGACGTGAAGATGGCCGGCGCGGCGCTCTACTACATCGGCCTCGCCAACTGGGAGAACTCCGACGCCGAGAAGGCGATGAAGGCCTGGGCGGAGATGGCGGAGGACAAGGATTATTCCAAGCATCCGCTCGCCGCCAGCGCGATCGCGATGCTCGCGGACAATCTCGTCAAGCAAAACAAGTGGGATCAGGCGGCGACATACTACACGCAGGTCAGCATCGATTTCCGCGACAGCAATCCCGAGGCCGCGAACTACGCGATTCGCAACGTCGTGCCATACTTCATTCGCATTAAGCCGGACGAGCCGAAGTTCCGCGACTTCTATGTGAAGGTGCGAGGCATCGACGGCAGCGCGCAGGCGATCGACGGCGACATCGCGATCAACAAGATTTACTGGACGCGTGTAATCGAAGCGATTCGCGTGAACGGAACCTTCAACGATCTCCAGTCCGATCAGCGCGACGCGTACTATAAGTATTGGGCGAGCGCGTTCGAAGGAAAGATGCCCGATTGGGACGAGTTCCAGATCAACTGGGCGAACTATCACCGCGTCTACGAGAAGGACACGGCTGCGTGGGTGGCGCGGCTCGATGCGCAGTTCAACAAATATCAGAAGCCCGACAACTACGGCCGCGTGGTTCAGTTCATCCGCGCGTTCGGTCCGCAGAAGGACAAGGTTCAGGAATATTTCCAGAAGCTCGACTTCGCGAAGATGACCAATCCGGACATCTTCAATCTGTTCACCGCGTGCTACGAGACGATCGGCGACAAGCAGATGGCGCACGCGGTCTTCGCGAAGTTCCGGCAGGCGGAGATCAAGCAGCCGGAGCGATCGCAACTCGTCGACTACTGCTGGAATCACGACGGTGAGCTCGTGAAGGACGCGTGCCTCAGCGCGGAAGACAAGGCGTGGGGAAATTACCGTCTGCTGGAGTACTACCGCGCCGCGGGGAATATCGGGCTCGGGCTTCCGCAGGTGGATCAAGCCGTCGCGTTCCCGGCGTACGCCAAGCAGGCGATGTACATCAAGGGCGATTTCCTGTTCCTGTCCGGCAAGAACACCGAAGCGATCGCTGCGTATCAGCAGGCGGACAACCCGCCGACGAATCTGTTCCAGATCGCCGAGGCGTACGTGCGGATGGGCAAGCTCGATTCCGCGGTCGCGCAGCTGCGCGAGGTCGAGAACTTCTTCAAACCTCAGGCGCCGGAAGCCGGCATCCGGATCGCGCATTACTACCGCGACGCCGGCGTGAAGGACAAGTACATCTCCGCACTCCGGGGCGTTCTCAAGAAATATCCGGAAAGCGGCCCGTCCAGCCAGGCTCACCAGGAGCTCGAAGCGCTGGGCGTCAACATTGGTGGTGGTGTCGATGCGGATTAAATCTCCCCTCGTACGCACGACTGCGATGTCGTGCGCGTTGGCTGTCAGTGTCTTGTCGTCGCCGACATTCGCGGTGCGGCAGGCGAAGGAACGCGCGCCGGATGCGAATGCGCCGGCGGGTGCGCCAGGCGCCGAGAAGAAGCCCTCGGAAGGCGACTTCGCTGCCAGCCGGTTGCTCGACAAAGCCAACGAGCTGATCTCCGCCGGCGAAGACGATCGCGGAGTGAAGATCCTCGAGACGATCCTCGAGCAATATCCGTCGAGTCCGGTGCGGTACAAAGCGTACCTCGCGTTGGGCAAGCACTATCTCAACGTGCACGACCAGGTGAAGGCGATCAATTATCTCAAGAACCTGAAGAACCTCGATCAAGGCGATCAGGAACTCAGCGGTGAGATGAAGGACGTCTTCCTCGAGAGTCTCTACCTCACCGGCGTCTCGTATTTCCAAACGCGTCAATACGGTGCCGCGTTCCCGATGCTGCGGAAGATCACGACGGACTACCCCAACACAGTCTGGGCGAATCAGTCGTATTACTACATCGGCATGTGCCACTTCGCGCAAGGGAACTGGAACAAGGCGATTGAAGCGCTCGGCCTCGTCGGCACGTTCGTCGATGCGGACAGCCCGACCGTTCAATACGTCGAAGCGGGGCGACGCTTTTACGTGAAGATCGACGACGGCGATCTGCCGGTGCTGACGCATCTCGGCAAGGAAGTTTCCGTCACCGTCGAGTCCAAGAGCGGCGACAAGGAAACCGTTCCCTGTGTACCGCTGCCCGGCAATACGAACGCGTTTATCGGATCGATCCCGACGGAACTCGGCGTCGCGAAGCCCGGTGACGGCGTGCTGCAGATCGTCGGCGGCGACTCGATCACCACGCGCTATGTCGACGACAACACGAAAGACGGATCGAAGAACGTCGAGCGCAAGGGAGAAGTGAAAGTCGTCTCGACCGCGAGCCTCACGTTCACGCTCGGCGATTTCGAATCGAAAGCCAGCGCCGCGTTCCTTGGGCAGCCGGTGTTCGTGATGCTCAACGATGCGGACAAAGACGTTTCGCCGAACAAGGACGAAGTCACAATCAAGGTTGTCTCGCGATACAAGGAAAAGGAAGACGATTCGACCGGCGCCGCGGGGAAGACCGAAGGCGTCGACGTCGAGAAGCTCTTCAAGGAAGACGACGCGAGCAAGTACAAGATTCGCGATGAAGTGACGGTAAAACTCAAGGAGCTCGGCCCCGACGGCCAGCCGTGCCACTCCGGCCGCTTCGGCGTGAGCATCCCGCTCGCGAATTTCCGCGAGGATCAACCCATCGACAAGAACGACGGCACGCTCGCGTGCAAGATCGATGACGAGATCGTCGCGACGTACAACGACGAAGTGAACATCAACGGCAACTCGCCGCGCAACGTGCAGTCGCTGCTGCACGTCATCAGCGAAATCGACGGCCGCCCGCGTGCGACGCAGTACGTCGTCACCGATGCGATCGTCGGCGCGAAGAAGAACATCGTCGAAGCGACCGCGTACCTCGAGCTCGGCAAGATCTTCAAGAGCATGGGCCTGGTGAAAGGCGCACAGGAGAAGTGCGATGAAGGGCTCGAACGCGTCGAGCAGATCATCCGCTCGCGAACGCCGCTGCCGAATCAGATCAGTGAAGAAGCGTTCAAGCTGAAGTGGGAAATGTTCCTCGTGAAGGACGATTTCGCCAGCGCGATTGCGACGTGCCAGCTGTTCAATCAGCTCTACCCCGATTCGCCGTTCGTCGATCAGGCGTTGCTGCAGATCGGCATGATCAAGTTCGAGAACAAGGATTACTACGACGCGCAGAACATCTTCGGACAGATTCTGGCGCTGACGAAGTCGCAGGTGAAACCCGAAGCGCAATTCCACATCGCCGAGTGCGTCGAAGCCCAAACGCGCCCCGGCAGCGAGGCGGCGATCACGCAGTACAAGCTGTGTGCGCAGCGCTATCCCGATAGCGAGTTCGCCGGCCAGTCACTGGCGAAGCTCGTCGACTACTACATCGACACGAAGGATTACTCCCAGGCGAACGACATGCTGGAGCAGACGTTCCAGGATTACCCCGACGCGCAGTTCCTCGACGGAATGCTGCTGAAGTGGGTGATCGTTGCCTATCGCATGGGTGATTTCCAGAAGGCGTACGACAAGTGCTCGCAGCTTCTGTTCGAATATCCCGAAAGCCGCTTCGCGGACCGGGCCAAGAGTTTGCTGCCGAAGATTGAAGAGCGGGTGAAGAAATGAACCGACGAGTCAAGACGTTTGCTACGATCGCCATTCTTGCTGCCACCGCGTCGCTTGCGCCAGGTCAGGCTGCGCCGGCACCGGCTCCTGCGCCTGCAGCGAGTCCGCGCCCGACGACGAACCCCGACACGCTGAAGGCGTTCGATACGCTCGCGCAGAAAGTTCAGCGCGATGCCAGCGCGACGCCTGCGGACGTCGAGCAGCTCTTCAAGCTCGCGAAAGAAGTGGGGCGTCCGTACGCGGCGAATCAGGCAGTGAAGACATTCTTCACGCGTAACCTTGAGCCACCGGCGGGGCTGCTTTTGCTCGCCGCGAATACCGCGCGCGATGCGGGCGACTATCGCACCGCCGTGTCGCGCTATAAGGGCTATCTCAAGAACGCCACGCCCAGCCCCGAATCCTCCGAGGCGGCCGCGAGTCTCTACACGATTCTGCTGGACATCCTCAACTCGCCGGAAGACTTCTACGACACCAACACACGCTTCGGCGAAACGCATCGTCTCTCGCTGGCGCCGCGGAAGTTCGATCAGTCGTATCTCGACATCGCGGCATCCAAGCAGCAGTTCGTCCCGATGGCCAAGCGTTTGGCGATCGTGATGAATGACAAGCTCCCGCTCGAAGAGGAGCGGGTGCTCTTCTGGGACAATCTCGATTGGATCTTTGCGTATCTCAGCCGCGCGACGCCGGATCAATTTGCTGCGGTCGAGGCGTGCAAGAAAATCGTCCCGCTCATCCGTGAAGGGAAAAACCGCACGCTGAAGTACGGCTTCTACACGGCCGTGCTCGAGTTCCGCGCCAACAACGTCGGTAAAGAGCCCGCCGCCACCGTTGCCGACTACGAGAAAGTGATTGCGGCGCAGAAGGCGTACTTCGATGCGTATCCTAACGCCGACGTACTGAGCGACATCATCAACGTAGACTTCGGCGGTTACGGCATCGCCGACGCCACGCCGTGGCAGCGCAACGCGAAGCAGAACATCGATTTCTTCACCTACGCATTCCCGAAGCTCGCGACGGACAAAGATCGCACCGCGATGATCAACTATCGCGGATGGTGGAACCTTCTCGCCACGACGGAGCAGTGGTCGAACTGGGGGATTCAATTCCCGGCCGCGTTCAAGGCGTCACCGCAGCTCCCGGCGATGTCGTTTGCGTACAAGGGGAACGATCCAAATCTGTTCAAGCAGCAGGCGACGTTCCTTGCTGGCGTGCAATCGATCAACGCGGGTGTCATCAACGCGATGGCCGCCGGCGGGATGGATCTCAACGCCGCCATCGCGGCGCTCGTGACCAACGACTCGTGGTACTGCGCGCCGACGGAACTCTATTCGGCGATCACCGGACAGATGTGGCCGTGGTTCTCCAGCTATCCGCGTGATGCGGCAAATGCGCTGCCGCCGGATTACTGGACGAAGGCGTACATGAAGTTCATGAACGAGACGTTCGTCAAGAGCCCGTTGGCGATGTTGGACGCCACCGGATCCGCTGGCTATGTCTCGAACGCGTGGGCCGGCGCGCCCGCGGCGGAGAAGACGCAGGTCATCGCGTTTCTGCACAATCTCGATTGGGTTCCCTACACCGACGCCGAGCGTAAGAGCGTCTTCCAGCCGACGTACGATCAGTTCAAGCAGTGGACCGAGCAACTCCGCACGACCGTCACCGCCGCGCAGAAGGCCGTGACCGACGGGACCGCGGCGCGCGATGCGGCGAAGACCGCGGTCGATGCCGCGACGAAGGCGCGGGACGCCGCCGACGCCGCATCTAAGCCGGCGAAGGAACAGGATCTCACCGCCAAGACCGCCGACCTCACCGCGAAGGAAGCCGCGCTGAAGACCGCGACCGAAGCGCTCAAGCCGCAGCAGGCGATCGTCGCGCAGATTAATCCGATCGAAGAAGCGTTCAAGCAGATGCTCGACCCGACGAAGGTCGACATCACGAAGGCGCCGACCCCGCTCACGCAGAAGCTCGCTGCCGCCGCGATCGCGCTGCGCGACAAGAAGCAGGACGACTTCAAGAAGCTCTGCCGCGAGATCTATCCGATGGTCGCGAACTTCGACCAGAAGAAGATTCCGTTCGGCGGGATGGTGTTCAACTACATCACGGCGCAGCGTGTCGATTTCGAGATGCTCGATGTCGAGACCGAAATTCTCGCCGCCGAGGGCAGCGCTTGGGCGAAAGGCCAGCCGGCGATGGCGTTCGAGCGCGCGTTCAGCAACCTGTGGAATGGCCGCCCCGGTTGGGGCATGCACGGCTCTCTCGCCGCCGAAGCGCCCAAGATCAAGATCCTCAACAACGCGCTGGCGAAGGCTCTGCGCGATCAGATGGCAAAGAACTCGTTCCTCCCCGAAGCCTTCGAATGGTTCAGAGGAACGCGCCACGGAAACGGCTGGACCGAGCCGGATCTGAACAGCGACGTGATGGCGACGGTGGTCGAGAAGAAGTTCCTCGTTGAGATTCCCGAGTATCGCGTCGGCCACGCAAATGCGGCGACGTCGTACATGTATCTCATCCGCAACGAATTCCCGACGCTCGCGGCGAAGTATCCGCCGGAGTCGTACTTCGATCAGATGTTCATCGACGAGACGACGAAGCGAAACTGGTTTGAGAACATCGTGTGGAGTTATTCGCAGGACAAAACCGGCGCGATCGCGGCGCTGCACGCGAAGATGATCGGCGACATCGCGACTTTGCCGTTCGGATGGACGGAGAATTCGATTCGCCAATACGATCCGGGACAATTCTGGGAGCTCAACAACCGTCTCTCCAACTTCCCGAAACCGGTTCGCGATCCCGCGGTCGCGAAGATCGAGGCGACCTACGGCAAGACGCGTTACGACTCGTACGCCATGGGTCGCACGTATTTCCAGACCGACGCCAACTGCACGACGCCGGAAGCCCGCAAGCAGTTCTTCGACAAGCTGACGGAATATCTGACCCGCTCGAAGAGCCTGGCCATGCGAGCGGGTCCTCCGTACCTCAACGCAGTTGCGCAGATCGATCCGAAGACGTTCACCGACGCGGAACTCGATGTCCTGCTCTCGATCTTCCCCGACGCCGTCACCCCGACTTGGCCCGGCGGCTGGGGATTCGAGCAACTTACTTCGCAACTGCATCAGGGACTGATCGCACGGCATCGCGAATCGGATCTGTACGCGGTCGTGCCGTTCTTCTGGAAGATCGCGAAGGACACGAACAACATTCCGTATCAGCGAGCGATCTCGCAGTATGCCCGCGAGCTGATGATCGCGAAGCAGAACGAGTTGGCCGCGGCATACGCCGACGCCGGCATCGCGGTGTTCGGAACGGACCTCGTCGACGACGTGCGATCGAACCTCACGTCGGTCCGAGCGAAGGCGATGACTGAGACGGGAGGAATGATCCCCGTCGAGCCGTCGGATCCGCGTTACGGCATCTTCGTCTCGCAGGCGAACTGGAACGCGGGGAAATTCCAGGCCGCGTGGGACGCGTATCTCGATCGCCGCGACGTCGTGCTGACGTCGTTCAAGGATCTGGATACGAACTATGTTATCTGGCTGATCGGCCGTAATACCGAAACCCGCAGCTACGACGTCGCCGAGAACCTGGCGCGCCAGGTGATGCAATGGGTCGACGCGGCGCCGGAGAGCTTTGAGCCGGAGATGCGCGCCGGTCTGCTGCTCGCGTACGCGGACATCGCGTTCGCGCGGCAGGAATTCCCGCGCGCCCGCGCCCAATACGAGCGCATCGCGGCCGCGAATGAGTTCGAGACGACGCGCGCCAAGCGCGACGCCGAGTTGCGCATTGCCGAAGTCGATCGCGTGACGAAGCAGTTCGATCGCGCGACGGAGCGTCTCGAAAAGCTCCTGCGCCGCAACGACAAGTACCTCCAGACCGAAGCGTACTACGAAATGGCGCTGGTGAAATTCGACCAGGCGCTCTATCCCGAATCCAACGAAGCGCTCCAGCAAGTCTTCTCCCGAGTGCCGGATCACGCCAGCGCGCGCATCCTGGAGGGCAAGCTGCACCTAATGATGAAGAAGCTTCAGGAAGCGACGGAAGTTCCCGTCGGACTCTCGTCGAGCCAGCGCTTCGTCGTCCCTGGCAAGCCGCTGAAGGTCGATCTCGAAGACCGCAATCTCGCGATCGTCGGATCGTCGACCAACGTCGAGATCCGCGTGTGGACGAGCAGCGGCGACGAGGAGTTCTTCAACCTCTTCCCATTCGGCGATTCGAAGACCAAGTTCCAGGGCCAAATCAACACGGAGCTGGGCGCCGCGAAGAAGGGTGATCACATCCTTCAACTGCTCGGCAACGACACCGTCAGCTACGACTACTCGGATAAATTCTCCGCGCGCACGAGCAAGGCGGGCGGCGAGGCATCGCAGCCCAACACGCTGACCGTCGCGACGGACTCACAGCTCTTCGTCTCCTCCGGCAAGATCCTCACGAAGGAAGAACTGGAAGAACGGGCGCTGGAACGGCTGATCCGCCAGCGCCTGCGGCTCGATCAGAGTCTCGATAAGCGACTCGCGCTCGACACCGTTCGCGCCGAGGATCAGATCAAGCCGGGCAACAAGATCAACGTCCGTGTGATCGATGGCGATCAGAGCATTCAGCCCGGCGCGAAGAACAAGATCGCAGTCACCGTTGCGACGACCAGCGGCGATGTGATCGACAAGTTCCCACTCGAAGAGACCACGCCGAACAGCGGCGTCTTCGAGGGCGCGATCCCAACGTCTTCGGGTCAGGCGACGGCGTACGCATCGGATTCGCAGGAAGGTCACGAGCCGAACTTCACGATCTCCTCGCAGGATTATCCGGCGTGGGTCGGGCTGCCCGACAACAATCGTCCTAAGGCGCTGACGGTTGATCTGAACGACAGCGTCGCGCTCGGTCAGATGAATGTCCTCGCGAACGTTCCGGGACGGAAGCTCAAGGACTTCTTCGTCCAGACATCGGTGAACGGTCGAGATTTCGTGACCTGCGGTCGCTGGCCGACCGCATTTGATCCGTGGGACGGTTCGCTCCGCGTCGAAATCGCGAAGTGGTATCCGCGTGGCAATCAGCCGGTGACGGTCGACGAGTACCGCCGCTATCTCGGCGAGACATATCTCACGCGCGGCGTGCCGAAGGTCACGGTGAAGCTGCCGAACCTCACGCAGAAGTGGGACGCCAACGTGCTCGGCAAGGCGACAGAGCTGACGATGGGCGTCGTCAGCGACTGGTATGTCGGCGATGTCTACGGCGCGTTCTACGTGCCGAAGAATCAGGTCAAGACGTTCAAGCTCGATCCACTCGGTCAGGTCAGCAACGTACGCTACCTCGTCGCGATCGACGGGAAGCCGGGCGAGGATCCGAATCAGCCGGGCGTCGTCAGCCGCTCGCTGAGCAAAGGCGTGCACCGGCTCGACATCTTCATGTTCTGCTACCGTCATAGCGGGACGTACTTCGACGTGCAGACGGATACGCCGAACCCGCCGTACATGATCTCCTGCCCGCCGGAAATGTTCGATCCGGCGAAGGAACCGGAAATCGCGAAAGCGGTTCACGTGAACGCGGCGTCGGTCAAGGCCAACGCGGACAACAGTTCGTTCGACATCCAGTTCGCGCCGGACACGAAGGCTCGCGCGGTGCGGCTGTTCATCGGCGATTTCGAAACCGACGCGCCCGCGATCAACAAGATCAAGCTGACCAACGCGACGAGCCAGCCGGTTCTTCCGACGCAGCAGGATTTCCAGCAGCTCAAGAAGAACGACACGCTGGAGATCGTCCCCGGCGATCGCATCTCGGTGACGTACAAAGATCCGCGAGCGATCACCAAGGATCACGAGATCCAGGAAGCCTTCATGACCGCGACGTTCTCGAACGCGGAGATTTCGGCCGCCTTTGTCGAGTACGACGTCGATCAGAAGGGCAATCGCGTGCCGATCTACATCCCGATGCGCCGCTTCAAACCCGGCGACGCGGTGAAAGTCTTCGTGAAGGACGCGGACGCCGACATCTCCGACAAGCTCGACACCGTGAAGTTCAAGGTGAAGGGCTCCGACGGCAAAGTCGTCGAGATGGAAGCGCTGGAGACGGAAGAACACTCCGGCGTCTTCATGGGCACAATCGCGCCCGTGACGACGGCGCCGACGAAACCGACCGAAGTGATGGTGAAGGAAGGCGAAGACGTCATCCTCAGCTACTTCGACAAGGAGAACACCGACCCCGGCATTCCGTGGGAGCGCACGTACGCGGTCGAGCAGGCGGTGACCGCCAAGCCGCAGCTTCGCAGCTTCGACGTCAGCTCGCGTCCGCTCACGCCGGAGGAAGCCAAGACAGTTGCGGTGACCGACGAACGCGGACGACATTTTGAAGAGAACGTCGCGATCACCCGTTCGATCATCGCGGCCCGCCCGCAGGCGCCGCAGGACGATAAGACGCCGGGCACGTGCTTCGTCGACGGGCCGCTCATCGTCGAGCTGCTCTATCCGACCGTCGCGCAAGCGCCCAACAGTGAGGCGATCATCTATCTCCAGACCGCGGCCGGACGAAAGAAGTACGGTAAGCCGATCGCTGACGGAGAGTACGACGTGAACGTACCGGGTACGATTCGTCTCCGCACTCATCCCGGTGATATCGGCACGCCGAAGACCCCGCAGGGCTATCGCGATGTGGTCGTCCGTGGAAATCCCTATGCGGCGCCGGCGCTGGATGAAGGCCGGTTCACGTACTGGATCGACATGGAGATGGCCGAAGTTCCCGAAAAGACGCGCGCCTTCGAAGAGTTCCGTCCCTACTGGGAGGAGCCACCGAAGCTCGCGATTAGCGGGAATGACGAGATTTTCATCGGTTTCCAGTACACCGAAGGCGACAGCAAGACCCCGAAGTGGGTCACGCAGAAGGTGAAGCTCACGAGCGACGCGTTCTTCGATGTGATGGATCGCCGCTATCAGGAAACGGTGGAAGGCATCCACGTCGGCGAAGATCTGTACTTCCGCGTAATCAACAAGAAGCTCGACACGACGGACGAAAAGGACACCGTCGCGATCGAGGTGAAGACCGCGAACGGCAAGATCAAGTCGATCCCGCTTACCGAGACGTTCGGGCATTCCGGCGTCTTCAAGGGCGTCGTCAGCTTGCAGTACGTCGACGAGAAGGCACCGAGCGACGAGCCGAACGTGCTTCGAGTTGGTTACGGCGACACGATCACCGCGACGTACAAGCCCGAGGGCACGAGCGAGATTTCGCACTCGATCCTCGTGTACAAGGGTGCGGACGGTCAGGTGTTGCCGTTCACCAAGCGCTTCAAGGATCCCGCGATCGCGGTGCAAACGCAGTTCACGGTCGCGGAAGCGTACTTCGAACTTTCGAAGCGCCACCGCGAACTCGGTCAGGAAGATCTCGCGCGACGTGAGATCGGCCAGGGTAAGAAGCTGCTCGAAGAAGCGATTCGCGATTATCCGGATACGGAATCGCGAGCGCAGGCCGATTTCCTTCTCGCGAACCTCTCGTTCGAGTTCGCGAAGGACTCGAAGGATCCGGAGGCGAAGAAGAAGTACTTCGTCGAATCGATCACGAAGTTCAGCGACATCGTCTCGTCGTATCAGGACAGTCCGTACGCTCCGAAGGCGCAGTACAAGAAGGCGCTGGCTTTGGAGCAGATGGGCCAGATCGATCAGGCGTGCGAAGAGTACGTGAAACTGTCGTATCGCTACCCGGAGAACGAGCTCGTCGCCGAGACGATCGCTCGCCTCGGCCAGTACTTCTTGACCAAGGGTAAGGAGCTGGAAGACAAGGCGGCGGCGCAGACCGACGAGGTCGAGAAGGAGAAGGTCAAGGTCCAGTGCCGCGAGATGTTCAAGACCGCGGCGCAGGTGTTCGGACGTCTCTCCGTTCGGTTCCCCGAACACAAGCTCGCGGGGAAGACGAACCTCCTCTCGGCGCAGTGCTACATGCGGGCCGAAGATCTGGATCGCGCGATCAAGGCGTTCAAGGCGATCTACGAGGACACGAAGACCGACAAGGATCTCGCTGCCGAGGCACTCTACTGGTGCGGCGACAGCTACATGAAGAAGAACGACTTCACCAACGCGTATCGCACGTTCAAAAAGCTGACGTGGGATTACCCCGAAGGCAAATGGGCGAAGTTTGCTCGCGGACGTCTCACGGACGAGAATCTCGCGAAGATTGGCGAGACGGATACGGGTGGGTGATCCTCTCAGTGCAGAGAGATCACCGATTTAGTGACGCGTTTGCTTCGTAGAGGACAAGGTCATGCTCGAACTCATCATTCACGGCGGCTGGGCGATGTGGGTCATCGTCGGCTGCTCGATCTTCGCGGTGGCGATCAGCCTGGAGCGTTGGCAGACGCTGCGGAAGATCGACATCGATTCGGAAGAGTTGCTCGATAAGGTCAGCCGCGCGCTCGAGAAGAACAACGTCTCCGGCGCGATCGCGATCTGCAACGAGACGCCCGGTCCGGTTGCCGAGACGCTCGGCATCGGCCTGCGCAAGCTCACGTTCCTCGAAAAGATCGGAAAGAAACCCGAGGAAATCGAGCAGGGCATCGTCGACGCGATGGAAGAACACAGCGCGCACGTCGTGAGCTTCCTCGAGCGCAACCTCACCGCGCTCGCGACGGTTGCGTCGATGGCGCCGATCCTGGGGATGATGGGAACCGTCATCGGCATGATCAAATCGTTCGGCAACGTCAGCAGGATGGGCAACATGACGCCGGCCGCGGTGGCGGGTGGTATCTCTGAAGCGCTCGTGTGTACGGCAGGCGGTCTGGTCGTCGCCGCGATCGCGACGGCCATGTACAACTACTTCACGACGCGTGTGAATCGATTCGTGTTGCAGGTGCAGGCGGCAGGCACGGCGCTCGTCGAGCGCGTGTTGCACGCGCAGTCTCAGACGACACCGGCGGTTCCCAGCGTTGCCAAAGTGGCGTCTCCAGCGCAGGCTCAAGCGCCTCGACCGGCTGCAGCAGCGCCTCGTCCTGCCGGCGCCGCGCCGGCGACGGCAACCGCCGCTCCCAAGCGCGTCGCCCCAGCCAATCCTCCTGCTGCCGCAGCGACTCCCCGTCCTGCCACGGAGGGATGATTCGCCATGAAGATCAAGGGCAAGCGGCATCTTCCCGAGCCGCACATCCCGTTTATCTCGCTCGCCGATATCGCCTGGCAGATCATTATCTTCTTCCTGATCGGCTCGACGTTCATCGAACGCGAATCGCTGAACGTCGATCTGCCGAGCAGCCAGAAGGGCGGTCAGACGTCGCAGGAAAACACGATCACCGTGCAGGCATCTGAGGCCACGCTGATGCTCAACGCCAAGCCGGTGGAGTTGGCGAATCTGCAGTCCGAGATTTCGGCGCTGCTGACCGGGAAGACGAACGATCAGGACAAGGCCGTCGTGCTGCTGACCAGCGACGACATGACCTTCCAGCGCAACTGCGACGTCATGCTGGCCATCGAAAAAGCCGGTGGAATTTTGGTGATCCAAGAGGAGTAGCTCGTCGTGAACGTCCGACGTGAACGAAAAGGTCCGGTGAGAGAAACGCAGATGGTGTCGCTCGCCGACATCGCGTTTCTGATCATCTTTTTCTTCATGCTCTCGTCGACGTTCATGCGCGACAAGCTGACGGTAGACATCCCGTCGCTTCCTAAGGCGAACGAAACCGATTCCGGCAACAGCGTGTCGATGACCGCGGACGGAAAGCTCTTTCTCAATGGCGATCCGATCGAAAACACCGACGCGCTGCAATCCGAACTCGCTACGGCGCTGGCGGGGAAGACGGCGCCGAAAGACTGCGAAGTGCGATTCAAGTGCGACAAGGGACTGACGTACAAGGACTACAAAGGCGTCTACACCGCCATCAGCAACGCCGGCGGAATCATCGCGATCATGCATGAGTTGAAGAAGTGAACTCCGAGGAGCACATGGCAACATCAACGAGTGAAAACCTCCCGCCGCCCAAACTGCTCAGTGGCTACGGCGGCGGAAAGCTGTGGATGTGGATCATCGTCGCGTTCGTCATCCACGCGGTGATCATCGGCGGAACGTCGGTGAATTTCCTGCGCGATTTCTTCGATCCCGCCGGCGCCGAAGCGCGCCACGCGGCGGAGATGGCGAAAGCCGCTCCCGCGCCGAATGCGAAGCCGGGAACGCCGACGGGCGCCGCAACGCCAGCCGCTCCCGGAAACGGCGCCACCGGCGCCGCGGCGACGACGCAAAAATCCGCGTCGACCTCTTCGTCCGCGACGAAGCCGGACAACGAAAAGCTCACCGCGGAGGAGAAGAAGGGCACGCCGGTGATGAAGGCGCTCAGCGACACCGCCAAGCCGGGCGAGACGCCGAAGAAGCCGGACGATCTGGGCATCGGCCTCGACGAGACGAACCCGAAGTAACTCCCCGTATCACGGGCTTCCAGCCCGTGCCGAGTGCTCCGCACCTTGATGCGTCGCTCCATCCCAACAAAGTTCGTCCCGCTTTTCCTCGGCGTGCCACTCGGCGCGCTCGCGGTCGCGATCGCGTATCTCGCGCCGCGGCTCGGACTGTACTACTCGCGATTCGTCGGGTCGCATCCCGCGCTCTACAAACCATTTCAAGAAGCGCAGATCCCGTGGTTAATTCCGGGACTTACCTGGATCGCTGCCGCGTGCGGCGCGATCTTCGTCCTCGGGCTGATCCTCTCCTGCGTGCGGAAACCGTTCGCGCTGTCGCTCGTCAACAAGGCCTACATCGCTGCGTACGTTCTCCTTGCGTGCTATGCGTTCGTCATCATCCGCATCACCGGCGTGCTCGATGATGCGGGCGTGACGATCAACGACGTGAAAGCCGACGTCGTCCAGGTCTTCTACTGGCGATGGGATTTCATCTGGCCCGCGGGCGTCGTCGCCGCGTTCATCTGGGTGCTCCAGCAACTCGCGAAGCGGCGCCAGGTGATCGCCCTCTACGGCGGCGCGACCGAATTCGTTCACGACGATGAAGAGAAGGTTATCACCGGACGCGATCCGCTGTTCCGCCGGAGCGTCTTCAGCAGTCTCGCGTTTCACGTCGCGATCATCGTGGTGATCCCGTGGATCATGCAGAGCGGCGGGTGCGTCGAAGATTATCTCGTGCCCGGTGGAAGCGGCGGCGGGGGCGGCGGTGGCGGCGGCGGAGGACAGAAGGCGCAAGTCATCCGCATCATGAAGGCCAAGCAGGCGAAGAAGAAGAAGTACGTCACGCGCCCCAACTCCGCGATCTACTTCCACGTGCCGGATCTGGATGAATCGCAGGTTGTGAAAGAAGTCGAGCAGTCGACGGAGGTTCAGTACACCGCTGATCGCAACGACATGGTCTCGCGTGCCGAAGGCGGCAGCGGAAACGGTCAGGGCGGCGGAAGCGGCGGCGGTATCGGCACCGGTAACGGGAAAGGCCCCGGCGGCTGGCCCGAGGGATCGAAGAATGCGGTCATTCGATTCATCCGGCTCGAGTACCGTTGCACGGCGTGGGACGACGGGATGGATTCGATCACGCGCGCCGATCTCAACTTCCTCGCGGAGTTCAAGAAGATCACGGGATTCAAGGTCGCGGATCACTCCGAATCGAACTCGCCAGCCGATCTCCGCAAGTATCGCAAAGGCTTCGCGCCGCCGTTTCTCTACATGACCGGGGAAGGTCCGATCGACATGTCCGTGGGCGACACGAAGTACCTCCGCGATTTCCTGCTCGACGGTTCGCTGCTGTTCGTCGACTGCGGATCGCCGTCATTCGATCAGAGCTTCCGCGCGTACTCGCGTCAGCTTTTCCCCGGCGAGCGCCTCGTCGAGATTGCGGATGACGATCCGATCTTCCAGATGCCGTTCGTCTTCCCCAACGGCGCGCCGCCGCTGTGGCATCACGGCGGGATGAAGTGCATGGGCATCAAGCACGACGGCCGCTGGGTCGTCTTCTATTTCCCCGGCGACATGAACGATGCGTGGAAGACGGGACACAACGGCGTCGACTCGAAGCTGGTGAAGGAGTCGTATCAGATGGGCGTGAACATCGTGTACTACTCGTTCACGCGATACCTCGAGGCGACGCGGAAATACCGCAAGTGATGTGATTGCACGCGATGAGCAAACTCTGGGAATATTTCGGTTTCGTTGGGATCACCTCGAGCGTGCTGTGGATCGCCGCGGTGGTGATCCTCATCGCGGCGTTCCCGATCCGGCCGCTGCGAACGCTCGCGTATTTCGCGGCACTGCTGCTGGCGGTGTTGGGATTCGCGCTGGCGCAGGTGAACTCGAACGCGGTCAGCGCAATCGAAGTTGATCGCACTGAAGAGCTGAAGGAAGCGGCTGAACGGCAGCGCGACATGCGCAAGAAGATGGTCGCGACGGATTACGCGTCGCAGATCAAGTTCGCGGAAGATTCGCCGCAGGGAAAGGCCGCGACGCAGCCGGCGGCGGCCGCCGGTCAGCCGCAAGAGTACGGCTACAAGGCCGCCGGCAAGCAGAAGCGCGAAGAAGGCAAGAAGCGCGAAGAGGCTGCGCTTGCGGAGATGACGCCGACCTCACAGCCGTCCGAGGAAGCGCAATCCAACGCGCGCAAGATGCCCGAGGCCGACGTCATCGCGGCGAACAACTACGACCGCGCGAATCTCGGCGGCGCGCGACTCGCGCTGCTCGCGGCGGTGTTGATGATCGTCTACGACTATCTGAACCGCTTCAACTCGACGACGCGCGGATACTTCCCGCTGCCGGTCGCGGGGCGGTTCGTCGATTCGCTCTTCCCCAAGACGCACGCGGTATATTTCCAAACCGGCGACCGCGCTCGCGTAAAGAGCTATCTTGAAACCGTCGTCCGCAAGGGCGAGAGCTTCCTTTACTTTGGCCCGGTCGATCCGTGGCCCAGCTCGCATTCCATCGGCCGACTGCGCATCGCGACGCGTCGCCTGCTGCCGCTGCCCAAGCGCACGATCAACGTCGAAGGTCGCGCGATCGAAGACGAGACCGCGTTCGAGGACGCATGGATGGGAAGAGCGTGTGCGGTGTTCGTTCGATCGGCGACGTCGACGGGCGGCCCGCTGATCGAAGACCTGCTCTCGTACCTCCGCCGTCGTTACGTCCCCGGCGCGCCTGTGCGCAAGACGGTTCACGTCGTGTGGGATCTCCCCACGCCGCTGCCGACCGACGTGACACGCGAGCTCGTTCGCTTGAGTCGCGATGAGCATTTCAAGCTGGTGATCGTCTCGGCTAATCCAATCCCGCCGCAGGCGCAGGAGTTCTTCGAGGAAGTGATTGGATCTGACGGTGTCGCTTCGCGCATCGCGCCACGAACCGCGCCGGCGGCCTGAGACTGCCTACTGCTTCTCGATGACCTGTCGCTGGTCCCTCACGAAGATCCACGTCGTAAACTGCATCCCGTCCATCTCCCACGGCCCGAGCGTTTCGACGTGTCCGTCCGCGTAGACGAAGTTCGCGCGGAGCTTGGGATGCCGAAACGCCGGCATCGTGGCCGCGGCGCGGGCGTCTTGCCCGCCGTCGAACGCGAGCCACGTGTCTGCGGGTACGCGCGACAGCTTCGTCGGCCCGTCGTGAATCCCGCGTTCCTGGTAGCAGGCAAACGGCGCCGTGCCGGGATAGAGTGCGCTGTCGTACGGCGGGAAGCGGCCGTTCACGTCGTAGTTCGTGTAGACCTTGTTGACGATGCTGCCGAGGATGATGTTCAGACTTCCCGGACCCCAGTTGCTGTAGACGACGCCGGTGATGCCGTTTCGCGACTTGGCCATTGTGTCGCCACCCGTCGGATTGTCGAAGTAGTCGATCGTCTCCGCGGGGCAACGTAAGAGCGGAATGATCGCGATGAAGTCCTGAAAAAACACGCCGTCCTTGAAATACACGCGACGCGTGCCGAACTGGCCCATCAGCTTCGCGTCGCGCAGCGCGGCGAGTGCATGGGGCGATTGATCCGTCCCGCCGCTGGTCGTCGAATCGACGAACTCATACGGCAGATTCCCGCGATTCTGAGTCGCGTACATGATGGCGGCGAGACCGATCTGTCGAACGTTGCTCGCACACGCGGTCGTCTGCGCGGCCTGCCGCGCCTTCGTCAGCGCGGGCAACAGGATCGCGACGAGCGTCGAGACGATACCGATGACGACGAGAAGCTCGACGAGGGTGAAGGCTCTGGCTTTGTGGGTCACACTCCAGCGATTCATACTGCGTGTCCTTCCGGGATAGTCGTGACAGCCGTGGCGATTTCCTCCGCGAACTGCGCGGGGATCAGCGATAGCGGCGGCGGTGTTTCGCCGGCGCGCTGCATCTCGATCAACTCGAGGCAGCGATTCATCAGCGTGCGGCAATCGAACCCCAGCCGCTTGATCGGCAGCGCCGCGGGGATCGGCAGCGGGAAGTTGTGGTGCGCGACGACTTCCAGATCCTGCGGCAGTTTCGTCCCCGCCGACAGCAGCCCCGCGATCGCGTGGTCGACGAGGTTGTCGTCGTGGATGAAGAGGCCGTCGGGCCGCTTGTCGCCGTCGAGCTGCATCATCAGCTCGACAACCTTCGCGGCGCTCTCCGTGTGCACGCCGATCGCGATCGGTTGCATCCAATAGGATCGCATTTCGAATCCTTGGATGTGCGGCCGGAGGTCGTCTTCGAACTGCGAGGGGCTGACGTTCGGTCCGGTGTAGTACAGATGCGCCACCCGTCGCCGGCCGCGCGAGGCGAAGTACTCCATCCCGCGGCGCAGGAAGCTGGGCAGGTCGGGATACACCGCGGGGATGTCGTACTGCGGCGCGAACTGCACCGAGACGCGCGGCACGCCCGGCTCGGTCAGCGCCGGTGATCCCCAGAGCTCGAACGGGTTCACCGCGAAGATCAGCGCGCCGAGCGTGTGACGCGTGACGGCGTCGAAGAGCCGCGGGCCGTCCATCGCGTCGCGCGTGTCGATGCTCGTGCGATACTCGTGGAAGCGTCGTGACGAACTCGCCGACGTCTGCCGCGCCGCCGCCGCGATCGCAGTGTAGAAGCGCGACCGCGCCGCGGTGTTCGGCACGACCAGGCCGTAGTTGTCCAGATGCGGCGGACGATCGACGACGAACGTCCCAGCCTTCCGCCGCGCGTGCACGAAGCCGTCGCGCTTCAGGCCATCCAGCGCCCGCTGAACCGCCGCCATGCCGATGTTGTGCTTTCGCACCATCTCGGAGCGTTTGGGAAGTGGGCGGCCCGGCGCGAACTCGCCGCGTGCGATTCGCCGGCGCAGATCGATCTCAAGCTCGACGGATTTTAACTCCATTTGAGAAAATAATAATGGATTTAATCATGATTGGATAGGAGAAAATCCAGTTTTCGATCAAGAACTGCGATTTGATATAAGTCTTTCCCGAGACCGAAGAAATGGAGTTAATCCGCCAGATCGTCCATCCCTTGCAGGACGGGAACGCTGACTCCCTTGGGCGTGGGGGCACTCGTCGGCATCACAATCATCGGCACGTCGCGCAGCTCGCGGACCATTGCGATCTCGTCGCAGCCGTCGCGCTTGGGGCATCGCACGCAGTCGCTCCAGACTTTCAGCGGCAGCGAGTCCTTCCCGACGACTTCAAAGCCCATTTTCCCGAAGAAGCCCTGCTCGTATGTCAGCGCCATGATCTTGCGGATCTGGAGCCGCCGCGCCTCTTCGACGCACCACTCCACCAGCCGTCGCCCGATGCCCTGGCCGACATACTGCTCATCGACCGCCAGCGAGCGGATCTCCGCCATATCGGCCCAGATGATCGACAGCGCGGTGCAGCCAACCACCTTGTTGTGCTTCTCGTACACCGCGAAGTCGCGCAGGCCTTCGTAGAGCTGGGCGTAGCTCTTGAAGAGCATCTTCCCCAGCTCCGCGTGGCTGTTGATGATGTCCCCGATGCGGGGGACGTCGTGGATGGTGGCGTTGCGGATCATCTTTCTTTTGCGTGCCCTCGGTGGCTTCGTTCTTGAATATATCACATTACGCTGGACGGGGACGATTGTTTGGAATGCGTAAGCCGACGCGGTTTTAGGGCCTTGCCTCAAAGATAAGCTCCACTTCGACCGCGGCGTCCAGCGGCAGCACATTCACGCCGACCGCGGCGCGAACATGCTTGCCCGCATCGCCTAGAAGCTCCACCAGAAACTCACTCGCGCCGTTCGCGACCTTCGGTTGCTCCGTGAAGCTCTCGTCGCTCGCGATGAATGCGCCGACGCGCACGACGCCGGCAATCACATCGACCCCGCCAGGGATCATCGCCGCCACCGCGGCCAGTGCGTTGATCACACACTGCCGCGCGCCGAGCTTCGCGTCTTCGATGCCGATGCTCGACGGAACCGATCCGATCGCGATCAGCTTCCCATCCTTCATCGGCAATTGCCCCGCGACGTAGATGAGATTTCCGACGCGCTTCACCGGCACGTACGCGCCGAATGGCCCCGAGACCGGCGGCAAAGTGATGTTCATCTCCGCGAGACGCTGACTGAGCTTCATGCAGATATCTTAGCCGATTCCATGACGGTTTCTCCTGTGACGCAGCGCTCGCGGTGGGTTCGTTTTCGCACTTTTGAGGGAGTGCCAAAACCGGACATTTTCGGACATCGCCGGACTTTTTCGGACGCGCGACGACGATGGCGAAGGCAGATCGTTCACTGGATTTTCAAAGAACAAGGATGAAGAGACGACGGTCTCTCCCTACATCCTGCTCGCGCTGCGCGATTGATGCACGAAGGGCGCAACGATCGGCGATGGCAGCGTCTAAAGGCAGATTAATTTCGATAGAAGCGCTGCGCGTTTGGTGTCGTCGCTGCGCAGCGCGCGACTACAAGAGGCTCCGCGAATCCGGCAGCGATTCGACCATCCCGTCCAGCGGGATGCGCATCGTCTGCCACATCACCCAGCATTCGATGCCGAACGGAACGAACCCAATCAGCCCAATCAGCGGCATCTCGAAGTAACGCACGTTCTCCCACGAGCCGAGAAACGGCAGGTGATACACCCACTTCGCGAGTGACCAATAATTCCAGAACTCCCACAGCAGCCCGCACAGCAATCCCCCCGCGAACGCGGCGAGGGTTCGGCCGTACCAGCCGTCCTGCCAGTCGCGGAACATGCTCGGGCGACCGAGCCAGAGGTTTAAGGGATCAAGAAGGAAGACGAGGCTCGTCCACAGCGTGAGATTGGTGATCGGATCGCGATGCACCAGCGGCCAGACGAACATGGCGGCGCCGACGAGCAGACTGACGACTGCGCCCCATCGCGGGAGACGCCAACTCGGCGATCGCGCCCAGTCGAAGACGCCGGTGTTGAGGATCGCCTGCCCGCTCATCAGCATCCCCGGGACGATCGTCGCGAACGCGAGGAGATAGCCGAGCACGCGATCGCTAAAGCGGGTGGGGATGCCGATGTATTCCCACGCGCCCATCTCGCCGTTGAAGTTGATCGCGTCGAAGACGCACCAGATGAAGACCGACGCGAGCGCGAGCGCAGCGAAATGGTTCGGTCTCGCGCGAACGGGACTGCGGCCTTGTTGATACGTCAGCACGCCTTCGAGAAAGATCAGATACGCGACCCATACCAGCGCGGTCATGTTGATTCCGACAAACCGCGCGGCGCGGCCGAGAAAATCGTGCGGCCGATTCGCGAGAATCGCGATGACTTCCGCGTCGGATTTAATCGCGTGGAGATGACTGCGATGCACGTCGACGAAGAGCAGCGCCTCGCAGACGAGCATCAGGATCAGACCGATCCAAAGCGTGAGGGGAACACGTCGTCCGTGGCACGGGCGTCCCGCCCGTGTGAGCACAGTCGAAAGGCTGGCAGGGGATTCAGATTCTTCAAGCATCACATCGCAGACACGGGCGAGACGCGGCTCGACTGAGCTCGCCGAAGTCCCGTGCCACGACACGCATTCTACTCGACGGTCGCGTCTTCACCTTCGAGCGGAACTTCTGTGAAATCATTTGTCGAAGGCGCAACCTCGACGGGCGGCGCCGCGGTCAGCGCCGGCTCCGCCTCCGCCTCCTCCGCGAGATGCAGCGTCGCGCCGACGTACGTCTTGCGATGCTCCTCCGGCGCCGGCTGGATCTCCAGTTCGTCCAGCACCTCCGCCTGCTGCACGAGGATCTTCTTCTCGCGGATCAGCTCGAGCAGCGCGAGGAAGACTCCGATCATCTCGCTGCGACTCTTGCGGCCGACGATGAGTTGCCGCAGCGTGAGCTTGCCTTCGCGCGTGAGGCGATCTTCGATGTCGGCCGCGTGCAAATCGATCGGCGTGTCGTCGTACGTCACCTCGTGGAAGCGCGGCTTGCGCACGCCGACTTCCTGCATCAGCTTCGTGAACGCCGCGAGCAGGTCCCACACCTGAACCTCGTCCAGATCCACCGGCGGTGGCTCATCGGGATTGCCTTCCTGCTTTGCCGGATATCGCGCGAAGCGATTCTGATGCTCATGCTGGCGATTCTCCAGCATCATCGCGTTGTCTTTGAATCGCTTGTACTCGAGAAGTTTCTGGACGAGTTCATATCGTGGATCGGCCAGATCCTGCGCCGCGGACGTCTGCCCATCCGTCGTCTCGGCGACTTGCTTCGGCAACAGCATCGCCGATTTGATTTCCATCAGCGTCGCGGCCATGACGAGGAAATCGCCCGCGACGTTGATGTCGAGTCCTTCGGCTTCCTTCAGCTCTTTGAGCGTGCCGATGTACGACATGTACGTATCGGTGATGCGCGCAATCGGGATGTCGTAGATGTCCAGCTCGTCGCGCTTGATGAGGTAGAGGAGCAGATCGAGCGGGCCGTTGTAGACTTCCAGTTCTACGCGGTATTCCATCACGCCATCCTTGGTTGATTCATGGATTTTAATAGCGTTGCGATGAGAATCCAATCGTGCCGCGCCCTACAACCCGGGGAAAGAATCCGGTAAAACGTGGCTCTCCATGGACGAGACGATCCGTCAATTCGCCCGCCAGGTGATCGAATCCGAGGCCGCGGCCGTGCGCGCCGTCTCTTCGGCGGTGGATGAATCTTTCGAGCGCGCCGTGCGTCTGATCCTGGAGTGTAACGGCGCGGTTCTTTGCACCGGCGTTGGTAAGGCGGGTCACGTTGCGCGGAAAATCTCGGCAACGTTTTCCAGCACCGGCACGCCGAGCCATTTTCTTTCGCCGGCCGACGCGGTGCATGGCGATCTGGGATCGGTTCGCAAAGGCGATGTGATCCTGATCCTTTCCGCCAGCGGCGAGAGTGACGAGATCCTGCGGCTCCTGAGCATCGTAAAGAAGCTGGATCATCCGGTTATTGCGATGACAAAATCGCGCGCCAGCGGACTCGGCAGTGCGGCGGATGTCGTGATCTCGCTCGGGAAGATTGATGAAGCGTGTCCGCTCGGATTGGCGCCCAGCGCTTCAACCACCGCGATGCTCGCCCTGGGCGATGCGCTGTCGCTGACGGTGATGAAGCTGCGAAAGTTCACCGCGGAAGACTTCGCAATGTTTCATCCCGCGGGGCAACTCGGGCGGAAGCTGATCAAGGTTTCCGAGGCGATGACCTTCCGCCGCGGGGAGAATCTGCCGGTCGCATCGGAAAAGCTTTCCGTCGGCGAAGTGCTGCACGAAGTCAGCTCGATCAAGCGGCGCAGCGGCGCGGTGATCCTGATCGACGGCGACGGCAAGATGAGCGGGATTTTCTCCGACGGCGACCTGCGACGTCTGCTCACCGACAACGACGGCGCCGCGCTACGTCGGCCGATCAAGGATGTGATGACGCGAAACCCCAAGCGCGTCGCCGCCGACAGCCTCGCCAGCGAAGCGATGGCGATCATGCGTCAATCGCGGATCGACGAGCTGCCGGTTGTCGATGACGCCGGGCGGCCGGTGGGGTTGATCGACGTGCAGGATCTGGTTGTACTCAAGATGCTCGACGTCGACGCCGGGAGTTGATGGAGCGACCAGGCGAAGTCCGCCGCAGTTTTCATGCGCATTTTCCTCATCATTGTCGTCACCTTTCTCATCCTCGCAGCGGGATTCGGAATCTACGCGCATTTTCAGTCGTCCACCGATCCGAGCACAGCCGCGACGACGCAGGCTCAGCCGGCGCCGGCGCCGAAGATGGTGAGCGAATCGCTGCCGAGCATCAAAGTGCACGAAGGCACGAACGTCTGGATGGTGCGCTACGATCAGCAGACCGGGCAGATCGTCTCCGAGTTTCGTGCCGAGAAGTATCAACCGCGAAAAGACGGCACCGTCGACGTCGACAAGCCCGAGGCGAAGTTTTATCTCTCCAACAAGCAAGTCCTGCACATTCACGGCGTGGACGGCGACGTGGTGATTCCCGATTCCGGCGCGGGCGGTTCTGCCGGCGGACTGGCGTCGAAGCAGCCGACAGGATTCCCAACACGCGGGCAACTTCGAAACGTGCGGATCGAGCTGTTCGAGAATCAGAAAGAGGAGGGCGCGCCGTCGCTGGTCGCGACGCTGAACAATGCGTCGTTCGATAACGACACCTTCCGCATCTATAGCGATGGGTTCACGGGACCCGATGGGAAATACGTCGAGCCGGATCAGGTTCCGGTGATCGTTCGCGGGGTGGATTACGATTTCGACGGCCGCGGGCTGACGATCCGCTGGAACGAACGCGATCAGCATCTGCAGCTTCTGGAGATTGCGCACGGCGAGAAGCTGGTCGTGAAGAATCCGTCGAAGATGTCGATGCCCCTGATGCCGCAGACGCCTGCGACGAAGCCTTCGGCGCGCGTGGATGACGTCGACGGCCCCGTCATGCTCGCGGCCGCGGACAAGGATGCTGCGATCAACGCGATTCCGTCGAAGAAGAAGAGCGCGACGAAGCCGACGACCAAGCCCGCGCGCATCCAGCTTCCCGGCAAGCCGAAGATCGTCCCGCAGGACAAGCACATCCTCTATCGCGCGACGTTCTTCGACAACGTGCGTATCGACCAAGCCGATCAGGGAACAATCACCGGCGATCAGTTGAAGATCGATTTCCTGACGGACAACCCGAATCAGAAATCCCCGACGACATCAACGACCGCGCCCACGACGCAAAAGACGAACACACCGGTAGCGGCCGCGACGGCGCCTTCTACAGCACCCGCGGAGGCATCCGCAGCGCCGACGACAGCGCCTACGAGCGCGCCCTCCACGCAGCCGGCGCAGCAGCCGATCGTGCTTACGTGGACTGGGAAGCTTCGGGTCGTCCCGCTTGATTCGAACGAAGGCGACGAGGGGCTTGAACCGAATCAGGCGATCGCGCGGATGACCGGATCGCCCGTCGTCATCGTGCGTCAGGATAGCCGCATCGAGTGCGCGTCGTTGCGCTACGACACCAGCGGCTCGCGGCTGCTGCTCGAGGAATCGCCTGCGGTGAAGCTGGTGATGACTGGGCCCAACGGCGAACGAGTGACGTCGGCGACGATGGATTACTCGATGGCCGATCGCCGCGCGATCCTTGGCGGACACGGCACGATGGTGACGAAGATCGAGCAGGCCGCCACGGCGACTCAACCGACGACACAGCCCGCGCCGACGCTCACGGCTGCTTGGTCGGATTCGTGCACACTGCATTTCTCCGCAGCGGATGCTCACGAGCAGATGGCGATCGATCGCGTTCATCTCGTCGGCGGCGTTCACATCGTCCACCCGCAGATGGATTTGAAATCGCGTGAACTGGAGGTGGGATTCGCGCCCACCGGCACCGCGGCTTCAGCCGCAGTGGATGCGCCGACCACCGCTCCCACAACCCCTGCGGTCGCGAAAGTCCAAGGCAGCATCAGAGATCTCACCGCCGACGGCGACGTGAAGTGTCTGATGACCGATTCGTCCAACAAGCCGCAGAACATCGAGTGCGATCATCTCGTCCTCGCGAGCGCGACGTCCAGCGACGGCAAGCTCTATCCGCGAACGGTCACAGCCGACGGCAAGGTTCACACGTTCGACGGCGAACAGGATCTGCACGCGAATCATCTCGTGGTTACGCTCGCGCAACCGGCGCCGAAGAGCGATGAGTCGACGCAGCCGGCTCCGACGACCGCGCCAACCAACGGAATTCCTGCGGTCGCGTTGGAGCGTCTGGAGGCGCAGGGCAACGTGAAGACCGTGACGAAGGACGGCGCGATCGCGTACGCGGATCAACTCTTCGTCACGATGGCGAAGGATCAGCCGCACGTGCGGCTCGTCGGCGAGCCGTCGGCGAAGGTCGTCAACAAAGACACGACGGTAACGGGTCCGGTGATCGATCTGTTCCCGAAGGATCAGCACGCGACCATCAGCGGCGCGGGCACGATGCACGCGATCCAGGAGCCGACCTCCGCGGGGGCGACGACGCGGCCCATCGACGTAACGTGGACCGAGGGCGCGTACGTCGACGGCGCGAAGAATCAGATCGACGTCAACGGTAAAGTCGTCGCGACGTCGACGCAGGGTCCGACGACGACGAACGTCGCCCGCGGGGAAAAGCTGACGCTCATTCTCGCCGAAGCGCCGACGACGCAACCGACCACGCGTGGCGCAACGACCACCGTTTCCTTTGCGGCTGCGGACGCGAGCAGCACCTTCGGCAACAAGGTCGTTCGCACGATCATTCTCAGCGATCAGGCGCAGGTCGATTCGGATGAAGTCGCCTTAGCCGACAGTGCGCTGCAGCGCCGCATGCATCTGACGGCGCCGGAGATTCGCTACGAGACTGTCGACGCGAACGGCGCTCCGCGCAAGCAGATGCGCATTCCGACGCCGGGTCAGATGCTCTACGAGGACCGTCGCGCGCCCTCGACCCAACCGTCAGCTTCGACCGATCCCAACAAGTCGATCGGCGACAGCCGCGGGGCGACGGCGTTTCAGTGGCAGAAGCAATTCGTCTATGACGACGAGACACGCTGCGCGACGATGTCGGGCGATGTGCTCATCGTCCACAAGCCGAGCGACGACGCCGAAGCCGTCTCGCGTCTGAACGCCAACGAAGTGATCGCCGAATTCGCGCCCGCCGCAAGCAGCCCCGCGACGACGCAACGCACAAGCGAGCCGCGTCTCGATCTAAAGCGCCTTCGCGCCAACGGCGCGGTGCACTTCGTAGCCCGTGACGTCTCCTTCGACGCGGAGACGATCGATTACGACCCCGGGACGAAGATCCTCACGGCGCGCGGATCGACGCATCGTCCCGCGCGGCTGTTCGACGAGAAGGGGATGTCGAAAGGATCGTTCGCCGAGCTGCGCTACAACACCCAGACGACCGGCGTCGAGATGACGGATTTTGTCGCCGAAGGGCGCCAAGGCAGCGGTGCACGCGTACGATCGGTAGGGGAGTAAGAGCTTCCCGCGCAGGAGCATCACCATGAGATTCGATCACGTCGCCATCACTTCGAAAGACATCGCCGCGAGCGTCAATTGGTACAAGGATCGCTTCGGCGCCTCCGTGTTGTATCAGGACAATTCGTGGGCGTTCCTCCAGTTCGGCGGAACGAAGCTCGCGCTGGTGAACCCGCAGCAGCATCCCCCGCATGTGGCGCTCAGCGTGAAGGAAGACGAGCTCGAGGCCGCGTCGAAGGCGACGGGCGTGAAGATCGACACGCATCGGGATGGCACGAAAGGAATCTACATCCAGGATCCGTCGGGGAACGCCGTCGAGCTGATTTGTTATCCGCCGGGCGAGACGGTGTACGCTAAGAAGGAATAACTGCTAATTTCCGGTCTGGCGTGGTCACTTTAGTGGCCATGTCTTCTTGAACGGCCAACTGCCCGCACGCTGCATCGACTTCGTCTCCCCTCGGACGACGAACGTGTGCGACAACTCCACAATTGCGTAACACATCGACAAAGCTCTCGACTCGCTCTCGTGTCGGACGTCGATAAACGATCCCACTGATTCCCGCACCGATTGGGTTGTACGGAATGACATTCACGTGCGCTCGAAAACCCTTCATCAACTCGCCGAGCTGATGCGCCTGTGCGTTTGAATCATTCACATCGGCCAGCAGGCAATACTCGATATTCACCACGCGACCCGTCGTCTCCTGAAACCGCTTCGCTGCGGCGACGATTTCTGAAACGCTCCATCGCCGATTCATCGGCACGAGTTTCGATCGCGTTTCGTCGTCCGGCGCGTGGAGAGATAGCGCGAGATGCACGTTCAGATCCGCCGCCGCGAGCGCGTCGATTCCGGGGACAATGCCGACGGTCGATACCGTGATGTGCCGCCAACCGAGCGATCCCATCGACGTGTCTGCAATCCGCCGGATCGCGGCGATGACGTTGTCGAGATTCAGTAGGGGCTCGCCCATCCCCATGAACACGAGCGTGCGCAGGCGTCGGCCGGCGTCGAGTGACGCGCGCTTGAGATGTAGAAACTGTTCGACAATCTCGCCCGCGTCGAGATTGCGGCTCAATCCGTTCCGTGTGCTGGCGCAAAAGTCGCAGCCCATCGCGCAGCCGATCTGGGACGAGACGCAACCAGCCGCGTCGGTCGGGCGGTGCGACGGCATCATCACCGCTTCGACCGCCCCGCCGGCAGCGAAGCCGATCAGCAGCTTCGTCGTTCCATCGGCTGCGACGCGACGCGTGAGGATTGACGAGCGGCGTTTGAGGAATCGATCGTTCAGGTCCTTCGCCAGAGATCGGCTGACGCCGAGTGTCTGTGAATCCACATTCCCCGCGGCGCGATAAAACTCGCGCAGCACCTTCACCGCGTGCGAGCGCGGATGACCGGACGCTGCAAACGCATCGCCCAGTGTCGGGACCTCGAAATCAGCCAGCGACGGCATCCCAGTCTTGTACCGCGCGGGTTGGACTTGCCAAGCCGCGTCTGCAATAATCCGAGTCACCTATGAGCGTTCGCGCCTACGTACGAAACATCTGGGACAATCTCTACTCGATCTCGGTGGGGATGAAGATCACGATCAAGTACTGCTTTCAGAAGACCGTGACGGTGCAATATCCCGAAACGCGGTTGACCTTCGCGCCGCGGTATCGGGGGATTCATGAATTCGAAGCCGATAAGTGCATCGCGTGCGACATGTGCGCGAAGGCGTGCCCGGTCGATTGCATCTACATCGACAAATCCGGCCCGCGGAAGATCGATAAGAAGACCGGTACCGTGAACATGTCCGATCCGAAGAACGGACAGCTCCTGCGATACGCGATCGACTACAGCAAGTGTCTGTTCTGTGCGCTGTGCACCGAGCCGTGCCCGACCGATTGCATCCACATGGGCAAGCTGCACGACCTCAGCAGCTACAGCCGCGAAGACGTCGTGGTGGAATTCGCGGATCTCGATAAGCAGGGTCTTCGCACACCCGTCCCGCTCTGGATGGAACGCAACGCCGACGCAATCCCGTGGGTGAAGGAAGAACTGGATCGCGTGAAAGCCGGCAAACTCGCGACCTCGGCGCCGGATATTCCGGAAGTGAAGTAATAATCAAGATTCTGCATGAGCGAGGCAGGCATTCGTGCCTGCCTTCTTCTTTTGGCAAATTTCGCCGCCCGTATCACGGGCTTCCAGCCCGTGCCTTGTGTGTCGGATTTTCAGATCGCTTTTCATTTGCTCGTCGCAAGCATGGGCTGGAAGCCCATGATACGAGATGCGTTTTCGCTTTCGTCGGCAGTCAATGGCATTTGTGCGAATCCGATATCGGTTACACACTTCCGACGGAAACCGCCGTTTTCGGGCCTATAGTGATCCGATGACAACAGCTCTCGGATTTTGTAGCCTGTGACGCATCATGGCCACACCTAAAACACCCGCGGAGCAGAAGCAGTTTTTCGAAGACCAAGGTTATCTCATCGTCGAGAATATTCTCTCGCCAGCCGAGTTGGACGAATGCAAGCAGGAGATGCGCCGCCTGCATCGCGTTGCGGCGGACATTGAGAGCCAGCATCAGCAGACGTTTCTCCACTTCTTCCAGCGCGAACCGTTCGCCAAGGGCGCGAACAACGAAGATGGGTTCCCCGTCCTGCGGAAGATCGAACAGACGCACCTGTTCTCCCCGCTCTTCGAGCGTCTCGCCGAGCATCCGCGGCTCATCCCGGCGGTGCAGAATCTGCTCGACAAGGATCTGCTGCTGTTCCGCAGCACACTGATGTTCAAGCCGGCGCAGCACGGATCGATTCACGCATTGCACCAGGACAGTTCGTATTGGCCGATGCATCCGCCGAAGCTGCTGACGGTGAGCATCGCGCTGACGGATTCGACGCCGGAGAACGGCTGCTTCCAGGTGATCCCGAAGAGCCACAACTGGGGCTTGCTGGAGTGGGGCACGATCTGGAAGGATCAGAACGACAGCCTTGCAAACGTCCCGGGCGTTGACACGTCGAACCTGATGCACGTTCCGCTAAAGGCGGGCAGCGCGCTCATGTTCCACAGCATGCTCGTGCACGGATCAGGTCCGAATAAATCACCCAATCCACGGAACACCGCGCTGTACGCGTTCTTCTCGCCGGCGGTGACGTATAAGCCGGGGCAGAATGATCCAAAGGAAAAGACGTTCCGGGTGATCACCGGACTCGGCGGGAAGAAGATGCACACGTTCGTCGGGGAGAAGTGATCCGAGACGACCGTCTTAATTGTCCGAAAAATTGCGACGTGATCGGACGTGGGTCAGGCTCTTCTCCAGCGTGGAGAGCAAGCTTGCCGTCTCCTTCTTCGGCTTCGCCTTTTCCTTCGGCAGCTCGATCTGTTCCCCGCGAGCCTTCTTCGCGATGAGTTCCTGCACGCGGTCGTAGTACTCTTCCTTGTACTGCTTCGAATTGAACTTCGTCGCGAGCGATTCGACGATCATTTGCGCGACCTTCAGCTCGCGCTCCGCGACCTTCTGATGGGGGAGCTCGTCTTTCAGCTCATCGGGGCGCATCACTTCGTTGTCGAAATACATCGTGTCCAGGCAGAGGATGCCGTCTTTCACGCGCACCGCAGCGAGATATTCCGTGCCGCGCATGACGAATTGGGCGATGCCGACTTTCTTCGTCCGCTTCAGCGCATCGCCCAGCACGCGATACGCGTGGGCGCCTTCGGGGCCGGGGCCGAGGTAATAGGCGCGGTCGAAGTACATCGGATCGATGCTCCCCGCGTCGACGAATTCGTCGATCTGGATGATGCGTGTCGCCTCCGGCTTGGCCGCGGCGATTTCTTCGGGATCGACAATGACATATCGGTCTTTGCTGATCTCCATCCCTTTGATGATGTGCTCGCGATGCACCTCACCGTGACGCGGGCAGACCATCTTGCTCTGGACCGGCGTCGCGTCCTCGTCGTGGAGCAGGCGGAAGTGAATCCCGTGCTCGCGCACCGCGGTGTACAGCTTTACAGGGACGTTGATCATTCCGAAGCTGACCGTGCCGGTCCACAGAGCACGCGGGGCCTGATGTGCGGTTTTCGAAGCCATCGTCATCCACTATACAGAAGGGCGTCGATTTTGCCGACTTCTGAACGTGCCGGAATCGTCTGCTGAATAGGGGAACGCAAGGCCCGATAACCAATCAACGAAAATTCCGGCTTAGACCAATTAAGCCCACTCTCACTGGAGTCGATGAAGAACCCAGCAACCGAGCCTTCGCGGCTTGGCGTGGGCGAATGTGTGGACATTCGTCAAACGACGCGCGTGGCGTTTGCACTCGTGCTCGTCTGCGGAGCGATTCGCAGCGAGAAGCGAACCGGCCGCCCAGAAACGGTCAGTGTTCCCGAGCGGGATCAAACCCGAGCGGATCACGAGATGAACGATTGGGTCGCCTTACCTAGGAGAGCGTCATGAAGGCGATTTCGAATCTGTTGGTGAAGTTGGTCAAGGACGAGCAGGGCGGCGAGGTTCTCGAGTACGCCCTGATCGCGGGTCTGATCGTCGTGGCGGCGATTGCCGTCATCGGCTCGGTCGGGACCAAGGTCCTGGCCCGCTGGACGAGCCTCAACAGCTCGATGTAAGCCGCGTTGCGCGGGTCTCGAGGTCGGAGGATGCGACCTCGCGCGCATGAAAGCGCAGCTTGCATGAAGCGAACCTCGAGGCCCGGAGCCGGAGGCAACTCCGGCCCGGGCCGATGGTTCATCCCAAGTCAAAAAGGGAAGTGGAAGGACAAGGCACATGAAGAAGCTGATCAAGAATCTTGGCCGTCTCGTTCGTGACGAGAACGGTGGCGAAGTCCTGGAATACGCGTTGATCCTCGGCCTGATCGTCGTTCTGGCGATCGCGGTCATCGGGTCGGTCGGCACGAAGGTGCTGGCGCGTTGGACGTCGCTCAACAGCTCGATGTAATCCGTTTGGTTGTTGCGTCTTGAGGTGTAGTCATGCAGAAGTTTGCGAAGCAACTTGGCCGTTTGTTCCGCGATGAGTGCGGCGGCGAGGTTCTCGAGTACGCGTTGATCCTTGGGCTGATCGTCGTTCTCGCGATCGCGACTATCGGAGCGGTGGGAACGAAGGTTCTGGCCCGGTGGACGAGCGTCGACTCGTCCATGTAACGCTTGCGGATTCGCAAATGCCGCCAGCCAACTGGATGTACTACGTTCCGGTCCTCGCGCTGCTCATCTGGGCGGCGATCGAGGATGCGCGTGCGCGAAGAATTCCGAATTGGATCACCTTCTCGCTGGCGCTGGCCGGATTGGCGAACGCGTTTCTGACCGGTCAGCCGCTCGGGCCGACAGCCGCGATGCTCGGATTCCTCACGGGATTCGGCCTCGGCTTCGTCCTTTTCGGCTTGAACGCGGTCGGCGCCGGCGACGTGAAGATCCTCGCCGCGATGGGCGCATGGCTCGGACCGTTGGGCGCCGTAAAGCTGTTCGCACTGGAGGCGATCATCGGAATGGTGATCGTGTTGGTGCAGGCGGCGATCCAGCGTCGCACACGCACGCTCTGGCGCAATACCGCGGTGTTGGCGATCAACCTGGTGCATCTGCAAGAGCTGGGCGTCGATCACGTGTCGGAGACGGGGAAATCGTGCCAGTCGGTGAAGCTGCGGTTGCCCTACGCCGTTCCGGTGTTGGTGGCGGCCGCGATCCTTTTGTTGACGGCTTGAGGCAATGAGGGCACGCACGAATCCATCTCGAGCTCGCATCGGACGATTTCGCCGCGGCGGGGCGGTGCTCGAAGCGGCTTTGGTCATGCCACTGCTGCTTTCCGTCTCCTTCGGCTGCGTCGAATACGCGCACTTCTTCTACATCAAGCACATGCTGCAAGGCGCCGCCCGCGAAGGTTGCCGCGCCGCGATCGTCACGAGTGGGACGAAAACGGACGTCGACAACGCCATTACTAACTCGCTGACCGCGGCCTCCCTGCAGAATTCCGGATACACAACGACCATCAAGAAGAACGGCACGACGGTGACAACGCTGACCGGCGCCGCGACGGGCGACACGATCAGTGTGCAGGTCGAATGCAACTGGGGAACGGTGGGTGTTCGTCCTCTCGGGCTGATTTCCACCAGCAAGCAGGTCGTCGGCGTGACAGTGATGCGCCGAGAGTAGTTCTGTAGCTCACCCGACACATTTCAGGGACCGGCTGTGGCACTGAAGTGTCAACGGTTCTTATTGGAGCGCCGAAGGCATCTTTTCGTGACAGAGTCCGATACACGTTCGTCGTTAATCTCGTTCTAAATCACCTAACCATTCTCGCCGACAAACTGTGCGTAGGCATCAATCTCGAAAGATTGGAGATCGCTATGAATTGGAAAATGTGGGCGCCGTTGGCGCTGGCTGTCGTCCTGGGTTTGGCCGCCGCGATGATCGCGAAGAATGCGTTGTCGCATCCTCAAAAGCAGGCGACCGGTCCGGCACCGAAGTTCGTGTCGGTGGTTGTCGCGAAGGGCGCAATCCGCGCGGGCACTGAGCTGAAGGCCGAAGACGTTGAGGTCGGCTCGGTCAGTGGGGATCTCCCGCCGCAAGGTTCGTTCGCCAACGCGAAAGACCTGGTCGGTCGCGTGACGAACGTCCCGCTCATCCCGGGACAGGCGGTCATGGCGAACTTCCTCGCGGCACCGGGCTCCAAGCCTGGGCTGCAGGCGACCGTGCCCCAGGGCATGCGCGCCGTGACGTTTGAGATCAACGAAACCAGCGGCGTTGCCGGCTACCTCATGGTCGGCTGCCACGTCGACGTGGTGACGACGATCCAGGACCCCGACAGCGGCGGTTCGATCGCGCGCACCGTCGTGCAGAACGTCGAGATCACCGCGATCGGCAATCCGGCGCCGCCGCCGTCGCCCGATGGCAACACGCCGCCGCCGCAGATCCGCAGCGTCACGCTGCTCTGCTCCTCCAAGGACGCGGAAGCGGTCGAGCTCGCGTCGGCGACCGGTCGTCCGCGCCTCGTGCTGCGTGGCGGGCTGGATCAGGATCCGGCGACGACTGACGGCGTCACCCTCACCGAGCTGCGCGGCAAGTCCGCGGGCAAGAACGATCCGTTCGCGACGTTCCCGGCGGAGATGACCCAGCCGACGACCAAGCCGTCGAACGTCATTCCCGCGATGCAAGAGACGACACCGATGACGCAGAAGCCTGACAAGCTCACGTACGAGCGGACCGTCAAGATCATCCGTGGAACCGCGGAGAGCAGCGTGGTCTTTGAGCTGCCGAAGCGTAACCCCGGGCTGATGTCCAACACGGACGAGCCTCAGGACAAGCGGTAATCGCAATCAATCAGGACGCAAACACCCGAGTTGTACGACACGAGGTCGGATTCATGAACACCAATCACATCATCCCGAGCCAAACGGAATCGACAGCCGCTCCTCAGCGCCAGGGGCGCAAGCGGCTGATGTTCACCACCGCGACCGTTGCGGTGCTCCTGCTCGTCGCGTGGTCGACGGGTCAGGACATGTCGTCGACGCAGCCGTCGTCGACGGTGGAGCGGGCGAACGGCGGCAACGCCACGCTCGTAACCGAAGGCGCTGGCTCGACGGGCACGCTGAAGATGACCGTCAACAAGACGACCGTCATCAGCACAAAGACGCCGTATAAGCGCATCAGCGTCGGCAATCCCGAGATCGCCGACGTCAACCCGATCGGCCCCGCGTCGATCCTCGTGACGGCGAAGAAGCCGGGCTCGACGCAGCTCATCATCTGGGATGATGCCGACCGCTCGCAGGTCTTGGACATTCTCGTGAACTTCGACCTCGCGAGCCTCAATGAGCAGCTCAGGCTGATGTTCCCGGGATCGAAGATCGAAGCGATCGACGCCAACGGCGCGATTGCGCTCCGCGGTCATGTCCCGAGCCTCGAGGTTTCGCAGCAGGCGATGACCATTGCCGGTCCTTACGGCAAGGTCGCGAACTTCCTGGACGTCTCCGGTGGTCAGCAGGTGATGCTCCAGGTCCGCTTCGCGGAAGTTTCTCGCGCGGCGACCAGCGCGCTGGGCGTCAACTTCGGATACGCCGACGGCGTCTCCGCGGGTGCGAGCAACGTCGGTCAGGTCAATCCGTTCTCGAACATCTCCGGTCAACCGGGCAACATCGCGGCCGCTTCGGCGAGCCCGTCGGTGACGCTCTTCGGCACCGGCCAGATCGGCTCCGCGACGTTTGCCGTGTTCATCAGTGCTCTTCGTCAGAACAACCTCCTCCGCGTGCTCGCCGAACCGAACCTCGTGGCGATCAGCGGTCAGGAAGCGACGTTCCTCGCCGGTGGTGAGTTCCCCGTGCCGATCGCGCAGAACGGCGGCGGCGGCGGGACTGGCGGAACCACGATCACCGTCGAGTTCAAGAAGTTCGGCGTGCAGCTCACGTTCGTGCCGATCGTGCTCGGCGAGGGCCGCATCCGCCTGAAGTGCTCGCCGGAAGTCAGCGATCTCGACTTCACCAACGCGGTCGTAACCAGCGGTTTCCGCATCCCGGCTCTGACCACGCGAACCCTGTCGACGACGGTGGAGCTCGCGGACGGCCAGACGTTCGCTCTCGCGGGTCTGCTCAACAGCCGCTACGCAGCGAACGCGGACATCACGCCGCTGCTCGGCGATATGCCGGTGCTCGGCGCGCTCTTCCGCTCGGTCCGATACGAGCGCAAGGAGACGGAACTCGTGGTGCTCGTGACCCCGCGGCTCGTCGAAGCGATGAATCCGGAGCACGTCCCGCTGCTCCCGGGTGAGCACTGGCGCTATCCGACGGAAGCCGAGCTTTTCTGGAATCGGGACCTGGGTGGTCCGATTACCACGAAGCCGGATGCGCCGTCGACGCAGCCGACGAAGGGCGCACCCGCGAAATTCCACGGCAGCTACGGATTTACGCCGTCGGAAGCAAAGACGCAGCACGCGGCGGCCGAATAAAGGTTAAAGCTTGCCGCGAAGCGGTGGGTGAGAACTGGGACGGGTAGAGGGAAGATTTGTATGTACGTCCAACTGAACAGCGTCATCATCGACCCGGACGAAGCGAATCGCCAGGAGCTTGCAAACTTCCTGGCGCGATTCGGTGTCCATCTGGTCGCACAACTTCCGACGCCGGAGCAGCTCCCGCATCTGCTGAGCCGATCCGATGCGCCGCAGTTGGCGATCATCAACCTCGACCCCAACGCGCACGACACGCTCAAGAAGGTCGCGTCCCTGCCGCGGCAGTTCCCGAACGTCAGCTTCTTCCTGATGTCGCAGCACATCGACCCGAACCTCATCATGGAGGCGATGCACGTCGGGGCGAAGGAATTCATCCCGCTCCCGATTGCTGAAGACAAGTTCGCGGCTGCGGTGGATCGGGTGGCGCAGCTGTTCGGAATGGGCAAACGCGCCAAGCTGATTCATGTCATCCCGACGATCGGCGGCTGCGGATCGACGACCGTCGCCTGCAACGTCGCCGCATCGCTCGCGAAGACCGGGGCGAAGACGGTGCTGATCGATCTCGATCTCGTCCGCGGTGGCGTCGCCGGATACTTCGACGTCCGTCCGCGTTACACGATCGCCGACGTGATGGACTCGGCCGACAAGGTCGACCAGCAGCTCCTCGATAACGCGATGGCGATCCACAAGAACAGCAATCTCGCGATCCTCGCGCGTCCGGAACTCCCGGAAGACACGCAACGCGTGAACCAGGGCGGACTCAATCGGTTGCTTTCGGTGCTGGGCCGGATGTTCGATTACGTCGTGATCGACTCGATGATGAGCATCGACCCGATCTACTCGGCGACGATCTCGGCATCGGATCTGAACCTGATCGTGATGCAGCTCAACGTTCCCAGCGCGAAGAACGCCGAGCGATTCGTCGGCGCGCTGCGTCGCATGGGAATCGAAGCGGCCAAAATGCGGATTGTCGTCAACCGCTTCGTGAAGAAGGGTTGGGACATCGAGCCGGCGGAAGTCGAGAAGGCGTTGGGCCTGAAAATCTCCTGGATGATCCCCAACGACTTCAAGAACGCCATCGCCGCGATCAACTACGGCGAGCCGGTTGTGCTGCGAGCGCCGAAGAGCGAGATGAGTACGAGCCTGTGCGAGTTGGCAGGCACGCTCAACGGAAAGAGCCATAACTAAGACGTCAGAAGGACGAGACGCCCATGGGTTTGTTCACACGAAATAACGGGAAGGCAGCGACCGCGGCGCCTGCGGTGACTCCGCCGGCGGCCGAGACTCTGCCGAAGGATCAGAAGATCTCCGCCGACGTTGTTTCGCCGGCGCCCGCCGCGCCGGTGCAGAAGATGCACAGCGCCGCGTCGGTTCCGGCGCCGGTTCGTCCGGCGGCTCATCAGGTGCAGAACACCGAGCGCAACGCGCAGTTCCAGCAGCTCAAGGTTCGCATCCACCAGCAGCTCGTCGAGCGCCTGGACGTGCAGAACCTCAAGACGCTCCCGCCGGACACCGTCCGCGCGGAAGTCCGCGTGCTGATCCGCGAACTGTGCCAATCGGAACGCGGGCTGCTCAGCCATTCGGATCAAGAAAAGCTGATGGACGAGGTGATGGACGAGACATTCGGTCTCGGCCCGCTCGAGACGCTGCTCAAAGATCCGGGCATCACCGACATCCTGGTGAACCGCTACGACCGCATCTATGTCGAAAAGAAGGGTCGCCTCGAGCCCGTCGAGGTCCGCTTCCGCGACAACCAGCACCTGCGGCAGATCATCGATCGCATCGTCGCTCTCGTCGGCCGTCGCGTTGACGAGATCAGCCCGATGGTCGACGCGCGTCTCGCCGACGGCAGCCGCGTGAACGCGATCATCCCGCCGCTGGCGCTCGACGGACCGGCGATGTCGATTCGTCGATTCGGTTCACGCCCGATGCAGCTGGAAGATCTCATCCGCCACGGCGCGTTCCCGCCTGCGGTGATGGATTTCCTCTCCGCTGCGGTGCAGGCGCGGTGCAATATCCTGATCTCCGGCGGTACCGGTTCTGGTAAGACGACGCTGCTGAACTGTCTCTCGCGATACATCCCGCCAGAAGAACGCGTGATCACGATCGAAGACGCGGCGGAATTGCAGCTCCAGCAGCCGCACGTTGTGCGCCTCGAAACCCGTCCTTCGAACATCGAAGGCAAGGGCGAGGTGACGCAGCGCGATCTGGTGAAGAACTGTCTGCGTATGCGTCCGGATCGCATCATCATCGGCGAAGTTCGATCAGGCGAAGCGCTGGACATGCTCCAGGCGATGAACACCGGTCACGAAGGATCGATGACGACGGTGCACGCGAACAACACGCGTGACGCGCTGGGCCGACTCGAAGTGATGATCGCGATGGCCGGCTACGACATCCCGATGCGGGCGCTGCGAACGCAGGTTGCGGCGGCGCTGCAGATCGTCGTGCAGGCGCGTCGTCTGACCGGTGGCCGCCGAAAGGTGACGACGGTCAGCGAGATCACGGGAATGGAAGGCGAATCGATCCAGATGCACGAGCTGTTCGCGTACGAGCAGACCGGCGTCGATTCGGAAGGGCACGCGACAGGTCAGTTCGTCTGCCGCGGTATTCGCGCCCGATGCGCCGAGCGCATCGAAGCTCGTGGAATCCGGCTCCCGGCGGATCTGTTCCAGCAGCGCGCGATTCAGGTTTAACGGATCATCGATTGAAGGTGACACGATGGACGGCATGCTACTTCCCATCTTGATCGCGGTCGCGGTGATGCTCGCCGTGTTCGGCATCATCCAGGTGATCCGCGCCGGCAGCGAAAGCGGCGAAAAACGCCGGCTTCAGAATCGTCTCGGCGCCGAGCTCAAGGCCGGCGGTTCCGGCAATCTCCAGCGTTCGATCACGATGGACCAGCACGAGGCGACCGGCGTGTCCGGCGCGCTCACGCGGATCTCGCTCCTCAATTCGCTGCATCGCCATCTGATCCAGGCGTATCCCGACATGGCGCTGGCGAAGTTCCTGGCGATTGCCTTCGGCGCGGGATTTGGAACATTCGTTGTCTTCGCGGCGCTGGCCGGGTCTGCCGTGATCGGCGCGATCGCGGCGGCGATCGGGTTTTACGTCCCGTTCCTGCTGCTCTCGAACAAACGCAGCAAGCGTCAGCGGCAGATCGCCAACCAGATTCCCGAAGCGCTCGACTTCCTTTCGCGAATCCTGCGCGCCGGTCACAGCTTGAGCACCGGCATCCAGATGATGGGCGAAGAGCTGCCGCAGCCGCTCGCGGGCGAGTTCCGCCGCTGCTACGACCAACACAGCCTCGGCATGGCCCTGGAAGATGCGATGAAGGAAATGGCCAGCCGCATCGACTCGACCGACTTCGCGTTCTTCGTAACGGCGGTGCTGATTCAGCGTCAGACCGGTGGTGATCTCAGCGAAGTGCTGAACAACATCAGCGGAATGATCCGTCAGCGCATCCGCCTGCAGAACCACGTGAAGGCCAAGACCGCGGAAGGGCGATTCACCGGATACATCCTCGTGGCCTTCCCCGCGGTGATGTTCGTGATCTCGTACGTGCTCAATCCGCAATACGCGGGCGTGCTGCTGCACACGTCGACGGGACTCTGGCTGCTGGGTACCGCGTTCGGGCTTCAGATGCTCGGGCTCTGGGCGATCCGGAAAATTACGACCGTTCGCGTGTAAGGAAGTTCTCGCGCGTCGTCAAAGACGCGGGGTGATTTATGGACAATCAATACTTGTTGATCATCTGCATCGCCGGCGCGGTCGCGCTCGTCGGCTTCTTCATCGCCCAGCTGGCGATGAGCAAGAGCGGCGACGGCAAGCTGCGCGATCGTCTCTCCGCCGAGACCGAAGAAGCGCAGCGGCAACAGCGCCAGCAGGACCAACAGCAGGCGTCTGGCGTCGTCCCGCTGCTTCAGAAAGTCGGACAGGCCGCGGCCGAGCCGTTCATGCCCAAGTCTCGCGAGAAGCAATCAAGCATGCGTCGCCGCCTCGCCTACGCGGGCGTTTACTCGAGCGTCGCCTTCAAGGTGATGACGGGTTGCAAGCTGATCTTCCTCGTCCTCGGCCTCTTCACCGGCTATGTCCTGGGCAATCTCTCGCCCGATCCGCTCATGCTGATCCTCGGACTCTCGATGGGCGGCCTCATCGGCTACCTCGCACCGGTGCTGTGGCTGCGAATCAAGATCAAGCAGAACCAGCAGGCGCTGACGTACGGCCTGCCGGACGGATTGGACTTGATGGTCGTCTGCGTCGAATCCGGTCTGACGATCGACGCGGCGATGCAGCGCGTCGGCCAGGAATTGGCGCTGGCGCATCCCGCGCTGAGCCGCGAACTGGGCATCGCGCACATGGAGACGCGCGTGGGTCTCTCGCGATCCGAATCGCTAAAGAACCTCGGCACGCGAACGGGCAACGCGGCGCTGCAGTCGCTGTCGTCGATGCTGATCCAGGCCGATCGATTCGGCACGAGCATCGCGTCGGCGCTGCGAATTCATGCCGACAGCTTGCGGACGAATCGTCAGCATGCCGCGGAAGAGATGGCGGCCAAGGCGTCGGTGAAGATGAGCTTCCCGCTGGTGCTGTTCATCTTCCCCGCGACCTTCATCGTGCTCGCCGGGCCGACGGTCATCGGGTTAATGAACAGTGCGTTGTTCCAATAAGCCGATAGTAGTAGAAGCAATGGATTGAGCCACGAGACAGAAAGTGAGAAGGACCATGAACATTCGGAACCTTGGATACGGAATCCTGACCGCGACGCTGGCGCTGGTGGCCGCGGGTTGCTGCGAAGGCGGCAAGAACGCCATGCAGGGGCCGTGCGACCTCCAATTCGGTGAGGTCGGCCCGGCGAACCCGGTGAACCAGATGGCCGACACGCAAGCGGCGGCCGGCGCTCGCGCCGACGCGATGCTCGGTACGCGTCACTTCTGCGGTAAGGAACTCAATACGCTCGGCACCGAGAAGCTCGACTCGATGCTCCGTAGCGAGGCCGCATGCAAGCCGCTGAACGTCTATCTCGACATCCCCGCGGACGAAATGGCGAAGTCGCGTCACGACGCGGTGACGGCGTATCTCAAGTTGCACGGCCTGGCCGACAATCAGATCGCCCTGAACGACGGTCCGAACCCGAGCGCCAAGACGCCGGCGGCGATGAACATCAACCGCTACTACAAGACCGAAGGCGGAATGCCGACGGGTGCGTCTGCGGACGTGGATCTCAAGCAGCAGAGCATCACCGGAATGGGTGGTGGCGGTAAGTAAGCACGGGTCTTCCGGAGAGGGAAGACGCGCGAAGGGAACTCGCGCACGAGAGGCGACGCACTGCCATGGACGGGCAGGCGTCGCCTCTTGTATCTCCCGCTTGGGAAACGCGTCTCGTATCATGGGCTTCCAGCCCATGCCAGCGATCAGCGACCGAGAGTGTTATTCAATTTTGGGACACAAGGCACGGGCTGGGAGCCCGTGATACGAGGGAGGCTTCGCCGATGCCACGTCTCACCGCGCGTACTTCCGAAGCATGTTGAGCGCAGCGCGAAAGTCTTTCGGCAGGGGTGATTCGATCGTTCGCGTCTGGCCATCCGTACCGACGAACGTGATCCGCTCCGCGTGCAACGTCAGTCGCGCGATCAGGGGCCTCTCTTCTTCTCCACGCGTCGTGCGATAGCCGCGTTTGAAGGCGCTGAGCAGGACTCCGCCAGGCTGTCCCGCCGCCGGGGGGTTGTAGAGCAGATCGACCGCCAGCGGCAGCCCGATTGATCGCAGGTGCACGCGGATCTGGTGCGTCTTCCCCGTTTTCGGCATGACGCGCAACAACGCGTATTCGCGGAAGGTGTCTTCAATCTTCCAAAGCGTCCGCGCGGGGCGACCTCTCTTCGAAATCGCCATGCGATCGCGCGACGTCGGATGCGGCGCGATCGGTGCGTCGATCTCGCCGGCATTCTCCAGCGGTCGCCCGCGCACCAGCGCGAGATACTCTTTCGTCACCGTGTTGTTCTGGAATTGATGCGACAGATGCTGCTGCGTCGCGCGATCTTTCGCGAAGAGCATCACGCCGCTGGTGTCTTTGTCGAGGCGATGAACGACACGCAGTCGCCGATCGATGTCGCCCGTGTGCGGCAACCCGATCTGCGCCGCGAGACGCTCAAAGACGCTGTCGCTCTCCCCGCGACCCGGGATGCTCGCGAGCCCCGCGGGCTTGTCGATGGCGATGAGATGGTCGTCTTGCCAGAGGACCGGGAGATCTGGGCTTTTACGTTTGTCGGGATGCAAATCTCTGCGCCTTTTCCCCTCTCCCCTGTACTCGGGGGAGAGGCAGGGTGAGGGGCGCATTTTGAATTTCGATAATGGAAAGACACCCCTCACCTAACCTCTCCCCCGAGTACAGGGGAGAGGGACCAGAGAGTCACATCCGCGGTTTTTCCCACTCTTTGACCAGCGCCGCGACCTTCGGCTGCTCGGGGCTGATTTCCAGACTTCGCTTCCAGAACCGCACCGCGGTGGCGCGCAGATCTTCGTCCAGCTCGGTTTCCGAGTGGTACTTGCCGATGAGGATGCGGCCGATCGAGTTCATCGCGGGGAAGTATTTCGGATCAAGCTTCAGCGCGAAGTTGTACTGCTGCATCGCGTCATAGGCGCGATTCGCGGAATAGAGCGCGTCGCCCAGACGCGTGCGCGTCACCGCGGAGTTCGACACCTTGATCGCCGGCGTGAAGACGCTGATCGCTTCCTGCGGCTTGTTCTGCGACATCAGGTTGTCGCCAAGATTCATCAGTGTCGAGATGTTTTTCGAATCGTACTCCAGCGATCGCCGATACGCGTGTTCGGCTTTCGAGTAATCGCGCTTCACGTCGTAAACCACGCCGAGATTCGCCCACGCGGGCGCGTACTGCGGACCGAGTTCGGTGGCGCGCACGACGTATCTCAGCGCATCATCAGGATGATTCAGCGAGAGATACACGAGGCCGAGATTCATGTTCGTCTTGACGTCGCTCGGCTTCAGCTCTAGCGCCCGCAGATACGTCGCTGCGGCCTCCTGGAGGCGGTTGAGGAACTGATAGCTCACGCCGAGGTTGTAGTAGTTCTCATAGCCGTACGGATCGAGCTTCGTTGCGTGCTCGAATTCATCGGCGGCGCCGCGGTAGTTGGAATCGTCCTTGTACATCTCACCCAGCATCACGTGCGGGCGGATGAGATCGGGATTCTCCCGCGTGGCTTTGATCAGCGAGGCCATCGCGGCGCGCATGTCGCCGCTTTCGTAGGCGTTCACCGCCTCGATGTAGCTATCGAGCCCCGGCGGGTGCTGCTTTGCCGCGGGCTTGCTGGCGCAACCCATCGCGATCCACGTCGTGACGATCGCTAGACTCAGGAGGATCGCGCCGGTGCGCGTGGAGATGAAACGTCCCATCGATCTGCGAATATACGGCGACTTTGCGGGGCAAACAATCGCTACCGGCGCGCAGCTTGCATCCTCCGGACTGAGCCGGTTGACGCTATTGCGGGCGAGGTCTACGATCAACCCGGCAGCAGGCGTGGCTGGCCACGTCGCCGTCAATGTGGAGGAGTCTCGCGTGCGGTTGCTCATCGCCATTCCCGTCTTCAACGAGATCAAGTACGTCGAGCATGTGCTGGGCAAGGTCCTGCGATTTCACAAGGACGTCCTGCTGGTCGACGACGGAAGCACCGACGGGACCGCGGAGCTCCTATCTAAAAGATCGGATATTCAGCTCATCCGCCATGACACGAACCAAGGTTATGGGCGGAGCCTGATCGACGCCTTCGCGTTCGCCGACGCCAACGGGTACGACTGGGTCATCACCATGGACTGCGATGAGCAGCACCAGCCCGAGAGCATTCCCGACTTCGTTCGCGAGATTGAATCCGACAAGTGGGATCTGATCAGTGGTTCACGTTACTTAAAGCCAAGCAAGCGCGACGATCTGCCGCCGGGCGATCGTCAGAGCATTAACGCGACCATTACCGCGACACTGAACGAGCTCTTCGGCTTGAACATCACCGACGCGTTCTGCGGGTTCAAAGCACATCGCGTCAGTGCAATGCGGCGTGTGCGGCTGGACGAAACCGGCTACGCATTCCCGATGCAGCTCTGGCCGCAGGCGGTGCACGCGGGATTGCGGATCACCGAGATCCCGGTGCGCCTGATCTACATCGATCCGACCCGACACTTCGGCGGGAACCTCGATAACCCGGCGCATCGGCTGCGGCACTACCTCGACGTGCTGCGACGGGAGATGCAAAAAATCTCCGCTTTGGCGCGCGCAGCGGCCGAGGCGACGAGCGACGAGTCGCTCTGTGTCGGTTGTGAATGTGAATGACATCTTGTGATGCCCACGCCTGCCCCGTCAACTTCGAGCTATCCGAACTGGAAAGCGCCCGCAGAAGACGGGGCGACGATCGTCTGGCCCCAGCCGCAGCAACTGCTTCGCGACACCGTCGAAAATCAGACGCGGCTTTCAGGTTCGTCAATTCGAATTCAGAACGTCCCGTTCTCCGAGATCCGCAAACGTCAACGCGAACAATTCGGTTACACCGACGACGCGCGTCCGCTCCTTGCGAACGGACATCAGGCCGAGCTTCACCACGCGGGCGTGTGGGTGAAGAACGTGCTCGTCGACGTCGCGGCGCGAAAGCTGGGCGGCGAAGCGTATCATCTCGCGGTCGATACGGATGAACCCAAGCATCTCGTCCTGCGCTGGCCAGGCGGGGCCGAACCGCTCACCGATGATCCCAACGCGACATCGGCCGCGTGGAGCGCGCTGGTACGTCCGCCGACGCCACAGTATCTGCGTCGCGCCATCAATACGTTTGCAAACGCGGCGACGAAGTGGGATTTCGAGCCGTCGATCGGCCCCTTTTTTGAATCAATGACGCGAGCGTCGAGCGGCGATGCGAATCTCCCCACTGCGCTCACGAACAGCATTCATGATCTCGAGCGATCGCTGGGCCTGACGCACCGCGCGAACGTGATGTCGCCAGTGTGGCAAGGCAAGCCGTATCTCCTCTTCGTCCATCATCTCCTCGCGCACGCTGGCGATCTGGCGGCGAATTACAACGCGGCGCTGGCGGAGTATCGGGTCGCGAATGGCATCAAGACGCCGGGGCGGCCAATGCCGGATCTGAAAGTCGCGACGGATCGATGTGAGGCGCCATTCTGGCTCGACGCGCTGGATTCCGGTGAGCGATCGCGTGCGTGTGTGGCACGAATCGGAAATGCGTGGGCGCTCAAATCACCGAGCGGCGCGAAGTTCGAACTCGATCCATCGAAAGACGGCTGGAAGGCCGCGGCGCAGCTGGCTGAATTCCTGAAATCCCAAACCCTGCGCCTCTCCCCGCGGGCGATTGTGCTGACGATGTACGTGCGGCTCTTCCTCGCCGATCAATTCGTCCACGGCATCGGCGGCGGGCGATACGATCAGGTGACGGATCGCGTGATCGCGCGTCACTTCAAACTCGAGCCGCCGAAGTTCTCCGTCACGACCGCGACGCTGTATTTCCCCGAAGCGGTCGGGCGATCGCGAGCGTGTTTGCCGTGCATTGTTCAGGACGGACATCGCCTCAAGCATTCGCTCCTCGGCGACGAGAAGATGCGGATGGTTGAGCAGATCGAATCTCTCCCGCGCCATTCGAGTAGCCGTCGCGAGGTCTTCTCGCAGATGCACACCGCGCTGCGAAACGCCGGCGTTACAAACCCCGCGATCCAGCGATGGGAAACGCATCTTCGCGAAGCGGAATCGCAACATCGTGAAGAGCAATCGCTCTTCGATCGCGAGCTGTTTTTCGCAATCCAGCCGCGCGAGCGACTCGAGGGAATGATTGGAAAATACACTTCCCTCTTCGCGTAAATCCGGACTGTTTTTTCGAGTCAAAACGCTATAATCGGACCACCGAACTCATCTGCACTATGAGCGCTACCTCCGATCCACTTCAGATTGTCCGCGTGCTGAATCAGCATCGCGCTCAAGTCGAGACTTACCGAGAGGGACGGAACCGGATGAGCCTTCTCGCACGAAGAAGGCGTCAACTGCAGGAACAGGTTCAAGACCTCTACGCCGAGCTTTGTCGCAAGATCAATCAACTTGAACAAATGGGCCAAAGACGGGCAAACCAATCGTCCGAACGGTGACGGCAAAATGAAAAGTGCGGAGCGCTGTTGAGCAGCGTCCGCACTTCCATGTCCTTTCCAGCACATTGGGATCCTAAGCTTAGAATTCCACGTGGACAAGTTGTC
>JADMIO011460592.1_pt1 | contig 74689 bp, 55 predicted proteins | sample 8958161 | NCBI WGS metagenome assembly JADMIO01 (sample SAMN16585339, study PRJNA669376) | soil metagenome | isolation source: Crop rotation soil | place: USA: Cullars Rotation, Alabama | collected 2011 | reverse complement strand
GCCGCGACTTCAAGTCACGTGAATTCCAAGCTTCGGATCCCACTGTGCTGGAAAGTCCTTGATGTCACCGCCCGTGTACTGGCGGAACGCCGTGAAGTAGCCGTACTTGCCGGTGCGGCTCGTGTTGGAGAGCGTGCTGTAGGTGCTGCCCCAGAAGAAGTTGATGTTCGGATTCTGCTGGCCGAGATTCGCGACGTTGCCGATCCGCTCGTAGAGTCCGCCGATCTTCACCGCGTGCTCGCCCTTCCAGCGCGCGAACCAGGTCGCGTCGGTCGAGACGTTGAGGCGCGAGTAGTCGTCCTGAACGGAGAAGGAGTTCGACGGGTTGTCCGCGAAACCGCTCACCCGCTGAAGGCTCGACGGCACATCGAGGAGGTTGGTGTTCGTGGTCTGGAACACGCGACGCGTGCCGTGGTAGTAATCGCCGCCGTTGCTGAAGCTGCCGTAGCTGAAGTAGCCCACCGTCGTGTTGAGGTAGAGCTTGTTGCTCGCGACGTAGTCCAGGATGCCGCTGTAGGAATCGGTGAAGGAATCCGTTCGCACGCTCGGCCGCGGGTTGAACGACGTGACGTTCGACGTGCTGGTGCCGTCCTGTTCGATCGTGGGAAGTCCGAGCGGACCCTTCTGGCGCTGATTGCTGCCGGTGAGGCGCGCGCGGAACTTGTTCGTGATCTGCGAGGTCAGGTTGTAGGTGAGCGTGCGGTCGGTCGGCGATCCATTGTCGAACGTCTGGGTCGGCGGATTCGATCCGGGAGTCACCCACCGCACGGTGCGCTCCGCGAAGCTCGACTGCGGGTTATAGCCGGCAAAGAACCAGACCTTGTCCTTGAGCACCGGGCCGGAGAGCGAGAACACGGGGTCGAGGGAGTGACCCTTGTCGCGGGGCGGACGGATCTGCTCCGCGAGCGCGAGGTTCGTGGGAACCTGACGCAGCGTGGGACGAAGATCGCCGAGGTACTTGTTGTCCGAGTAGTAGGCGCCGGCCGAACCGTGGAAGGTGTTGGTACCGCTGCGCGTCTGCGCGCTCACGACGCCGCCGAGAGCCGCGCGGAACTCCGCGTTGTACCCGGACTGCTTGACCTGGATGGTCTCGACGAAGTCCTGAACCACGACGTCGCCGTTCGTCGCGGTGTTCGTGGTCGACATCGCAGTGCCGGTGCGCGCGTTCGTGCGATCGACGCCGTCGACGAGGAACCGGTTCTCCGAGCCGGAGGCGCCGTCGATCATCAGGCCGCCGCCGCGTGCTTCGTTGTTGGTGCCGGGGATCTGCGTGAGGACGCTGAGGAAGCCGCGTCCCTTCGGGATGTTGTCCATCGTGTCGCGGCCGACGGTCGCCGTCGCGGCGTTGGCCTTGACGTCGATCAGCGGCGCGTCGCCGACGACCTGAACGGTTTCGGTGATCCCGCCGATGCGAAGCGCGAGGTCCACCTTCAGGGTCTGGCCGAGCGAAACCACTCCCTGCGACTTCGCGGGCTCGAAGCCTGAGAGCATCGCGGTGAACTCATAGGCTCCGGGCGGAAGTGCTGGAAAACGGAAGACGCCGGACGCGTCGGTGACGGACGTGCTGACGCCCGCGTTGCGCGCGCTGCGCGCTTCCACCGTGACGCCGGGGAGAATCCCACCCTGCGCGTCCCTCACGGTGCCCTGAATGGCGCCGCTCTGTTCCTGTGCGAACGCCGGAGCGGATACGACGAGTATCGAGAGGAGCCAGGTCGCGGCTCTCCTCGCCAGTGTATTGATTGACATCTCTCTTGCTTTCATCCTCTGAGGGTCGAGGGAGTGCGCCGGCTTGACGACGCGATGAATGGTTTCTAGAACCCGGGCCAGAGCAATCCTCCGAACGGGTCCAAAGTGTTGAACCAGAGTAGGGGCCGATGCGGCGCTCGTGAATAGCCACTTCCCCGGCCCTCGCTGTGACCACTCGGGCGAGACCAGACTCGTCGAACCCCTCGAGAGCACAGCCTTGCGCGCATATCACGGTTCCCGGTGACGCGTTGGAGTTCCCGCAGCAGGGCCTGTGGCGCGCGATAAAAGCGCCACCGGAGTGAGGAGGACCTGCAGCTTAGCCACCGCTTGCCGTGAGCAGATTGCTGGTCCGACGAGCGTCCCGGCGTAGGGAACTCCGAACCGTCACCGGTTCACGCCAACGTTTTCGCGGGAACCAACGGAGGCGTCCCTGCGCCATCCGCAGGAACTCCGCGCGTCGTCAGCCCACACGACCCGCGATATCGTGAACGCTCTCGAGAGGAACCCACCATGATCCTTCGTCGCCTTGTCGTGGGAGCGCTCGCTCTCGCGGCCTCCGTCGCGTCTGCCCAGTCCTTCGACCCGTCGCTGTTCGCGGAGATGAAGTGGCGGATGATCGGGCCGTACCGCGGTGGCCGCACCAAAGCCGCGGTCGGCGTGCCGAGCCGGCCCGGACTCTTCTACATCGGCGTCTGCAACGGCGGCGTGTGGAAGACCACCGACTATGGACACACGTGGACTCCGATCTTCGACGAACAGCCGACGGGATCCATCGGCGCCATCGCGATCGCGCCGTCGAATCCCGACATCATCTACGTCGGCAGCGGCGAAGGACTGCAGCGGCCCGACCTCTCGACCGGCGACGGCATCTACAAATCCACGGACGCGGGAAAAACGTGGACACACCTCGGCCTGCGCGATGGCCAGCAGATTCCTCAGATCGTCGTTGACCCGCGCGATCCCAACAAACTCTTCGTCGCCGTGCTCGGGCATCCCTACGGACCGAATGAAGAGCGCGGTCTCTTCAAGTCCGTCGACGGCGGCCGAACCTTCACCAAGTCGCTCTATAAAGATGAGAACACCGGCGCGATCGACGTCGTGCTCGATCCGAAGAACCCCGAGATCGTGTACGCGGCGATGTGGGAATCGCGGCAGGCGCCTTGGGAGAACGGCGTCTTCAGCGGCCCGGGCAGCGGACTCTTCAAGTCGAGCGACGGTGGCGCGACATGGAAACCGCTCACGAAGGGACTTCCCACGTTCGAGAAAGATGTCGCCGGCCGCATCGGTCTGACCGTCGCTCCCTCGCTCCCCTCGCGACTCTTCGCGACCGTTGAAACGCGCGATAGCGGCGAGTCGGGCTTCCTCTTCCGATCGGACGACTCGGGCGAGAGCTGGGTCCGCATCAGCGACGATCCCTACATCGTGGGCCGGCCTTCGGATTTCGCCGAGGTGAAGGTGCATCCCACGAACCCGGACATCATCTTCACCGCGAGCCGGGTGATCTGGAAATCGCTCGACGGCGGGAAGACGTTCACGGGCGTCAAGGGCGCGCCGGGAGGCGACGACTATCACCGCATCTGGATCAATCCTCTCGACCCGAACGTGATGCTGCTCGCGGCCGATCAGGGCGCGGTCGTCACCGTGAACGGCGGCGCCACCTGGACGAGTTGGTACAACCAGCCGACGGCGCAGATGTATCACGTGAGCACGGACAACAACTTCCCCTACCGCGTGTGCTCGGGACAGCAGGAAAGCGGCTCGGCCTGCGTGCTTTCGCGAGGCCACGACGGTTCGATCACGTTCCGCGACTGGACTCCGGTCGGCGTCGAGGAATACGGCTACGTGGCCGCCGATCCTCTCGATCCCGACATCGTCTACGGTGGAAAAGTCTCACGCTTCGACCGCCGCACCGGACAGACGAAGAACGTCTCGCCGCGGCCGCTGCGTGGCGAGGGCTATCGCGTGGTGCGAACGCAGCCCGTCTTGTTCTCCCCCGTCGATCCGAAGACTCTGTACTTCACCTCGAACACGGTCTGGAAGACCACCAACGGCGGCGAATCGTGGGATTCGATCAGTCCGGATCTCACCCGCAAGACCTGGGACGTTCCGAGGAACGTCGGGAAATACACGGGGAGTCGGGGCGCCCAGCCGAGCCAGCGCGGTGTCATCTATACCCTCGCGCCTTCACCGCTCGATGTGAATCTCCTCTGGGCGGGAACGGACGATGGCCTCATTCACGTCACCCGCGACGGAGGTGCGCACTGGACCGACGTGACGCCGCCGTCTCTCGGACCCTGGGCGAAGGTCTCGATCATGGACGCATCGCACTTCGACAAGGACACGGCGTATGCCGCGATCAATACGCTGCGCCTCGACGATCTGCGACCGCATATCCTTCGCACGCGCGACGGAGGGAAGACGTGGCAGGAGATCGTGACGGGTCTGCCGGCGGGCGCGACCGTGAACGTCGTTCGCGAGGACCCGAAAAGACGCGGGCTCCTCTTCGCGGGCAGCGAGACGACGGTCCACGTCTCCTTCAACGGCGGCGATGCGTGGCAGTCGCTGCGCGTGAATCTTCCCGCGACCTCCATCCGCGATCTCGTCATCAAGGACGACGATCTCGTGATCGGCACGCACGGCCGCTCGTTCTGGATCCTCGACGACATCACGCCGCTGCGCCAGCTTCGTCCCGAAATCGCGGCCGCGGACGTTCATCTCTTCGAGCCGCAGCAGGCCTGGCGAGTCCGCTGGAACATGAACACCGACACACCGCTGCCGCCTGAGGAGCCGGCGGGACAGAATCCGCCGGACGGCGCGACCCTTCACTACTCGCTCAAGACCGCGGCCTCGGGTGTCGTGACGCTCGAGATTCTCGATTCCGCCGGGAAACTGGTGCGCGCCTTCCGCAGTGACGACAAGCCCGTCACCTGGCCGAAAGACCGCGACATTCCCGACTACTGGATCCGTCCGGAACAGGTCCTCTCGAAGAGCGCCGGCCTTCACCGGTTCGTGTGGGACCTCCACCACGCACCGCCGCTTTCGGAGTCGGCGAGCTACCCGATCTCCGCGGTCTACGCGAACACCTGGCTCGAGCCTCGCGGGCCGTGGGCGCATCCCGGCACCTACACCGCGCGACTCACCGCGAACGGGAAGACGATGGAACGGAAGTTCGTGGTGAAGCTCGATCCACGGGTGAAGGCGACAACCGCCGCGATGCAGTCGCAGTTCGACCTGTCCATGCGCGCCTACGCGGGCATGAACGAGGCGATGAAGACGCTCGACGCCGTGCACGCGACGAGGAAAGTCGTCACCGAGGCCGCCTCAAGGGAAACGAACGCGGAGAAGAAGAAGACGATCGAAGCCGAAAACACGAAACTGCAGGCGTTCGATCAGGCCGGGTTCGCGCGGTTCAATCAGCAACTCGGTCAGATCCTCGATCAGCTGCAGGATAGCGACGACGCGCCGACGACGCAGCTTCGCGCCGCGTTCGAGGAACGAAGCAAGGCTCTGAACGATCTGCTCGCGGCGTGGCCGAAGGCCGACGCCGCGGCGAGGGCGGCCATCCGGTAACGGCGTTTCGGTTCAGGCGCCCGCGGGGTTCTGGTCCGGATTCGGGGCGGGTCTGGCCGATTTGATTTCGGCCGCGGCCTGACGCGCCGCGCTGCGACGCTGATCCGCCTCGCGCTCGCACGCCGCCTGGTCCTTCGACCATCGCGTCTCGAAATCCGTCGCGTTCTCGACGAGCGTCCACGGCGCGACGCGAACGATGGCGTCCAGCGCGACTCGCGCCTCCTCCGCGGAGACTTCGACCTTGTCCGAGAAGACCGAGCCGCGCGGCCAGAAGACGAGATTCGTCTGACGCTTGATCGTGTTCCCGGATTTCGTCTCGGTCACGAGAACGCCCACCGCGATGAGATCGTTCGTCGGGTAGATGCGAACGGTCGAGTCGAGCGTCACGATCCATTCGCGGTGCACCCAGAAGGGACCCGCCTTCACGCCCGAGCCGCCCTTCGCGAACGCCGACTCGACCTTGTTCGTCATGACCGCCAGAGGCCCGAGCTTCGCGAGGCGCGCCATCGAAGGGTGCCTTTCGATCTTCATCGACCTGTGCAGCGTGAACGCGGTCAGCAGGAGACAGACCGGCAGCAACGGGATCGCGACGAGCATGAAAAGGTTCGAATCCCAATAGCCGTATCCCTGCTGCTTCAGCACGTAGGGATGGAATGAGCGGCTCGTTCCGTCGGCGGATCCATCCGCCGACGCGGTCGGCAACTGAGCGCGCAACTGTTCGGGAAGAGGCTCGAGCACGCCGTCGACGACGCGCCCGGAAAAGTCCTGAGGCACCTTCACCACCAGGAACTTGCCGCCGGTAAGCATGGCCATGTAGGTGGCGCTGATCGACTTCGACTCGATGGCACCCCGGAAGAGACGAAGCGTGCTTTCCTGCACGACGCCCGTGGGCAGCATCACGCCTTCCGCGCGGACGAACTCCTTGCTCCCCGGCGAAGCCGCGAGCGCGGAATCGAAGGGGAACGGTCCGCGCGCCCAGTTGTAGACGTACTTCCAGTTGAGCGCGGGCACGCTCGCGACGAGCAGCGTCAACACGAGCGACGCCGTCACGAGGCTCCGGTTTTCCTTCCTGACGGATTCGACGATGTCGCCGCGAAGCAAGGCCACCCCCGTGCGCGAATTGCGCGTGGGCGCACGATACGCGTCTTCGCCAGGGCCTTGCAGCCCCCGGTCCGTCAGACCCTCAGGACCTGCACGGGGTCCACACGGGACCCGCGCACCGCCGGGCCGAGTGCCGCGAGGACGCCTCCGATCGCGAGAACGATCACGACCGTCGCGATGGTCCCGCCGTCGAACGGCGACACACCGAAGAGAAGAGACGCGGCTGACATGCCCACGGCCACCGCCACACTCCTCCGGCGGCGATTCCGGCCGCGAGGACCAGGGCGAGTTCCTTGAGAATCATCCGCACGATCGTGCCGCTGGTGGCGCCCATCGCGATCCGCACGCCGAACTCCCGATGACGACGCGAGACGACGTAGGCGGTCACACCGAAGACACCCGTCAGGGCGAGGATCATCCCCACGCCGCCGAACGCCCCGGTCAGCGCCGCCATCAGGCGCTCCCGCAAGACCGACTCCTCGAGCTGAGTGGCGAGCACGGTGAAGCGAAGGCTCAGGAGCGGATCCATCTCTCCGACGATTCTCCGTACCTCGCCCGCGACGGCGCCGAGGTCGCCCGAGGCGCGGATCACCATCCGGATGCGCGTATCGCCCACCGCCCGCTGTCGGTCATCGAGGTAAATGATCGGACCCGAGACCTCCATCAGGCTCTCGTACTTGGAATTCGCGACGACGCCCACGATCAGAGTCGGAGGAGATACCGCGGCCGAGCCGACGAGACGGACGCTTCGCCCGATGATCTCCCCGCCGCCCACATGGTCGCGCGCGAAGGCTTCGTTCACGATCGCCACCGGCGTCGATTCGGGCACGTCGGCCGCGTTGAAATCGCGCCCCGCCAGAACACGCATCTTCATCGTCTGGAAGTACCCGCCGCTCACGACGCTCATCCGCGTGTTCTTCGTGACCTCCGAACCGACGAGACGGGCATCCTGCCCCGATGACGACCCTCCCATCGGAATGATCGAAGCGCGCGCGATCGCGGTGACGCCGGGAATCGCGCGCACCCTCTCACCCAGCCGATCGACCGTCGCCGGGCGCGCGGCCGCTGGATATCGCTCGTCGTTCAGGAACACATGCGCGACCAGGATCCCATGGGCGTCGAATCCCGGGCTCGCAGTCTGGAGATTCCGGAAGCTGCGCGCAAAGAGCAGCGCCGCGGTCACGAGCACCATGGACAACGCGACCTGCGCGCCGAGAAGCAGGCGTCGGAACACGAGGGTCGCGCGGCCTTCGGTGGCGCCGCGCGCCGCCGTGCGGGCGGCGCGGAGTGCCGGAGCGAGACCGAAGAGCAGCGTCGCGGCCCCGGACAGAAGGATCGAGAATCCGAAGACCCGCGTGTTCACGTCGAAGTCGACGATCAGGGGATCGGTCGGTGTGCTCAGCATGGACATGAGCACGCGTCCGATGAACGGGGCGGCGAACGCGCCGACGAGGGCGCCCGCCGCGGAGAGGATGAGGCTCTCCACCAGAACCTGCTGGATCAACCGCGCCTGCGTCGCGCCCATGGAGCGCCGAACCGCGAACTCATGCTCGCGCGACGTAGCCCGGGCCAGCATCATGTTGGAGAGGTTCGCGCACGCGAGCAGCAGCACGAGCCCGACCATTCCGAGGAGATAGTCGAGCGGACGGGAAAGCGAGTCGCGGAACTCCGACTTGCCACCGCCACCCGGAATCGGATCGAGGACGAGCTTGCGATAGTTCGCCTGCGCGTCGGGCTGATAGGAGGGCGGAACCGTGGCGTCGAAGAGGCCCGTTGAGAGAGAGCGGAGCTGTTGGCGCGCGACCTCAGAGGTCACGTCGGGCCGGAGGCGACCGAGCACGGACAGGAAGAAAAAGGTGCGGTTCTCGATCTCGCTGTTCGGCCGCGTGCAGATCGGAACGGCGAGATCGAAGGATCTCCCCACCTCGACGCCGAAGAAGCCCGGGGGCGTCACACCGATGACGGGAACGGTGTGCCCGTCGACCGAGAGGGTGCGGCTGAGAACGTTCGGATCTCCGCCGAATTCGCGGCGCCAGAACGCGTGCGAGATCACGGCGCCGTTCCATCCGCAGTTCGGCACATCGTCCGCGTCGGCGAACACACGCCCGACCCGCGCGTTCACACCCAGCGCGTGAAAGAAGTTCCCCGAGACGCGGAGCCCTTCGACGGCGCGGATCTCGCCGCTCGGCGAAAGATTGAAAGCCGTGTCGCCGTAGGCCATCACCGCGGTGAAGCTCGTCTGGCGCCGGCGCAGCTCGTCCCACTGGGCGTAGGAGTATTCGCCGTTGCGACCGCGGAAGTTGCCGCTCCGGTCACCCACGATGCGGATGTTCATCAGCTCTTCGGGCCGTTCGACGGGGAGCGGCCGGAGACGGACGGCCTCGAAGAACTGGAAGATCGCGGTGTTCGCCCCGATCGCGAGAGTGAGCGAGGCGAGGGCCGTGATGGTGAAACCCGGCGACCGGCGGAACATGCGGATCGCGAAACGCGCGTCGCGCATCAGGTCCTCCACGAGGTTCACCCGGCGCTCGTCGCGGCATTCCTCCTTGGTCTTCTCGACCGGGCCGAATCGCCGTCGCGCCTCGCGGGCCGCCTCCGCCTCGCTCATGCCTTCCGCCCTGAGTTCACGGGTGAGCGCCGCGAGGTGCAGCCCGATTTCCGTTTCGAGTTCGGCTTCCCTGCGGCCGCGCACGAACAGAGAGCGCAGGCGATGCCCGGCGATCCTGAGGAATCTCATGGCTACGCCTTCTGGATGAGGAGATGAACGCCTTCGGAGAGCCGCTGCCAGCTCTTCAGTTCACGGTCGAGCTGCTTCTTCCCGTCGCGTGTGACCGCGTAGAACTTCGCGGAGCGTCCGAACTCCGAGTCGCGCCACTCGGCCTTGATCCAGCCCTGGTTCTCGAGCCGGTGGAGCGCGGGATAGAGCGATCCCTGGCCCACCGCGAGCGCGTCCCCGGAGAGAACCTGGATGCGTTTGGCGATCGCCCAGCCGTGGAGCGGCTCGCGCGCGATCGTCTTCAGGATCAGGAGATCCAGCGTTCCCTGCAGCAGGTCGGATGATTTGGGCATGTCGATACCTCGATGATCGACAATATACCTCGACTATCGACAACAGTGTCGACCGTCGACAACGAAGGCGCGAATGACCGGCCGTTATGCGGGACGGCGATTCAGCGCGGGGGGACCGGGATGTAGAGCGAGGCGAGGACCGAGAGCACGGATGCGACGAGACACAGGATCGCGCCGATGATGTGGCTCGTCCGCTCGGGATGCAGCGGATCGAGCAGACGGGCCGCGAGCCAGCCGCCCACGAAGCCGCCGAGATGCGCCCAGTTGTCGACGCCGCGCATCATCAGGCCGAAGACTCCGAGGTACAGGAGATTGGTCCAGACCCATTGACGGAGCATCGATGACCCCGTGCGCTGGCCGTAGTAGAGGATGGCGCCCCATAACCCCGTGATCGCGGCCGATGCGCCGAGGGTGAAGTATCCGAAGCCGGGAAAGTATTGCAGCAGGCCGGCGATGCCCGGCGGGAGCCACAGAATCGCGATCGTCGCGGTCGTGCTGAGCGCGAACCCCGCGATCGACGCGATCGTGTAGATGAGCACGGCCCGTCCCGCGCCGTACATCTCCGCGACCCGGGGCGCCAGGGCGCGGACCCAGTACATATTGAAGAAGATGTGAAGCAGGCTGCCGTGAAGCCACCCCGCCGAGAGCAGCGTCCACCACCGGCCGTTCTCCCGGACGGGATAGAAGCCGGAGGCGCCCATGCGCTCGCTCGCCTCGAGACTCGGCGAAAAGATGTTCAGGCCCTGCGAGCCGATGCCTTCGGGGTCAAGCGCGAGCGAAACGCCGTACGTGAGGATGCAGAACCCAAGGACGAACGGACCGAACCCGAGATCCGCGCCGATGCTGCGCAGCCGCGCGCCGAATCCGAAGAGCCCGGGATTGCGCGCGCCGCAATGGAAGCACGTCTCCTCGGAAACACCGACGAGCCCCCCGCAGGAGCGGCACAGGACGGACCCGGTTCTTTGACGTTCCCACATGCAGTCGACGCGAACAGCCTAGCGTCTCGTCCATTTTTCTGAAATGCCGGGGGCGCAATTCGGCCTGCCGGATCGAAGCGGCGAGTCGCCTTAGACTCGTGGATGATCCCCTCGCGCTTCCCCCGACTCCTGAATCCCTGATGCCCATCCGCCGTATTCAGACGCTGAGGCTGCGCGCGCTGCTCGCCGGGCTCGTCATCTGCGCGCCCATCGTCGCGACGGCTCAGGAGGAGTGGACGCCGGTTCGTTCGTTCCGGACGTTCAGCAAATCGGCGTGGCGCGGCATGCCGCTCTCCTCGGTGACGGTGCTGGCTCAGGATGTGGACGGAGCCCTGTGGCTCGGAACCTTCGACGGCGTCGCGACCTTCGACGGACGATCGATCACGCCGGTCGCCGACGTTCCGGAGGCGCCGCGGCGCGGACTGATCGGCGCCATCGTCGCGCGGCGAAACGGCGGTGTTTACGTCGCGACGCCCGCCGGGATCCACCTCTTCGATCGCGAGCGCTGGACGCTCAAGCCGACCAAGGCGGGACCGGTCTCGATCGCGGAAGGAACCGATGGCACGCTGTGGATGACCGATTCGACGGGCGTCCTGTCGACACTCTCCCCGGACGGATCGTGGCAGAAACATGACGCGCCCGAAAAGCTCGCGGCGTTGACGGTCGGCGCCGACGGGTTGCTCTGGGCGGCGACGGCGACGAGCGCGCTTTCGATCAGGGGAGCTCAGGTCGAGGCCGTGAGCGGCGCTCCGCTTCCGGGGCGGCCGACGGCTCTCGTCGCCGCGCGCGACGGACGTCTCTGGGCCGCGACGCAGGTCGGCACCGTTCACTGGACCCGCGGCGGTGTCGACGGATGGCATCAGGTCCCGTTCCCCGCGTCACCGAGGAATGCGTTCCGCACCATCGCGGAGGACCGTCGCGGCCGCATCTGGGCGGGCACACCCGCGGGTGTCGTCGCGTTCGGCGACGCCGATTCGCCGTGGACGGTGTGGAACACCATCAACGGACCCATGGGGAGCGGCGTGCTCACGATCCTCGGCGATCGCGAAGGCAGCGTGTGGTTCGGAATCAATCTCGTGGGCATGGCGCAATGGATCGGCGAAGGCTGGTCGCATCGACAGATCCAGAATCCCGCGAGTCCCGTCCCGCAGGTGTCTTCCGCGTTCGCGGTGACGAAGGGCGCGAATCCCGGCAGCGTGCTCGTGGCCGCGTTCAACGGAGGATTCCTCCGGCTGGACGAGAAGAAGGTTCAGCAGTTCAGCGCGCTCGACGGAATCGATCAGGACGTGCGCACCGCGGCGCAGCCCGATGAGCGCACCTACTACGTCGGCACGCGCTTCGGCATCTTCGAATCGCACGACGCGGGGAAACACTTCGCGCAGACCCTGAAGCTCGCGAACGGTTTCGTCATGGGACTCTTCAAGAGCCCCGACGGCCGGTGGTTCGCGGGCAGTTCGACCGAGGGCGTCTTCGTGCGCGAAAAGGACGGATGGCGCGCGATGGCCGAGTGGAACGCGGCTCTTCCGAATCAGCACGTCCGCGATATGGAGTGGCGCGCGAATGGAGAGTTGTGGATCGGGACGCTGCGCGGCGTCACCATCTTCCGCGATGGATCTCCGCCGGAGCAGATCTCATCGAAGACGGAGCGCGCGTTGCCGGACTCCGCCGATGCGATCCTCGATGTGTCGCCCGACGAGATCTGGGTCGGCGGATCGGGAGGCATCGCCGTTCGGCGCGGGAACGCGTGGAAGAAATTCACGCTTGCCGAAGGGCTCCCCGGGGCGTCGGTCTTCTCTCTCGCGAAAGGTCCGGACGGAGCGATCTGGGTTGGAGGTTCCGCGGGCGTGGGCCGGTATCTCGACGGCAAGTGGTCGGTGTGGGATTCGCGGAGTGGACTTCTTCAGGAGGAATGCAACCTCGGCGGGCTCATCGTGCGCGACGATGGCCGCGTTCTCGTGGGCACGATGGCGGGGCTCGCGCAGTTCGATCCCAAGGTCGGCACCCTGCCTGCTCCCGGATTGAAGGTGCTGTGGCGCGACGCGCCTCCGGCCGGCGCGGACGGAACCTCGCGCCTTCCCGTCGGCGACCGCGCGCTCCATCTCAACTGGGTCGCTCCATGGCTCGGTCCCGATCCCGTCGAGTACCGCGTGCGCGTGCCGCGACTCCGCGGCGACTGGGGACCGGCGACCGCCGACGACGGGCTCGACATCGAAAATCTTTCGAACGGAACCTGGCGCGTCGAGGTGGCGGCGAGAGTCGAAGGCACGAAGACATGGAGCGATCCCGTGGCTCTCGATGTCTTCGTCCCTCCGTTCTGGTACGAGACGTGGCCCGCGCGGGCGGCGGGCGCCCTGATCCTGCTCGCGGGACTGCGCGGAATTTACGGTCTGCGCGTGCGAGCCCTCAGGCGACACGCGGAAAGCCTCGAGGCCACGATTCGCGAACGAACCGCGCAACTCGCGGAGAAGGTGACGCTCCTGCAGGAGTCGGAACAACGGGCGCTCGCGGCCAGCCGCGCCAAGAGCAGTTTCCTCGCGAACATGAGCCACGAGTTGCGCACACCCCTCAACGGCATCCTCGGGTTCGCGCAGATCCTCGCGCGGCGCAAGGCCCGCGACGCGGAAGACAGCGAAGGGCTCTCGGTGATCCGCAAGAGCGGCGAGCATCTTCTCGGATTGATCAACGACGTTCTCTCGCTGTCGAAGATCGAAGCGGGACGCGTGACCCTGGAGACCGCGCCGTTCGATCCGCGGACGATGCTGCGCGACATCCACGATCTCGTCCGCCTCCGCGCGGAGGAGAAGGGACTGCGGCTCGCGTTCGAGGTGAACGATGCGTCCCTTCCGCCCGCGGTGTCGGGCGACGAGGGCCGGCTTCGCCAGATCTTGATCAATCTTCTGAGCAACGCGCTGAAGTTCACGGATCGCGGCGGGGTGACGCTCCGGGCGCGATGGACCGACGGTCGCGCGAAGTTCGAAGTCGTGGACACCGGGATGGGAATCCGCGCGGAGGATCTGCCACGCCTGTTCGAGCCGTTCGTTCAGACGGAGTCGGGCCAGCGCGCCCACGAAGGCACGGGCCTGGGGCTCGCTCTGTCGCGCGATCTCGCGCACCTGATGGACGGCGACATCACGGTCGAAAGCGAATGGGGGAAGGGCTCGATGTTCCGCGTCGACGTCCGGCTCGACGCGGCGACCGCGGAACAGATCGCGGACCTTCCCGAGCGGCGACGGGTCGCGCGCCTCGCGCCGGATCAGCCTCCCGTTCGCATCCTCGTGGTTGACGACCTCGCGATCAATCGCACCGTCCTTTCGCGCATGCTCTCCGCGATCGGCATCGAGGTCTTCGAGGCGGCGGGAGGTCTCGAAGCCGTGGATCTGTGGCGGAGCGCGCGGCCGCATCTGATCTGGATGGACAAGAGGATGCAGGGCGTCGACGGCCTCGAAGCGACGCGACGGATTCGCGCCGCGGAGCGCGAGGAAGGCCGGGCAAAGACGCCGATCATCGCGCTCTCGGCGAGCGCCCTCGAGCACGAGCGCAGCGAAATCCTCGCCGCGGGCTGCGACGATTTCGTCGCGAAGCCGTATCGCGAGTCGATGATCTTCGGGAAACTGCGCGAGCACCTCGGTCTGCGGTACGTCTACGAAGGCGCGCCGGTCTCGCCGGAAGCGCCGAATTGGACCACGCCGGCCGGATCCGCGGCAGCTTCCGCGACTTCGAGGCCAAACTCGACCGGACGATCCGTTCTCGTGGTGGACGACGAATGGATCTGCCGCGAACTCGCCCAGGAGCTGCTCCGCGCGCGCGGCGTCTCGGTGACCTCCGCGGCCAGCGGCCCCGAGGCTCTCGCGCTGCTCGCAACGAACGCGTACGACCTCATCCTCATGGACCTCCAGATGCCGGACATGAGCGGCGCCGAAACCGCGCGGAGGATCCGCGCGAGCGACACGACCGCGCGCGTCCCCCTGGTCGCGATGACCGCCGACTCCTTCACGGGCGAGAGCCGGCGCCTGACCGAGATCGGAATGGACGACGCGATCGAGAAGCCGATCGACGCGGCCGTCATCGACCGCGTGATCGAACGCTGGCTGGCGAACTAGCGGGCGGGGCGGGCCTCGCCCCTAGTCCTTCTTCTTCTTCTCGCCTTCGGTCAGCAGCGGCATCGACGAGCCGAGCGAAGGGGCGATGAGTCCGGTCTTCACGTAGGTCATCAGCTTGTCGCGCGTGTCGGTGATGTCGAGGTTGCGCATCGTGAGCTGGCCGATCCGGTCCTGCGGCGAGAAGACGCTCTCGCCCTTCTCCATCGTCAGCCGCTCCGGCTTGTAGGTGAGGTTCGGGCTCGAGGTGTCGAGAATCGAATAGTCGTTGCCGCGGCGCAGTTCCACCGTCACCTCGCCCGTGACGAGACGGGCCACCCAGCGCTGTGCGGTTTCCCGCAACATCAGCGCCTGCGAGTCGAACCATCGGCCCTGGTAGAGCAGCCGGCCGAGACGGCGGCCGTGATCGCGATACTGCTCGATCGTGTCTTCGTTGTGGATCCCGGTGATGAGACGCTCGTAGGCGATGAAGAGCAGCGCCATGCCCGGCGCCTCGTAGATGCCGCGGCTCTTCGCTTCGATGATCCGGTTCTCGATCTGGTCGGACATGCCGAGACCATGGCGGCCGCCGACCGCGTTCGCTTCGAGCATCAATTCGACCTGGTCGTCGAAGGTCTTGCCATTCAGCGCGACCGGACGACCTTCTTCGAAGCGGATCGCGACGGACTCCGGCTTCACCGCGACGTCTTCGCGCCACGACGCCACGCCCATGATCGGCTCGACGATCTTGATGCCCTTGTTCAGGAACTCGAGATCCTTCGCTTCGTGCGTGGCGCCCAGGATGTTCGAGTCCGTCGAATACGCCTTGTCCGAACTCATGTGATAGGCGAAGCCCGCCTTGCTCATGTACTCGGACATCTCCTTGCGCCCGCCGAGTTCGTCGATGAACTGCTGGTCGAGCCACGGCTTGTAGACCTGAAGATTCGGATTCGCGAGCAGACCGTACCGGTAGAAGCGCTCGATGTCGTTGCCCTTGAAGGTGCTGCCGTCGCCCCAGATATGGACGTCGTCTTCCTTCATCGCGACGACGAGCATCGTGCCGGTGACGGCGCGGCCGAGCGGCGTGGTGTTGAAGTACGGAACGCCGGCGGTGGTGACGTGGAAAGCGCCGCTCTGAAGCGCCGCGATCCCTTCGGCGACCATCTGCGAACGGCAGTCGATCAGCCGCGCCTTCTCCGCGCCGTACTGCATGGCCTTGCGCGGAATCTCGTCGTAGTCGGTCTCGTCGGGCTGGCCCAGATTGGCGGTGTAGGCGTAGGGGATCGCCCCTTTCGCGCGCATCCAATGAAGCGCGGCGCTCGTATCAAGACCGCCGGAAAACGCGATGCCGACCTTCTGGCCGACCGGGAGGCGTTGGAGGATGTTTGCCATTCACGTGAATTTACTGCGGTCGCCGAGATTGAGCTTGCGGGCGCACCGTCCCTTCGCCGCCCCATCCTTGCGCAGCCGCCGGTCGGCGAGCGCCCTTGTTCAGAGAGCGCGCCGCTAGAGCGGGGTTCGTAGGGCGCGGACCGCTACGCGACCCGTGGTCCACAATCCCCGTAACCGGACACGGAATGCGGCGACGTAGACCAGCGTTCCGACGGAGATTCGTTGGCCCTCCACGCTGTCAAGCGTTCGCTGTCCATCCTCCGACCACATCAAGGAGAACCTCTGAATCTCGGATCCGTCAGGCATCCTTCGCCGCGCAATTTCTCGAGCCTCCGCGGCAGGAACAATGCTCACTGAACTGCCGTCCCGAAATAGCTGATTCCAACGGTCGACGGCTCGTGGCCGCGCACCTCCGTCTTCGAACGTCTTTATTACTTGTCCGTTGGGGCCCTTCACCACGAGCCTGAAGTCTCCGCGCTCGCTCGGAACCCCCGACCAAAGCGCCTGTTGTACCTCGACTACGGCCGCGACATCTAAACCAACAAGGACTCGCCCTTTGGCAACACCAGACCACGCCCGGTCGCCCGGTACAGGAGCAGACGGCTCCACAATCACCGGCGGTGCCCATTCGTCCCACTGGAGTCTTGTGGTAACGAGGCGTGACCTATCCCTCGGGCGGGCCACGCACACGGGGTCTCCTGGGAACTCATTTCCCGCGGCAATTGCCGCAGCGAACGCAATAGCTTTGCCGACAAGGGGTACGAGTTCACGTTCCCAATCTCCGCGAAGAGAATCGCAACGGATCTCGCTCGCAAAACCACATGCCAGCGCGCCCCTCCCGGTTACCGACTGGTCCAGATTCTCGCCCGGTGTGTCCGCGAACACCCGACACGCGCAGATCTTCACTTCCTGATCGTCGACGTCAAACTTGACGGGAACGATGAGCGCAGCAGGAAAAGAAGCGTACGTCGCGCCGATTCGAAGGCGTACATCTGGGTGACCGTTTGTCCCGTCAGCGATTCGCCACGTACCGATGTCACCGTGACCTGACGAAGCGAACAGCCCCGCGAGCGAGGCTCGCCCCAGAGCCGACGAAGAGAAGTACCTGCCATCACTAGGGTGCCTCATCTCGGCGAGCGGGCCCCGAAGGCTCTTCTCAAATTGTTGTCCGGGATCTTCATCCAAGTAGATCGCGACATTGCTCGGACGTCCCCTCAGTAAGGAGAGACACGCCACAGCGGACAGACCGCCCAACACGATCGTCGCACGACGTGTCATCACCGAATAACGCGTACAGGCCCATTGCAAAATGGATCGCTGGCCGGGTTCTTGTTCCAATCGGCAAAATACAGGTTCTTGGCAGCGTAGTCTTGGTGGTCAGTCAGCAGATAGGCAAGGAGGGCATGCCTGAACGCATAGCTCGAACCATGAGTGCCACCAAAGACCTCGTCGGCGGGCATGTTCTTGAGCTGGATCTCCAGCTTTCCTTTGCTGTCAGGCTTTAGAGTGAATGTGATCTTTGGGCTCGCTGCATCTGATGAGACAAGCGTCAGCGTCGCGCCGGATGCGCGCCTGGTGAACTTCACGACGTTGGCGATGTCAAAGGGACCGTCACCGAGCGTCTTGAGCTTCGGCGGAATTCCATAGGAAAAGTACCTGGTCTCTCCCTGGACCTTCTGCGGCGAAGGTGAGGGGGCAGGCGAGGGCGATGGAGTTGGCAAATACGTTTGCAGTTTCGTCTCTACACTCACGTTCCCGTCGAACACCGTAAACGCAGCCAAACCCGCCACCGGACTGGGCGTCGCTGCCACTGAGGCGTCCACGACATCCTGGACTGTCTTGCTCAGCGTCTCGTAGTCGGTGTGATCGCCAGCCATGCGGAGGGGGGGAATTGCGGTGATGCCAGTTCTCGAAAGGGCGGTCGTTTCAGTGCCTGTGTAGCTCAACAATATTCGCCACGTGGCCTCAACACCGTGCATCGGGTTATATGGATCCTTTCTGCCCAGAATTACAATGGCGTCCGTCGCTCCCTCCGGCACCAGGTTTTCGCGAGGAATCCACAGAACCGCAGTGTGAGCCGGGATCGGGATGAGGTTTGCGGTCGTCTTGACCGGCATGTAAGGCAACACCACCTGAACCGGGCCAGCGCTACAGTCAGACAGTTGATCGGGACACCTAACAGCAAAGACGCCGTCGACGGTCACCGTTACGTCCACGGGGCTGGGCGTGGGCGTCGGAGACCCCGCCGCCTTCAGCTCCGAGGTTGGCTCTGGTTTGCCGCATGAAGCGGTCAGGGCAAGCAACGGAATCACGCCTAGAGCGACGAGTAAAGATCTCATACAGTCCCCCATGTTTCAATCCAATTGTCGACGGTGCGCGTGTAGATGTTGAGGTGTCGCAGCTCGGACGCATGCGCCCCGAAGAATGGCCCGCGCAGGCCTTCGTGAACAAGGCGCGAATCCGCGCTCGCCCCAGAGTCATCGAGCGCTCCCGGGGCGGCAAACACCCCGATCACTCCAGCCTGCCAAAACGCAACCGTTAGACCGAAGGGCGTGTTGGACCGCTGACCACCACTGGTAAAGCATCCGGCCAGAATGACAACCTGCGGAGGGTGAGACAAACGTCTGCGTGCGATCTCGCCGGCGACAAGCAGCGCGGGTGGAAGTGTGCCGTTAGCTGGTGCGAGAAGGAGGGCGGCGTTCCGGGGATCGGGCGTCTCCATTCCATGTGCGGCGATGTGTAACACGTCCGCTCCATCGAGGTGCCGGAACAAAAACCCGGGAGTCGCGTCGGCGCCGGTCGCGATCGCAGACGTATCGTACGACTCACGCAGTTCAGTGACCTCGTTGTCGGCCTGTGGGAGGAAAGGTAGGGGCGTCCCGTTCACGTCCTGGGGCGAAGAGTAAGCGATCGCGACGACGCGATGGCGCCGCGTTGGGCTGGGGCGACGCACCAAGAGGTCCGCTAGAGTGGATCCGACCACGACGAGTTTCTGTCCGGTCTCTCCTAACAGGCACGCGCCGTTCCAAGACTCCGCCCACAGAGAGCGCGGCGGCAGGACGACCAACATCTTTACCGCGGGATCAGTCAGTTCTGGTTTGAGCATAGAGCCAACACCCCCTGACATCGGGGCGCAACGCCCTTGGGCGCCTAGCACGGGGAACGCCACAGTCGCGCCAACGACCGAGTTCCCAACGACGGAGATGCGAACGATCTCGTTCCGATACCGGGCCAGAGAGACGATTGCAACTCCCTCGGGTACGGACCGCACATCGAGGGCATCGAGAGGGCTGACTCCATCTCGATGGAAGAGGCCGAGGTGCCGAACTTGCTCCACCAGATCGAGAGCCCGCCGGGGATCTCCGGCACGGACATAGATATAGGCGAGCGCGGCCGCGGCGTCCTCGGCCGCTCGAAGAAAACCGAGCCGTTCGGCTCCGCCTTCAATGCTCCCGGCCCGATCACTCGCCAAGCGGACCACGCCCAACAGCGTCGCCTCTGCGCTTTGGCGCTCCCCACGGGCGAGCTGTTCCATTCCAATCCGACCACCCTCCTTCAACGCCTCCTGCCAAAGGTTCATCTGTTCGAGCTCGGTTCGAGCACGGAGTAGGCCATCGAGCGAACGATGGGTCTTGTATGCAACTTCTCCCCGGGCGACCGCCAAGTCGGCACTCAACCGCCTCCTAAGGCTGTCCGACGTGTTTGCGAGGGCCGTCTCACCGCGGATCAGTACTCGCGCGGCATCCACGTCCTTGCCTAGGGTGGTGAGGAGCAACGCTCGTCGAACGTCAGTTGCCGCTCGAACCCCGAAATCTGAGGCAAAAGTCGGCCGATCAACCTCCAACATAAGGGTATTCGCGGTGTGGGGTTGGCGTTCCAGCGTGGCACGGGCCATCTCCCAGAGCACAGCAAACCGTCGCCTCTGGCTGAGACCGTCCAACCACCCGGAGCTGAGGTGATCCCGCCAAATCTGCCAAGCTTCGTCGTCCATTCCGAGCGCGTGAAGGTCTTGCGCTAACAAACCTTCGGCGAAGCGTTGATGCTCCACTTCACCCGAACGCCGAAAGAGATCGGCGGCGCTCCGGTGACTCTGCATCGCGAGGTAAACATCAGCCCGCGTAAATTGCACGATGCCCCCCATCCACAGGGCTCGACCTCGAACCGAAGAGAAGCGCGTTGGCGCCTCCCGCGCGATGGTCTCGAAAATACTGCCAGCCTCGGGAAGGCGCGATTGGTAGTACACAGCTATTCCACGCCGCGCCTTGGCAGACCAAGACAACGGATTTCGGCGCTCGGCGAACTGGTGCTCGGCGCTGAGGGCGAACTGCTCGGCGCGCCGCCAATCATCCCGCTGTGCCGATCTAATTGCCTCCGCAAGGTTTGACAGCGCGCCTAGGAGTGCCGGGTCGGACGACTCCGAGTACATTGCCTCCTTCAATAGGGGATCGCCGCCACCGCTCGCGAGAGCCCTCGCTCGCGAGCGCGTCGTTGACCAAACATCGGCCAACCGGCCATTGCTTGCCGCGATCGCCAGCTGCTCCTCGAGCGCAACTCTCTCAAGGCCAGGGTCAGCATCTTTCTTGCTCTCTTTGTCGCGCAGCTCCAGCGCCTCGAGACATTTCCGGGCCTCTGCCGCCCAATCGGCCGATTCCAGGTCGATAACTTTCCTCCATGCGCTCTTCGCATCCGCTGTAAGGCCAAGCTTCTGCGCGGCGAGAGCTCGGTTGTACCAAGCCTCCGGTGATTCAGGGTTGATCTCCGTAGCCGCGATAGCCTGTTCAAGTGCATCGGGCAGCGAGGACGTCCGGCCGGAGCTCTGGACCAGTAGGGCCGCCGCAAGGTCGGTCCGCAACAGCGCGTCTTGCGGTCGCAAGTCGAGGAGTTCCTGACCAAGACCCACCGCGCGATCAACGTCACCGGTGAGCAAGTATGCGGCGACAAGTGCTCTACGTTGTTCGTACGAGCCCTGAGCACCCTGGCGGGATCGCACTTGCTCGGCCGCCGCAAAAAGAGCCCAATCCGACGAACCGTTCCCGGAGCCCCTAGCAACACCAACAACGGGTCCGAATAGAAATCCGCCACTTAGTCTGGGCTCGATCAGTCGGCGGGCACCCACGGCGCGCACCAGCGGCCGTACTGCTTCCTCATACGGATCGACCGGATGCTGCTGCCGCCACAACGCCACGCCGCCAATCCCCACAACCAGCATCGCCGCCATCGGAAGCACGTACCGCCGGAAGAACGACGCGGACTTCCGGACAACCGGCGAGGGGACTGATGCCGGATCCATTGCCGGCGCAGGCTTCTGCTCGACGACGGGGGCAGGCCCGGCTTCGGCGGCCCGTGGGAAGGGCACGACAACCGGCGCAGGAAGAGCGCCGTTGGCGGCGGAGCTTTCGCTCGTAGCGGCAGGAGCCATGGTCTGAGCCGAAACCGCTTCCGCCCCCGTCTCCTCCCCCTTCAACACCGCCGTCTCCGTGACCACGAAGTAACACTCCTCGCAGCGGGACACGTGGTCCTCGATCGGACCGCGGAGGGTCGCGTCGAGTCTGTTGTCGAGGTAGGCGGCGAGCATTTCGGCGTCGGGACAGACGCTTCCGCCGTCGCGGGGGCCCAATGGGCCGCCCGGCGCCGGCGAGAACGAACGTTCGTTCGTCACACCTGTACCTCAGATGAAGACGGACGGTCGTCGAGGTTTTCCCCCGGGCGGGCCGGGAGACACAGATGACACTGGCCGCGCTCGATCATCTTCACCACGTCCGCCCAGCCAAGTCCCTGATCCTCCAGCGACTTCCGGAAACCGAAGAGCAGATCGTCGATCCTCCGATAGAGACGCTTCTGATCGAGATGGAGCGTCCGCGCGATGTCGGCGACCGAGATCTCGCTCTCGAAGCGCATCCGCAGGACGATGCGATCCTCGGGAGCGAGGGCCTCCATCGAGGCCTCGATCGCGATCTGGACTCTCGTCGAGGTTCGCAGGCCTTCGAGGCTGATCTCCGGGCTCGCGAGTTCGCTCGCGGGAACGCTCGCAACTTCGTCGTTCTCATCCGAGATCGGCCTGCGGTTGATCCGGGCCGGCAAGTGATGCGCGAGTTCAGCGAGAGCCTCGCGGCTCTCTTCACAAGCGAAGTTCGTGCGCATCGTCTCGAGCGCTTCTTCGAGATTCATGCCGTCGCGATAGAGCAATATCTCGAGCCGCAGGGCCAGGGGACCGCGGCGCTGAGCTTCCGCCGACGGACGCCACTTGCCCCACGCTTTGCGACGATAGTCGAGGAACAGACGCTGGATCACCGTCGTCAGATACGTCCGCATCGAACTGCGGCCCTGAAATGACGAGAGGATCGAATATCCGTTCTCGATAATCGAGAGATTGACCTCGCTGCAGAAGTCCTCGGTTTCGGACGCGCTCAGGCGATGACGGCGGGCCACATACTTGCTGACCCGCTCGATGTCCGGGAGCGCGGAAAGGAAAAGGCTCTCCAGGTGAGCGCTGGGCGCGCGCCCGGGCACATCGGTGAGAGTCTGTTCCATACGATGGCGCCTTCCTGTCCCGAAGGACAGCGGAGGACTGTTCAGTTATGGGTACGAAATGATTGCGGCGATTGTATAGCCGGTTTTCCCCGCGCGACCCGGAGAGCGCCATTGTTTTCATCGTGCGCGGTTCCAAAGCCGCTCTCAGCGCGCCCGCCCTGCTCGCGGCACCATTAGGATCGCCCGCATGATCCGAGCGTGCGCGACGATCCTTCTCGTGACCACGGTCCTTCAGGACAGTTCCAATCCGGTGCGGATGTCCGACGAATCCATTCGCGCCACCGAGGCGCCTCACAACGCGATCTGGCTCGACTCGCTCGACGTGAAAACCTGGCAACAAAGACGCCAGCGCCCGAGGCCGCGCACATCCCTCCGCGGGAATCCGATCACGCTCGCCGGCCTCGTCTATCCCCACGGCGTCGGGACGCTGACCATCAACGAGTTCCTGATCGACGTGAAGGGCGAGGCGGAGTCGTTCGTCGCGATGGTCGGAATCGACGACGAGATGAAGAAGGGCCGCGGATCCGTCAACTTCGAAGTCTGGGCCGATGACACGCTGCGCGCGAGCAGCGGGGTCATCCGGGCTGGCGATCCTCCCCGGCGTCTCGAGGCTGATCTGCGTGGAGCGCGCATCGTTCAGCTGATCACTGATGACGGACAGGACACGAGCAACGACGACAACGCCGACTGGGCGGGCGCGATGTTCCTCATGAAGGCCGGCGCGAACGCCACACCCGAGCCCTACGCCCTTCCGCCCGACGGCGCCGCCACGATCGACATGACACCGCCGGGTCCGGAGCCGCGCATCCACGGAACGCGCATCACCGGCGCCACGCCAGGACGCCCTTTCCTGTTCCTCATTCCCGCCACGGGGGAGAAACCGCTGACCTACTCCGCGCGCGGGCTGCCTCGCGGACTCACGCTGGACCCGGCGACCGGGATCATCTCCGGTTCGATCGAGCGCGCCGGCTCGTCCACCGTCGAGCTCACGGTCCGCGGTCCGAAGGGCGTGGCGAAACGGGCGCTCACGATCGTCGGCGACAAAGACAAGCTCGCGTTGACGCCTCCGATGGGATGGAACTCGTGGAACGCCTGGGGGGTCGACGTCAATGAAGCGAAAGTGAAGGCGTCGGCCGAGGCGATGATTTCGAGCGGTCTCGCAGCGCACGGCTACCAGTACGTCAACATCGACGACGGTTGGGAGGGCACGCGCCAGACCGATGGAGAACTGCCCGCGAACGCGGAGAAGTTCCCGGACATGAAGGCCCTCGGCGATTTCATCCATGCGAAAGGGCTCAAGTACGGGATCTATTCATCGCCCGGACCCACGACGTGCGGCGGACGCGCGGGGAGTTACCAACACGAAGACCAGGACGCGAAGGCGTGGGCGCGCTGGGGGATCGACCTGCTGAAACACGACTACTGTTCATACGAGCAGGTTCATCCCGGCTTCGAGATCGCGACGCTGCAGGCGCCGTACATCGTGATGCGCAAGGCGCTCGACGCGCTCGATCGCGACATGGTCTACAGCGTCGGCAACTACGGCTACGGCCGCGCGTGGGAATGGGCGGGCGACATCGGCGGCGAGATGTGGCGCACCACGGGCGACCTGACCGACTCGTGGTCGAACCTCGAGAGTGTCGGATTCCGTCAGGCGGGGCGCGAGAAATACGCGGGCCCCGGTCGGTGGAACGACACCGACATGCTGGTGGTCGGCAACGTGGGCCTCGGACCGAGTCTTCATCCGACGAGACTGACGCAGAACGAACAGGTCCTTCATCTCACCTTGTGGGCGATGCAGGCGGCTCCCCTGCTCATCGGCGCCGACATGTCCCAGCTCGATGCGTTCACGATCGCCGTGCTGACGAACGACGAAGTTCTCGACGTCGACCAGGACATGCTCGGAAAGGCGGGGGGCCGGGTCTGGAAGGATCAGAAGCTCGAGGTCTGGTCGCGTCCCCTGTCCGATGGAACGACCGCCGTCGCGCTCTTCAACCGCGGAATGAAACCCTATGAAGTCACGGCGCGCTGGTCGGACATCGGCGTGAAGGGTCGGCAACGCGTGAGGGATCTCTGGCGTCGCATCGATCTCGGCGCCTTCGACGGATCGTTCAAGACAACGGTTCCGCGGCACGGCGCGGTGATGATCAAGGTGGGCACCCCAAAACCGTAGGGGCGAGGCGTGCCTCGCCCGCTGGGGGGCGTGCCTCGCCCGCTCAATGCACCACCGCGGAGGACCGCGACGATCGCTTCATCGACGGATCGCGAAACTCCCTGATGAGCGCGTTCATGGTTTCTCCCTCGATCAGGAACGCGTCGTGGCCGTGAATCGACTCGACGAGTTCATACCGCGCGGACGGCCATAGCGCCGCGACGCGTTCCACCTCCCGCGCGGGGTAGAGGACATCGCTCGAGATCCCGACAAACAGCGCCCGTACGTCGACGCCCGCGAGCACCTTCTCGATCTCGCCCCGGCCGCGGGCGACGTCATGAGTATCCATCGCGCGCGACAACGCGAGCCATGAGTTCGCGTCGAACCGATCGACGAACGTCGCTCCGTGACGATCGAGCCATCGCTCGACTTCGAAGCGCCCATCCTCCGTGTCCTCCACGCGGCGTGCGAAGCGTTCGTGGAGGCCGTCGAAGCTGCGATAGGACAGCATCGAAGTCGCGCGCGCCGCGGCCAGTCCGGACTTCGGCGGATCGTCCGCGGAATAGCGACCTTCCCGGAACTTCGGATCGGCGAGCAGGGCCGATCGCGCGATCGCGTTCCATCCCACCGCCCACGCGGAGTGGCGCGCGGGCGCGCCGAGAACGGCGATCGCCCCCACGCGCTCCGGAAACGACACCGCCCATTCGAGGGCGCGCATCCCGCCGAGCGAGCCGCCGATGACGAGCGCCCACTTCTCGATGTCGAGCGCCTCCGCGACGCGGACCTCCAGGTTCACCATGTCGCGCACCGTGATCCTGGGAAAGTCCGCGCCCCACAGTTCGTCTCGCCCCTGACGGCGCGAGGTCGGGCCGGTGGTTCCGTAACAGGATCCGAGCACGTTGGTCGCGAGCACGAAATCGCGCTCCGGGTCGAGGGCCTTTCCGTGACCAAGGACATCGCCCCACCACTCGTCGACGTGCGGAGAGCCGGTGAGCGCGTGCTCGACGAGCACCGCGTTGTCGCGGCGCTCCGACAGCGCGCCCCACGTACGGTACGCGACCTCGACGTCGAAGAGCACGTCTCCCGATTCGAGCGGGAGACGCGGCACGGTCAGCGTCGAGGCCTTCGGTCCGCCCCGCGCGGTCATGCGACCTCCGTCTCCGGAACCGCGGCTCTCGCGAACGCCTGCTCGAAATCATCCTTGATGTCGTCGATGTGTTCGAGTCCCACGGATACGCGGATCAGATCGGAGGTCACCCCGGAGGAACGCTGCTCGGCTTCCGCGAGCTGCTGATGCGTGGTCGACGCGGGATGGATGACGAGCGTCTTCGCGTCCCCGACGTTCGCGAGGTGCGACGCGAGCTTCACGGAGTCGATGAACCGGCGCCCGGCATCGAGACCGCCCTTGATGCCGAAGGCGAGAACGCCGCCGAATCCATGGACCAGGTATTCCTTCGCGCGGTTGTGATACGGGTGAGTCACGAGGCCCGGATATGAAACCCACGCAACCGCGGGATGTTTCTCGAGCCACTTCGCCAGCTCCAGCGCGTTCGACCCGTGACGTTCGACGCGGAGCGACAGGGTTTCGAGCCCCTGGAGCAGCAGGAACGCGTTGAAGGGCGACGCCGACGCCCCGATGTCCCGCAATCCTTCCACCCGCGCGCGGATCGCGAACGCGATGTTGCCGAACGAAGATCCCTTCCCGAAGGCTTTCCAGAAGTCGAGCCCGTGATATCCAGGAGCCGGTCGCGTGAAGAGCGGGAACTTCCCGTTGCCCCAGTCGAAGGTGCCGGCGTCGACGATCACGCCGCCGATGGACGTGCCGTGTCCACCGATCCACTTGGTCGCGGAAGCGACCACCACGTCCGCGCCGTGCTCGATCGGACGCGCCCAGTACCCCGCGGCGCCGAACGTGTTGTCGACGATCAGTGGAATGTCATGGTCGTGCGCGACCTTCGCAAGCGCCTTGAAGTCGGGGATGTTGAAACGCGGGTTCCCGATCGTCTCGACGTAGACCGCCTTCGTCTTCGCATCGATCGCCTTCGCGAAGGCCGACGGCTCATCGCCTTCGACGAACTTCACGCCGATGCCGAGGCGCGGGAGGGTGACCTTGAACTGGTTGTAAGTGCCGCCATACAGGTAGCTCGTCGACACGATGTTGTCGCCGGCTTCGGCGAGCGTCGTGATGGCGAGGAACTGCGCCGCCTGACCCGACGCGGTCGCGACCGCGGCGACGCCGCCTTCGAGCGCGGCCACGCGCTGCTCGAAGACGTCCGTGGTCGGATTCATGATGCGCGTGTAGATGTTGCCGAACTCCTGCAGGCCGAAGAGTCGGGCGCCGTGCGCGGAATCCTGAAAGGTGTAGGAACTCGTCTGGTAGATCGGCACCGCGCGGGCGTTGGTGCCCGGCGCGGGCGATTGACCGGCGTGCAGCTGCAGGGTTTCGAAGCGGTGGGTCTTGCTCATCGTCGTCTCTTTCGTTCTTGTTTCGAGGTTCACTCCGAGCGGCTCGCGCGGGCTTGCAGGCGACGGGTCCCCCAAAAAGCAAACGACCCGCGGCCTGAGGCATCGCGGGTCGGAAGGGAGAACCTGTTTTTGGGTTGGTCTAGGTCTGACGTTCTTCCTGCCCGCGCATGCGACAACACATGCGCATGCAAATGGGCATGGCGATGCGAATCGAAATCGCGGCACGCCGGGCCTGGAAGAACGACGGGTTCATCGAGCGCAAAGAGTACGGCCGCTCTTCGACCGATGTCAAGACCACCGTGGATAACGAAACGCCGGCGCCGTCCCGAATGAGCCCGGGGCGGAGCCGGCGTTCTACTTCTGAGACGGCAGCGCGTGCGTTGGAGGGACGCTACCAGGTGAAGCGGGAGACGAACTGCACGACACGGGACGTGTTGGCACCCGTCAGGGCCGTGACTTCATACGCGGTCGACGTGGCGCCGAGGCCGCCGACCGGAACGTAGTTCGGACGGTTGAAAACGTTGAGCGCCTCCACGTGGATTTCGAGCCGCGTGCGACCGGCGATCGGGATGAACTTGGTGAGGCTCAGGTCGACGTTCTTGAAGAGCGGTCCGGGAACGACGAGCGTGCGGGTTCCGCATTCCCCGAAGCCGTCGTTGGTGGTCGCGGAATCGTCGGCCGCCACCTCGATGCAGTTCGGCCCGTTGGCCGGCGCGAAGTACTTGCCGGAAGGAGGTCCCTGCGCGCCGTAACCCGTGGCGCTGGTGGCGCTGGTGCTGAACGCCTTGATGGTCTCGTCGATGACCGCCTGCGGCAGCATGTAGACGCGCTTCTTCGGGAACGTGCCCGCGGGACTGTCGACCGTGCGGAGCTTGAACATCTTCTTCAGCTCCTTCTCGTCGAACCCGACCATCTTCACGTTGCCGAGGTCGAAGAGCTGACCGGTCTGGATGCGGACCGAACCATGGAGCTGCCATCCGCCGACGATGCGGTTCAGGATTCCGTTCGCGTTGCTGAGGAAGCGCTTGTCCTTACCGAACGGCAGTTCCCAGGACGCATAACCCTTCGCCGCGTGGGTCACGCTGCCGACGGCGCCCGCGTCGAGACGGGACTTGAAAGGCTTGCGGAAGGAGTAGAACGCGAGTTCCTTCGCGCGGCCGTAGACATAGCTGCCGTTCAGCGCAAGGCCGCTCGTGATGCGGCGCGCGGCGACGAACTGAAGGGAGTGGTAGTCCGTTCCGCCGCCGTTGCCCGTGACGTTGGCGCCGCCGAGCAGATCCGGGTTCGCGACCAGGAAGTTCGCGGGCAGGCCCGCGGCGAGCGCGTTCGCGCGACGCGTCGCGTCCAGGTCGAGCGCCGTCGCCGCCGTACGCGGCTGAGGGTTGTAGGTCGCCATCGGATTGACGAACGTGGTGTCCTGGAACGTCGCGGACGTGTACCGCGCGGGGTCTCCGGCCTGCGAGGCCGGGATTCCGCTGAAGTACGCGAGGTGAATCGGCAGCGGCGACGTGCCGGTGCCCGGACCGAAATAGCGGAAGTTCGCCCCGCGGCCCGCCGCGATGTTCGCCTGCAGATTCTGCTGCGCGAGACGGAACTCGTTGAGGTAGCCGTTCTCGACGATGTTGACTTCGTTGTAGTCATACACGCGCCAGAGATCTCGGCTCCGCGTTCCGACGTAACGGAGTTCGAACGAAGTGTTCCGGCCGATCGCGCGCTGGATTCCGAGCGACCAGGAATCCGAATAGGGAGTCTTCAGATTCGGATCGAACGTGTTGACGTCCTGGGTGACCACGTCGGTCATCGGATAGACCGGCTTCTCCGCGAACGTGGGCGGACCGAGGAGCGCCGTCTGGCGAAGGAGCAGCGGCACGGCGCCGAGGTTTCCGATGGTGGCGGACCGATCCGCCGTGATGGCGACGCCCGGGTTGTTGCCGAACGGCGTGGTGAAGTCGGTCATGCCGGCGCGGGAGTACGAACGAGACACTCCGCCGCGGATCGAGGAGTCGCCGGGATCGCCCAGGATCTTGTGCCAGAACCCGTCGGTCACGGAGGGAGACCAGTTGAAACCGATGCTCGGCGCGATGTTGTTGAGGTCCATGTTGTAGGCCTTCACGCCCTTCTTGAGCTGGATGAATTCGGGCTTCGGCCCCTGCGGCGCGCCGGGCTTGAAGATGTTGCAGGTTTCGGGAGTGACGTGACTCGGGTTGCATCCCGAGGCGAAGCCCGAAACACCCCACGCAGCCGCAATGGTCGCGGTCGAAAAATTGCTGTTCGACGCGGAGAATGGGGTCTGGATCTCGTAACGCAGACCAAGATTCAGAGAGAGGTTCTCGCGAATCCGCCAGTTGTCCTGGATGAAGACCCCCATGTCTCGGAGTCGGCCCTTGGTGCTGCGCTCGCCCATGAACTTGTAAGTACCGGTCGCCTCGTCGAGCCCGGCATTTCCCGTGATCGAGGTGATGCGACCCGTCAGGATGGAATAGAGCTGCTGGGCCACGCTGATGTTGGTCGACGACGCGCCCTGGAAATTCGCGGTGTTGGAGAACATCGCGTTCGCGGGATCGGTCGCCACGAGACCGAAGTTCACGGTCGGGACGAGGCTCGAGACCTTGCCCCAGACGTTGACCTCCGTGAAGGAGCCTCCGAACGAGAGACTGTGATCGCCGTGGAGCAGATTGACGGTGTCTTCGATGAGTTTGGTCGAGGCGTTTCTCGACTGCGGCGCCGGAGCGGTGGAGGCGTTCGTGATGCTGAGGGGCGCAGCGCCGAAGTTCAGCTGGAAGCCGCCCTGATCCGCGACGCTCGTGCCCTTGAACATTCCCACGTTCTGCTCCGCGAAGAACTTGACCGGCGCGCCGCTCCCGCCGATTCGCAGCTCGTTCACCAGGTTCGACTTCAGGTTGGAGCGAAGCGAACCGCTGATGCCCACGCGCTCGGAACCCTGGCCGCCATACGCCGGGAAGCCCGGAAAGAGGGGCTCGAAGTTGTTGAGCGTGTCGGGAGCGTCCGTGAAGTTCTGGTAGTTCGTGGTGACGGTCGCTCGATGCTTCGCGGTGATGTCCCAGTCCAGGCGGATCGTGGGATAGCGACGCTTCGACTCCACGGGAACGTTGTAGGAGAAGCGCTGGAACGCCGGATCCGAAAGGTCGGTCACCGTGCCGGTCTTGCCGGTGGCCGCGCGGATGTCGGCGAGAATCTTCATCATCATCGGGTCGAGGCTGCTCGTCTGGCCGTTCGCGGCCGCGAGTTCCAGGAGATTGACCTGACGGATCTGACCGCCGACGTTGTACTGGAAGATGCCCTGCTGCGCGAGCGGGCTGAGGATCGTGCGGTTACGCGGCGTGTCCGAGGGCTGGCGCACCTCTTCCCAGTTGATGAAGAAGAACGCCTTGTTGCGGCCGTCGATGAGGCCGGGGATGCGAATCGGGCCGCCGACCGAGACCCCGAACTGATCCTGCTTCAGTTTCGGCTTCGCGACGTTGTTCTGCTCGTTGAACCAGGTGTTCTCGTTGAACTTGTCGCGGCGCAGGTAGTGATAGACGCTTCCCTTGAAGCTGTTCGTTCCGGCGCGCGTGACGAACTTGATCTGGACGCCGCCCTGGCCGGAACTCTCCGCGCCGATGCCGGCCATCGACACCGTGACTTCATCGACGGCGTCGAGTCGCGGATTGACGATGGCGAAGAATCCGTCACCGCCGCGGTCACCCTTGAGCGTGTTGTCCTGGACGTTGATTCCGTCGAGCGTGATGTTGATCTGACTCTTCGGGAGACCGTTGATCGTGGAGTCGCGGTTGCCGCCCGGCGTGTTGACGCCCGGCAGGATCGTGACGAAATCCAGGGCGGCGCGGCTGGTCAGCGGCAGGCTCGTAATCTGACGCGCGTCGATCGTGGTCGAAACCGCGGATGACTGGGTCTGGATCAGTTCGGCGTTCGCGACGACGCTGATCGTCTCCTCCTGGCCTCCGACTTCGAGCTTCGCGCGCACCGACGCCGGTCCGCCGACGTTTGCGACCACATCCGTCAGCTGGAAGGTCTTGAAGCCCGCGAGCGAAACGGTGACGGTGTAGGTGCCGGTCGGCACCGCGGGGATCGTGAAGCTGCCGTTCGAGGACGTGAGTCCTTCGAACGTCGCGCCCGTCTTCGGGTTCTTCACCACGACGGATGCGCCCGGAACCTGGGCGCCGGCGGCATCGACGACGACTCCGACCACCGAGGTCGTCTGAGCGTGGACGGGTAACGGGACAAGCAGAAAGACGAGGGCCAGCAGCGAAAGGCGCGATCCGAACTTCTTCACGTTCATGCAGCTACTCCTTGCAAGTTTCTTGTTAGGGCGCGAGCGGACGGGGTCAGTTTCAATTCAGTGAATCCACAGTGACGGATCCGGGATCCGGCGTTTCGGCCAAGCTCGGTGCGACGCTGCCGGAAGCTCATGCGACGGAGGGTCGACTCCATCGATTTCACCGCGTGAAATAAGGGTGAAATGAGGATAGACGCCGCGATTGGAACAGTCAGCGATGCCGCCACAGGCCGGACCTCCAGGAACACCGCGGCCGCACGTCACATGGCCGCAGGTACAACCGATTGAACGCAGTGTATGGCAGGGCCGATAGGCGCTGTCAAGCGATTTCGTCGAATTGGGACCATGATTTCAGGGAGTGAAACCGATGCGTTTTCCTCACGCCGCTCGGTTTGGAGATGCGGCGTGCTCATGAGTAGTCTCCCGGGCGACGTGAATCGGGTGTCGCGACGGCGCGACCTCTCGACGTGGCGATTTATCGGTAACTTGCTCCACGAAAAAATCTGCTAAAGAGCCGCAGCGGAAGTCCGCACCGATTCCCCTGCTTCTCCGAGGCGGCCGGAGCGTTTCAATGGCGGTCTCGATGGCTGAGCGAAGAATCTCGACGCAGTTCGTGCACGCGGGCGAACGAAAGGATCCGCCGCAGGGGCGTCCGGTGGCGACTCCGATCTACGCGAGCTCGGCCTTCACCTACGACTCGATGGAGACCGTGGACAAGGTTTTCAGCGGCGAGGCGGGCGACTTCGTCTACACGCGGTACGGCAATCCGACGATCGCGGCGTTCGAGTCGGCGATGGTCACTCTTGAATCCGGCGCGGCGGCATGCGCCTATTCGTCGGGAATGGCGGCTCTGCACGCGGCGCTCTTCGCCTGCGATCTCGGTCCGGGTTCCACCGTTCTGGCATCGCAGGACCTGTACGGCGCGTCGTTCGATCTCCTTTACAAGGTCTTCGGTGTCGCCGGCGTGAAGACGGTGACCGCCGATTTCGACGATCTCGCGGCGGTCCGTGAGAAGGCGTTCGCGGCGAAGCCTGCGGCGATCCTCATCGAGACGATCTCGAACCCGCTGCTCAAGGTCTGCGACATCGCCGCGGTGGCGGCCCTGGCGAAGGAAGTCGGAGCGCGGGTCGTGGTCGACAACACGTTCGCTTCGCCGTTCCTTTCCCAACCCCTGGCGCTCGGCGCCGACTTCGCGGTCCACAGCGCGACGAAGTATCTCGGCGGTCACGCCGATTCGCTCGGAGGCGTGGTCGTGGCGCGGAAAGAGACGGATCGCCTGGCCCTCGTGTCCATCATGAAGCTCGTGGGCGGCGTGATGAGCGTGTGGGAGGCGCACCAGATTTCACGCGGCATCAAGACGCTCGGACTGCGCGTGCAGCGTCAGTGCGAGAACGCGACGACGATCGCGGCGCGCTTCAAGTCCGATCCGCGGCTCACGAAGGTCCACCACCCCTCTCTCACCGCCGACCCCGCGTTGCTCGCGCGCATCGTGCGCCCACCGCATGCCGGCGCGTTGGTGTCCTTCGAACTCGAGGACAACACGAAGGAGGCCGCGTTCCGGTTCATGAACGCGCTGCAACTCGTCGTCCGCCTCACGAGCCTCGGCGACGTCTTCACGGGCGTCTCGCACTCCGCGAGTTCGTCGCACCGCGAAGTCTCCCCCGCGCAACGCAAACGCCTCGGCATCACCGACGGCCTCGTCCGTATCTCGGTCGGCATCGAAGACGTCGAGGACATCATCGCGGACCTCGACCAGGCCCTCGGACGATGATCCAGTCGCCTTCGTTGGGGCCCGCGGATCGCGGTGGGTTCGCGTGACCTTCGCCCAGCCGAAGCTCAAGATTCCGCGCCGTGACGCGGCCGGACGAAGGACCTCGCTCCGCCGGGCACGCGGTCTGCGGGCGGCACTAAAGTCGTGTGCCGACCTTAGCCGGCTCGGGGCTCGGAACCTCGCAGACGGACAGTTGCGACTCCTACGCCACGGCCCGGCTCCGGAGGTCCTCCGTCCGTCCGCCAGTTGCGCTCGGGTGGCCCTCCTTCGGGTACCGACATTTTCCGCGCCTGACTCCTTCGAGCCGCGCTCTGGCCTTTCAGCTCACCAAGGAGTGACGACAGGGCAAGGAGGAGGTTCGCACGCGAGCGGGGCGTATGGCGTGAGTCGCAAAAGTCCGTTTGCTTCGTTCACGCCATCCGAGGCGAGCAAGGAGGCACACGATTCCATCGCTCCGAGATTCAGTGCCGACGCGGGAGCCGTTCTGAATCGCTCGCTTCGCGACCGCTTCAGCGCAAAGTCGCTGGCGCTCGTTTGTCCCCGCCGCAGCGCACCCCTTCGGCGTCGTGAGACGCGGGCAACGAGAGAAAAGCCCCTTTCATGATCACGGCCAAGCGCGAACACATCGCCGCGATCCGTTCTCATGGCGAGTCGACCTATCCCAACGAGTGCTGCGGATTGCTGATCGGGCGAACCGAGGCGGACGGGCGGAAGGTCGTCGTCGAGACCTATCCGCTCGTCAACGCGATTCCCGAAGGCAAACAGCATGACCGCACGCTGATCACGCCGCTCGATCTGATGAAGGGCGAGAAGTATGCGCGGTCCAAAGGCCTCGACGTGATCGGGAACTATCACTCCCATCCCGACTGGCCCGCCGAAGGTTCGCAGTTCGACCTCGAGCACGCGTGGCCCGTGTGGTCCTACATCATCGTCTCCGTCCCCGCGGGCAAGTCCACCGACCTCTTCTCATGGGAGATGGAGCCCGATCGCTCGCGATTCAACGCCGAAGAACTCATCATCGAAGGTTAAGAAGAAGCCATGGCCGTCACCGTCATCATTCCCACTCCCCTGCGCCAGTCGTCCGGCGGCAAGTCCGAACTCGCGGTGGACGCCGCCACCGCCGGCGCCGCGCTTCAAGCTCTCACCACGACCTTCCCCGAGATGCGCGCGCATCTGTTCCGGGAAGATGGTTCGCTGCGCAACTTCATCAATATCTACGTCGGCGACGAGGATCTCCGCCACCTCGACGGTCTGGACACGAAACTCAAGGACGGTGACACCGTCATGATCGTTCCGGCGATTGCGGGCGGCGCCACGGGGCACCGCTCGTGAAGGAACTTCCGACTCTCACGAATCCCGAGATCGCGCGCTACAGCCGCCACCTCATCCTCGATGAGGTCGGAATGGAAGGCCAGCGAAAGCTGAAGAACGCGCGCGTCCTCATGATCGGCACCGGCGGTCTCGGTTCGCCGCTCGGCCTGTACCTCGCGGCCGCGGGTGTCGGAACGCTCGGGCTCGTCGACTTCGATGTGGTCGACGAATCGAATCTCCAGCGTCAGATCCTCCACGGCACGAAGGACGTCGGCCGTCCGAAGATCGCTTCCGCGAAAGACCGCATCCACGACATCAACCCGAACGTCAACATCGAGACGTTCGAAACGCACCTCACGAGCGCCAACGCCCTCGACATCGTGCGCGGCTTCGACATCGTGGTCGACGGCACCGACAACTTCCCCACCCGGTACCTCGTCAACGACGCGTGCGCGCTCCTCGGGAAGCCGAACGTCTACGGTTCGATCTTCCGCTTCGAAGGACAGGCGAGCGTCTTCTGGGCCGCGAAGGGTGCTTGCTACCGCTGCCTCTATCCCGAACCTCCTCCTCCGGGACTCGTGCCTTCATGCGCTGAAGGCGGAGTGCTCGGCGTGCTTCCCGGAATCGTCGGATCGATCCAGGCGAACGAGACGATCAAGATCATCCTCGGCGCCGAAGGGATCCTGCTGAACCGCCTTCTTCTCTTCGACGCGTGGACGATGAAGTTCCGCGAACTGAAGTTGCGGAAGAATCCGGGTTGCCCACTCTGCGGCGACAAACCGACCATCAAGGCGCTCATCGACTACGAAGAGTTCTGCGGCATGAAGCCGAAACCGGTAGCCGCCGCGAGCGGTGCTCCCGTGAAGGCTCAGATCACGGCGAAGGAACTCGACGCGATGATCAAGCGCGGCGACGACGTTCAGATCATCGACGTCCGCGAACCGCACGAATTCGACATCGCGCGGATTCCGAATACGAAGCTGATCCCCCTGAAACAGGTCGTCGCCCGCGCGGCGGAAATCGACCCCTCTCGAACCACCGTCGTTCATTGCAAGGGGGGCGTCCGCAGCGCGCAGGCGATCGCGGCCCTCCAGGCGGCCGGTTTCACGGGGAAACTGATCAATCTCCAGGGCGGCATCCTCGCCTGGTCGAACGACGTGGACCCGTCGGTTCCGAAGTACTGAACGCATCGGCGATCCCGCCGAAACCGGAATCGACGGAACATCCCGAGGCAGGCGCTCGTCCTGTCCAACATAGGCTACTGTGCGGCACACGGTAGCTCCTTGGAAAGACCCATGACGCCCCTTCCCGTGCTTCCCCAAACCGCCGACTGGTCTTCGCAGCTCCGCCGGGGAGTCCTCGAACTGTGCGTCCTGAGAATCCTCAGCCGCGCCGCGAGTTATGGCTACGAGATCGTCACGACTCTCGGCGAACTCGGGCCCATCGCGGCGGGCGAAAACACGGTCTATCCCCTGCTCCGCAGACTCAAGACCGACGGCGATCTCGAGACATTCACCAAGGACTCGACGAGCGGCCCGCCGCGCCAGTACTACCGACTGACTCCTGACGGACGCCGGCGCCTTTCCGCTCTCGAACGGGAATGGGAGGCGATGGCGCGCGCTGTCGAACGGTGTCGACAGATCGGAAAGGAAACCCATGACTGAGAATCCCGTCGTCACCCGCTATCTCGCGACGCTCGACGCCGGCCTCGCCGGCCTCCACGCGGAAGACCGCGCGGAAGTCCTCCGCGACATCCGCAGTCACATCGCCGAGGCGACGTCGTCCGGAAAGGACCTCGACGCGGTGCTCGGCGCCCTCGGATCAGCCGACGCTCTGGCGCGCGCTTACTCCGTGGAACTGCTGATCAGCAAACCCGCGGCCTTTCGGAATCGGTCGAACCGGTTCCTGCGTCTCGCGGGCCTCATCGTCGTCGGAAGCATCCCGACCCTGCTCGCGGTCGCGGTGTTCGGCGCCGTCGGGCTCGCGTTCGTGGCCGCGGGGATCGCGCTCTTCGTCGCGGGCCAGCTGGCGCTTGCGGACAACCTTCCGAGCTGGATCACGCTGACGGCGGATCCAAGGCTCGCGGTCGTTCTGGGACCGATCTTCTTCCTCGTCGGCGGGATGCTGCTCGCCGGACTGTGGGGCTACGTCCACGTCGCGGCGAAGGTCGTACGCAGAGTCCTCCCTCCCAAAGCAGCCTGAAGGACGTCCGCCGCGACGACGTGCGCGCTTCGTCATAGCTGCTGCGCCGCGCCGGGCGTGACGTGGCTATATTGCCCGCGTCGGTTCGTAACGCCTTCCAACGATCAAGGAGCGCACATGCCCACGCGTCACATGTCCGGCGTGACCCGCCGTGACTTCAACACCACTCTCGCCGGAGCGGCCGGCGCCGCGGGTATCGGACTTGCGTCGACCGACGCCGCGTTCGCGCAAACAGGATCCGCGGACAGGGCGGCCGTCGTCGCGGAGATCGCGAAGCAGCACGACGCCACGATCCAGGCGCTGCGCGAGTGGATCGCGCTTCCTTCCATCGCGGCGGAGAGCACCGGCTTTCCGCAGGGCCCCGAGTACATGGCGAAGCTCGCGCGCGAAGCCGGATTCACGAAGGTCGACATCATTCCGACCAAGGGCAAGGCCGGAGTGTTCGGAACTCTCGACGTCGGCGCGTCGACCACGCTCGCCCTCTACTTCATGTACGACGTGAAGCAGTACGACCCCTCCGAATGGAGTTCGCCCCCGCTCGAAGGAAAGATCGTCGACCGCCCGGGCCTCGGCAAAGTCATGATCGGCCGCGGCGCGACGAACACGAAGGGACCCCAGACCGCCTGCCTCGCGGCGCTCAAGGCGTTCAAGGCCGCGGGAAAGAAGCTCCCCGTGAATCTCGTGCTCGTCGCGGAAGGCGAGGAGGAGATCGGGTCTCCCAATTTCCCGGAGATCGTGTTCAAGCCCGAGGTCGAAGCCGCGCTGCGCAAGTCGGTCGGCATCATCATTCCCCTCGGCAGCCAGGACGCGGACGGCGGCGTCCAGGTGAATCTCGGCGCCAAGGGAATCGTCGAACTCGAGATCGTCTCCACGGGCGCCAAGTGGGGCCGGGGTCCGGCGAAGGACATTCATTCGAGCTACGCGGCGCAGGTCGACTCGCCCGCGTGGCATCTCGTCCAGGGTCTGAACACCCTCGTGAAGGCGGACGGTCACACGCCAGCGGTCGAAGGATTCTTCGACAAGGTGAAGCCGCTCAGCCCCGAACTGAAGAAGATTCTGGCGGACGCGATTCCGCGCCGCAGCGAGGCGTCCGCGATGAAGACGCTCGGCGTTCAGCGCTGGATCAGCGACGAGCCATGGGCCGTGTCGCTCGAACGCCTCGTGTCCCAACCGACGATCAACATCGAAGGCCTCGTCGGCGGTTACACCGGCGCGGGCGGCAAGACCATCCTGCCCTATCGCGCCGTCGCCAAGATCGACATCCGGATGGTGCCGGACATGACCGCGAAGGAAACGCTCGAACTCGTGAAGAAGCATCTCGCGAAGCACGGGTTCGGGGATCTCGAAGTGAACATGACCGGCGGCTACGATCCGACCGCGACATCGCCGGACTCGAAGCTCATCAAGGCGATGCTGACCACGTACCGTCAGTCCGGGCTCGATCCGCTGCTCTGGCCGCGTCTCGCGGGTTCGTGGCCCGGCGTCACCTTCACCGGCGCACCGCTCCATCTCCCGGCCGGACAGTTCGGTCTCGGGATCGGCGGCGGCGCGCACGCGCCCGACGAGTTCTGGCTCATCGACTCCACCAACCCGAAGGTCGCGGGCATGGACGGCGCGGTGAAGTCGTACGTCGACTTCTTCTATTCGTTGATGTAGCAGGGGCCGGACACGGACCCGGCGTCCCCTGGCCCCCGGCCTTTCTCGATCGAAGCTCGGAGCGCGGCGGCCGTGCTCCGTCGCGCAGCCTGCCGGCCCCAGGTGTCGGTTTCTATTCGCTCCGCAGGGTGATCAGGGGATCGACCTTCGTCGCCTGACGCGCGGGGAGGTAGCTCGCGAGAAACGCGACCACGCTCAGCAATCCCGCCACCGCGGCGAGCGTCCCGGGGTCGGTGGGACTCAACTGGAACAGAAGGCCGCTGATCGTCTTCGACAGGGCGAGCGCGCCGAGGACTCCTCCCGCGACGCCCGCGAACACGAGCGTCATCGCCTGACGAAGCACCATGGCGCGCACCGCCGACGGAGCCGCGCCCAAGGCGAGTCGGACGCCGATCTCACGCGAACGCTGCACGACGGAGAACGACATCACGCCGAAGATGCCGAGGGCGGCGAGGCTCACCGCGACGGTCGCGAAGAAGCCGAGCAGAAGAGCGTAGAAGCGCGGCTGGGAGATGGACGCGGCGACGAGCGCATCGAAGCTGCGCACGCGGGACAGCGGCATCTCGCGATCGAGTTCGTGGACGACCCCTTCGACGGCTTTCGCGAGCGCCATCGGGTCACCCTGCGTGCGAAGGAGAATCTCCATGCCGGTGATCGGAAGCTGCGCGTACGGCAGATAGATCTCGGGCCACGCGTCGAAGGCGAGGCCGCGATCCTTCACGTCCGCCGCGATGCCGACGATCTCCCCGCCGGGGCGCGGCTTGTTCTTGTCGCGCCCGTAACCCATCGTGATCCAGCGGCCGAGCGGGTTCTCGTTCGGAAAGTACTTCTTCGCCGCCGCCTCGGAAATGATGACGACCTGGGGCGAGGAGAGGACGTCGCCGCTCCCGAACGAGCGGCCGCGCACGATCGGAATTCCCATCGCCTTGAAGTAGCCCGCGGTGACCGGACGCATCTCCATCGAAGGCTGCTGCGCGGGGGGCAGCGGAGGATTGTCGCGGATCTCGAACGTGATGTTGAAGCGACGGCGATTCAGGGGAAGTCCGAGCGTCGCGCCCGCGGGACCGGCGCCGGGAAGCGCTTCAAGCCGAGGCATGAGGCGGTCGAAGAAGGCGGCGCGGCTCTCCTCGGTCGCGTAGGCGACTTCCGGAAGCGAGAGGCTGAAGGTGAGCGCGTTACTGGTGTCGAATCCAGGCTTCACGCTCTGCAGCTGGGCGAAGCTTCGCGCCAGCAGCCCCGCGCCCGCGAGAAGCATCATCGCGAGCGCCATCTGACCCACGACGAGAGCGCTACGCACGCGGCCGGACCGGGCGGACGACATCCCGCGACCGCCCTCGCGCAGAGCGAGCGCCGCCGGCCGCCACGCGCGAAGCGCCGGCATCGCACCGAAGAGGACGGCGGTGAGGAGCGTTGCGCCGGTCGCGAAGAGCATCACGGGGCCGTCGATCGACGCCTGATCGAGCCTGGGCACATCCGCGGGACGGATCGTCAGCAGCGTCTTCAACGTCGCGGACGCGAGCGCGAGACCGGCGGCGCCTCCGAGCCCCGCGAGCACCAGGCTCTCGGTCATGAGCTGACGGAACATCCGCGCGCGGGAAGCACCCATGGCGAGACGCACCGCGAACTCGGACTCACGCGCCGCGAGACGTCCCATCATCAGATTCGCGACGTTGACGCACGCGATGAGGAGGACGAGACCGACCGCGCCGAGAAGCAGCATCAGGCCCGATCGCGTGTCACCGACGACGAATTCGTGGAGCGGCATGAGCCGTCCGCTTAATCCTTCGTTCGCGTCGACGTACTCCTTCGCGAGGCGCGCCACGATGGTCGCGACCTCCTGACGAGCGGCCTCCTCGGTCACGCCATTCTTCAGACGCCCGAAGACGTTCAGATACCAGGCACCTCTGCTCTTGGTGAGAAAACGTTCGTCGTGCTGGAGCGGCATCCACACCTCGGTGCCTTCCGGGAAGGACAGACCGGATGGCGCAATCCCCACGACCTCGTACAGCTGGCTGTCGATCCGAATCTTCCTGCCGACGACCGCGGGATCGCCGCCGAAACGGTTCTTCCAGAGTTCGCGTCCGAGCACCACGACGAGGCTTTTCGCGGGGATGTTCTCGTCCGGAAGAAACGCGCGACCCTGATCCGGCCGGATCCCGAGGACGTCGAAGAACGAGGAACTGACTCCCGCCCCTCGCAGCGTCACGGGCGCGCCCTGGTCGGTGAGGGTCACGCCGCCGGTCTCGATCGCCGACATCGCCTGAAAGGACTTCGCGTCGGCCTGGATGTCGAGGAAGTTCATCGGCGAAACGGAAGCGATGAACGTGCGTCCGTTGATCGAGGTGCCGATCTCCATCAGACGCTCGGGCTCCGGAAACGGCAGCGGCCGGAAGACCACCGCGTTCACGATGCTGAATATCGAGCTGTTCGCTCCGATGCCGAGCGCCAGCGTCGCGACGGCCACGATCGTGAAGAGCGGCGCCGCCCACAATCGACGGACCGCGAGAGTGAAGTCCTTCCGGAGGGTGTCCATGTGGTGGAGCGAAGCAAGGGCCATTCCGAGAATCCGGCGGTCGGCGCGACTGAAATCTCAGGAGTTACGATGCCGGTTCGCGAGCCGCTCGTCCGCGCGTGGGACGAGCAGTGTTCAGATTCGTGAGGGCGGCGGCGGTAGATTCGAAGAGCGATGAAGCGCCCCTGGCTCTTCGGCGGGCTCGCACTGGCGGCGCCGCTGCTTCTCTACGGTTTCAGCCAGTAGAGAGCGGCGGGAAACCGCGGAGGACAATCCGCGGCCGAGCCGTTTCGGATCGCCGGCAATCTGTACTACGTCGGCGCAAGCGATACGACTTCGTACCTGATCACGGGACCGGAGGGGCATGTGCTCATCGACGGCGGATTCCCCGGAACGCCCCCGTTGATCATGGGCGCCATCGCGAAGCTCGGCTTCGACATCAGGGACGTGAAGGTCCTCCTGAACTCCGAACCGAACCTGGAGCATGCCGGAGGACTCGCGGAGTTGCAGAAGGTTTCCGGCGCGCGACTGTGGGTGAGCGAGGAGGGCGCCCGCGCTATTTCGAGCGGCGGAGTCAGCCAGGGCACGAGCACGCCGATCACGATGATTCGCTGGCTCGGCCTCGGCTCGTACGCCCCCGCCAGAGTCGACAGACGCGTCAAGGACGGTGAGGTCGTCCGGCTGGGACCGATCGAGCTCACCGCCCACATCACGGGCGGCCATGTTCCCGGTTGCACGTCATGGGCCATTCCGGTTCAGGACGCGGGCCGGAATCTTCTCGCGCTCAACGTCTGCAATCTCTCGGTGTTTCCTGGAATGTCCCTGGTTGAACCCGAGGTCTATCCTGGAATCCGCGCCGATTTCGAGCACAGTTTCCGCGTGCTCCGGAGCCTGCCGGTGGATATCTGGATGACGACGCACGCGCGGGCGTGGGGCCGCTACCGGAAATTCATCGAGAGCGGAAAGTCGAAGGATCCCGTGGCGCCGTTCCTGGATCGCGCCGGATATCTCAAGTACCTCGACGACGCCGAGAAGGATTTCCGCGCGAAACTCGCGGAGCAGCAGGGAGTCAGGTAGGGCCGCGTGTTCGCGCCTTCACCGCTCTGGTAGTGTCGCGCGCTCATCATGCGCGCACCCCGACGGATCACGTCCTCATTGGCACTCCTCATGGCGGGATGCGGTTCGTCGAGTTCCGCTCCGGCTCCCTCCGCTCCATCGTCGGTCGCGACGCCCACGCCCAGCACTGCCGCCACGCCGGGGGCCACGTCCGCGTCGCTGCCCGTTTCCTGTCGCGCGTTGCCGCCCGCCACCGGCAACGCAGCGGGCTGTCATCAGGAAGCCTCCGACTTCCTCCGCGCCGTGACCGACGCGGTCTCCAACGCACAGGGCTCGACCGCCGTCGACCCGGACACCGGCGAGACGTTCGCGATCCTTCAGAACGGCGTGCTGCAGGGGCCGAACGCGTATTTCAGGCTGATCGTCGATGCCCTCGACCGTCAGGGCATCTGCGCCGTGTACGACGGCGAGGAACTGAACGTTCGAACGTCGAGCGGTTTCAACGAACACTTCGACATCGTCACCTCGAGCGGCGGATCGTGGGTGAAGTACATGTCGACCTGCTCGCCCGCGCTTCCGATTCCCTCAATCGCGGCGCCGCCTGTGCAGGACTCCGAGTGTCGTCTCCCGCCGAGCCGCGATACGTACTGCGATCGGCCGACGCCGCGTTACGACGGAGACGTCTCCGCGGCGCTCGACGAACTGATCGCGCAGGATCGCGCTCTCGCTTCGCCCCTGGTCTTCGATTTCCGCGATCGCGCCGCGGGCACCGACGCGGGCTTCAAGGTCGCGAACACCTCTCTCTACTTCTCGGAAATGAGAAAGAAGCTGCGAACGCGCGGCTACTGCAGCGTGGTCTCAGGCGAGGACGAACTTCTCATCAAGAAGGGCACGAACCGTCTGTCGGAGCATTGGGATCTCCTGACGGGCGATGGCCACAGTCTGCGACTGATGGCGGCCGCGTGCCGCGACGCCGCGTTCTGAAAAGAGTCGGTCGGCGCTTCAGCGAAGCGTGAGGTTGAGCGTGAAGGAGCCGCTGGTCGTGGTCGGCGTTCCGCCCGAGCCCGTCCCGCTGTTCGCATTCGAGTAGCCGGCGGTCGCGTTGATCGCGCCTCCCGAGAGCGTTCCCGCGAAGGAAACCGTGCGCGTGGTGGTGAATCCGTTGATCGTGTTCGTGATGCTGTTCGAGCAGCGGAGGTCGGACGTTCCGTTCGAGAATTCGCAGAAGATCGCGTCCGGGCCGTTGCCGGGGCCGTTGGTCCCGCAGTTCGGCGACGGCGTTGCGAGGCTCGCGGATGATGTGAACTGGAGATTGAATTTCCCCGAACCGGCGGAGCCCGATCGGGGAACGAAGGCCTCCGCGCTCCCGGAACTCGCGACCGCGTATGAGCACGTGACCGTCTGATTTCCTCCGGTCGACGACTGGGTGAGCGTCCAACTCGTCGAGAACGTCGCGCTGTAGGACGTGCCGCCGCCCTGTTCGCCATCCTCCTTCTTCGCGGCGACCGCGAGCGTGGTCCCGGCCGCGGCGACCGCGGCCCCGGCGACGATCACACCGGTTCCAAGCCCACCTCCCGCCGCAGCGGACGCGGCCGCGCCGGATGCGACGGCGGTCCCGGTCGCAGCCCCTGCCGTCGCCGCCACGACGCCTCCCGCGGCGAAGCCTGCGGGGAGCGGCACGCCCGCGGGTCCTTCGATCAGCACCGAGGCGACGGCAAGCGCCGCGGCGACTTTCCCTTTGCATTCGCCCACGCCCGCCACGACCGCTGTCGTGTGCTCGGGGGTTCGATTCGTGTTGAGCGCCGTATCGGTCACTTCGATGTAGTAGCGGAACCTCTTCAGGGTTCGGCGCGGCTGAGGCAGGGTGGCCGCGAACACACCGTTCTCCTTCTTCATCGCGACGGACCACCATTGATCGGTCTTGTCGGACTGAAAGAGGACCTTCGCGGTCGCGATGCCTTCCGCAGGCAGGAGTTTCGCCTCCATCCGTGGGAACCGTTCCGCGACCGCGCACTTCACGGGCTCATGCTCGATGACGATCGCCGAAGCGGCGACGCGCGGCCCACCCAGCAGCATCACCGATACCGCCAGAAAACGAATCATGGGAATCACGCTAGCACGACGGCACTCGAGCCACGCTGTTGAAGGAAGATCGTCACTTCCTCGCGGCGACGAACTCGATTTCGATCTGCGCGCTGTTCGGCAGCGCCGCGACGCCCACGAACGTTCGCGCCGGGAGAGGCTTCGGCATCATCTCGACGTAGATCGCGTTGAAGGCGTCGTACTTGCCGACGTCCGTGACGTAGACGTTCGTCTTCACGACATCGGCGAGCGACAGGTCGGCCGCCTTCAGGATCGCTTCGAGGTTCCGGATCGACTGGCGCGCTTCCACCGCGAAATCAGGATCGACCTTCTGCGTCTTCGGATCCTGGCCCACGTTTCCGGAAACCCAGATGAGGTTGCCGACCATCACGCCCTGGTTGTACGGCGCGCCGGGGCGAGGCGGCGCCTCCTTCGAGTTCACGCGCACGTGGTCTTTCTGCGCGGCGGCGGCGTATCCGAGAGTGAACGTCAAAACAAGGGCGGCAGCGACTCGAACGGGTTTCATGGAGAGTTCCCTTGGTTGTGCGGTTCGGTGAAGTTATCGAGGCGCGGACCGATGCGTCGGCGCGCGTCGTTTCTGGACTGGGTCCCGGCCTGCGCCGGGATGACTGCTTCGCGGATCCGTACGTGAAAACAGCTCTGGAGGACAAGATCCGCCTGACCGTGCTACTGTTGTCGTCCGACCGTATCAGAAACCGACGTATTCGAATGGTCTCGAGGCAGCCGACGGGTCAACCAATCTGACGCCGGCACGCCTGAAACCGATCGGTTTCGCACGAAGCGAAAGCGTGCGACGGCAGCTTCACTCACGAAGCGCTGCGGCGACAACAGCCGCGCGAGGTCGGATCCTGGATGAAACCGCGAACACCGCGATCCCAGGGGCCAAATTGTGAGGTCACGAAGCCGCTGCCACATGCGACGCATCGCGCGACGCCACACCGTTAGGACAAACAATTGACCGGAAACTCACCCGAAGAACAGCGCATCGCGCTCTTCATCGACTTCGAAAACATCGCCATCGGCGTGCGCGACGCGCACTACCGGCGGTTCGACATCAACCTCGTTCTCGAACGCCTCGTCGAAAAAGGCAAGATCCTCACGAAGCGCGCCTACGCCGACTGGGGCCGCTACGGCGAATACCGACGCAGCTTCCATGAAGCCGCGGTCGAGCTGATCGAGGTTCCCCAGAAGTCCGTCGGAGGCAAGAACTCCGCGGACATCCGTCTCGTCGTCGACGCGATGGACATGTCGTTCCAGAAGGAACACATCGACTGCTTCTGCATCGCCTCCGGCGACTCCGACTTCTCGCCTCTCGTCAGCAAGCTGAAAGAGAACGACAAGTACGTGATCGGCCTCGGGGTCAAGAACTCGACGTCCGATCTCCTCATGGAGAACTGCGACGAGTTCATCTTCTACGAGGACCTCGTCCGCCGTCAGGAGAAACCCGCGGTCGTCATCCCGAACATCCCCGACAAGCTCCAGGAAGCGTTCGCGATCCTGGTCGATTCGGTGGTGGCTCTCCAGCTCGAGAACAAGGGCGTCCTCTGGGGCTCCATGGTCAAGGAGACCATGAAGCGCAAGAAGCCGTCCTTCAACGAGACCTACTACGGCTTCCGTTCGTTCTCGAACCTGCTCGAAGACGCGCAGCGTCGCGGCGTCGTCACTCTGCGCCGCGATCAGAAGTCGGGCAGCTACATCATCGAAGACCTCGGCCCCGCCGCGCGCGGCGAAGGCGCGATCGCGCCCGCGATCCGTCCGTCGGAACCGGAAACGACCACGCCCGTCCCGGCGGCGACCACGGACTCGACGTCGACCGCGACGCCGGCCGTAGCGCCCACGAACGGCGCGGCGAACGGACATACGAACGGCAACGGCTATCGCAACGGCAACGATCGCGAACGGCGTCCGGCCCTGACCGTGCCCCCGATGGTCGCGGGAACCGTGGCCTCGCCGGCGGTGGAAGACGTCGGCGGCGGCGATGCCGATGGCGGCGACGACGAGTCGCCGATGCGTTCACGGCGTCGGCGCGGCGGACGCGGCCGACGTGGCGGGCGGGATCGCGACAACGCGCGGCGCGAGGCGTTCGGTCGCCCCGGTTCGCCGAACGGCGAGCGCGACGGGGGCGCCGATCTCGAGCCCCGGGCCGAGGAGATTCCTCTTCCCGCTCTGGATGAGGATTCGAACCCGTCGATCCCGACGGTTCCGGAGGCGGCCGCGGCCTACGCGCAGATGCTCGACCGTACCGCGGCCACGAGCGTACCGGTCTTCGTTTCCACCGCGGGAACCGAGACCGCCACTCCCGCGCCGTTCGAGTCCGTGGAGCCGAAGACGGAACAGATGGAGCGGCCCCTGTTCGTTCCTCCGACCGTGACCGCGAGTTCCGGGCCGATCGTGAAACCGACGCCCCCGGTGACGCCGGTCGAAGCGAGCAAGGCGTCGTTCTCGCTCCTCGGCTGGCTCAAGGGCGGCGGTTAGGCGAACAGCCTTCGGTCGGGCGGCGTTTCGCGCCGCCTGACCCGGTCGATCGAGCCTCGCGCCTACAAAGACGCGTAGAGCTCTTCGAACTCCGCGACCACGCGCTCGGCGCCGAAGCGCGACTGCGCGCGCCGCCGTGCGGAATCGCCCATCTCACGGCGGCGTTCCTTGTCGCGGAGAATCTCGGCGCAGCGCTCGGCCAGTCCCTCGATGTCGCCCTTCGGCAGCAGATAGCCGCTCTCGGCGTGCTTGACGAGTTCCGGAAGGCCGCCCGCATCGGACCCAACCACCGGGATCCCGGCGGCCATCGCGGCGAGCGCCGCGAACCCGAACGACTCGTTGTCGGACGGCAGAAGAAAGACATCCGCCTCGGGCAGAGCGTCGTAGCTCTCGACGCCGGAGAGGAAGCGGCACGCCGATTCGACACCGAGCGCACGGGAGAGTTCGCGCGCGGACGCCCGCTCCGGTCCGTCTCCGACGAGGAGCAGTTCGCTCGGAACTTCCTTCGTCACCCGCGCGAAGGTCTCGAGCACGAGATCGAGCCGCTTGCCGGGTCGGAAGTTCGAAACATGGAGGATCGTCGGACGGGTCACTCCAGGAACCTTGAACGTCCGCGGCGGAGCATCCAGAAAATCCGGGACGACATGGACCGTCCGCGGCCCGAACTCTTCGATGACTTCGCGGCGCAGGGCTTCGGAAACGCAGGTCACCGCGTCGGAACTCTCGAGGCCGTGACGCGCGAGGCCCACCAGGCACAGATCCGACGCGACGAGGGTCAGTTCGATGCCGTGCAGCGTCGTGACCAGTTTCGGGGCGCGGTTTCCGAGGATGCGCTTCGCGAGCGCCGCCGCGATCGCGTGCGGCAGCGCGGCGTGGACATGGATCAGATCGAGCTTCGCTTCTTCGCTGACGGATGCGATCTTCGCGGCGAGCGCGAGGTCGTGCATCGGCGGATCCGTGGTGACGCAGGTCGACGGGTCGATCACATGCTCGCTCACGCCTTCTTCCGCGAGGTGCGGCGTGCCGGAGCGATGGCCGATGAAGTGGACCTCGTGCCCGCGGCGCGCGAGGTTGCGCGAGAGCGAGGCGGCGACGGTCATCGACGCGGTGCCGAGCGGCGGCGCGATCATCCCGATCTTCATATCGGCAGCACCTGGTGTCCCTTGGCCCACGGATCCATGCGGCCGCGGATCTCGTCGATCACCGGGGGGCCGTACCGCGCGAGGAGCGAGATCCACGAAACGCCACGCTCCTGAAGCGCGCCGCCCGGGAACAGAAAGTCGCGCGTGCGGTGAAGACGCTCCGCGCGGGTCGCGTCCTGCCGCTTCATCGCGCGCAGGCCCTTCTCCTGCAACCCTTCGATCTGGTGCAGCGCGCGGCCCAGAGCCGACTGCGCGGCGCCGCGCAACGTCGGATCGAGTTTCGCGAGCGCGTCTTCGACGGACTTGAATCCGCTTTCGACCGACGTGCGCGCCTCCGCGAACGCCTTCTCGACTTCCGGGTTCGCCTCGCGCGCGGCGCGGGCGAGGAGCGTTTCGGTATCGGTCTGGAGGTCTTCGAACGTGAGTCCTTCCGCTTCCATCGCGCGCGTGCACGCGGAATCGACCAGGGAGAAGGACGGACGCGGGAAGATCACGGGACGCGGCACGCCGAAATGCGCGTACGAGGGGCCGATCTGCGCGTGATACGCGACTTCCGCGGGGCCGCCGACGTACGCGATCGTCGGCAGCAGATAGTCCTGAACGAGCGGGCGCAGCATCACCCCCGGGCTCGCGGCATCCGGATGCGCGGCGATGCGCGCCTGGAGTTCGGCCGGACTGAGGATCTCGCCGTCCCCACGGATCTCGATGCCCTTCTCGCTCACGCCGAGAGCGCGGCGCTTGCCGCGGGTCACCATGAAGAAGTTGAGGAAGCCGCTCGCGCGGACCGGAACCTGCTGGTGATAGCCCGCGGCGAGAAGTTTTTCCCCGATCTCCGCGGCGAGCCGCGACGTCGGGGACGTCTCGGCGATCTCGCGTTCGATGATCGGCCGCATCTGCGCCTTCAGGGCGGGAACGCCCGGATCGAAGATCACGAGGCCCGGAAGGAAATGGCGGAGGAGTTTCGCGAAGGCGCCGCTGATGGTCTCGCCCGGCCGGTACGTCGCCTCGAGGACGTCGCACACCTCGTCTTTCCACGGGGACGCGGGCAGCATCTCGCGCAGCGATTTCGCGAGCGGTCCGATCGTATCGTCGAGACGGATCGTGGAGGCGGGCTGGAGATTCGGTTCCTCGCGCGGTTCGTAGCGAATCGACTTGAGTTCGGAGCCGGCGTCGAGAATCGTCGTCGCGCGGATCTCCGCGAAGTCGTGATCGTCCGAGGCCACCCAGAACACCGGAACGACCTTCTTCTGGAGCGTCTCGCTCATCGTGCGCGCGATCTCGACCGCGGCGAGCGCTTTGTAGAGGACGTAGAGGGGACCCCCGAACAGAACCGATTGCTGGCCCGTGACGACCGCGAGCGTGTTCGGATCCGCGAGGGACTCCGCGTTCGCGCGCGCTTCGGATCCTGCCGCCTGTTCGAGCGCCAGCGCCGCGGCGACCTGCGCGCGGGGATGCGCGTACGCCGCGGTCGCGGCCGCCGCCTTCGCGATGTCGTCCTTCGAATAGCCGAGCGCGTAGAACTCGGACGCTTTCCCGCGCACCGAGAGGTAGTCGCGGAAGAGTGGGGACAGCGCCTGCTTCAGCGCGTCGAATGAAATGGTTCGGGACGCGCGATCCGTCGCAATCATTGCCGGGCAGTCTATGCGAGGGGGTCGATCGGCCCCTGCGTGAACCAGGGGGGCCGGGGACGTTCGCGTCCCATCCGCCGAGGGAGGCAAGATACGCGCGTGCATCGACGCCTCCGCGTCTCGTTCGGCCTTGCGCTCGCGGCCTCCCTGCCCGCGTGCGGCTCCGCTTCGCAACCGTCCGACCCGGCGTCGACGGTCGAAGCGCTGGGCCTTCGGCTCGAGACGGCGCACTTTCGTGTCTTCGCGGGTCAGGCGTCCGATGCCACCGTGCGGGGTGTCGCGAATGCGCTCGAGGACGCTCAGCCTCGGATCCTCGCCGACTTCGGCCTCGCGTCGATGCGCCCCGTGAGCATCCGGGTCTGGCAGGACGAGCGGACGTTCCTCGACGCCATGCAGGCGTTTCTCGGCCAGAGATTCAACGCCACGGGTTACGTCACGGGGCCCGATGAACTGCGCGTCCTCGCGGTGCCGCGACTCGAAATCAACAGCACGCATGAACTGTGTCACGCGGCGAGCCTGTACGTGAATCCCGGGTTCGGGAACAACCCCCGCTGGCTCTGGGAAACGGTCGCCCTCTACGAGAACCGCGAGTTCGTCAATCCGCGCACGCTGAGCTACCTCGCGAACGGCGCGACCTTCCCCACTCTCGCGCAACTCAACGCCGACCCGAACTCGAGCCAGCGCGTCTACGACCTCGGCTACGTGCTGGGCGAGTTCATCGTCGCGCGGGTCGGACAGCCGGGTCTGCTGGATCTGATCCGCAGGAACGGCGACATCGTCGCCGTGATGGGACTGAACGACGCGGCTTTCGAATCGGCCTTCGCGGAGTTCGTCCGCGCGCGCTACCTCACTCCGTCCTGAGGATCGTCGCGGGGTCGGTCCGTGAAGCGCGCCACGCCGGAAGCGCGCACGCGACCACCGCCGAAGACATGAGAACGGCGAAGGCGACGGCGAAGGTCGCCGGATCGCGCGGACGCACGCCGAAGAGCAGGGTCTCGAGAAGCGCGACCGTGAGACTCGCGGCGATGAAGCCGCCGGCGAGGCCCGCGAAGACCGGTTGCAGACCGCGACGAAGAACGAGGCCGCGGATCTCATTGACGCCGGCGCCGAGCACGAACCTGACGCCGATCTCGCGCTGCTGCTGGCCCACGAGCACGCTCACCGCCCCATAGAGGCCGATGATCGCGAGAGCGAGCGCCGACGCGGCGAAGAAGGACAGGAGCCACGCCGCCAGACGACGGGCCCCGGTGGAGGCCGCGACGACGTCGGAATAGGTCTTCACCGCCGTCATCGGCTGACGGGGATCGAGTTCGCGAAGCACGCGGCGGATCGGCGCGATGAGCGCGGCGGGATCGCCGGACGAGCGGACGAGGAGCGTGAGTCCATTCTCCGCCCACGCCCATTGCGCATGCGGAACATAGACCTGCAGATTCGCGGCGACATCGAGACCGCGGTGATTCACATCGCCGACGACACCGACGATGGTGCGGCGATCCGCGGTCGGAGGTCCGAGCATGATCTGCTGCCCGAGCGCGTCCTCGCCGGGAAACATCTCGCGCGCGAGGCGCTCGTTCACGACCGCCACCTTCGGCGCCGTCTGATCGTCGCGCGCGTCGAGCAGCCGGCCGCGGCGAAGCGGTGTGCCGATCGCGCGGAAGTAGTCCCCGGTCACGACGAAGCGGTCGGCGGACGGCGCGGTCTCCGGATTGTCGAGGGGGCGCGCGGCGAGGTGCAGCCCGAACCCATCCAGCCCACCACCGAGGGGAAGGGTCGTCACCCCGGCCGCCGAGGCCACACCCGGCAGCGCGCGCACCCTTTCGAGGAAGCGGTCGTAGAAGGCCGCGGTCTTCGCGATCGCTTTCGCATTGTCGTCATCCTGATACTCCGGACCGCTGACCGTCACGGAAAGGGTCAACGTGTTCGACGGATCGAAGCCGGGCTGAACCGAGAGAAGCAGGAACAGGCTGCGAACGAGAAGGCCGGACCCCACGAGGAGGATCGCGGCCAGGGCCACGTTCGCGGCCACGAGACCGGCGCGGACGCGCCACGATCCGGAAGTCGAGCGCCCAGCCCCATGGATATGCGCGGCGAGATTGTTCGTCAGCCATTGCCGCATGGGAGCGAGCCCGAAGAGAACGCCGCTCACCACCACGAGCAGGAGACCCATGAACATCGCCCGCGTGTCGATCGCGATGTGTTCGAGTCTCGGCAGCTGCGACGGACCGCGGGTCGCGAGCATCCGGATCGCGGCCATCGCGGGAAGCAGCCCGGCAACGCCGCCGGTGAGGGCGAGCAGCAGCGATTCCGTGATGAGCTGACGGGCCATGCGCCCCGGACTCACGCCGAGCGCGGCGCGGACCGCGATCTCACGCGTCCGGTCGCTCGCGCGGAGGAGCAGCAGATTCGCCACCGTGAAGCAGGCGACCAGAAGGAGCGCGAGGACTCCGGCTGACAGGATCGAAAGCGTCGTTCGAACCGGACCGACGAGAAGGTCCGCGAGGCGGACGACCCGCATCCCGGGCTCGTTGTAGTCGTTCGGGTGCTCGGCGGCGACGCCCGCGATGACCGACGTGAGTTCCTTCTGCGCGGCCGCGGGATCGACGCCGTCCGCGAGGCGGGCGACGAGAACAAGGTGACGGCAGGTGCGACAGGCGAACGACGCCGCGGGGTCGTATCCGAGCGGAACCCACATCTCGGCGCGATTGAAGAGTCGCTGTCCGACGAGGTCCTCGAACCCCTGCGGCATCACGCCGACGACCACGAACGGATTTCCGTTCACCGTGATCGGCTTCCCGAGGATCGACGGATCCGCCCTGAATCGCCGCCGCCACAGCGAGTCCGTGAGGATCGCGACCCGGCGCGCGACACCCGGTCGGTCCTCCGCATCGGTGAACGCCCGGCCCATCGCGGGAGCGACGCCGATCAGGTGGAAGTAGCTCGCGGACGATCGCATCGCGCTCACCTGCTCCGCGTCGAGACCGTCGCCGGTCAGGGTGGCGAACGACTGCGAAATCGCGCCGATCGACTCGAGTGAGCGCGAGCGATCCTTGAGGTCCACGAACGTGAGATAACCGACGTTCGACCCTCCATCCTGACGCGACGTTTCCTGGAGCGTCACGAGCCGCCCGGGTTCGCGGTACGGAAGGGGCGCGAGCAGAACGCCGTCGACGACGGAGAACATCACGACGCTCGCGCCGAGCCCGAGCGCGAGCGTGAAGATGGCGGTCGCGGTGTGCGCGGGCCGCGCCATCGCGGTGCGGAACGCGAAACGGGCGTCACGCTTCAGGATGTCCCAGTGTTCGGACGGCGCGGTGGCGAGAATGTCGGCGAACGCGTGGAGCCAGAGGTTCGCGATCGCTCCGATGCCCCGCGCCTCCCGGCGCTCGTCGCGAAACGCGGTCTCGATTTCGCGGCCGTAGTCGCCGCGGAACTCCGCGGGCAGGAGTTTCAGGAGCGCGCCGAAGATTCGATCGGACATGATCTCCTCCTTTACGCGCGCCGCGGCCGCAGCTTGGTCCGCGCCTGCGCGAGCGTTTCTTCGAGCCGGTCGGCCTCCGCGATCGCGACCCTGCGCCCGCGATCGGTGAGGCGGTAGTAGCGTCGGCGCTCGTCGTCGAGATCCGGGCCCGGACGCTCGGCCGATTCCGCGATGAACCCGTCCGCCACGAAGCGCTTGATGATGGCGTAGAGCGTTCCCGGAAGCAGCCTCACCTTTCCCTCGGTGCGCCGCGCGACTTCCTTGATGATCGCGTACCCGTGCTTCTCGCCGTCCGCGAGCGCCAGGAGGATCTGGAACATGGGCGGAGTCAGCGGCAGATGATCGTCGACTGTGAAGCGCATGAGACGACTATATTGACAATCAATATAGTCGTCAATCAGGCGGATCGCGTCCGTTCGCTTCCCTGGATCCCGGGCGGCCGCGGTCAGCGCCGGACGGTCTTGCCGACGCTCGTGAACGAGAAGCCCGCGTGCCCGCTCTGCCCGATCATCACGGCTTCGACGATGGGGTCGTCGAGTTCGGGCGGGCCGGCCCACTCGATCACGAAGTTCGCGCCCGGCCCTCCCGCGACGTCGTCGCGCTTCACGACGTATTCGACCGAGGCCATGGGGCCGAGTTCGGAAGGCGCGTCGATGTAGTCGCGAACCGGCTTTCCCGCGGAATCGTAGTAACGGGCGTGCGTGAGCACGATCGGATGATCCCCGCTGACGTTGCGGACGCTGACCGTCGCGGCCAGGTTCACCATGAGCGGTTCGTTCGCGAGACCGAGATAGATGCTCGAGTACACCGACACGTACACGCGGCGCACCACGAATTCGGCGGGAAGCGGCGACGGCGCGGGCTTGAGTCGGAGTGCCGCGCTGCCGTGATTCGCGACCGGCGGAGGGACGGGGGACGAGCACGAGGAGACGCTCGCGGCGAGAGCGAACGCGGTGATCGTCGCCAGGCGAAGCGGAGTCATGGACCGCGCGGGAGTGTACCGGCTGGCGTGGCCAGCCCGGCGCGACTCGAGGGAACGGGAGATCACGACGCGAGCTTACGGACTCTCATGCCGTCGATCGAATCCGCGAGGTCGGCGATCTCTTCAGGGACGGGGGCGCGTCCACCATACTTGTCCGCGTAAAGGAGGAAGACGGCCCGCAGGCAGGTCGCCCGCTCGCTTTCGGCCAAGGGAACGCGCGGGTCGCGGACGTGTTCGAGGGGAGCCCGCGAGCGCGGTCGAACGAAACCGCGCGCGGCGCAGAGCGCGTCGATCGCGTTCAGAAGTCGACGGGCCGCGGATGTCAGCTCGATCTCGACGACGCCGAGGGAAACCTCTTTCGCGGCGGGCCTTCGAACCGCGAGTTCGCGCCGGAATTTGAAGAGAACGAAAGACGACAGGAGGATTCCCAGGGCGAGGGCATGGTCGAAGATCCAGTCCTTCGCCGCGCGCGCGAGTCCGAAGACGCCGCCCTGATCGAGACGGGCCTTGATCTCGTCATAGAGAACGCCCAGGCGTGCGAAGAAACCGTTCGTGTCGACATTGCCGTGCGCGGATTCGTAGTCCGCGGACGGCGTGGCATCGAGTTCGACCCAGCCGCGACCGGGCAGGAAGGCCTCCGACCACGCGTGCGCGTCCTCATCGCGAATGACGTAGTGCGTGCTCGCCCGCTGAAATGGTCGGACCGCGTAGCCCGTGACGTACCTCGCCGGCACTCCCGAGAGACGCAGCAGAAGAGTCGACGCGGTCGCGAAGTACTCGCAGTATCCCTTCCTCTTGTCGAAGAGAAACTCCGCCAACGGGTCCGCGGTCGAGAACCTGCCGACGTTCAGCGAATACCGGTATCCGCTCTGGAAGAAAGCCTGAATGCGCTTCGCGCGTTCCGCGGGCGGGAGTGATGAAGGGGCGATCGTCGCGGCGAGTTCGCGAATCCGCGGATCCAGGCTCTCGGGAAGCGAGAGCATTTCGGGCCCAGGTTCCGGCTCCGGTATCGAAGTGTCGGGATCGCGATAGACCATGGCGTACAGCGCCACCGTGTCCGTCGGGATCACAACGCCCGACGGGAGCTGGTCGACCTCGACACCCTCGACCTTCAAGGCCGACGTGAAAGCGGGCGCGGGCATCGCGCCCTGCTGAGGCCGGGTCACGAGAAGGCGAGCTTCTCGCGCGCGTGAATCGACCGCCGAACCCGGCGTTCCGATCGCTTCGCCGGGGGTCTCATCGAACAGGGTGAAGCGCCCTTGGGGGATCTCGATCGGCGTGAGCCGCTGCTGGGCCGCGAACTCCGCGCGCCACGATCGCCCGTCGAATCGCGTGAACGTTCGAACGCGCAGGTTCACCGCGCGATCGGCGTAGAGCCGCGCCGCGATGCGCTTCGACAACGACAGTTTTTCGACATCACCGAGGCGTGACTCCGTGGAAACGCCCGACGACGCGTCGAAGTCCACCATCTTCAAGACCATTCCTTCGACCTGGGGCTGAGCCCACGGGAGAAACACCACCGTGCCGATCGCCACCGCGGCCGCGGTGAGGAAGAAGAAGGCGATGCGTCCCGGACGCAGCGAGACGGGCGTCCCTCGTTCGTCATCGTGCGTCGCGAGCCAACCGATGAATGCCGCGAACGCGAAACCGAGAACGAGACGAAAGTAGCGCGCCTCGGGATCGAGACACGCGGCGATGATCGCTCCCGCCACCGCGGGGAGCACCCCCCTTGGAACCGAGGCCCTGGACAGAAGAAGAACACCGGCGATCAGAACCAGAAGCGGCGCCGCGATCGTGGCGATCCGATGCACCACAACCTCGGGCGCCACGGGAAAGACGGTCAGGATCGTCGCGCCCGCCCACAGAATCAGCGCTCCGAGCTGCGCGAGGCGCAGCATCCATTTCAAGAGCGCCGGCGGGAGATCCACGCGTCCGCGAAGCGCGATGAGGGAAGGCGCCGTGAGCACCGCGACGAGCGACGACCGCTGTCCCAGCCCCGCCGCGATGCAGCCGAGACACACGAACGCCCAGAGGAATCCATGCGGCGTCGTGGGGCGAACGAACCGCATGACCCTCACGCGCCCGCGCGAAGCGCGCGCTCGATGTCCGCGGTGCCCATCTGGGAGAACGTGCCGAGATCCCCTGCCGCGGGAGCCCACGGCTTCGTGGTGGCACCGTCGCGGACGATGATGCAGCGCATCGCGATCCCCTGCTCTCGAACGCCGCGGAGGAATCGCTCGCGTCCGTCATCCCAGTCGAGCATCACCACGACGACGCTGGTGAGACGCGCGAGCTTCTCGTGGAGGTGCGGCCCCACCGTCTCGAAGGGCGGATCGGAACAGGGCTCGAGACACGCGAGGACATCGAGGATGTTGTCGAGGTAGGCGAGGCTGCGCCCGGCGCTGACCTCATAAAGGTCGGGCCCGGCCGCCAGCACGTCCACCACCGCCTCGCTGCGACTGAACCAGTCGGCGACGGACGCGACCACGGACACTCCGCCCTCGAACGCCGCGCGGTCTCCCGCGCCGAATCCCTTCGGAACATACGTGTCCATGATGAGAGCGACGCGGCTGAAATACTCCTCCTGATGCTCCTTCACCACCGGCTGGCCGCGGCGCGCCCACGATCTCCAGTGGATGTTCCGGATCGGGTCGCCGTCGCGATAGTCGCGGGTGCCCACGAACTCGATCGCGTCGCCGGTGCTCGAGGCAAGCGGGATTCCGCCCGGTTGATAGCTGCGACCCACGGGAACATCGAAGGTCTCCATCCGCCAGAACCGCGGATAGACGAGGATCGTGGTGTCCGGAGCCGCGGTCGCCACGGTCGTCATGAGACGCAGCGGATCGGTGCGGCGCACCCGGGCGCCGCGCAATCGGTAGCGCCCGCGACGCTCCGGAAGGAGTTCCGCCGCGACTTCGACGCTCTTGTCGTCCACGTTCACGAATGCGCGCAGGGGTTTGGACACGATGAGCCCGCGCGCTTCGGGCGCCGTCGGCATGTCGATCATGAGTTCGCCGCCGGTGCGTTTGAGCGGGGTCACGCGGGTGCGGAACATCAGCGGGGTTCCGGCGGTCGCGCGCTCCGGAATGAGGCTGTCCACGTTCACCCTGGGACGGAACCGCGACGCGAAGATCGTCGCGGTGAAGAACAGCCCCGCGGCTCCGGCGAACGGGAGGTGCACGAGGGTCTTGCGCGTGTCCGCTCCCGCGAATCCCAGAAGGCCGAGGGCGACGAGGAGGTAGCGGCCGCGCGGCGCGAGCCGCGTGTCCCACGCGCGCAGCACTCCGCCGATCAGAATCGTCCGCCGCAATCGGACGCCGAGCGCGAGGCGCGTTCCCGCCATCAGACGCCGACGGGAACCGACGCGAGGATTTCCTTCACGACATCGTCCTTCTGCACTCCCGCGTAGCGCGCCTTCGTGTCGAGCGCGAGACGATGCGCGAGGGCGGGAATGGCCTGCGCCTTCACGTCTTCGGGGATCACGTAGTCGCGGCCTTCGAGAAACGCGCGGGCCTGCGAGATGCGGAACAGAGCGAGCGCGCCACGGGGCGAGCACCCGGTCTTGAGAGAGGCGTGTTTGCGTGTCGCGTCCGCGAGGCCGACGACGTAACGACCCACGCTCTTCTCGACCTTCACCGCTCGGACGGCGGCCTGCATCGCCACGACATCGGCGAGACCGATGACGGGCTTCAGATCATCGAGAGGATGGTGATCCGATTGGGAGAACAGAACCTCGACCTCGTGGTCCGGCGACGGATATCCCAGGCCGAGCTTGATTCCGAAGCGGTCGAGTTGAGCCTCCGGCAGCGGATAGGTCCCGTGGTATTCGACGGGGTTCTGCGTCGCGACGACGAGAAAAGGCGCAGGCAGAATCAACGTCCGTCCTTCGATCGAAACCTGCCGTTCGCTCATCGCCTCGAGCAGCGCGCTCTGCGTCCGCGGTGACGCGCGGTTGATCTCGTCCGCGAGAAGAATGTTGCAGAAGACCGGGCCCTCCTTGAACGTGAAGGCGCCGTCCTTCGGGTTGTAGATCGAGGAGCCCGTGATGTCGGTGGGCAGCAGGTCGGGCGTGAACTGAACGCGCTTGAAGTCGCCGGCGAACGACCGCGCCAGCGCTTTCGCGAGCGTGGTCTTACCGACCCCCGGAACGTCCTCCATGAGCACATGGCTCGCGGACAGAAGTCCGATGATCAGCTGATCGAGAGCATCGGGCTTTCCGAGGATGACCGTGCCGAGCTGCGCCTTGAGTCGCGGGACGAGATCCCGAACCCCATCAGCCATGTGGAAGCCTCCGTTTCGAGTGCGCGGATTCTATTCGCGCGCCGAGGCGGCGGCCGCCTTCTGGACGCGACCCCGAGCTACCGTCGGTACCAGCCGTCGACGAGCCTGTTGGCCTCCGCGATCGCGGGATCGAGGCGGATGTCCCGCCGCCCTACGAGGACGCCGTTCTCCGTCTTCAACGACATGACGTGGGCGAAGACGCCCTGGGTCGCCGCCTTTTCGAGATCCGCGCGCGTGACCCGCGGGTCGTCGGCGAAGAGGTAGGACTCGATCCAGTGAAGCGGGACGCCCGATGCGCCAAGGTGAACGTGAATGTGGCGCACGGGAGGATTCGCCATGTTCGCGTAAGCCCCCGGCATAATGGTCTCGATCCGGTAAGCGCCGTTCGCGTCGGTGGTCAGAGATCCGCGGAGCCTCGCCCGCCGCGGATCGTTCTCCGGCTGCGAATACCAGCCCGCCGCGTCGGTGTGATACGCGGCGATCGTGGCGCCTCGGGCCGGCGTCGAGCCATCGGGCATGAACACCGTGCCCGATACGACCAGGCGTTTCCCCGGCTCGTTCGCCGTCGTGATGCGGGCCACGGAACCGCCGGTGACGGATGGGCCCGCCGCGGTCACGAGCAGGGGCGACATGAGAGCCGCGCCGATGAAGTCACGTCGTGGAAGAGCGTCTCGGGACATGGAGTCCTCCGTTCCGAAAGTGGATTGAGGGGTTAGACGACGGGTCGCGTCCTTTTGTCTCACGCGTTCAACCGGACGGGCCGAACGGCGATCCAATGCTTCCGATGAGCCGAAGGCTTTCCCGGGGCCCGCACTTCTGACAGAGTGAGAGTCATGAGCGGTCACCGCCCCTCCCCCCTTCCGTACCTTCTCGCACTCGCGTGGATCATCGGCCCGGCTCCGATCGCGCGGGCCGCGGATCCCATCAAAGGCGTGGTGCAGGACGGCATCGGCAGCCCGGTGGCGAACGCGCGCGTCAGTTTCGTGTCGGGCGGAGTTTCCGTCCAGACGGTCACCGCGGACGACGGAACGTTCACCTTCGATCCGGGACTCGCGACCGGCGGACGCCTGACCGTGGTCGCCGAAGGGTTCTCGCCGTTCGAACGCGAATGGAAATCCGGCGAGCGCGTGACGTTGACACTCGTCAGGGTCCCCTTCGTCACCGAAGTCACCGTGACCGCGAGCCGCGTCGAGGAAAAACTCGGTGACACACCGGCGCGCGTGGTCGTCCTCGGCGAGGCGTCGGTCCGGGAGAGTCCGTCGACTTCGGTCGACGATGTCCTGCGCCAGGTTCCCGGCTTCTCACTCTTCCGTCGGATGGGCAGCCGCGGCGCCAACCCGACGTCGCAGGGCGCGTCTCTGCGCGGTGTCGGACCGAGCGGCGCGAGCCGGACACTCGTCCTGCTCGACGGTGTTCCGTTGAACGATCCTTTCGGCGGATGGGTCTATTGGAGCCGCGTGCCGCGCACTTCGATTCAGAAGATCGAGGTCCTCGAAGGTGGCGCGTCGGATCTCTACGGCAGCGCGGCGCTCGGCGGCGTCATCCAGATCCTCACGAACACGAATCAGCGCGCCGTCAACACGGAGCTTCATGCGGGCGGCCAGAGCACCGCGGGAGGGTCCCTGCACGCCGTGACCTCGAAGAACGACTGGACGTATCGGTTCTCGGGCGAAGCGTTCACCACCGACGGTTGGGTCATCGCGGATCCCGCCCAGCGCGGGCTCGTCGACACCGAGGCGGGATCGCGGCACCTGACGGGCAACGTCGCGATCGAGCGTCGATGGGAAAACGGAGGCCGGGCGTTCCTTCGCGGGGGCGGTTTCGGCGAGGAGCGCACGAACGGCACTCCGCTCCAGGACAACGACACCAGCCGTTTCGAAGTGAGCGCGGGCGGCGACTGGTCGCCGGCGTCGGGCTCGTTGTCGGTTCGTGCGTGGTATTCCGATCAGACGTACAACCAGACGTTCTCGTCCGTCGCCGTCGGGCGCGCGACGGAAGCTCTCACACGGTCGCAGGCGGTTCCGACCAGCGCGACCGGCGGCTCGATCGTGTGGTCGCGAGCGTTCAATTCCCGTTTCGCGTTGGTCACCGGCGTCGAGGGCCGGATCGTTTCCGGCCACAGCGACGAAGCGGTCTACACCGCGGGGAACATCTCGTCCTATGTCGACGCGGGCGGGGATGAAACGACGGTCGCCGCCTTCGGGCATCTGCGTTCGGCGTTCGGGAGCAAGGGAGTCGCCTCCATCGGCGTGCGACTCGATCGCTGGTCCGAGAGCGACGGCAGCACGATGTCGCGTCCCGCGAGTTCGGGAATCCCGACCCTCACGACCTACCCCGATCGGTCGTCGACGCGGCTCAGCCCTCGCGTATCCCTGCTCTTCCGTCCCAGTTCGCAGGTGCGCCTCAACGCTGCCGCCTACGGCTCGTTCCGCGGTCCGACCCTGAACGAGTTGTACCGGTCGTTCCGGGTCGGCGACACGTTCACCCTCGCGAACCCGAAACTCACCGAAGAACGTCTCACCGGCGTCGAGGGAGGCGTTTCGTGGAGCCGGAGCGACGAGCGCCTGCACCTTCGCAGCGTCTTCTTCCGATCGATCGTGGACGATCCCGTCGCGAACGTCACTCTCACCGCGACTCCCACGCTGATCACGAGAGAGAGGCGGAATCTCGGCCAGACTCTCAGCCGGGGGGTCTCGCTCGAAGGCGAATTCAACATCAATGCATCTTTCCAGGCGAGTGCTGGATACACGTTTGTCAACGCGCTGATCCGCGAGTTCTCCGCCGATCCGTCCATCCAGGGGAACCGCGTTCCCCAGGTTCCCCGCGGACACTTCACCTTCGAGGGCCGGTTCTCTCAGCCGCGCCTGTTCACTCTCGTCCTGCAGGGGCGGTGGAGCGGTTCGCAGTTCGAGGACGATCAGAATCGTCTTCTGCTGCCGGAATGTTTTTCCCTCGACGCCCGCGCGTCGCGCCAGGTCTCGCGGCGGTTCGAAGTCTTCGGCGCCGCCGAGAACATCACCGACAAGCCGTGCGCCGCGGGGATCACGCCGCTCACGACGATCGGCCCGCCGCGGCTCCTGCGCGTGGGAATCCGAATCAACTGAACGGGCACGGCATGCTCCTCGTTCGGAGTCCTGGCGCCTCCCTTGGCCTGACCGCGCTTCTCCTCGCGATCGCGCCGAGCATGCCGGACGCAGCGCCGCGATCCGCGGGCCCGATCCTGATCCAGGGCGCGCTGCAGATGGAGACGACGCAACTCATTGGGCAATTGAGGAACGGCAGGACCGAAGTCATCGGACCCTGGACGTTCGTTCGAGGTACGGTCGATGGCTATCCGGTCGTCGTGTCACGAACGCGGATGGGCGGCGTCCACGCGGCCTCCGCGACCACCGCGGCCATTGAACACTATCGGCCGATCGCGATCTTCAACCAGGGCACGGCCGGCGGGCACGATCCTTCGCTCCGGGTCGGCGACATCGTGCTCGGCGCCCACGCGGTCGGGATCGCCGCGTTCAGAACACCGGGGAGCGCCGCCGGAGCAGGAAGCAGGCCGCTCGAATGGAAAGCCGTCGATCTCATGGAACGCAAGGGCGACGAGGATGGCGCTCTTCACGAGGGCGAGTTCCTACGGATCGCCGCCGACGCCCATCTTCTCGACGTCGCGCGCGGGGCGGGCCGCGACCACCGGCCCGGCCGCGTCGTCGAGGGGATCATCGGGACCGGGGAGGTCTGGAACGAAGAGGTGGATCGCGTCGCGTGGCTGCGTCGGACGTTCGGCACGTCGGTCGAGGAGATGGAAACCGCCGCGTCAGCGCAGATCGCGCGGCTCTATGGCGTGCCCTTCCTGGGCGTCCGCGTCGTCACCGCGAACGTGACGAACGGCGGGACCTATGACCCTGTGACCGCGGACGTCTGCCAGAACTTCACGATGAAGGTGGTCCGCGCCTACATCGCGGATCTCCGCAGGCCGAAAGGCCCCGTGGGGAAGAGATAGAGGTCCCGCCAAAGGTTGACACTGCGCGGGACGCTCCTTTAGTCTCTCCAGTCCCGGAAGACGTTGCGGTCTTTGGGCTTTCAGGCACGTGGCTCAGTGGTAGAGCACTTCCTTGACACGGAAGGGGTCGATGGTTCAATTCCATCCGTGCCTACCAGACCGCACGATTTCGAAACCTCTCAGAGAAACCCTAAAGGACCGAACGCGATTTTGATGATCCGCTCCCGCTTCAGCTCACGCTGATGTCGTCGTCAGTCACTCCAGACTTGACGGGTCCGTCAGGCGAAAGCAAACCTGCTGATTCGCCCATTGAGATTTATCGCCATTCGTCCGCGCACTTGCTCGCGGCCGCGGTGACCGAACTCTTCCCCGAAACTCAGTGCGGCATCGGTCCGCCGACCGACGACGGCTTCTTCTACGACTTCCTGACGAAGCAGCCGTTCACTCCTGAGGACCTCACCGCCATCGAAAAGAAGATGGCGCACATCGTCAAGCAGAACCGGCCGATCGAGAAGAAGCTGATCCCCAAGGCGGAAGCCTTGCAGCTCTTCGCGGAGAAGGGCCAGACGCTGAAGTGCCAGCTCATCGAAGAGAAGGCCGGCGACATGGTGCAGTGCTACACCATGGGTCCGTTCATCGACTTCTGCCTCGGGCCTCATCTGCCGAGCACCTCGCACATCAAGGCCTTCAAGCTGAATCCTTCGCCCGCCGCCGCGTACTGGAAGGGCAAGCCCGAGAACCCGTCGATGCAGCGCATCTACGGCTACAGCTTCTTCACCAAGGAAGAGCTGGACAAGCACCTGTCCAATCTCGCGGAAGCGAAGAAGCGCGACCATCGGAAGGTCGGCAAGGATCTCGGTCTCTACATGACCCATCCGTGGGCTCCCGGCGCTCCGTTCTGGATGCCGAAGGGCACGGTCCTGTGGAACTTGCTCGCCGATTACATGCGCGGTGTCGTGAAGTCCGCGGGCTTCGCCGAAGTTCGAGCACCCCTCGCCTTCAACCAGAAGCTCTGGGAAACCTCCGGCCACTGGTTCCACTACCGCGAGAACATGTTCGAGATTCACGCGCGGGAAGAAGTCATGGCTCTGAAGGCCATGAACTGCCCCGGCCACATGCTCATGTTCGGTTCGGAGAAGCACAGCTATCGCGAGCTGCCGATCCGGTATCACGAGCAGAGCGTCCTCCATCGCAACGAAGCGTCGGGCGTCTTGTCCGGCCTCACGCGGGTGCGCCAGTTCTGTCAGGACGACGGTCACATCTTCATCACCCCCGACCAGATCGCGAGCGAGGTCGAGAGCGCGCTGCGCCTGGTCCAGCGTGTCTACGGGGACTTCGGCCTGTCCATCGAGATGAAGCTCTCCACCCGCCCGGCCGAGTTCCTGGGCGAGATCGCGGAGTGGGACAACGCGGAGGCCCAGCTCAAGAAGGCGCTCGACGCGGCGAACCAGAAGTACGAGATCAACGCGGGCGACGGCGCTTTCTACGGCCCGAAGATCGACTTCGACGTGACCGACGCGCTCGGCCGCAAGTGGCAGTGCGCCACCATCCAGCTCGACTATCAGATTCCCCAGCGCTTCGACCTCTCCTACACCGGGGCCGACGGCGCGGATCATCGTCCGATCGTCATCCATCGGGCGATCTTCGGCAGCTTCGAGCGTTTCATCGCTCTTCTCATCGAGAACTACGCGGGCGCCTTCCCGGTGTGGTTCGCGCCCGTTCAGGCGGTCATCATTCCCGTGGTCGAAAACCACACCGCCTACGCGCACGAAGTCGCGAAGAAGCTCGCAGGCTTCCGCGTCGAAGTCGATGACCGAAACGAGAAACTCGGCTACCGCATCCGCGAAGCGCAGTCCCAGAAAGTTCCCTACATGCTCGTGGTCGGCGACAAGGAAGTCGAAAGCGGCTCCGTCGCCGTCCGTCACCGTTTCAAAGGCGATCTCGGTTCGATTCCGGTCGAGGCATTCGCCGCCAAACTCAAGGATCTCGTCGACACGCATAACGTGATCGAAGAGCCCGCTCCTGCTGGAGGTGCCCAATAGACCCCAAATCCGTCCGCATCAACGAAAAGATCCGCGTGCGCGAGATCCGCGTCATCGACGCCGATGGCGCGCAGCTCGGCATCATGCCGCCCGAACAGGCCCTCTCGATCGCGATCGAGAAGGAACTCGACCTCGTGGAGGTGGCGCCGCAGGCCGTTCCGCCCGTCTGCCGCATCATGAACGCGGGCAAGTTCTTCTACGAGCAGAACAAGCGCGAGGCCGAAGCGCGCAAGCACCAGAAGCACATCCAGATCAAGGAAGTGAAGTTCCGCCCCAAGGTCGACGACCACGACTTCGACTTCAAGAAGCGCAACGTCGAGCGCTTCCTCGCCGAAGGCAACAAGGTGAAGTCGCTCGTGCAGTTCCGCGGACGCGAGATCGTCCACTCGCACGTCGGCCTCGAGATCCTGCGGAAACTCGCGACCGAACTCGGCGCCTCCGCGATCGTCGAGGTGCCTCCGAAGCTCGAAGGCAACATGATGACGCAGATCCTCTCGCCGGGTAAGGAGCTCGCGAAGCAGGCCGCGGCGAAGAGCAAGGACGGCGCCAAGCCCGCGAAGGACAAGGACAAGGACGGGGCCAAGGACAAAGTCGAAGGCGCCGCGAAGCCCGCGAAAGCGAAGGCAGCCGAGGCCGCCAAGGCCTGAAACCGGAGAGCGGCCCAAGGGTCGAATAGAATCTCCCCAGAACGGAAACGAATCTCAACTCATGCGAAAACCAAAGACAAAGATCAAGAAGAAGACGAAGCGCGCCGCGGTGGCCCGGTTCAAGCTGACCGCCACCGGCAAGGTGAAGCGCAATCGTTCGATGAAGCGCCACATCCTCACCAAGAAGGCCAAGGGCCGCAAGCGGAAGCTTCGCGGTTCGACGCTGGTTTCCAAGGCCGACACGCCCAACGTGCGCGCCATGATTACGTCTTAGCTTGAGCTGGGGGGCGTTGACAAACGAGCGAGCCACCGGCGAGCGACTTTGATCTGCAGGCAGTCCGCAAAGCGGAGTGCCTGAGGAACGACCCCTCCCCCCAAAACCCCGTCGCTGCGGGCCGAGTGACGAACGAGCGAACGCGACTTCGCACTGGAGAACCTCCGGGGAGGTTCTCAGGAATCCAGCCTTCGCTTAGGTGTTGATTGTCGTACCGACTCAATAACTTGATCGAGCGTCTCAAGGAGCATGCGGTTCTCTCTTGAGGCGCTCGTTCTGCTTGTGGGCGCTCTCGGCGTCGCGGCCCAGGCGGCGCCGCAGACCGGTGCCGCGGCAGCGGCCACGCCATCGCCGACTCCTTCGCCTTCGCCTTCACCTTCCCCCACTCCTTCACCCGGCGGCTCGAAACTCCTCCCTTACTGGTACGAAGCCGAGCGGCCGCGAACCGCGGGACCCCTGCTCCGCTTCGAGGATCAGGCCGAAGTGCGCGCTCTGGAGATGAACGCCGCGATCGCACGCTTCTTCGACAACAGCGACGACAACGGGGACATGACGAGAGGAGCCACCCCCGGAGGCGCGCCGACGCTCGCCGAGATGAAGAACTACCGGCCGCACATGTCGCCGTCGATCGACTTCCTGAGTCTCGCGGCATGGGCCGCGAAAGAAATCAAGAACGGCGTGAGCCGGCGCTACAAGAGCCGCGTGGAACGGAACGAGGAGGTGCTTCGCGCTCTGCTTCTCGGCGAATTCCCGACGCCTTCGCCGACACCGTCGAGCTCTCCGTCCCCCTCGCCATCGCCGGTCTCCTGAGAGGGCGACGGCGCTCCCCTCCTACTGCGTTCGACGCACGGAGATCGTGCCCTGGCTTCCGAACTGGCTCGAGCCGAAGTTGAAGGAACCCGAAAGCGAATAGTTCGAGCCGCTGGCAGACATCGAGCCCGTAGGGCCTCCGCCCGAGATGCAGGTCAGGGTCGCGGTGAGTCCGTTCGCGTCGGCGCGACCGGCGACACGGAGCGCCGGACTGTTGAGGTTCCAGGTCTCGTCGAAGGATCCATCGGCCCTGACGGTGATGGGCCCACCACCGAACGTGGTGTTGGCGCGGCACGCGGAGACGTCGATGTTCGGCGTGGAGATGGATCCCGAAGATCCGCTCGCGGTGACGATGGTGACGCTGAGGAGGATCAGGTTCGAAGGCGAATTCGAATTCGGATTCGAGGAAGAGTCGCTTCCACCATCATCCCCTCCCTTCGCGGCGACGCCGACGGCGACGGCTCCCCCAGCCGCGAGGCCGCCCACGACGAGGGCGGTCGCTCCGATGCCACCCGCGGCACCCGCGGCACCCACCGCCGCGGCTCCGGCCGCCGCCGCTCCACTTCCCGCGGTCGCGGTTCCGGACGCCGCGCCCGATGCGTTACCCGCGATGACTCCGCTCGACGCGAATCCCGCGGGCAGCGATGCCACTCCGGCGGGGCCCTGCACGATCACGGAGGCCGAGGCCAGCGCGGCGCCGACGAGGCCCTTGCACTCCGAAGCGCTGCGCACCACGCCGGCCGTGCGTTCGGACGTGCGGGTCGATTGCGCGCCCTGTCCGATCACTTCGATGTAATAACGGAGGCTCTTGAGTTCCTTCTTCGGCTTGGGCAGGACGCCCACGAAGCGGTCGCCCTCTTTCTTCATCGACACGGAGTACCAGTCGGAAGTGGCGCCCTGGAAATAGATGCGCGCCATGCCGACGCGGTCGAGAGGCGTGAACGTGGCCTCGAGCCTTGGATACCGGTCGGCGACGACGCACGCCACGGGGGCATGCACGATCTCGACGGGAGCGGGCGCCGGAACCGGCTGAACCGCGACCGCGGCCGCGGCCGCAAGGGAGAACGCGAGGATGCGAAGGGCCATAACCATCCTTTCCAGGATCAAACCGGAGCGGAGGACATCACGACGGGGTTGGACGAAATACTAGCGCGGCGCGGGAGCGTCGTCTCGCTCATCGACGAGAAATCAGTCGGCTCGTTCGTGTGGTCGACACCGTTTCGTTTCGGTATGCGGCAGGACAACGTGCGGGACCAGCGTGGGGCGCTTAGGTCGGCGGCGTCGCGCGCCGGCGCGCGACGCCGCCTGAGTAAGATCGGATGATCTTCATGTCCCTCGCTCTGGCGTCCTGTCTGCTCGTGTCGCAGACCGTGGCGGCCGCTCCGCCGGAGAACACGCTCACCCTGGACGAGGCGTGGCGCGCGGGGCTTCGCGGAAGCTTCGCGATCGCGGACGCGCGCGACAGTCTCCGCGCCGCCGGGATTCTCGAATTCGACGCGAAGGCGCGCTTCTTCCCGAAGGTCACGCCGTCGTATTTCAACGGCCCGAACGAGCACGGCTGGTCGATCGAGGCCTCGCAAGCGCTTCCCTGGACGGGCGGCGATCTCCGGGCCACGCGCACGACCCGCACGTTCGAAGGCGTCGATACACCGTCCGCGCGGCTCAACGACACGACGTTCACGTGGTCGCAGCCCCTGCTGCGGGGCGCCGGGCCGAATGCTTCGCTCTATGAACTGCGGAACGCGCGTCGGGCCCGCGAGGCACAGGAGCGGAATCTCGTGCTCTCCAAGCAGCGGCTGCTGATCGATATCGCCCGCGCGTACTACCAGACGACCGCGCAGCGGCAGCTTCTCGAGGCCGCGCGTCAGAGCGCCTCCCGCAGCGCCGCGCTGCGCCAGGCCTCCGAGGCCAGGCTCGATGTCGGCCTCTCGAACAAGCTCGACGTCTACCGCGCTCAGCTTTCCGAAGCCCAGGCGGAGCAGACCGCGGTGCAGGCGGAGACGGCGCTCCGATCCGCGCTCGAGCGCTTCCGGATTCTCATCGGCCGCTCTCCGAGCGATCCCGTCGAGCCGGCGAGCGTGGACATCGAACCGCCGCGGGCGGATTCGACCGAATCCGTGGAATCCCTGGTCGGAGCGGCCCTCGAACGCCGCCTCGACCTGGCGGAGACGCGGGAGCAGATCGAAGACGCGCGCCGCGCGTCGTCCCTTTCGCGTCAGAATCTCCTTCCCGACATGTCCCTCAACGTTCGCTTCACGGATCAGCGCAGCGCCTTTCCGACCGGGCCGTTCCAGGTCAACACGAGGCGATGGGAGTCTTTTCTTTCCGCCTCACTTCCCCTCGAGCGGGCGGCCGACGTCGCGCGCGTCCAGCTCTCCGGCATCGAGGTGAAGTCGCGCGAGCGGTTCTACGAGCAACGGCGCTATGAGGTGGAAGCCGAGGTCCGAGCGGTTCATCGGGATCTCGGGAGCCTTCTCCGCAGCATCCAGACGCAGCAGGGCGCGGTCGATATCGCGGATCAGCAGCTGCGGCTCGCGAATCTCCGGTATCAGCGCGGTCTCGCGTCGAACTTCGACGTGGTGGACGCCGAGGGGAGTCTTCTGGCCGCGCGCGGCGCGCTCGCGCAGCTGCTCGCCGCGTGGCAGGTCGCCCGGCTCGATCTCGAGCGCGCGGTGGGCCGCATGAACGTGGATCTGGAGCCTCGGCCTTGAAGAAGCGGACGCTCCTGCTCGGCGCCGTCGGGGGTGGGCTCGCGACCGCGGCGCTGCTTCGCGCCTTCTCCGGGCCCTCCACCGACTCGATCGCGTGGGCCACCGTGCAGGAAGGTCCGTTCGATCTCGCGATCGTCGAGACGGGGTCGCTCCAGGCGCAGAAGTCCGTGACCTACGCGTCGTCCATCCAGAGCAACCAGGCGAAGATCGTCGCCCTCGCTCCCGAAGGCAAGGCGGTCGCGAAGGGCGACGTCCTCATCCTGTTCGACACGACGCAGTTCGAGGAAGACATCCGCGAGAGTGAAGCGCAGCTCGCGGCGGCGCTCGCGGAATCCGTGAAGACGCGGCAGGACCTCGCGCTGCAGCAGGTCCAGAACGGCGAGGAGCTCGCGGCGGCTCGACAGAAGGAAAGTGCTTCGGCCCTCGAAATGCGCGACGTCGAGGAAGGCAAAGGGAAACTGCGGGAAGAGGAGGCGCGCGCCGATCTCGCCGAGGCCGAACGCCTCCTCAAGCGAACCCGGACCGCGCGCGACGACCTGAAACCGTTGCTGACCGAAGGCTTCATCACGCGGCAGGAGATGGAGCGCGCGGAGCAGGAAGCCGAGAAGGCCGCGGAGAAGCTGGCGCTCGCGAAACAGCGGCACGACTCGCTGCTCGAATACGGCCGCCCGCTCGAGAAATCCCAGGCCCAGGCGGAAGCGCTCGCGTCGCGCGAATCTCTCAAAGCCCTCACCGCCGCCATGGCCGCGCGGCTCGAGCAACGACGCGCCGCGATCGAAGGGACGGACAGCCGCATCCGCGCCGCGCGCTCGAAGCTCGCGAACGCGCAGGCCCAACTCGCGAAGTGCGAGATCCGCGCCGATGTCGCGGGGATCGTCGTCTATCGACCCGTCTTCTTCGGATCCGAGGCGCGCAAGCCGCAGGTGGGAGATCAGGTCTGGGCGAATCAGCCCCTGCTCATCCTCCCCGACGTGTCCCACATGACGGTCGACGCGCGCGTCCGCGAAACGGACGTCCACAAGGTCGCGAACAACCAGGCCGTGCGCGTCCGCGTGGCCGCGTACCCGGATCTCCGCCTCACCGGAAAAGTGTCGCTCGTCGGAACGCTCGCGGAGGAGGACCCCGCGCGTCGCACCGCGAAATACTTCGGCATCACGGTGGACATCAATGAACGGGACGATCGATTGCGGCCGGGGATGAGCGCCACCATCGAGATTCAGGTGGAGCGAAAGGATCGGGCCGTCTTCGTTCCGATCCAGTCGGTGTTCGAACGCGGCGGAAAGCGCATCGTCTATCGGAGAACGCTCGCAGGATTCGAAGCGACGGATGTCGTGACGGGCTCCGCGAACCGTGACTTCGTGGTGATCGAGTCCGGCCTCAAGGCGGGCGACCGCGTGGCGCTCTCCGATCCGAATCTCGCCGAAGCGAGCGAGGACCGGCGCTAGATCGAATGAACGCGCCGCTTCTGCGCCTGGACGCGGTCAGCAAGACGTACGTGAAGGGCGCGGCGCGGATCCACGCCGTCGAGTCGGTGACCTTGACCGTCGAGAGGGGCGAGAGCGTCGCGATCGTCGGGCGCTCGGGCTCCGGAAAATCCACGCTGCTCTCGCTCATCGGCTGCATCGAAACGCCGACGAGCGGGCACGTCTCGATCAACGCGGAACGCGTCGACACCCTCGACGACCGGAAACGATCCCGGCTCCGCAATCGGTCGATCGGCTTCGTCTTCCAGTCGTTTCACCTCATTCCCGAGCTGACCGTGCGCGAGAACGTGGAGACGCCGCTCACGTATTCCGACGTGCCCGAAAAGGACTGGTCCGGCCGCGTCCGCGCCGCCCTCGCCGCCGTCGGCCTGGCCGAACGCATGACGCATCTCCCGTCCGAACTCTCGGGAGGCGAAGCCCAACGCGTCGCCCTGGCCCGCGCCCTGGTGCGGAACCCGGAACTCGTTCTCGCGGACGAACCGACGGGCAATCTCGATTCCGTGACCGGCGGCGAGATCGCGGACCTTCTCTTCGGATTGCCGAAGGAGGGTCGTTCGCTCGTTCTCGTCACGCACGATCTTGGTCTCGCGCGCCGCGCCGACCGCACGATCGAGCTGCGCGACGGCCGGGCCGCGGACGCAGGATGAATCGCGCTGCCCGTCGTTCGCTCCTGAAACGCGGGGTGGCGAGTCTTCGCGCGCACGCCCTCCGTTCGGCGCTCTCCCTCCTCGGGATCCTGTTCGGCGTCGCGTCCGTGACGGCGGTGTCATCCGTGACGGAGGGCGCGCGGCGGGAAGCGGTCTCGCAACTCGGCGACCTCGGCGCCGACACCCTGGTGGTTCGCCCGCGCGCGGTCGATCGGCGAAGGATGACGGAGATCACGATCGAGGACGTGGCGCGTCTTCCCGAGATCGTTCCGGGCGTCCGCGCGGTCGCCCCCGTGCGCACGGCGATCGCCGAAATCGCGGGACCGAACGGCGCGATCCCGGTGACGGTCATCGGGACGGACGAGCGCTACGCGATGGTGGCCCGCTGTCGCGCGGCGGAGGGCCGCATGCTCGCGCCTCTCGACATGAGCGAGGCGAAGCGCGTCGCCATCCTCGGAGCCGGTGTCGCGGCCGCCGCTTTCCCGCGCGGGGGCGCGATCGGCGGTCGAATCCTTATCGGAACCGACGTGTTCGAAGTGGCGGGCGTCCTCGAACCGCGGGCCGCGCGCCGGTCCGGTTCTTCGGCTCCGCTTCTCGGCCGCGACCTCAATTCTTCCGTGATCGTTCCGTGGAGCGTGGCGCTCGGCACGTCGACGGCGCGGAACGCGATCGATGAGGCCGTGGTGCGACTCGATGGAGGAGCGTCCGTTCCCCCGATCGTCAACGCCATACGTCGCGCCGTCGAAAGCCGGGGAGGCCGCGACACCGTCGAGGTCATGGTGCCGCTCGAAGTGCTGCGACAGACCCAGCGAACGCAGAACGTGTTCGCCGCCGTCACCGGGGTCACCTCTCTCATCTGCCTGATCGTCGGCGGGGTCGGCATCATGAACATCCTGCTCGCGGGCGTCTCCGAACGGGTCCGCGAGATCGGTATCCGCCGCGCGGTGGGAGCGACGCGGGACGAAATCGCGGCGCAGTTCCTCACCGAAGGAGCCCTGTTGAGCGCGATCGGCGGAGCGCTCGGTCTCGTCGCCGGCGTCATCGGGGCGTTCCTCATTCCCCGGTGGACGCATTGGCCGGTGGCGGCGGCGCCGGGAATCGCCCTGATCGGCTTCCTGGGGTCCGTGCTCACCGGGCTGATCGCGGGCGCGTACCCCGCGTGGAAGGCCGCGCATCTCGAAGTGATGGACGCCCTCCGGCGCCCGTAGCTACTTTCCGCGCAGCTTCGCGACGGTTCCGTCGACTCCGTTCGGAAGATCGTCGTTCGCGAATCGATCGTCGTCGCGCGCCTCCGCCTTCGCGCGCGCGAGTTCCGCCTTCATGTCGGCGGTCAGCTTTTCCTGTCCCGGCTGTCCGTAGAGGTTGCTCAGCTCCATCGGATCCTTCACGAGGTCGAACAGTTCCCACTGGTCCTGTTTCCAGTAGTGGATGAGTTTGTGAGTCGCGGTGCGAACGCCGTAGTGCGCGGCGGTGTTGTGGTCGCCGGGGTCGTGGTAGTAGCGGTAATAGATCGCGCGCCGCGGATTCTTCAGGTCGCGCCCTTCGAGCGCGCGCAGGAAACTCCGGCCCTGGATGTCGGCCGGTATCGACGCGCCCGCGGCCTCGAGAAGCGTCGGCGCGAAGTCGATGTTGAGCGTCATCGCTTCGACCTTCGTTTCGGGGCGGATCCGTTTCGGCCATCGGATCAGGAAGGGCGTGCGCAGCGTCTCCTCGTACATGAATCGCTTGTCGTAGAGGCCGTGCTCGCCGAGGAAGAATCCCTGGTCGCTCGTGTAGATCACGATGGTGTTCTTCTCGAGTCCGCTCGCGCGCAGGTGATCGAGGAACCGTCCGACGTTGTCGTCGATCGACTGGACGCAGGCGAGGTAGTCGCGCATGAGGCGCTGATACTTCCAGCGCGCAAGATCGATCCCCGACAGTCTTCGCGTGACGCCGCCTTCCGTGACCTCGACGTCCAGCGGCTCACGGGCGAGCCACGCGGTCCTTTCGGCGCCTTCGAGTCCGGGGGGAACCGGCAGCTTCAGATCGCGATTCGAGAGATTGAGCGCGATCTGCTGTTTGTTCGCGTGCAGGGCGTCGGCGCGCGTCTCGTAGTGGTCCCAGAGAGTCGGCGGTTCCGGGATGAAACGGTTCTCGAACGCCTTCCGGTACCTTTCGTCCGGAGTGAAGGGACGATGCGGCGCCTTGTGATGAAGCATCAGGAAGAAGGGTTTGTTCTTCGGGCGCGCTTTCAACGTGTCGATCGCAAGGTCGGTGACGAGGTCGGTCGCGTAGCGGCCCGTGTACGTCCTCTCGCCGGTCGCGGTGTAGAGAATCGGATCGCTGTAGGCGCCTTGCCCGGGAAAGATCTCCCACTGGTCGAATCCCTGCGGATCGCTTCCGAGGTGCCACTTGCCCACGAGCGCCGTGTAGTAGCCCGCCTGCTGCAGATATTTCGGCAGGGTCGGCTGCGAGCCGTCGAAACGATTGAAGACCGGAACGCCGTTGAGGTGCGCGTACTTGCCCGTGAGAATCGCCGCCCGCGCCGGAGTGCAGATCGAGTTCGTGACGAAGGCGTTCCGCAGCAGAGCCCCGTCGCGGGCGAGGGAGTCGAGGTGCGGGGTCTCGTTGATGCGCGAACCGTAGGCGCCGATCGCCTGATACGCATGATCGTCCGACATGATGAAGACGATGTTGGGCCGGTCGGCGGCCACGACGGCCTGCGATGAAACGACGAACACCGCCAGAAAGAACACGGCGCGAATCGGTCTGACCATTGCGGTCATGCTCGCACAGACGAGCCGGGCGCGTCCGCCTCTAGCCCTGGGCCTCGGGATAGTCGTCCCATCGGCGCTGGCGCTCGAGGAATCGCGAGTCGACTCCTCTGAGGTGAACGAAGTTCGGCTCCGATGCCACGAGGCTGATTCCGTTCTTTCCGAGCGAAGTCGCGATGAGCCCGCCGATCGCGAGATAGAGCCCGGGGAGCGCGAGCAGCACCCAATCGAGCACCAGTCCCGCAATCGTGATCGCGACTCCGGTCGCGACGAGCGCGGGCATCGCGGTCGTGCTCCGTCGCAGGTCGCGAACGTGCCGAGGACAGAGCGGAACCTCGATCCGGTCGCCATAGACCCCGACGATCATCGTGCTCGTCGCCCCGCGCGCTCCGCACCGAAGACACGCCGGACCGGGAATCGTGGCGCCACGCCGAACGACGAGGAGCGCGCGATCCCGCCACATGCGGATGGGTGGCTGCGGCGGCCTCACGGGCGGTGCTCCGGGCGCGGCGGCGTCGCTCATCGGAAGGATCCGTACGGAGGAAGCGGAAGGAGAAAGGACCGATCGACCCCCTTCAACCGAACAAGAGACTCGTCGATGAAGGCGGCGGTCGGAAGACGCCGAAGCTGGATCGCGATGATGGTTCCGGTCAGGAGGAGGCCGAGGGCGACGAACAGGGTCTGCTCGTATCGAAAACCGATGACGAGAGCCGGCACCAGCGCGAGTGCGGTAGCAGCCCCGACATACATGCCGCGCCGTCGTCGCTCCGCGTGTTCGCGGCAGAGGGTCAGCTGGACGTCGGCCCGCTTGCGGACGACCATCGCGGCGATGGCGTAGATGAGGAGGTTCAGCAGAACGAGAAAGTAGTACCCCGGCGGATGCCAGTAGTAGGTGTGATCGATACGAACGTGAAACGGCCCGCCGCACAGGACGCATCGGGCGGGCAATTCCGATCCCTTTCGAAAGACCAGGACGTCGCCATCCTTCCATACGCCGGCGTCGGAAGGGCCGAACAGGGATCGCGCCGGGGACGCGCCTGCGCCCAGGAGCGGTTCGGAACAGCGCTTGCACGTCGTTGCGGCGCCGTCGTTGCGGAGGCCGCAGACCAGACATGTCACGGTCATGGAAGCTTCACCTCACGAAGGTCGACCGGGCGCGATCGGAAAGAAACAGATACGGCACGAAAGCGGCCAGCGGCCCGATCGCCCACGCGGTCGCCAGAAGGAAGTCGAAGGCGGACTGGCTCATCTCGGGAAGGAAACGCGCGAGCTGCGCGGACGCCAGGAGATAGACGCCCCTTTCCAGCACATTGGGATCCTAAGCTTAGAATTCCACGTGGACAAGTTGTCGCG